>JAAUXT010083871.1_pt1 | contig 29556 bp, 27 predicted proteins | sample 7278171 | NCBI WGS metagenome assembly JAAUXT01 (sample SAMN14350112, study PRJNA611818) | marine sediment metagenome | isolation source: surface marine sediment (1.8m) | place: French Polynesia: Moorea | collected 2018-08
GAACCACCACGTGACAGGTGGCAGCACTGTTCATTCAATAAACATAGAGATTCGCGCCACTGTGCCAGTCTCACCTGAGATACCCAACTGATCGTTTGTGATATCACTACAATAAGTTCGAGCAAAATGGGTCACCCCCACCCCCCGCTTGGGGCTTTTGGTTCGAAACTGAACAAGTTTAGAAACGTCATTGCATTTTTTGCTCGTAAAAAGTTTATTCGGATCTACAGGCACACTGATTTTTTGTCTTTGATAAGGCACGCAAAATCACTGTGTGTAATCACGCCACCTGCCAAACACTTGATCATTGAGACATGAACAGTACTCTTTCTTGCCTTTGACATGAAAACAGCTGCCTTAAAACTTGCATGTTTCGTACAATTCATTTGAACATCAAACACAAAATAGTTGTGTCCTCAATGGGACACAGCAGTTGAAGGAAGACAATAAAATGGTAAAAGCACAAAATAGGAACGTTCAGGTGTAAACTTGATGTGACGACGTATGGCAAAATTCGAACGCCAACCTGGCCAAACGAAACAGTCAGTAAGATACACTTTCGGGACAACTTTCAGAAGTGGAAACAAACAACGGGTTCAGCACGAAGAGATCCCCCCTCCCCAAAAACAGAGAAACCTCGTCATTTTGAGAAAGCAGTCTTTGGACCTGCGTGTGGAAATATATGCGCTGGTGCAAGTGGAATTTCTGCTTCCCCGCTTCCCAGACACCTGCCGAACAGGAAATACAATCGGGACATTTGCTGAGAGCACAAAACAATCTTTTCGGGACAGGAGAACAAAACCAGGGTATTCAGCACCATTGATGTCCCATCACATGGAAAGAAGCTCTTCACCCGGTGACAAAAACCCGACTCAGTGGAAGCCCCACAAACAATGCTGAATTTTTAAAAAGATCGATTTCCAGAAGATGCCCGCACCGTGTGACAGCTTCTGCAATTTCTGTTGGGTTTCTTTTCCTTTGTGGGGGGGGGGGGGGCGTGACCATTTTAAAGCAGGTCACCGAAACCTCAAATGAAAACGAGTCACTGGATTGCGCGTTTGGTTCTCACCACACGAATTTTACACGTGATGCGTCGCCTTGTGTTAGAAATTAACAACGAACCGCGCACGCGATTGGAAATGCCGATCGCACGAAAGTCCAGTTGCGGACGACATTACAGATCATCTGGAGATCCCACGGCATTGACATCGTCTGCTGCGCTGAGCACCCTCCTGTCGCGATGTTTCTTGGACTTGTCTTTTCGCGCATCGCGCTGAATCACGTGTTCTTCCGCGACGCGCAGCTGTTCCGCAGGGGGTGGCACCCTCCCTGCCTCCTGCTCAATTTCATCATCTTCCATGTCCGCAAAGTTTTCGCCCACGACATGACCAAGCGCCTCCTCCTCACTCGTTTCTGACGCCGTCTCAAACGCCGCCGCTGAACACTTGGCGCACAGCGCCTCCCCCTTTCCGTAATCCAGACACGACGCATCGATGCACTCGCAGCAGCCGAACTCGTGGAACCAGCGCAGCCGAGCAGCGCCCATCGAGTCGCACGTCTGGCGGCACTTGTTGAGCGACATGCAGTCGGACATGTATGCGACGGTGCAGTTGTGCGCGTCCGTGTCCGGGTCGATGAGGATGTGGCTGTGGCCGTGGCGCACCCGGTGCGGCGGCTCTCCCTCTTCTTCAAAAGTCAAATGGGGATGAAAAGAACTCTCCACGAAAAGAGAGTTGAAAACCACATGCATTTTTGCCTGAAAACTTCACAACGCACTGGGAGTTTTTGAACAATGAGAAGAAAGTATCGCTTCGCAATCACGAGTATCGCTTCGCAATCACGGGTATTCTATCGCGACGTCTGTGGGCCCCAGTCGCTTCTTGTGCTCCAGGCACTTGGTGCTGAGTCCCTCAAGAACTGATCAACATCTGTGTAGAAACAATCACACTGCAATGAAATTGAACTCACCAAGCACAGACTGCACGTTGGAGGCGAACTCCTGGCTGCCCCTCGGCTTGAAGTACAGGAGGTCAAGGTGAGCGGGGTAGGTGTAGGTGGTGAAGGGCAGCGCCTCGCCCGGCTCGCCGGCCGTGATGACACGGAACAGCTCCGGGATCGGCGTGTCCAGCGCCTCGATCGAGCTCGTGCGCGCCGACGCCGCCGAGTTGTGCTTTCGGTGCGGAGACTCGCACATACCTGGCGCGAAAAAAAAGAGACCAAATGTCAAGTTTAATTTCTTCTGATCTTTCGCAACGAAAGTCGCGCGCGCGTCTCGCGGTTCGTTTCTGTGTGTAAGAATTCTGAAGTACTGAACCCGTGCACGCAACAAGATACTGAACACGACGTTTCACGACTCTGAAAAGTTCTGCAGATCTTTCACTCACCAACGCACGAGCAGCACTCTGTGTAGAGCTTGGCGAGGCACCTGTGACAATCCCGGCAGCAGGTGCAGTTCTTCTTGTCCAGCATGTTGCACTCACATGACTTGAGCAACATGCACTTGCTGACCAGACTTGCGCACACCGCCTCGTTGCAGGCGTGCGCACAAATGACGGCGAACGCCGCCAGAGCCAGCGCGTACGCGCCAAACCACACCCACTTCATCTGGAATCGAAGACGCGCAGGTTATTGAGTTGATTCAGTAAATATTATATTCAGGACAGGCGATCCGACCCCGACAGCAGTTGACGCGATGTCGTGAAACTTTGGTGGAATGGGAAATGGGCAAAAGTTCTGACTCCGGATCGTGAAAACAAAACCCAACCCTGTGCAGAGGTGTTGTGGGATGGCAGCCCAACCTGTGGGGATTCCAATCACAGCACAGATTCAGCTGTAACATGTGCAATGAAAGTGGGTTTTATCTGGTCCGCGTTTTGTTTTCTTCGAACAGTCTGCAGAGTGAACAGGGGTGCGTCTTCAAGTTTACGATGTGACTTTACCCCGCCATCAAACACAAGTTCCGTATGTGTATAAATGGCACAAAAAAGTGTTTTTGACAAGTTAGAAAAACGCAAACTGCACTGGAGTCCATCTGCTTCAATAGATCTAATTTCTCTTTGGAAATCTTCACACTGCAGGACATGAAAGGGGGAATTCCTCGAAACTAGATCTGCAGAATGTTGAAATCTCTTCAATTTGCCTCCAACTTCAGTATGTACTTACTCTCGTTCGAAATATTTGCGCAGAGCAGGTCACTTTGATAACATTCTGACTCGAGAAAATCTTTGAAAATACCAAACAAAACAGCAACAAAACTTTCCAGCAAGGTAGCCTCGTTTTCAACTTTCTTAAGAATAATCGCGACAAAGAAACTTTTGTATCGAAGTTTCCTGCCGTTTTGACAGCAGATTTTGCGGAAGATGACAGCAGCAGCAGATTTGTTGTGATTCTGCACTTCCGGTTGCCTGGTGCTCGTGCTTCGTTTCAATAGTTCGATTGCGAGCAGAATTCTTTCTCAACGTTCTGCAGTGTGGGGAGCAAACCGCCGCTTGCACTTGCGGAAGAATATTGTTGTTGTGATATCTTTCAGTTGAGTTCAAGAGTTTGAGTCGTCACTCCACTCAGCAAAATTTCGAGACACGCTTGCGAGAAGAAAATAAAGAGTGCAATTATCAGCTGAGACGACGGAGAAAATATTGGCTATGGCTGAAAGTGCGCAGATTCCACGTCGCGAAGAGGACAACTTGACCTGTGCCATTTGTCTCGAGATATACGAGAAACCAGCGTCCATACAGTGCGGCCATATGTGAGTACAGTGAGCTTTTGAGAAGGTTGATTCGACTTTTCTTTGTGAGCTGGGATCGAAGCTTTTCTTTGTTCTGGCCACATGCCGTTTGATCATGATCAAGTTTCGGTTGCATTGGAACTGTGTTCGTCTTAACCCAGTGATCTCGGAGTTGGCGATCAACTTTTGAACCCAGTTAGAACAGATTCTGCTTCAGAAACGAAACAAGAAGCCTCAGACCACAACGAGCAGAAGCCAAATTCTTGTGGAAAACTGTTACGCTGTTTGAACATTTCCACGCTCTCTTGCCCGTAGATCTAGATCTGGAACATCTACACATGCATAAGGTCCTTCCGGTGAAATGCAATCAGGTTTTCAGAAAACAGTTTGCTTTTCGGAGCAGATTCGGCTTTGGTCACAGACAAAAATAGCACTGAATTGCTGATTGAGGAACATTTGGCTGAGTGGGAAAAAATGACTCGCGTGGTTATTTTCTCAAGTTGATGCTTTGGCAGATCTACGGTGCCCCTGAGTTGGGTGAGAGTGAAAGTGACAATTTTGAACACCATCCGGTGTTTGGTTTTCAGCTTTTGCAGCCCCTGTCTGGCGCCGTACTCGAAGATCGTGGAGCCACAGTGTCCGATGTGTCGCGTCGCGTTTGACCCGACGAAGAAGCAGCGCGTGTCGGCGCTCGAGAAGCGCATCTCGTCCACCAAGAGCGTGTGCCAGGGCTGCGGGAAAAAGGTAGAGCTGTGTGCAAGAGACCCCGGGTGTAATGCCACTGGGGTGGTTGAGGAGTGTCACTCCTTGGGAACCCGAACTGACGGCGTCAAATTAAATTTTCGAACGTCCTATTTGCAACTTGAAGCTCCCGTCCCATTCAATCGCACTCAAACTTCTTCCTTCACATCTGGTGCTACTTTGTTTCCAGATGACGCTGTCGAAGCTGCGATCTCACAATTCGTCGTGTCCGAAGCTCAAGACAAGCCTGACTTTCAAGCCAGTCGCCGAGACGTCGCAACCTTTGCCCAAGTAAGCCCTCCATCCAAGTTCTTCCGCAGTTCGCGGTTCATTTCGGGCAAATTCTCGAATCCCGGCGACTCCAACGCTTGCTATGTTATTGCTGGTTCGAACAGAGTGCTGCCCTGGATCTTCCGCTGATTCTTTGGGTGGTGAAGCAAAAAGTTACATGCCCTTTTGATTTTCTAAATTTTTTGTAGGGCTGTGCCAAACCGGTCAACGTTTACTTGCCCGATCTGCGGACACAAAAACCTGGACACTCACGGTCTGGCGAAGCATTGCTTGGACAAACACAAGAACAGCACGTCACAAGTCGTGAGTCAAAAGCCGATCCTGCAAGAAATAACCATCCCTTGATCTGCTGTCTTGTCAAAAAGAGAATGTCCAGATGTTTTCCAGAAATGATTCCAATTTACCAAACAAAGAAATCTCGCGATCTGCACTCGCATGACATACGAGTACTCGTTTCCCGATATTTGTTCTCGCACGAGGCCAATCGCCATCACAAGGGAAGAACTTTAGTCGTGAAAAGTTTTTCTGTGGACGCATTCTTCAGTGATGAGTTCATTGACCAATGTCCGCAGGTTTGCCCGATCTGCGCCAACATGCCGTGGGGCGATCCGACCCAGAAGAGCGGGAATTTCATCTCCCACCTCAGTGTGCGCCATCAGTTCGAGTACGACACGTTTGTGGTGAGTCTGCTCCCAAATCTTTGATTCACTCGAGGTTATCAAGCTTGATCGCAGTTGGGTGAACACTTACACATGTTTGGGGAAACAGCAGACTGTTGCTTCACACCATGCAAGCGAAAGCGGAACCAACATTTGCTGTCTTGAACGCATTGTTTGTTCAGCAAGGTCGTCCTGTGTGGCAGACCTGTTTCCAACGATTCATATTTCTGACTCGTTGTTTCCCACCCACAGGATTATCAGCAGGACGACGAAGCGATGCTGCAGGCAGCTATCCAGGCGTCAATGCAGGAGATGTGAAACAACGCCAACCGCCGCACGCGGTGCGCCTCCGTGACGCTTCGTGACGTCACCGACCGCCGCAGCGTCACGACGGTTTCAGCGCCGCCTTCCGCGTGTGCTGCGCCATCTTTCCATCATCGTTATCAGCGACAGATGTGTATCATTCTACGTCATACAGCACGTACTGCCTTTCGTGACCAAAGCGTGTTGTCATGCTTTCAGTATCGGGTGACCAACAACTCATTGTCATCAGATCATCTCTTCCTGCACCATTTCATGTCACAATTGTATTACTCGCGTGTCACAGTTCATTTCACCAGCGGATGCCAGAAAGTTTTCATCGAAGTTCGTGTTTGCAATCGTGCACATGCGCTGTCTCATCAGTTTGCTTTGACTCCCAGAGATGTGAACGGTGCACATTCGAACAAGACGTAAACAAAAGAACGTGTGTGTGGTTCTTCAGTGTGACGAGAGAAGCTTGTGGTTTGCAACGAAAGGACGGTATGCGTTCACAAGTGTGTGCTTTCTGGCTTTCTGTAGCGAAGACCCGCATCGGTGTGTCGACGGGGACAAAAAAAACTCTTTGGGCATCTGCAGAAAGGAAACTCCCGCGAGATGCAGGGCGGGGGTGTTGAATCGAAAGCCTCCTTGGTGAACAGAACACACAGCTTGCAGACTCCCTTGTTTCTGTGCAGATTTTCACTCGCCAGGTCACGCGGGCTCCCAACACTCCCGTTTGAGAATTTTGGTCAAAGTGTTGGAACTGGGGTTTTTTTTTTTTTGGGGGGGGGGGAACAGACAGAACGAGACCTTTCTCATTGGATACCCACAAACGAATGTTTGTTTGTTCAAACGGTTTCATTGTTCCGGCATGTTTTACCTCTCATGACGGAGCCTACCCCTTCAGATGGGAATTTTTTCGTGGATTCGTTCAAGTCGGCCTCAAGGCCTGTGCATACAAAACACCTTTGGCATCGTGGAGGCACTCGGTCAACATTGATGTACGTTCTTGTTATTTATTCCAGAGGGGACCACTGATGAGCTTCAGTAGTGTCATGTATTCATGGCATCACCGGTGCCTCTGTGTTTTCCTACTGTTTCCTGCTGCAGTGTTCTTTTCAAGTGATTTGAGTTGCCATTGCCACAGCGCGCCTGCGGCACCTAAAATGTGTGCGGATCAAAACTGCATTGTGATAGTGGTTTGGTGTGATTTTTATTTGTCCTGCAAGAAATGCAAGAGCTGGAGTAAAACAGATTGTGTGTGGATTTTTTTCGAAGAATTGTATTCCTCATTTAGTGAGCAGATCACCTCAAAACTGTTTTCATCATTCCATCCCGCGGTCGGAAGAGACCTGAAAACGGAAACTGAAGGAAGTGCAGAGTGGGGTTCGTAGTTGTGTAACCAAATGGTCCTGTTGACTCCACTTACATTTTGTGTTGCCTGTCCTTTCACTTCAGAAAGTAATTTCCGTGGAGTTTTTGGAGTCGGATGTTTCGCCCTCTCTCGTGTGGTGAGGGGGTGAAACTCGCTCCAAACAGGTGATGCGTGATGGTATTCTCAGTGGAGTCGGCCATCTTTTCAACTTGTGGTGGATCATCTCACTTATAGCTATTCTGCATTTAGTCTTCAAAATACTGCTATGCGTTCGGAAGCCTTGATTAGGTCAGTTTGTAACGCCAGTTTTACGGTTGGTCTTTATTTTGCTGTGTCTTGCTGATACATTGCCGAGTTGAACTGTACAAAAAAGTAGATCTTTGTTCTCAAAACCTTGGTAGACCTTGCTTGATATAATTTTCAGCGCTGCAACAATGAAGGTTTTTGTTTGTTCGGGTTGCCCGAGCAGCAGTCGACTCATTCTGTCTCAATTCCAGAATTTTTGCTGTGCCAACTTTGCGAAGCTGATCCTGCAACTTATGTCTCGCAGTTTTCGTGACTCGCAATTTTGTCCTGTTGGTGGGTAGAATGAGCTAGTCCACTGAAAGTTTGCAAGTTGGGTGCTGAGAGCAGTCTTGCAAGCTTTGAATGTTGAAAGAGTTGGAGGATTGTGAGCACAATCCAACTTTTCAAACCAGGAAAACAGGGAACTCTCTCAAATTTGTTTTGTGGTCAAAAGTTTATTTGGTCAACATAGGAAAAATGCTTGATTTTCTTCGTTCTTCTGTTCTTGCGACATTTGAGAACTGGAAGAAAGTTTATTCCTGTTTCTGGCTTTTTGCATTCTTGCAGCTGCTTTTTGACAACGCTTTCGCATTGTTCCGTGTTTTTGAAACAACTTATCTGGAAGTTCTGATGGTTTCTTTTGGACAAAATTCAAGAAAAGGAAAACGATTGTGATGATTCTGAGAGTTTCAACGAAATGGTGAAAATCCGAGCCTGGAGCACACTTTCAGCAGGATGTTCTCCCGCGACAGCCGAGAGATGGAACTCAAAGATGCAATGCAACGAAATGCAAGCTTTTACGGAAGGTCGGTAGAGACATGGAAATGGAAATTATAAATAAATTTGTAAATTTTAAACCTGCTGTGGTCTTTTATCAGTTTTCAATTTCAAAAGTGCCCTGGGCGCAAAAGCGCAGTCGTCGTCGGTGGTCTTTCTGGGTCCGATGAGAGGTTGATGCTTTTGTCTTGTTTGCCGCTCGGCTCATTGAGCAAAGTGAAAGGCAACGAGCTGCGCCGAGTGAGCTACGAGCCACCGAGAAGTTTCCTGCTTCATTTGCGATACTTGTGGACTTCGTCGATCGAGCGAACGGTCGTGGAATCGGTGCGGACCTTTCAAACCGCGGGGATTGAAATGCCCACACTACAGATGTTCCGTACAGATCCGCCTTCCAAGGTCTGCAGGCGTGAGGTGCACAATATTTTTTGTTGATTTCACGCTTGTGGGTTGTATGGCGCACACAACTGTTTCAGTGTGAACATCAGGCATCACTTCAGGCAGCCTGGAGCAACCACGGGCGCAACAAGAATCTCCAGATAAATCTGAGCTGGGCTCACCTGGATTCTCCTCTCTTGCTCACCCAAGTGTGAAGCCTCCGCTTCAGCCTTCAGCAAACTGCAGAACAACTCGATTAGGTTCCCAAGCTCGAGAGAGCAAGTGCATAGAATGTCTGGTAACAAGCAGTTTTCCAAACAACCCAACAGGCCACCCTCAAACTGGGATGATTTTTGGGTGGATCTGAAGTGGATCGGTCCTGATCAAACGAAGATTTTTCGCCCATTTGATCAGGCAAATCCTCGATCGTGCAGCCCAAGTGGTCTGCGTGCATGAGTTTTGCAGCCGTCAAGTGCTCAACTGAATTGTGACCAGAGCAATTTACTCCTGCTGTTCAATCACTTCCTCGGGTTTAAGGTTGCGGGTTGTTTGCACACGTTGTGTCAGTGTGTTACAACACAGACATTTAACTCAACTCTCCAGGTAAGACAAATAAGCTGCGCGCGGATAAAACCCGACCACTTGAGCAGTGCTGAACACATACCCTGTCAAAACGTCGGTTAATTGGATGTTGAAAAATGCAAGTGCACTAATAAGTGCACTTATTTTGCGCCCGAATGTGCAGAAATGCGTCGAGGTGAGACCTGTGCGTTTTTCTCCTGGGTCAAGGTGCCATAATCGCCTTGTGAATCCTGTCTCGTGAATTGTTTGCATTGAATTTTCGGACTTTCTCAAGTGCAACTTGCTGTGGAAGCTGAAGTTGCTGCTACACTTTGTGGAAACGACGATCTCAGAGTGCTTTGGAGTGCGGCAGTGAGACATTGAATTTCCTCATCTGCAATCACAGTGTGTGTCGGACACATGCTCACAATGCTGCTCTGCAGATGAGATTCTACGAGCGTACTCCACAGCACGAATCTTTTTGACCACAATTCCACTCCAATAATACAGTCATCTTTGCCAAACACATGTTTGTTTGCGCGCGATTGAGGAAATACAGTGGTCATAAAGTGGTCAGGAGAATAGCTGCCATGTGGGAACGCGTGCACGTATGCACGCTCTCTGTGTGTGTTTCTGTCTTTCTCTCTCAATGTGAAAAATTGCTTCAGAAGATTACAATGAAGCTGCAAAACTTTCCCATGAAGTGCAAGTGATGATCAGCTGTGTCAGCGTCCGACACAAAAGATTTGGGGCTGTCGACATCGATCGTTCCTTGTTCAGCGATAACACACGGCCGCGTGGCGATGTCGGATCTGCCGACAACTTCCGTTGTGAAAGGCTATCAATTATGAGTGCCGCCCAGACGGAGATGATGCACAGAGTTTGGACTTATCTGAGGGTGGGGGAGTGAGGCTGAGTGCAGAGAAAAACACCGTCTGCCATTTCTTCCAGCTTGGAGTTTGAAACAACACAAATTGGACTTCATTGACCAGCTTTTCAATGATCTCGCAAAAAAACAACTCTTTGAAGTTCAGGCAAATGGAAATCCGCCCCTGGCCCCTCGGGACCCCGAGAGGATTCATCAGAGTGTCCCTTTTGGGTTCTTCTGGTCACAGGTTTTACCCCGTGTCATGTTTCAAGCCATCAAGCCACACGTGGAGGCATCTCCAGTATCTCGGGCTTCTTGAAGGTCGTGTCTGGCCAGCACCCATGGAGCAAAGCGTGCCTCATCTGTGCAGTCTTTGTGAAGTTTTATCAGTTTCGCTGCCGCACTGGTTGATACAGCTGATATGGATACACTGTTAAAATATCCAAACCTCTGCCCGACAGCCACAACAAAGTTTCATGGATCTCGTCATTGGGCCGTTTGCTCGGCGCCTTGTGAGTGTGGATGAGACACAAGGCGTACCTGGTTCATTTGCACGGCACAAAACAGTTCACAACAATCCAGGAATGGTGCGAACACAAACGTTTTTTCAAGCAGGAGGAAGCAGGAACAAGAAACTGGAAACACAGTTCCTAGCAACTAGAAATTAGTAGCAGATGACAGTTGGTCGTGTTTCTGCCTGCCCTCCACACACTGTCAAACATTCGTTGTTTTCTGTGAGAAGTTGTTCGAATCGAATCGATCACATGTGTATCTGTCTGTTCGATTGTACCATGGATTTTGCTGCACGAACAGAAGAGCCGAACAACCTTTGGACACGTTTCGTTTGACAACTGATCAGGACCTTCATGCGTGATAGTCACGGACAGATCCTGCACGCGTTCCTTTGCAACAAACTAAAAGACCTAATTTTAGTCGGAAACCTTTTCCCGTTTTGACATTTTTTCTGAAGCTCGCATTACCCTCCTGAACAGAATCCTGGTACTTGATTGAAAGGAAATCGACTTGTTTCTGTTGGGACGCGACTTTTGAAAGTGCAAACAGCTGGGTCCAGCGCGACACGCAGCCACTTGTTGGGTGACGCGGCCTTGAATTTTCACAAGGCTCTTGCACAGATTCATTTGTTTCTCATATTCAGAGTTGTCGGACACAAACGAAAACTTCGTCCAGTTCATTTCACGCGTTTTGAGGGTGTATTGTGAGATGTTCATCACTTGAGGTGTGAGCGAGTGATGCAGAAGTGGGGTTGGGGTGCGTGGTGCACTGCCACCGGGTGTATGAAATGTGTAGCTGCCATTTCTTCCACTGCAACTCAAGCAGCAAACAGGACTTTTGATTCAGTGGCAATCGCTTGGATTACCAATAGCCAATTTTGCGCGCATAAAGTTGAATATGAGAAAAACATACCTCTGGGGCAATAGGATTTCTGCAGCCGTTGTCGGACAGGGATATGCAAACTTGAGAAATGTGCGTTTGGTCTGTGCAATCTTGTGTGGATCAAGTTTCACGTGGGATATACAGGCACTTTGAGACCGATCGGGATTAAATTCATGGAGGATTTCCGCTCTGCCTCAACACGCGGGAGAAGAGGTACGGTTCAGATGTTTTTTATATTCTCAGACAAACACAAGTACAATTTTGTCTTCTTGCGTGCAAATGAAATTTCTGGTCAATGTCACAACTTCATTGACAAGCCAAAACCATGTGCGTGAGTCTTTTTCACACGATCATGCAAACCAACAACGACAAGAATCGCAGAGAAAACTTGTTTACTTGAACTGCACCTGCGCGTGACAGCGAGAACACTTTTGAACAAATTCGACGTTTTTCCAGAGGCAGTGTTCGATACTCGCAGCTGCTTTTGTGTGTTTCACAGAATCTTGTTGGTGTACTCGTCCGAACGTTCTCTGTGCACTTCTGAAAAGAATTCATGGAGGTCATCACGGTGGCGTCAAACATACATGACAGACGAAGTTTGATCAGAAAAAACTTCTGCCATCCGAGGGTGATTTTTTTCATGGGTAGTAAAATTTAAACTGACAAAATTACAATTGCAAATTGTCAAGACTGCAAGATTAGTGTCTTATTTTTCAAAAATACAGTTCACCACAATTTGTTTGGACAAAAGACGAGTCTTGCAACACCTTTGATCTTCGTCTTCACACTGTGAGGAATTTTGAGTCAACATTTGGTTAGCCTGATAGGTCGGCGGGAAGGAAGGAGGATTGCCCTGTCAGAACGCTGTGCACCTCAACCTCGCAAATTGAGGAAGAGTGAATTCAGATGTGAGAAGCCACTGACTCAACGTGCGACATTTCCACTGGCCGTTGAGTGAAACTACGAAAAGCTTTTTTCACCAGCCACCTCAAACTGTGCTCTGTCCATTTGTGTCAACAGCTGGACGACGAACGCTGATTCTGGATCGAGTTTGAGGGTGGATGAGGAAGAGGCAACTCGACCTGTGTTGTAGGTCTAAATCCATTTGTTCCGCGTTACAGCTCAGTCTGCCTCGCCAATACATCAACGTGAAGAGGAGAAGCCTTCATCGTTAGTGTCAGCCCAACTCAAATAATAAACGCGTAAGTCACGGACCCAACCCCGGCCCCAACCCCCTCCCCCCAACTCCGGGCGAAAACTTCTCAACCTCGTAATCGGAACGTTCTTGAGGTGCCGCTGAAAGCTAAACCAGAGGTGGATCTGTCTTCTTCTCAGAATCACGTTGCACTTGTGGCCATTGTGAGTGTTGAGCTGTGTGGGTGAAGCTGCGGTTCCGGGCAATGACAAAGCTGTTGTGCTTTCGTTCAGATGTCAAAAAGGATCCAATGTACACAGCGACAACACTTGCAGGTCGGTGTGAGATGTGCTGACAGTGTAAATCCGGATGCACCTGAAGGGTGGGCGAGAGATACTCCACAACGCGAGGAACTCACAACACTCGTAGATCAGGCTCCTAATTGGCCTCTGTTTGAAGATTGAAATGTAATGTACTCTCCAGATTCAAAACCGAGGCAGACAGATTTGTGCGGTGTGTCAACGAATGCTGAGCGTGCCGAGTCTGGTTCTGAAGAACTCCAGGGACTTGGGACTTTCGATATAGAAACTTTTTGGAGTTGTGAGAAAAATGGCAAATTTATGTGTCCAACGGAAGTTGAATAATTCACGCACATGTATCCTCGAAGTTGTCGTGTTTGTGTTGCATGCATGGTTTTACCACGAATTCTCCTTTGAACTGCAGAAGACCGAAGACATTCTTTGCACCCAGACAAAACGCCCATGACGCCCAGATGTGAAGAGAAACCTGTGGTTCAGACGCGTCCAACACGTTGGGCCGTGGAGAGCGTTTATGTTTGCGAGCATATCGGCGGGAAATTGACAAATTGCTGGTAATTGAAGCCTTCACTCACTCAGCAGCTGATCCGCCGTTTCCTCCTACCAAAGCTTCCAACTTGCAGCTGCTGGAATGCAACAATGCGTGACTGACTCACTTGATCCGTTCGTGCATGCACGCGCGTAACGTCAGCCCTGCAGACCCCAAATTCAGTGACAAGTCGATTCCACAAAGTCATGTTGATCAGCACTGTGTGCAGCCTCCATGAGAAAGTTGCATTGTTTTCCTGTTTTGGGTTGATGTCAGTGAGAAAAAGAACTTCTGCAGGAAGCAAACGCAGTCGGATTCAAAGGGTGCCACTTTCCTCGCGATCATGTCAAGATCGTGAACGTGCCTGCATGGGTGTGGTCAAACTTCTTTGGCAGGTTTTCGCACCGCGCGCACGCAAGTCCAGAGGCAAACATCATGTGCGAGTATTCTCAAAGGCGCTTGCCTGTATGAGTACCTGACCTGCACATGAAGTCAATGTGCCGCCGATCTGTTTCTTTGATAAGTATTTCTTCACCTCACTTCGTGGAGTGTAACTGCACCAGAGTGTGCATCAGATTGGGGCGTTCTCACGAGTCTGGATCTCAACTTCAAGATTCCCGTCTGGGAAGTGAAAAACTTTTGCCTGACCAAGAAGAAGGTCTTTTGACAAGAGTGGATCAGAACTGAGACTTTTTAAATTTTCACTTGGTCTGAGTGTACCACACTGGGAAGAGCGCGCTATTGTGTGTTCAGAACTGCCAGCACATCTCTGCGTGTAGTGGCAACCTCCAATTGAACACAATGCAAGATGCAAGAAAGTGTTTCAACCGTGGTTTCAACACATTTGAGATGCTGAAGGGCGAAAAGGAAAACACAGGGAAAGTTAAGAAGACGATGTCAAGAAATATAACTTTTATTTGGAGCATTTGAACGCGATAACATCACCACCAAACATGCACATTAGGGGAGAATAATGGAGATGTCACCCGCGGAGTCACAGGATCAACGTGATCAGATAGGGTTCAGGATAAATCATTGTCAGAACACAATCCCCCACATTGTCGTTCTCAGCACGCCGTTTGCACCTGACATTCTACAGTCACATACGTCGTACACTGTCAAAACCACCTCAAGTAGTTGCTCAGTTCGCTTCGTTTGTTTTGTTGAAGACAATTGACGTGTTGCACAGATTACCATGCAACGACCGAAGATGCACAGAAAAATCAGTTTTTGCTTGGGAAATGGTCAGCCCGATCGAACAACGGATGAAGCAGAAACCGATGACAAGCTTGTGTCCAGGCTGTCGTTGCCGTGGAGCCTTGACTGGAAAACGAGAACCAGTCACTTGACATAGAGGTCTACTGTTCACACACACACGCACACACACATTTTCTTGACCCGCCTGTCCAATGATGTGATCAGAACTTGAGACCCGCTTTAATAAAGCAGACCTTGACTGGCAAAACAAATTCCCAATCAGTGACTTTTCAGTGTGTATTGTCGGAATTTGATAGGGTTTTGTAAAGGATGTCGTTTACCGTTGAAATTCTTGCTCCAATTGACTTGAAGGGAGGAAAAACTGTGGCCCCGCGTGGGGCTGTCATTGGAGTCAAAGACAGGGTGCCGCAGTGAAACGGTGGACGGATTCACGTTGAACAAACTGCTTTTTTCTCTCCACGGTGCGGCACAAAACAATTTTGTGAAATACTGGTTGAAATTTCGCAAGACTGTTTTGTCCAGAAAAATCTGCAGTACAAGTAGACCAGATCTACGGGCAAACCTGCTGAATGCGAAAGAAGAAACCGTGCGCACTCGGAAAAATTAGTCTTTGGTCGAAGACTGACAGACTTGTGTGCAGGTGACCCAGTGTGAAATTGCCAGGCGGGGGGGGGGGGGGGGTTAAAGTGGCGATCACACAAAAAACACACACGCACACACCGAAAGGAACAATGGCACCGTATGGTGGATGGACCCAGATCACGAGCGTGGTGAAAGTGAGTCCACACAACCACTACAGCTGTCCAGACAGCTTTGTGTTGTGTGGACTCACTCACCTTCACTGCACATGAGGGCCTGGGTCTGTCCTAAGATGTCTGTCACTGTTCTGAGGGAAAATGAGACAGAAGGCAAGAGGAGAGACTCGGCAGGGCAACTTATTCCGTGTCAAGACAAAGACAGTTCAAAAGTGGTCAAGACTGAAACTTCTGTCAAAATGATTCAACCCCGGTCAAAAATGTTCCCAAAAGTGCTGTGCTTTTCTGCACATTTTGCTCTGCTGTGTCAGCTCACAAAGAATGGGGAGCCGCATTTTGTGAGATGACAAAATGGTGATGTTTTCTCTCACAGGCAATGTGCACCAAAAATGGGTGGCAACGCAATATGCTGCCTCAAAAGAGAAAATAAAAAGAAGAAAAAAGAAGAAAGCTGAGAAGACTGAAAGTTTTGCAACGGAGCAAAGAATTTTGGACACAACAGTGTGGAAATTCAGACCCTGCACCCTGACTCGTGACACATCCAACAAAAAACTTACCCTCAAGTTGGGCATTAGTTTACAAGTTTATGAACACTTTCAAGTATGTCCTATCAAGTGCAGTTTGACTTGACAAACACCCTTTTTAGACGGCAATTTGAGTGATTAAATTGTGCGTTGAATCACAATTCTGTTCGTTCAAATGAGGTGAAAGGTGCGTTTAACTGAGTTTTATAATGAGATGGATGAAACGTGAACTGAAAGCACTCGAAGAACTTTGGTTCAGGAAATGCGGGCTTTGAAATGACCACAACACATCGTCTTGAATTGGATAGACTTGTGCACATGGATGGTGGTGGTTTCTTCTCAGGTAAGGGCGACTTCAGGCGCAGAAATGCATGATGTTCCTGATGCTCTGCTTTCGGTTTGTACTTGAACAAGACACAGGTGAAACCGAACAGAGAGATAAAAAAGAATTTCTGCTGTTCAGGACTTCTGTGCCCCCCTGTCCTGTTGCGCTTTTTGTTCCAGTTTTTCAGCCGATAAGTTTTGAGTCTGAATCAGACCTTGTTCCAGAACAATATCTGACTTTGGAAGCGAGTTTGGTCTGTGTCCGTGTTTGTGCCCGTCTTTGAATACCATCTTCCAACCTCACAATGGGCAGAAGAGAGACATGTGGGGCAAGAAAGGAGCAGATCGTCTGAAATCTCAAAGGAATGAACGCACTCCAGGTCTTTCGAGCGTCGACCAAATAGTGCGTCACAAAACAGCTACCTTGACAGGTGGGCCTTCTTTGAGTTCTGGTGAGTCTTCGACAAAACAGACAGTCAGGCTGGAAGTGAGATGCGCAGATGTGCCACTGAGCCGCTGAGATCTGATAAGGCCAAAACTTGATTTGTCTGAAACAAATACCAGCGGCCAACCGGTGGAATGTTGAGAAAAACCTTTTGGCAAGGGACTTTCATTCTTTTTATGATGCCTGACTCGAATTCAAGGCATGCACAAGAGGATAAATGCGCCTGGGGTGATTTTGTGCTTCTGTAGCAACCTGCTCTCAAATGTGAATGAAAACACCAACGGTGCAGCAAAACCCCCGTGCCTCGTCCACGGGTATCTTGGGCTCTCCCTGCAGCTCGATCGTGTGGTCCCGATGTGTGGTTCTCAGCATTGATATCGTGTCGTTTTCATACCAAAAACATTCCGTGATTCCAAGTGAATCAACCACTTCGAAGTGCACACTGTTTCCAGGTGCCAGCAACCCAAGGGGTGCGAACACAGGGCACCCGGGACCGCTTCTTGCCCCGAGCAGAGCCTCGAGTTGGTGCGCCTCGAGGGCCCTGGTGCGGGGAGTGAGCAGCGCGGTGTGTAATGAGCTTCTGATGAATCGGGGTTCAGAGCCCGCGGCGGATTCCTGGGTGGTGCAACTGCTGAAAGGCTGCGCCTGCGAAGCTGCCTTGTTAGAAAAAAATCTTTGAAGCAAGGAACGGCGTGTTTTTTGCATCGCCTGTTGATATTTTGAAGAAATTTATGGAAAACTACCATGGAAGAATTGGCTGAGCCCATGGAAAACGGGACACAAGAAGGGTACCTGCATCAGAAATTGGCGCGACAGACCAAAAAGATAGTTTGAAACAAAACACCACGAGTGCTTGTCTTTGCCTTTGATGGCTGAAACTTCCTCGTGAAGTGCGCGCATAAGAATTGTTTGGCGACGAATGTTCACCCAATTCACTGTGAAGTTCATGTCTGTCCGCAGATCCCTTTTCAGACTTCACTGATTTTGCAGCTGAGCTGTTTTTGAGCTTTGGATGTGTTGGTGTTCTTTGATCCCTGGCACAGCAAAGGGCAACGACATGATCAGGTACACGCGAAGGCTACAAACATGCACAAGAATGATCGGGAATCGTTCACACAGGAGTTCCTAAATGTTGTGTGCAGGTTGCAGTTTGACCAGACTTCTTTCTTTGATCCTCACACTCAAGTCGGAGGAAGTGAGAGGTTCTTGAACGCCTGGGCGTTGGTTCTTTCGCTGAGTCGGTTGAAGACCTTAGTTGAGAACAATCGCGGCAAAAGGAACCCACAAGAAAACAGGTTGATTCAGTTGGTGTGTTCAACAGCTTCACTCGAGGGTTCTTTTCTTTGCACGACTGAAATTTTGAAATTTTGTTCTGACTGGTGCAGGTTCAAAGCATTTCCTTGGGTTCCTTAGCCAATTCCGGGTCATCGGCTGAAGAAGGACATTCCAAATTCTGAAGGGCAGCTTGAACCTGTTGGGCCTTCCACCACAACTCTACAGTGTTCAAGGGACGCAAACGAACGTTTGTGCGTGACGACAGGTGTGCTAGTTTCCGTTATTCAACGGTGAGGCGAGTCTCTTTCCTGAATCCGCCGCTGAATGCTGGCAAAACCAAGTACGAATGGTTTCTCGATATTGAAGTGTTTTTGCTTGCAGCCCATTTGTTCAGATGAGCGAGCTTTTCTGGTTGATGCTGTCACCGTGGTGGCCTCAGACGAGCGCACACAATCGTCAGTTGTGCAAGCGGACTGAGCTTGACACGCATTCCTTTCGGAGGTTGCAGGCTTGTGGGTGGGTCTCAAAATCAACCAGGTGTGAAGTCAGCAGGCGAAGGTTCAGCTTGGGCCGATTCAAGATCTTGGTTTCAGAACCCTTGTGCATACAAGTTTCTGCAAGAAAATTGTGCACATGAACAGCAGGAGAAACAAAATAACGTCGAATGTTCTCTCGAGAGGGTACCACAATGCTTTTGGTGTGCATGAGTTTTGTGCTTGTCCTGCTCCTTTTGCCTCAGCCAAACAAAGAACAAGTTTCAGGGACACAGACATTTTGCGCATTGGGGATGTTAAGCACGCCTTAGATCTAAGTTTCATACGTACGGTGCCCCAATTGCCAGATCGGTGACATAGATACCAAACTAGGTTTCTAAATTCACTCTGTGAGCCAATGACAAGTGACCAAATGATATCGGTGTCACTGATCTGACAAATGGCGCACGTCGGAAAAAGAGCGGACGTGTTTGCTGAACCTCGGTGTTGTGAGAGGTCCCCGTGGACGGCTCCGTAACGATCGTCGTCACAGGAGCGGGATTGGTATTGACGCTGCTTCCTCACTTTCTTGTGGTTCAGGTTTCCGCAATCCAACCAGCTGGCTTCACCAGATTTTCACTGAGCTGCATGGGTGATGCCACAGACTAAAAAATCCAAATCCTGAATGCATTTTCAGCTCTTTATGAACGTTGTCTTTCGGCAGGATATGTTTCTTGTTGGGCCGCCTGACCCGTTCCCAGAAACCACTCTCTGTCTCTGTCTCTGTCTCTGTCGTCTCTGTCTCTGTCTCTCTCTCTCTCGTTCCGTGACTGAGATTTCTGGTGAACAAAAAGGGAAACCCCAAGACCTACAGAGGTAGTTTTGGCCTACCCAGCACACCCATCTTCTGAGCGTTGAGTTTTCGGAGGATTTTATTTGACAACCGACATGATACCCCTGCAAAACATGTACCAGTCGTTCAGTCAAATTTCTAGCACCACACTCTACAAAAATGGCAGAAGGGAATAACTTTGTGGAAGGTAGAAGTCAAATCTTGATTGCCAACCCCAAGAAACTGACACACTGCACGTTCCGATGCAATCTGTCACCAAGGATCATATTGGAAATGTACTCTCACTGAACAGATCAGTTCAGATGTTGCACCCTTCAAATGATGAGTGGAAAAAATTTCAAATGTGCTCTCAATGAACTGAACCTGTAGGTCATATGTGTTGTGTCCTTTGATTTTGTGTAAAACAACAACAAATGTACTCTCGCTGAACAGATAAATTCAGACGTTGCATTCTTTGACAGATGAGCAAAATTTCAAATGTGATCAACAGACAGCCATAAATTTTGGTGATACCACCACAAGTGAAAGGACTTCCCTTCTGTGCAGTTGTGAATGGAGACATTCAGGGCTAGATATTGCTATCAGGAGGAAACCAGTCCAATCAGCATCCCAGGAACACAACTTTGGGCATGTGCAATGTGAGTTAACAGATTGGACCTGATTTATAATCAATGTGAGTGTTTCAGCTGCATTCCTTTCCAATCTGTCCAGAATACCCCACTGCTCATCCAGTGTCACCATCCCCAAAAGTCTGCATTTCAGGGTGGGTTTGGAACGCTCAGTGACTCCGCAATCTGAGGCAGCACGAACTGGAGCCAGCTCGGTGATGTCCGACAATGACAAACACTCAGAATATCTGGTCATTCTGTCGCTTTTTGCTGGTCATCTCTTCAAGTCATCAGAAAGTGAAGTTGTTGGCTTGAGGCAGGGTGTCTCTGACCCCAACGAAAACAGAGGGCCTGTGGAACAAGAAAATGCTTTTCTCATCCCTGAGTCCGGAGTTGTGTCGGTCGAGCTGTCGGTCGCCTCTTTTGAGCGTGATGAGGAAATAATGCGGTTAACTCCTGAGATGTGCCGAAGAAAGAGAAAGACAACACTGTCCAACAATACTGAGCCTCTCTACAATTGCTGTGAGACAAAAACGTCGTCGTGAAGGTTCTTTGGCTTGAGTTCGTCATAACGAGCACGCATGTTTTGGCCTGCAAATGTGAAACCTGCAGTGCAGTTCTGTGCGAATTTTTCCTGATGGTCAACAAGATTTTTCCAGATGAATTCTGTCTCAAAGTGATTTTCCTCAAGATTTGGCTCACCGTCTCTTCCTGGGCGTTTGTGTGTTGTTTGCTCGCAGTTTTGCAAGAGAACCCGACTCGTTTCTTGTGGAGTCAAACATGCTGATGTTTGACAACCTGAAGGAACTGCAGGCAAAACATGGGCACCTGTAGCACCTGCAGTTGTACATTCACAACTCTGAGTCAGCAAGCCGAAAGCTGTTCCCACTCTGCCGTTTTCACGCTGTATGCCTCTCAATGTGAATTCGAACGAGAACAAATCGTCTGCTGTGCGTTGTTTTGTTCACTTTTCACACTTGTTCACACAACATTCGAGGGCTGACGTGGAAAACAGACTGCGTCCTCAGGTGTACGTGCGTGAGTGTGTCTTGAATGCAGCGAAGAAGGAAATTGTGTCAATTACCTTCGGACGAAACTTTGAACTCTGGTCTTCGTTTGTCCGTCCTCTTTTGGTTTTCATTCTGGGGTACCGGTAATGTGAGCTCAGCTTTCTTGAGGTAAAACGCACAAAGAAGCCTTGAGAATTTTTGGGCAGCAACACACAAGAAGAGCGCACACTCGTATTTGCCATTTGCACCACAACAAAAGCATTGCCTGTCCACAAGTTGGCACGGTAAATTGTTGATACAGTTCATTTCCCGTAATGAAGTCAATCACTATTCCAAGATCCAAGTCCCGCTGCTCACAATTTCACGCTCTTAAACATGTAATGTGGAGCAGACAGTGCAGTACAACCTTCCATGAGAGAGAGTCGCCAACCATCTCATTGAGTGCAGCAAGGAATAGTCTGCTGTAAATCTTCCCCTTGTCTGAATCAAGGTCATTGTCTTGTCAGCGCTAAATCGAAGCACGATTTTTCTCAGGATGTAGACGAAATCAACTGCCATACGAGTGTTTGGAAACATTTTCCAGGAAGAAGCAGCAAGCCAGGGTTTTTCGTCGGGGCCTGGAATGATCTCTTGAAAACATGCCTGTGGGGCATTCTGGCGGTGCACTGGAGTCCTACGTTTGAGTGAGTCAAGTCCGTCCAGGTGATTCGTCCTGGTGTCTTTACGAGAGTCTTGGTTGCAATCACGTTTCCCATTGCTGTTGACATTGTGTTTTTGACCATTGTGACACCTGGTTCTTCCTTGGTATTTGGCTGCCATTGTGAAAAGCAGAAGGTTCAACACTTGGGTCAACTGAGCACATGCCAGCATGCGATGGCTGTCTTCTGTCATCAAAAAGGTTGTATATTGTCACTGACTTTTGCTTCAGCCTGTCCTGCACATTCTTCGCAGCTCATCCTCGCTTAGCTCTTGGTTTCGGTTCTGTGCCTTGAGGCGACTCGTCCTCAATCTCACCTGGTAGATCTTGGTTTGTGAATCCAACGTTTTCTTCAATCTGAAGCGTAGCGGACAGAGCTTTTTCCAGGCTGTCCCCAACACCTGGTTTGATGGCGATGGCTACCTCGATACACTGTCTTTATCAAAACCACTCGCTGCAGCCCACACACCCATTCAGGTCTTTCGGGCGGTCCGTGGCGATTACCGACGTATTCTTCAGCCCAACGCTGCTCTGGTTCATGATGCAGTTGCGCCTCAGGTGCTGGAGAAGGCCACCTGATATTTCAGTCATTTTCCAGTTTTATGAGGATCCTGAAGGCACCATACAATGCATAAATTGGACCTGCGTCCAGATTGACATGTGAGGCCGTCACCCTCCCACACACTGCTGCAGAAAGGCAGGCAGCGGCAGGGGAAATTGCACATTACTCTTCCATCAAAGCGCCTGCCCATGCGAGAGAATGCAGGCGTTTAACAAAAGCGGAAGCGAATTAAATTCTCAGGCCAAATACATTTGTTCTCCCCGCTTCGCCAGTTCACATCATTTCTTTTGTTGACAAGCATTCATTCTGGATTTGCAGGCCTGACAGAAGCGAGCTTCGCGGTTGTGCGAGGAACCGCACTGTACGCGCGCAAGGTACACAGAAGTTCCCACGAGACACACGTGCAACTGCTGAAACCCACGCATGAAATGTGTGCGAATACTCTCCTGTCTTGGTCCACATCGTCTTGTTTTTTCTTGTTTACTTGTCTCCCAGTGAAGAACATACGGGTGCGAACAGCGTCTGCATCGGAAACGCATTTGTTTGCTTCATCAATCTGGGGACGCGGCCATTTGTCCCCGTCTGCTTCGGACCAGAAGAGTTTGTTGCCCCAGTTCCATCCGAAGAGCATGGACTGCTTTATAAGCGCTGCTGAACTCCGCAGGAAGAATCTCCCATTTATAAGCTCACTATCCTGGGACTTCGCTGTCAGTGTGCGTCTGCAGAGGTTGGATCAATGAGTACTGTGCGTTATTTTTCTTGTTGAAAAAGGCGGCGTGGCGCAACAATTTTGTTTGACCTTGTGGTCTGTCTCCCGAAATCACGTTGAAATCCAGACGACTCATTGACACACGTATGATGTGAACGTGAGACAGAGACCGAGACAGAGGTGGAGACAGAGAGAGACAGATACAGAGACAGAAGCATAGAAATGGAAACAGGAAGAGAAACAAAAGGATGGAGGCAGAGACCGCGGGAAAGAGACTGTCAGACAAAAACAGATGTCAATTAACAGCGAGCTTTGTGCTGCCCAGCAATCTTACAAGCCAAACCAACCTGCCTCAACAGCTGAATGAGATGGAACGCAGCCTGAAAGGAGAGAACACGAGTCTGTTCGGCGGGTCAGGTGATCTCTCTCTCTCTCTCTCTCTCTCTCTCTCTCTCTCTCTGTGCGTGTGTCTGTCTGTCTGTCTATCAGGCTGGCTGGTTGGCTGACTGGCTGGCTGTGCAAGTGACTTACCATTTGAAGGGGCTGGGGCCAAGTCACTCAGTTATTATGCAGCTCAGAATTTGATGCTGATCATCAGTGAATACAAATTTGAGTGATTTAGCCAAGTGACTTGTCCAGGGGGGAGTGAGTCACTCAGCTAATGTCTGGCTTAGAATTTGATGCTTATCGCATTCGAGGCTGAGTGATTTCCCCGACCTCCCAAGTTAGCCACTCAGCCAAGTCACTCAATCGTTCTCACAAGAAACTGATCAGCATCATTTTCTGAGCTGAACACTCAGCCAATTTTCAGCTCAGAATTTGATGCTGATTATTTCCCAGCAAACAAATTCATTGACTTGACCAAACAGCTGCATGTGTGTGGAACTGAGAGCTTTCTATAGTTTGTTCACACTGATCAGAAAGAGATTTGTATCACCAGCGAAGGATGTGCTTTTTCTTGTGTCTCAAGTGTGGAGAACCAAAATCCTTCAAGAGATATTGGTAAGCTATGGCAACACATACCAGCCTTTATTCACATATGTTACTTTTGCATTCACAAGCCTTTGTTCTGTACCTTCCTGAAAGGTAAAAAAGTACTTGGAAAAATAGCAATTTCAAGCCCGTTGCTTCTCATGTGACTTGAAGGAAAGGTGATGCAATTCTTAGTTGTTACCTTTTTGTTTTTCTTCTGATTTTCTTTTTCAAGTTTTTCCATGCCAAGCTCTGGGGTGTTGTGAGCTTTCTGTTGATGTGACATGTTGCAAATTTGTGTTTTGAGAAAGTTGTGCCTGAAAAGTGAAGTCAGAGGTAAACAATGGGAGCGAGGAGATGATCACCTCTGAGCTTTAGCAAGGAGGTGATTATCTCCTCACTCCCATTGTTTACCATACATAAGGCCCCTGCTGTGCCATTGTCTGAGTTCTTGATCTGATAGTAGATTATCAAGTAATTTACTGTTTTGCATTTACTGTGTTGAACTTGACTACTTCATATCAAGTGCACTGATGTCAAAGTATTTTGGTCTTTTGTGTTTTTTGCTTTGACATGGGTGCACTGGGCTAACAGTAGAATTACTGAAAAGGAATCTGATGTAAAGAACAAAGAGAATGGCACAGACGGGGCCTAATTTTCTTTTCGGCGAACAAACTGTCGGCAAACGCTTCATATTCAGTTTCTCCTTCCTTACGTATGTAACAGGCTTCTGCTACATCTGTCCACGAGAGAAAGCAAAAGCCGAACGAATGATACAGTTTGCGTGTTGCCAGCCTCTCTGATTAGTTCATTGCAACGCGGGTTCTCGAAATAAAGTTAATTTGCCCCTGATTGCCCCAATTGCTGTGAATTCAGCCCGGACCATTTGCTCCAGAAGAAACAAGTGACAGAATTAGCATGTTTCCTGGGAATGATCCACCTTTTTCACGTGTTGGCGCGGTCTGAGTGACTCTGTTTCTTTCTGGTTTGCCAAGTTGACCAGCTCTGAAACCGAAGGCGAAACTTTTTTGAGCCTTCTGCATTGAGACAATCCTCTGACGATCCGAAGTCATTTCCATCGATCTGATGGTCCAAATCCATGGCAGGGTGATATTCTAACTGCAGAAGAGAGCATTGTGACCTCACAAATACCCGTGGCTCTGCCACCTCTTCCAATTTATCGTATCACAGAACCCGAAATCACAGGACGTCTGCTTCTGCATGGCAGAGTCGTTGTCGCTAAATTCTGCGCTCCTAATTTCTACGGTGTGTGCAGTTCTTCCACTGCAGACACAGAGTGCAGACAACGCTTGTACGCAACCTGAGAGCCATGGAGAAATCTCGCAGCACTCAGAAGCGACTGCATCAAGCACGGGGAGCACAAATCAAATTTCAACGCAGTGTCTGTCCAATTTGAGCGTTCGCAGGCTTATCACAGGATGAGGAGAGCTATTCTGTGCTGGAGATGGGGTAGGGGGACGGGGAAAACACTGGAATCTGCGGGGAAACAGAAATCAATTACTTTCCGATTGAATCTGCTTCTGTAGTGAGCAAGAGCGAGAGGAAACCCTCGATGTTTGGATGTGGCGGTCTCAAGGAACATGCAGAGTCAGGACAAGTTTCACCCTTCTTGTCACAAAAAGCATTTCGCGACCTTTGTGTCCTGAGTTGACTTTTCCTCGAGGACACCCAGAAATTTTGCGAACATAATTCAATCGCTTCTTTCTGCTTGCAGGTGTGGTCGTTCTCCTCTGCCTTTTCATCTCTGCTGTCTCCTGCATCGGTGAGTACATTTGCGCCCAGGGTCGTGTTGATCCTGCTGGTGCCAACACTGCACGGAATGAATTTGAAATTCAGTTTGAGCATGCGTGAAAGCACCCTGCTTGTTTCTTTGGAAAGCGTCCTTTGCAGACTATTCCAGCCCAAGAAAAGCTGGGTTTCTGGCACTGCATTGTAGTCTGTGCAAACAAGTACGGGTAAGAATACTTGCGGTAATGGTGAACGCAATGCATCAAGAGAGGGCAATCTCAGCAAGCTGCATGACATTTTCCACCACGTGTGTTGTCCACAGCATAATATTCTCACACTGACCCACGTTATCCTCAGTCTTCGTAAATTCCTGATTACAGTCGGGTTCATTTGCCTAAATGTGTATTTCTACGTCACGGAGCTTGGACACCCCGCCTGCCTGTCCCAGCCCTGTGTCCTCTGAACCGCTAACCTGTGAAATTGAAAGGTTAAGCATCTCGGTCCACGGAGACCAGGAAGCCCGGTCCGAGGTCGAGAGGTTCCGGTCTGAGGGGCCAAAGATGGCAATCCCCGGGGTTAAGGGATCGCTCGCTGTATAATTGAATTTATGTTTCGAGACTCTCTCCTTCTTTGGGTCCTTTGACTCCCATGAGTTACGAGTTGAGGGTGATTGTATTTGTACACTGAGGCAGAAATTGTTCTTTCGAGCATCTGAGCGAGAATCTTTCAAAATGAGAACATTTCCCCTGACCTGCTACCAGTCGCACAAAAAGTCACGAGTCGTTCCAGAGGAAGGTTCCAACAAACACCTTCCACGGGATGGTCCAACATTAATGTTGATGGGCTCCAGTTTGCTAATTTGCACCAACGCCGTGAAGTGAGAGCAGGGAGTGGAACCCGATCACCAGAGGGAGGAAGGAGATTAGCACTGGGAAATGACGGGGAAATCGCTCCCCTTCACCGAATGCCAGACTCCACGAATGCTCGCGATCTGCAGCACAGGATGTGTTTGCCTCGGGCTCATTGGGTGGGAATGGTTCAAATCAGTTCATTGGCACGAGGTACCTTGAGCCTTGTATCATGATAAAAAGCATGGAACACTGACAGGAGGTGGCATGATGAAGCCAAATTTTGTCAGTGTTTGCGCTTCTTGCTGTGAGGTTTCGAAAAGTTCCAGTGAAACCAGCATTTTGTCGCACATTTACGTTGACTTTGACTGCTGTCCGCATGTTGTCCGAACACGGACTCTTCTCGTGGTTTCTTTCGTCTGAGATCACAGCGTCAGTTCCCTTGTGTTGCCTGAAAAAAAACCACTCAGCGTTTCTTGACAACTTCAGCCACAGTGATGAAATTGGATCTGGATTGTCAACAATTGCGCTTGTGTTCGAGTCGCTACAGGTGCCATTCTTTCAGAATGTGGACAGAGAACTCAGGGGAGGAGGGCAGCCACCACGTCGATGCAAAAAGGAACCAACCCATTGCGGAAAAATTTGGCCAGGCATCACACACATACACACACACACACACACACACACACACACACACACACACACACACACACACTGCCTTGGTGATGGCTCCTCAACCTTCGCATCTGGTACACCTGCCATTGCCTTCGTACAGTGACATTTGCCCAAATTAGCCCATTCGCGGAGACCGCGAGCGTCTTCAACAAGGCGGTGTTCTTGTTGTGCAACTCACTGATTCAAAGGTGAAACAGATGTTTTGGTGCCTTAGTCTGTGGTGTCGAAACTAAAACCACAGATGACAAGGCCACATCTTTTGTCTCAGCGCCTTGATATTTGCACGAAATGAGGATCCATCGACATTTTGCACGTGCAGTGCTCTTTGTGTGCGCAGCTTTGCAAACTGGCCTTGTCTTGTCGCGGAGTGCTGAATACATTCCTCGCGATACTGTCCCCAGATCTGAACTGCAGACGAACATGTTCACTGAACACGAGTTTGGTTTCATGAGGGACACACAGCAGAGGAAGAGGACCGCGTCCTGTTGAATTTCTGTCCAAACAAACAAAACATCTGCGGACCAGAGAAACCTTGAAAGGACATGCTATTGCTTGCAGTTAAATTTTTTGTTTTGGTGCAGATTTGCAAAGTTCTTGAATGCAATTTTGTACAAACAACAGCAAATCTTTGTCCCCTTTCGCCAGCTTCCTGGTTCCTTTCAAGAAAGAGCAAGTGTTCCACAGCTTTGATTTCATTGGTCATCGTTCTCAGGTTTGATTCCCTCTCGTCGTGTGCACACATGTGTGTATTTTGACCGCGTACACGTGTTTCCTCTGTTTCTGTAAGACTTCACCCACACACGAACAGCTTCACGCGATCATGTCCGTGAGACGGACGCTCAATACTGAAGCTGCCTCTTCACCGTCCAGGCCCGCACTTCACAGAGTGAGTCTTGTTGATCACACATACCTTTTTGTCAGTGATTCAGGAATTGAATTGGACACCATTTGCGCCAGATTCACATGCTGGTATGAACGGGAGATTCGCCTCACTGTTCAAAATGACTTGAAATGTGCAGAAGGGAATAGGAAACTAGATTCTTGTGTGGTTTGAAAAAAGAAAAGATTTGAGTCTGAGAAATTTCTCCGCAAAAGCGCGTGGACACAAAAAATCTTGCACACGATTACATTGAAGGAAAAAAGATACGCGAAAAATGGTTCTATTTCCATCACGGAGGAAACCTCAAACAAAAGATATGTTTGCCAAATAGCTCTCAAATCCGGGCAAATTTAATCAAAGAACAATAATCTTTTTCGGGCTTGTTGACATTCAGAGAAGCGTTTTGAAAAAGCTGGCTTCACCAACAGCCCACACTTTGGATAGATTGGCGGAATTACAGTGTTTGTGGATTGATTGGATAAACTCGACTGTGGATGTATCGCCTTTCCACATCTGCACTGGAGAGAACTGCAGATCAGCAGGACACTTGGGTTCATACTTTTGCACTGAGTGATGAATAGGATGGTGTTCTAACCTTTGGAGAAAGGTATGCATGAAAGCGTAAGAATTCCAGAAGCGGAATTCGTAGTGTTAGGACACCGGAAAAGGAAAAGCCAAAGAGGAAAGAAATCGGAAGGAAGATTGAGCTCACAGGGAATAGCAGGAATACAGCAGTGTAGCGACGGAGTGCCTCGCCCTGGCACACCTCCCCAGCACCACGAGTTTTCATGAAGGCGCTCACCGCTTCCATTGGGATTCTCCTTCTGACACTCTTGATTCATCATTGTCAAGGTGGGTGCTTCTCCCTGCGTCCGTCCTCTGCAGATTTCAGGTCATTTTCTGAGGAACGCCACGGGTTTCCTCGGTTTGTGTGAGTCACATCCAAGGTGTGCAATGCAATATCGAGGCCGGAGGATGTCCGTTGCGTTACCACAGTAACACACTTTTCTTAGGTGACAGTGATTGCAGGTGAAAATCGAGGGTTTTCAGATAAGCGGAAGTTCTGGCCCCTCCCTTGTACGAGCAGACGCGCCTCCATTGTCATGCCGCTCGGGTGCTCGCTACATCTGTCTTGAAGCGCATCTGTGGCGCGGAAAGCCTCAGGATTGGCACATTTGAGGAAAGCTACATTGCTGTAAATATTGCCCACAATCCCGGCAATGGACACCGTAATGCATTGCCTCCTGAGGACAAGGAACAGGACTTTCGAAACCCCTCATGATTGTTGTCCACGATTTGGCGAGGTAAAGGCACACAGGACGAAGAAGGGAAACCATTCAAGCGCAGAACCTTGCAATTTGACTTGCAGCCACTCAAAAAGAGGCAGAGAAACAGGCAAGAGAAAAACACTCAGGTTTGCACAGGGCGCAATGTGAATCATTGGGGAGAAATTGCAAAATTTGCAGGGTCAGTGTTACAACTCGCTGGCTTTTTTTATCAATGAGTTATTAGGTGATTTGAGGTGGGTCGCGCGATTTGGGCTCAAGTGAGCCAAATCGGTGCGAGCCAAATCAAATCACCTAATAACTCATTGATAAAAAAAGCCAGCGAGTTGTAACACTGACCCTGCAAATTTTGCAATTTCTC
>JAAUXT010076623.1_pt1 | contig 29522 bp, 27 predicted proteins | sample 7278171 | NCBI WGS metagenome assembly JAAUXT01 (sample SAMN14350112, study PRJNA611818) | marine sediment metagenome | isolation source: surface marine sediment (1.8m) | place: French Polynesia: Moorea | collected 2018-08
AAATTTTTCCAGCTCGGACATTGTCCAGGTTAGGGTATCTCAGACATTGTCCAGGTTAGGGTATCTCGGACATTGTCCAGGTCACCCCCCCCCCACCCTGGCGAAGCGTGGGCGCCGGGGACCGGGTCTGGCTTGGGCATTTACTGACTGGGGCATTGGAGGATTGGGACAAGTGCTTCCTGCCGATGTACGCTGCCAGCGGCTGATTATCTACTTGAAAGTCTAGTTGCCCTTGAGAATAGTCTCATTGGCGTTGTCTTCCGTTGCCTTCACCTCAATGGATTTGGAAACACTTCAGATGGATATTGAGGGGCTGACAGATCATGCATACTTTGCGATTTTTCGTGAGATGAGTGGCTTGCAGGTGGTGTCGTCAGGCTGCAAGATTGAAGGAGCTTTCCGCTGGACACCAGGAACAGGGCGTCACAGACTGATTGATTTTTAGTGCAAAGACCTGCATCGGGTTCGTGTGATCACCACCCGGATATGTACTGCAATAGGCACAGGGAAGCTGTCGGCCCAAGACATCCGGCTGATTTTGCTTGATTTTAGCTCCCGAACACTGCGCCGCGGATTCTGTCTTCAGAATTTGGGTGACGCTTCCGTCGAGCCCCAGTTCCCTTCTGGTTCCGTTTCGTTATCATTGAGAATGAGCCACCAACTGACTGGAAAACAGAATCATTAGCTCGCCTTTTGTGGAACGCGGTTCGCTCGGCTGGTGACTCGCTCAGATGAAGCTGACACCTGGATTGTTCAGTTTCCGCTCCGCTGTTCACACAGCGCGCACTGCCACTTTGTTCGCCTTGTTCTCGTGTGTTGCGCGCAATCAATTGGACAAAATTCTGACTCTGACATCAAATAATAATTTTGCCGGCAGGATGATGCTGTTTCCATATTTCCAAAGCTTTTGAATTGCTTTGACAGGGCAGGAGATTCTTTGTTTTTCCGTTTGTTTTGCGAGCGGATCATAGTGGAGAGCGATGTGTTGGCAACGTGTTTCTTTGGGTTTTCTTGTCGTCGAACTTCCGTGCGAGTATCTCGTGTGCGTGGCTTGCATGATTTCACCAATGAATTTTGTAACTGCCTCACCTCACACTGTTGAGAGTTTTGCAGGTGAGTTGAAACACTCGCATTTTAATCTGGAAACTGGAGTTCGCAGGCAGGCACAAGTTTTAGCTCTTCATTGAGATGAGCTGGGTTCACGAGATGGGCTCGTGCCTGCGTTCTTCTTTGTGAGCGCAACTTTTGAAGTTTGCCAGGTGAAACCAACACGACACTTCTCAAACTGTTGAGATCAAACAACATTGCTGCGTGCACTCTCCAGTAGTGTCTACTGGAGGAGAGGCATTCTTTTCTCGAGCGCTTGATGACTCTGGAGCTGAATCACGCGCACCACGTCTGTTTCTGCATCCAAACTGAGTTTTGATGAGTGTCAAAGGAAGTGAAACCCAAGCTCCGTGGGGACTGGATCTGTTCCTGGAAGGAAAGTTGGCCTCTTCAGGTGTGCAGTGACAGGGGCGGCGGTGCAGGTGTGCTGCGCTCCCTCCTCGCCACAGAAGCTGCCTCAACAGCGAAAAATTTCTTTGGGAAGCGAAGGAAACGAAGGCGTTTAATCTCCGGTCCACGCTGCTCTTTGTTTGGCAGTCACTACGGCACTCACCACCAAAACGGCGCTCAGGCGATGAAAAGCCACTCTTTTGCAAGAAAATTTGAGACAATGGACCTGTATGTCTTTGCTATTCGGCTATGTTGTGAGGTGTGTGTTTTTCACACACAGTCAGAACTCTGTGCAGGAACATGAAGGTGCGAATTAACTGAGACGAAAGCCATGTTTAAGCCGTAATTCCAGGGACACGGTGCAACCTTGAAACCTTCACATCAGAGGGAGCAGAAAAAAGAGACGTTTGGTTTGAAAAGCAATTTAGGGCTTTTCAAGGTGTCTCCTTTGCGTCTAGCAAGGGAATCAGAACAAAACGAGTTTTCGAACAACAACATGAAGGAGACTTCATTTTGCGCGCTGTTCCCCAGGCAACAATCAAACCTGACGTTTGACACGTTGAATTTGTTTTCTCCAGAGTGGCTCTTGAAAAGATAGAAAGACCAGTTGTTCACTCAGCACATGTTCACATGTTGTGCAACGTCTGATAGATCTACAGCTTTCTGGTGCAGCATTGCCTTTCATAAACAGAGAAGAGAACCGCCGATTTCTGCGTATCAGACTGATCTCATGTGCATACGAGTACATGTGCTTTGCTTGCGCCAGGCTCATTCCTGTTGATTGTCTTGGGACTGACATTTCAGAAGCGTCACTGATGAAGGCAGCGCACGCGGCTCTGATGGCAGCCGCTCCCAGAGGCTGGCATCCGCTGGAACGTGCGTAATCACACCCGGAAGACTGGGCGATGACAACAAAGAGCCTAATTGACAGGAGCGTGGCAGCCAGGGACATGAGCATCGAACCAACTTTCTCATTCGACAACAGCGTTGCAGCCGCCGATACTTCAGACCTCGCCACACACGTTCCCAAAACCCGCCGCTCCGCGAGCGAATCGGACCCGCCTCCCCCGCCCTACCCGGACCGCATGGAGCCGGACGGCGCCTCGGACCCGCCCTCGGGGGTCTTCCACAAGGCGGACAGCCTCGAGTCTCTGCAGGGCTCCACCGTGAGGAGATTCTCCCAACCAGCCACGCCCAACACCACTGCTGACAGCGGGTCACAGACCGGGGGTGCGCGACTCCGATCTGAGACTGTTGGGGAGATGAACAACGCAGGTGCGAACACAACTGATCGGGCGCCAGACGTTGGCCACGTCAACCCTGGGTTTCAAATGGAGGCGACTTCTCCTTTATCGCAAGGAGAGATTGACACAGTCTCAACCAAATCAAAATCCAGCCAAACGAAGCACAAGTACAGGAAGAAGAATCACCACAAAGGCGCGAGCAAAAAGAACAAGGGGCAGCAGAGCGTGCGCATTTCTGACGTGACCTTTGCCGTGGGAAGCGCAGGAGACGAGGCCGATCTGAACGACACGGAATCGGACGGTGACGACACGAGCCCGAGGCCCTCCCCGCGCCTGCCGGACTCGAGCGCTCATACTCCGATGAACAACGGCGCTGCTGCTGCGGCGGGCAGCGCGGAGGAGGACGGGCCGGACGAGTACGTGAGCGAGCGCGGCATGTGGTCCGGGCGCTGGGAGTTCCTCTTCTCCGCGCTCTCCTACGTCATCGGGCTCGGAAACATCTGGCGCTTCCCGTACCTCTGCTACAGAAACGGCGGAGGTGAGGCGCTACGTTAGTTTCTAAGGAGTTTCTCTTCCTCAAAAGAGCAATTAAAAATAGTCTTTCCAAACACATGGAAGTTTGAGGAAAGATTGTTTTTGGTAGTTTCCACACAGCTAGCCAAACGACATGAGAAATTCTGGGGCCCTCCGATTGACCGTTCTCTGTTGGGCGACAAGAATGATCCGAATGCAAGTGACGGAGCGCGAAAGCAACCGGGATTGACAACTGCACTGGTGTAATGTGATATTGCCAATACCTCTGTACTTCCCGATTCTGTCTGGAGTTTTTTTCGTGCGTCATCGATATGCAACTGAAAGAAACCGGAATAGGTATCTGAATTTCCTGATTTGCAGGGAAACACACAGCTTCAGCAGTTTCGTTTTGTATTTCTCACAAAAGGAAATTCGACAATTGTAATTCTCAATTTCAAACTGAATGTTGTCGAAAGTTCAAGAGCGTGTTCAGGTCACAGATGAGACAGTTTTGCGATTGTTACTTGAGACCCAACACGTCGCCATCGCCCCACGTTTGTTTCCTTCGCTCTCTGCGTCCGTCGCTTGACCCGCCGGGCGCGGCTGCCTCGTTCCGCTGCAGGCGCCTTCCTGCTGCCGTACGCCGTGTTCCTCTGCCTGGCCGGGCTCCCGCTCGTCTACCTCGAGATGGTGTTCGGTCAGTACGCCGCGCTCGGGCCCATCACCATCTGGAACATCGCGCCCGTCTTCAAGGGTGAGAGCAGCACGCACAAAGTGAACCCATCAGGCCCAGGACCACAGATCCGAGAAATATTTGCCCTTTCCGACATTGGGACGGCCGGCGCTCCCTCCTCAGCAAGTCATGCACAAGCTGATCAAAGATGTGTGAACGCGAGGCAACAAGGACACAGGCACACTTCGGTTTTGCCAAATCTTCTGCATGTCTGTTGGAAATCTCTTCTGGATTTTTCTTGGAACTTCAATGTGTGGAGTCTGTACTCGCAGGTCTCGGCATCGCCATGACGATCGAGATCGTGCTGACCAGCGTGTACTACAGCGTACTCATCGCCTGGTCCTTCTACATGTTCTTCAACTCGATGCAGACGACGCTGCCTTGGGCGTCTTGTGACAATTCCTGGAACACCAAAGGTGCGAGGAACTTTGTTCATGCAAACACAGCGCTGTTGAGTCAGAAGGACTTTTCAGTGCTCACCAAAAACCACATGAAATGTTCTTTTCACACAAGTGTCATATTCAATTCAAAACGTTCGTTGTTTCCATTTTCACGTTCGTTTTGCAGCTTGCTGCAACGTAGCGATTGTGCGGTTCGAGTGCAGCCTCGTGGACAACGCCTCTTTCCCGGAGAACACCACGTGCTACTACTGCCCGCCTCCCAGGGACGAGCCGCCGCGCAACGTCTCGCTCAGCGACAACTCCACCGACTTCACCACCGCATCGATCCTGTCGACGACGGACCTGCTGAACGCGACGGCCGCGCCGCCGGAAGTGTCGACCGAGTTCCCGTGGCAGGACGTGAACGCCTCAGATGTCTACAACACCACCGATCACTTCGTGTCGCCTGCGCAGGAATTCTTCTTGTGAGTTGCACCTGCGTTTTGCGCTGAAGAAACTGCCTTTGTCCACATCAGGGGGGGAGGAACCTGGTATTTGATAGAGGGCGCTGAATCCACTTTGAATGAGGTTTGTGAACAAGAATGCCGAACGGAAGGCACCTGATGGCGGGGCCTTCGGAGAGTGTTTTCTCACGCGTCACGGGCCTGGGCGCGGCTCCCCTAATCCCCGTCTCCTTGGTAACGCGCGGCCTCTTGTCGCGCAGACGGGAGGTGCTGGACCTGAGCGAGCACATCGGCGCGACGGGCGCCGTGTCGTGGCGGCTCATGCTCTGCCTCCTCCTCACCTGGATCCTCGTCTTTCTCTTCATCGTGCGCGGCGTCCGCTTCACGGGCAAGGTGCGTCCAGGCTCAGAGGGGGAGGACAAGTCTCGTCGTCTGAGATACCACTGAGAACCTGCTCGTTTTCAAGTTCCTCGTCCCAGTTTCGGTTTTTTGCTTTGTGAAGTCAGATCTGTTCAATACTAAGTGGTTCAGCTCTATGTTTCTGGTGGCGAGGCCCTCACGGTCTGTTCCCCTCGCAGATTCAGTACCTGCTGGTGGTGCTGCCCTACTCGATCCTCATCGTGCTGCTCGTCAACTCTGCGCTGCTCGACGGAGCCACGTCCGGAGTCGTCTTCTACTTCAAACCCTCCTGGATCAGACTCACAGACCCCATGGTCAGTGATCGCTTCCGCGGTTCGCGCTCTGTCTCGTTCAGTGTCTTGCGTGAAGCTCCGGGCACGAAAACTGCAGCTGGCCTGATGAATTCGCTTCTGTCACGTCGGGAAAACGGAGAAGTAAAGACAAGAGCCTTTGGTTTTCACAGATTGTTTCACTTATTGATTCTCCGGAGCAGGTTTGGTACGACGCTGCGAGCCAGGCCTTCTTCTCACTGTCGCTCTGCACTGGGGGCCTCGCTACACTCGCCAGCTACAACAAGTTCCAACACAATATCTACAAGTGAGGCACAGCACACCTCGCAAAGAACAAAAGTCCTTTCAAACAATCATCAGTTCACTGGTGCACGAATCAAACAGAATAGACGAGGCATTTGCTGAACACACCCACAACGGAGCGTGTTCGAGACGAGGCATCAGACGCCAATGCTTGTTCAAGGAGAACTAGGAAACGACCAGTGTCCCGAGGGCTCTCAGGCAAACTAACCAACAGAACAACAAGATGTCAGGACTGCACAGCCGTGAGCGTCTCGACCCCACAGTCCTCTTCCCTTATCGCTCAGGGACGCGTGGGTGGTGGTCGTGCTCGACACGGTGACGAGCATCCTCGCCGGGTTCCCGGTCTTCATGACGATGGGCTTCATCGCGAAGCAGCTCAACACGACCGTGACGCACGTCATCCACTCCGGTGCGCCGCCGCTGGGGCGCCGCGCGCCGTCCGTGACGCGCAACCTCTCATTCTGAGGAAAATAACATCTCTGCTCGTGGTCTGGTCATGGCAAAACACATCAATCGAATCAAAACGAACTGAAGTACAAAGGAGCGTTCGGTTCGTTAACAGTCGCTTTGAAACCTTGCACCTCTGAGTCTGAAAACATCTGGCTTGTGGCTTTGTGCATGATGCGATTTTGTGGCTCAATGATTTTCTCGCAAGAGCTGATCAAATGTGCACAGGGGGGAACGACTGCACATTGCGACAGGACACCCTGCAGTTGTCCATCTTTTGCAAACCGGTCTCGTCAGAGGCGGTATCAGGATCAAGGGGCCTGACCCTGAGGCCAGTCCTATTTCAAGTTTGACAAATTCAACTTGCAGAATGATAAGGGGACCACGCTTGCGCCTGAGGTAAAATTCGGGTGGGACCGCCTGCTTTGGATCCGCTCCTGCGGGACCCGACCCTGGCTCCGTCCTGATCACGAGTGAGCTTGTTGTTCCGTCGCAGGCACGGCGCTGGCGTTCGTGGCGTACCCGGCGGCGATCGCGCGGATGGCGGCGCCAACGCTGTGGGCGCTGCTCTTCTTCCTCATGCTGCTGCTGCTCGGGCTCGGCACGCTGTGCATCAGCGTGCACACGCTGCTCACCGCCGTCGTCGACGAGCACCCGCGCCGCCTGTACGCGCACAGGGCCAAGGCGCTCGCGCTCGTCTGCTTCTGCATGTTCGTGCTGGGTCTGCCGCTGCTGTCGCAGGTCGGTGCACTCAGTGTATGGTGCAACTGTTGTTTGACTTGGTACCGAAGCCAACCTGGGCATTGGGACCGATGTTCGTTCGTCTCAAAGATATTTTGCATCAGTTCTGCTGCTGAAAGTCGGCAACGAGATGGGGCCCACGCAGTTTCTTTTGGAGATGGGCGAATGCCTGCGGGGTTCGTTCTGTGACTACAAAAGCAGTGCGTGGTCATAACCTTGCACACTGATGACGGCACCCTCCCTCCAGGCGGGTCTGTACATGATCGGGCTGCTGGACCACTACGTCACTGGGGTGCCTTTGCTCGTCTTCGGGGTGCTGCAGCCGGTCGTCATCTGCTGGGTGTACGGCTACAGCCGCTTCGAGGCGGACCTCTCCGTCATGCTGGGCAAGAAGCCGTGGAAGTGGTGGCAGCTCATGTGGCAGGTCGTCACGCCTCTGCTCATCCTGGTGAGAACGGCGCCCGGCGACGCGACCGTCGCGCTAATTTCTGTCGCACTGCAAATTTCGTGTCTGAATGGCGCTCAATTAGAATCGACGTGTCGTCGTCACGCGATCCTGCAGTTGGTTCCGTGGGGAAGCGCGTTTCATCTCGCATAGAAGTTGGTCTCGCGTTTGACAAAACTACAAAATCTGCAAAGAGGAAAGAACGGAATTTTCATCACAGAAATCACAATTCATGACGTGAGGCTTTGTTTCCTTGATTGCTTGATGCGAGCACGGAATGCTCCACGAACAAACGCGCCGAAAATGCGTTTGACATTTCCGCAAGTTATTTGCGCACATTCCCAGTGTTGGGGTGGGGAACTTCTCTCTGAGATTGTGAAGGACTCGGACGGACTGGACTCGCGCTGCAGGTGATGCTGGTGTTCCTGTCGGTGCGGTTCGAGCCGGCGAGTTACCGGGAGGAGGCGCTGCCGCGCGCGGCGCAGGCCGTCGGCTGGGTGCTCGTCGCGCTCTGCCTGCTGCCCATCCCCGCCTACGCTCTCTACGCCTGCGTCATCACGCCGGGGTCTCCCAAAAAGGTTCGTGCTCTGAAACAGTCGGCAAAGAAGGATAAGATCCAGAGCGTGGTGTGTTACTTTGCGATTTCGAATCCTGTGTCAGCGGCAGCAGCTGCCCTGACAAAAGGGCCCCCTGGATGGGCCCTGCACAGCCCCCTGTTGTCATGTGGGTTTCACGTTGCTCACGTTGAGCGTCTGGGCCTTGACAATGCATGTTCTCAGTACCAAGCCTCACAACCTGACTGAACACACAAGCCAACACAGCGTCCAATACAACGTTACGCGTCAATTGGTCACTCCAAACCTGCAGATCAACTCTCGATTAGAAGGCAGGCTTACCTACTTCACTGGAACTCGTAGAATTGAGCACTTGACAACGAAGCTGTATTGACTGATTCAAACGAGAATGGGAAAGTCAAACGGTGCGTGTGTTGAGATTGACGCGTAACACTCTGCGGCGCGTGTCGCTCGGTGCAGCGGGCGGCGGCGCTGGTGGCGCCGCGGGACGTGTGGGGGCTGCCGCCGCACGCCGACCTGGACCCGCGCGAGGAGATCCCCGACTACATCTACAGCGAGGAGGAGCCGAGTCGCAAGCTCAACACGATGGCGCCGGGACACGACCTCGCGCAGGCCATGACCGTGAGTGCTCAGCTCCTCAGGGGGATGTGGGTCAGTCTCTTTTCTTCTGCTGAAACTCGTTTTGTTTTCACGACTGCATTGCCAACCAAAGATCCGTGAGCATCCGCCCGCTGCAAAGAGCTTGGTTCTTTTGCACAATTCTGAATCCACAGAATCTCTTCTGCTTCGTTCAATTTTAACCTTTCTCTCACCTTTTCACTTCAGTTCTTTCTGAAATTCTTGGAAGTTCCCGGAAAGGTAAATCATGTTGTCTGCATGACAATTCAAGCGTCGCTTGAAGGTGTGCCTCACCCTGGTGATACCTCGGCCCAGTACCTGCAGGCCTCCCGGCAAGGGGCGTTCTCTGGCGATTGCCTCGTTGTTGTGTGCGAAAACACTTGTTGATCTGACTCTGATTATGACGACAAAAACATGTGTGTGTTGAATCAGAGTACCTGTGTTGTGTGCTATGTACAAGGCATCATGAATCTAAAAAAGTGGAGGATTTCACTTCCTGAGTGTCGCTGATCACGTGCCTGCAGACGAAGCTGCTGGCAGAGGAGGGTCAGTGCGGGGACGACATCGACACCGGCTCCATCCAGTGGAGCGAGGACGAGAACAAGGAGCGCGGCAACTGGCAGGGACGATACGACTTCCTCATGTCGGGTGAGAGAGAGTGCGCCGTAGCGACGCATGCAGCCGCGCTGAAGCTTTGTGTCTGAGAGCGCTGGAAGCCGTGCTGGAGGCACAGCCATATTGAATCTCTGAGAGAACCGTGCAGATGAGCTGTTGGCTGCAATCTCTGAGAGTGTTGGGGTTGAATTCTGGCTGAGAGCTGTCTCTGGCAGGTCCAGGATCGAGGCATGGGGAGCCCAATCAAAGTCCAATGTCAGTCATACTGTTGGGGACCTCAACTCCAACTTACCACAAAAAATGATACTTAAAAATTGAGCAAAAGGAACCTGCTTGGTGTCCCAAAAGATGGGGAGGACAGTGGACCTGTCGGGGTAGGAGGGAGGGCTCTGCCCTTCTAGATTGGCAAAAAACTGTTCAGGTGAGTGTTGTCCCTTGTCAAGACAATTATAGCTGCAAACGACTGGTTATGTTCGTGTCACCGGCAGGGAAAAGAGACATTTTCTCCAGCTTTAGAATGCAAAGACTGTCATCACCTTTGGATATAGTTTCACACAACAGCCGAAGCATACGCTTTGTCGGGGAAGGACGTCGAACCTGTTGCGCGAAAGCCGAGCCCTGGATTGCCCTGAGCCATCCGCACGAAATGTCCTCCATGGAAACTGAACAAACAAGCCAAACTTTGTGTGATTTGGCCCGAGAAAATAACACCTATTCCTCGGGGAAATTTGGAGTGTCACATCTTGAAAGAAAGAAATCCAAAGAATGGCAGAGCCAGCAAAAGCAGCTTAGTCACGAAGACGTCTCTGTGTTATTGACAGGCTTGGGTTACACCATAGGAATTGGCAACGTGTGGAGATTTCCCTATTTGGTCTACAAAAACGGCGGAGGTAAGAAAAAGTTGTGCGTTACTTTGCCCAGAATGTCAGAGACAAATTGAATTCCGTCCGTTTCAAGACGCGGTAGAAACTCTATCTACGACGTACACAGTCAAGTGTTTTTTGTCTATCTTTCGAAGTTTTCACACTTTTTTCACAACACGATTTGAAGCCGCACCCAAGCAGAAAGCAGAAAACATGGAATTCTTCCGTCTCCTGTAACGACGCGTACCGCCCTGACAACACGGTGTATTCTCTGCTGCTCGGCAGGTGCGTTCTTCGTGCCGTACGTGTTGATGCTGGTGTGCTGCGGGATGCCCATCTTCTTCCTCGAGTTGGCGCTGGGGCAGTTCTCGTCCGTCGGCCCCGTCTCCGTCTGGGCCATGTCTCCCATCTTCAAAGGTACTGTCGCCGTGCGTGTGCTGTACGTAGAATTGTCAGAGCACAGTTCGACAACGTCGCACGCATACCTGCCCCGTGCACGTTTGTTTGATGCTGACTTGTAACAAGCTGCAAAGGGAGGCAGAGAGTTTGACCGGGACATGCGAAGGTTCGTCTGTGGGCTCGACACTTCGATTCGGAAGCCACGAGAACCCAGGGTGGTTTGCTCACTTGTCGCGCAGGTGTGGGGTACGCGGGCTGCGCGACCATCGCCATGATCGCCATCTACTACAACGTGATCAACGCCTGGTCCATCTTCTACCTGTTCGCGTCCATGCGGTCCTCGCTGCCCTGGGGCGACTGCCAGAACAACTGGAACACCGACGGTACGTGAGCGCCGCGGTGCGGCCTCACATTGTACCAGGATGATAATAGACAAGGTCGCACCGCGTCCGTTTCCTTTTGCTGCAGCGGAACAAAAGAGGATCTGTGCTCTGTGTGGCGCGGCAAGATCAGTATCTGCTGAGAGCTCCCCAGCCCCAGGATGCTGCGTATTCTCCACTTTCAAACGAAGCTTATCATTCTGACAGAATCAGGAACAGTTGCGTGCTGAGAAAAGACAAAAAAGAGAGCTCTCCAAAGTCAAAAAGTATTTCTTGCATTTTTTGTGGAAAGAAAGTTTCAGAAACAGGTTTTTACATGAAATGAGCAGGCAACGAGAGAAAAAAGTTTGCCAGTTAATGAGCTATTGCGTCAAACGCACAGAAAGCACCCAAACCGATCCACCGACAAAAGGAGAAACCTTCTCATAATTGACTCCTGCTCTTGCGTTTGTTGCAGCTGGTAAGACTTCTTTGTGTTTGGTTTTGGTTTCTCCTTTGAGCATTCTTTTCCCTCAAAACATGCTTGATTCTAAAACTTCTACCTCGAAAGGTATTTGAAACATGTTGTCAAGTGACAAAACTTTCTTCAATGAAATCCTCAAAACTGTGAAAACGGTGTGATTTCCACTTCTCCCAATTGCTTTTTTTTTCAAAGATTTTTGTTTTCAAAGAGAATTCGTGGCTTTTGTGTCTTTTTCTTACGACTTTTCTCTTCACTAATCGCTGGGACTCAATGCACGCAGAAGCTGAACGCTTCCTTGTCAGTGGCAATCGGTCTCGCAGACTTTTGTAGGCATGGTGGAGCACAATTACCTTGAATACATTGGTTTGCCGTCGTAAACTTGCATGCACAACTGAACCCAAGTAGCAAATGGGATTTTTGGTAACTTTCGTCAAATGGCTTGCAGACTCCACTTTGCTCCTTTGTACCATGGTATACACAGTTTCGGCAGGTGTCCTTATCCAAAAACCGTCAGAAAAGCACAAAAAAAACCCGGGGATCTTTCATGGCAGTTGCACCGCTTTGGAATATATGTGTAAGAGTGTTTTGCAATCGCTTGGGAATCTTCGAACACGTTTCAATATCAGGACGACAGTGTCAGTTGTTCTTCTTTTCAGTGTGTCGAGCACGCGGCTACAGCTCTGCGAACATCAGTGAGATTTGCAACTCCACGAACGGCAATAACTACGGCAATAGTACAGGTATGGAGTGAAGCCAAAAGCCTGTAATGACCCATCAGAAACTTCATCGGTCTTCTGTGAGAGGCAACTTGCGTGCGACACCGCACTTCGTGTCTGCTTCCAGGAATGTCGGAGAGTAACTGCACGCACATTCGTTACACAACCCCAGGACAGGAATACTTTTTGTAAGTACATTCCTTGTCGTTTGGACCTAAAACTAAGGTGCATTGATGACTCCTCTCAAGTTTTTCGGCGTCAAGCGACGCGCCCTATTCCCGCACTCCGCGCTATTGCAGCCGCGAGGTGCTAGGGGCGACGGAGGGAATCGAGCACCTGGGCTACCCGCAGTGGCCGCTCTGCCTGTGCCTGCTGCTCAGCAGCGTCATCACCTTCATCGCGCTCCTCAAGGGAGTCAAGTCGTCGGGGAAGGTACGGCCAGAGGCGCTGCTGCGGGACATATGTCAGGCCCTGCCGCGCCTCCGATGTTGAGCACGGCTGTTGTTGCGCCTGCAGTTGGAGAAACATCTTCTCATTGCCAATTTCTGTTGGACCCGCGGCGTCACAGATGTTCGCAACATTAAAATGTCAGGAGTCTAGTTCCCTTTCTTGGAATGCCTTTTGGGGCCAAATAGATCCAGCCAAATCACGTGGGAACTTAATATTTGGGCCCTTGACACTCTCAATCAAAGGAAACACGGCGATTTGTGAGCTGCGCGCCCAATCGCAATAATTCGTGCGTCATGGGTTCAGCTTGACCCTTTTGGATGACGTTTGCCTTGACACGGTCTCCCTCTCCCGGCAGGTGGTGTACTTCACGGTGACCTTCCCGTACCTGATCCTCCTGACGCTGCTCATCAGATACGTCACGCTGGGAAACGGTCATCTCGACGGACTCCGGTGAGGAGGCTCCGTCCTGTCGCTGCGTCCCGAGACCTCAGTCTTGTACCAAGACAGCCGAGCAGGACTCTCTCCCGAATCCGCAGGCCAAACTTACGGCCTTCAGCCAAGCGTACAGAACTGAAGAATTTGTCCAAAGAGTTTACGTCGCGTTTCTTGACAAATTCAATGTCAACACGAAAACACAGAAACAGTCATGCGCATTTGTCCTCGCGGGGCTGTTGGGTCAGGTCCCGCCTGGTTCCTTTCCTAGAACCAAAGGTCCTCATGGCAGGTTCTACAATGCCCAACACCACCAGCTTTGCCACCGTTGCTCGTTCTCTCATTCTCGCTTGCTTGACACCAAAGTCCAGCTGGTGTCTCCATGGTTACGTTGTGCAGGTACTACATCACGCCCAAGTGGGAGAAGCTGGGCGAGGCGACGGTGTGGGGCGACGCGGCGACGCAGCTCTTCTATTCGCTCGGGCTGTCGATGGGCGGTCTGATCGCGCTCAGCAGCTACAACCGGTTCCACTACGACTGCTACAGGTGCGATCGAAATGTCGGACCTTCTCTCTCCTCTCTTTCTCAACGTGCGGTCAGTCATCCAGTCAGTCAAGTCTGTCTGTCTGTCTGTCTGTCTGTCTGTCTGTCTGTCTGTCTGTCTGTCTTCTCAAAAACGTGATCTCTTTCTTCTCTCTTTCTCCCCAGGGACGCGTACCTCATCTGCCTCATCGACAGCTTCACCTCCATCTTCGCCGGATTCGTCATCTTCGCGATTCTCGGCGTCATGGCGCAGGAAGCGGGAACCGACGTCGAGAACGTCGTCGAGGCGCGTGAGTATCCAGCGTCCAGGCAAGGGCAAAAATCAGGGATTAAGATTCGTGGAATATTCTATTGTTTTACTGGAACGGGGACAATGCTATTTGCGAGACAGTGAGTTGCTTGCGTGGGCACGCGTTCTTCAGTCTGCCCCAGCTCACGCTCCTCATGCAACACGACTTCACCGTCCGCAGAGTTTACGCTGGCGTACGTGGTCTACCCGGAGGCGGTGGCGCGGCTGCCGGGCGCGCCCGCCTGGGCCGTGCTCTTCTTCCTCATGCTCGTGCTGCTCGCCGTCGACTCGCAGTTCCTCATGGTGCAGACCGTCATCATCTCACTCACCGACGAGTTCGAGCAGCGGCTCTGCAAGCACCGCAAGAAGGTGATCGCGGCGGTGTGCGCCGCCATCTACGTGCTCGGGCTGCCCATGGTCTGCCAGGTGAGGAGGGAGGCCAACTTCTGCCTCTGTGCGCCAACACGGGCATTGCATCTTTGGTTCTTGTAATGACGTCCACGACCCAAAGGTTCTTCGGAAGCAAAATTTCCAATGAAACGCTCTTCGTATTGTCACCGTGTTCAGGGCGGGATCTACTGGGTGGTGCTGCTGGACCACTACGTGTCGTACTGGTCGCTGCTGGTGATCGGGCTGCTGACATGCGTCTGCGTCGGCTGGGTGTACACCGTGCCCGCCATCTCGACCAACATCCGCGCCATGCTCGGATCCGAGCCCGGCTGGTTCTGGAAGGTCTGCTGGAAGTTTCTCTCCCCGATCATTCTGCTGGTGAGTACACGCATATTGAAAAGACAAAAAATGTGCAAAACCTTTGACTCAAGCCCTGCAGAACAAAGCTTGCATGACTGCAGTTTCCGTACGCATGGTATCCAGTGAAGTCTGGGGTCCAGGTTCCAGACGTGAGAATGCCACTGGGAAGTTTGTGGCAAGGACAATCAAGCCATGCCTGGAAAAATTCGTGTTTGGTTCTCAAGAACTGCAGAAAGATGGAAATTTTCCTTGTGTCTCAACTGGTCTCTCCCTGAGAGATAGAGAAACTCAAGGAAAAACATTTGAGTCTGTCAAAGATGCTCTTGGTCGGATACCAGACTTCATCAAAACGCCTCGTGTTCTCCGTTTCCGCGCAGTTCATCCTGGTGTTCTCGCTGGTGATGTACGAGCCCCCGGGGATCGAGGAGTGGCACTACTCGTACCCGGGCTGGGCGCACGCGCTCGGCGTGCTCATCGCCGTCTTCCCGCTCACCTTCCTCCCCGTCATCGGAGCGCTGCAGGTCGCCAGGCAGAAGGGACGCTGGAGGCGGGTGAGTCGTGGCGTGGGGGGGGGGGCGGGCCGCGCCCTGGGGTCCGAAACATGGTCAGCATCAGAGCAAAGTTTTTGTTCGTTGAAGACGTTTGTTGAAGAAATGTTGACCAGGTGGCCTGGGTTCTGAACGAGCCTGGAGTCGTGACTTCCTCAAACTTCCTTGAAGCTTGACTGAACCCGATATTCTGTCAACTCGTTGAAAGTTCTGTGTGTATCGCAGAAAGGTTTATGCTTGGGTGGATTCAATTCGTGCACTCGATCTGAAGCCAGGCTGAGTGGGTTTTGTGTGGTCATCAATGCGCTCACTGCTCCTCGTGTTGCACAGCGACTGAAGCACGCGCTGCGCCCGACGACCACGTGGGGCCCGGCGCTGCTCAAGCACCAGGAGCTCGTCAACTACCTGCCGTCGCACCGCCGCCCCAGCCTCTACTCCTCCTACTCCATGGCGTCCGGACTCTCCACCAGTGAGTCTTAAATCCATCCGTCTGAGAGAGACACCACAAGAACCTCTCATTGCACTTGTGATCTGTTTGTCCTGGGTACACACCGTTTTTCTTGTGAGTACTTGGTTCCAATTCTTCGAACGCACACGGATCTTCAGATTGAAAAGTTCTGTGGTCATCGCAATCTCTGGGGAACATGCACTGCTGGGAGTTCATGGGCAAAACCTTCTTCACTCTGACGCTGTTCCGCCGCAGTGGCGAGCATCTTCACGACGGACTCGAGCGGGGACGGGCTCGACTTCGAGGACCGCACCCTGAGCGTGAGCGCGTCGCGCACCGTGCTGCTGAGGAAGACGCCCGCAGCCGCCGCCAAGACGCCGTCCTGCGACAAGCAAACCCAGTCCAGTGAGCGAACACGTTCACATCTCGCTCGGGCGGCAAGGAAGATGAGGGGGTTTCTAGGGCCCGATTGACTCCCTGCCCGAAGCTTTGGTTCGGGGCTGGTTCCTGGGTTCACACCCATAATCTCTTCAAGTTTTTTTGATTCACATCATCACTGGGCAACTGTGTCCAGTGTTCTGCACTTTTTGTTCCTTTTGCAGTGCACACATTTGAGATCGAGGACACCGACATCATCGTGGTGAGCAGGAGGGACTTGACTCAGGTGGAGTCCAGGGACCAGACGACGCAGACTGACTCGCCCCTGCGCAGCGAGGAGCCCAGGTCGCCTTCCGCGCCGAAAAGAACCAGTGTGGAAAACGAATCCACATCGTCTGAAACAGTGGACAATGTAACGGCTGATACAGATCACGGATTGATCACAAGAAATTCTTCTGACAAAACGGAGACGACGTCCTCTGGGAGCGACACGGAGGGCGCGACAGACGGCAGAGAGACGTCTCAGCGGAACCGTGCAGAGCCGCAGCGTGGCTTTCTACTGGAGGGGCATCCGGCCTCGGAACCTCAGTCGGAAAGTGACGAAATACAAGTGACCAGTTTGTGATCTGCCTTCTTCTGCACTGCAGACTCTTTCTGATCGCACGTCCTGCATTCATGCATGTTGGCCAGTCAAGCCTCGTGTGCCGGTGAAGTTTCAGACTCGGAGACTTGACGGGGCCTGAACATAAATGTGAATTGGCACAAACACAGGTTTCTTTTCTTGTCGTGTGCACCTGCAGGCTTGTTGGACTCCTTGTGATGGTTGGTACCTGTGTCTTAACTGCCGAATGTTAACACGGTGAAATGCAATAAATGACATCAAAGTGAGAAAACACTGCAGCGTCTTGTGTTCCACTGCAAACACAAGGGCATTTCTGCGAGTGACTCGAGTGGTTTTCCAAGTGACTCTCAAGTTGACGGCAAACCTTTCAAACAACAGTCCACATAAACTTTCATTTCTCACAAATGACTGTTTATTCTTTGTCAGTACGACTGGTCCACTGTTTCCCTCATATCAACAATGCCCTCTGAACTTGACCGGATGGTTCGCGCTCACTCACCCCTGATTCAGACCCGGTGCGCCAGCACACACGCACACCGTCACAGTGCACCAAAATGGGTATCACACATGCGAAGGGAAAAGGCAAAAGGCTGTGCGTGTTGCTTGGGCATGAATCGCAGAAGGATTCCAACCCCAACCATGGGCTGGTGCACGGTGCGTTGTGTAAACGCTGTGCGTTATGCGCTGGCTTACGGGTCACACGAAAAGTGGCAAAATTAGTTTGCGGATTCAGTAGAAAAAAAGTCATTTTGAGAAAAGCCGTTTACCGAAAACCAGGGTGTCTTTTGTCAATCTTTGAGAATCTAAAAGGAGTCTCGTTGTCCCACCGCGCGTCGTACCGACGAAGCTCGGTGCGCGAAGTCGACCCGTGTAAAATGCATTGAAATGCGACACGTCAGCTTCACACACTGACAGCACAAGAAAATGTTACATCAGTCCAGGGATTATCAAGGTGTAAAAATAGTCGTTTTCTGAAAATACCGCATAAATACCTCTCGTACATTTCCTAAAACACGTTCCAAACACAACAACAAATACTCGCGTGGAATTTGCGACGTGTTGTTTTTTTTTCGCCGTGCTTTGTAAAAGCCACAGAGGCAGATTTTCTTTCACTTGAAGTGCGACGAATTTGGAACCTGAAGCGATATCACAAAATAGACGGGAAGATATTTGTCACCGAAACTTCCTCTTTCCTCGCAAAAGGTCTGAAAGCGCTTGAACGTTCCCACTGAAACATGCACAGCTCACCGAGCACCCTCAGACAAACCACAAGCAGAGCACCTTCCATCAAATGTGCGCAGACACCGGATTAGAGTCCACACTCGTTCAACGCACACCACACGATCCTGTGCAGCTTGGATGCGCACTCCTGCCAAACTACAACGTCAGGCAACATGAGCACGGGCGTGCAATTTTGCAAGTCTACGTGCACGTGCACCGGTCCACATTTTTATCGCACATGGGCGTGTGTGGCGGACGTCACTGGTGACGTCACTCGGCGTCGTACGCCAACACAGGGCTGAGCCACTTCTCGACGACGCCGACCTCCTCCTCCTTCCGCCGCGCGTAGTCAACAACCTGCACAGAAACAAAGATTCCAAAATGCGCTAATCTTTGCAAATGCGCTAATCTTTGCAGTACAACTTTTCCTGTCCTCAATTTCACGCTTCAGCATTTCGTCTGCTTTTGCACAATGGTCTGCTCAGATCAACACAAGAGACAATTCACATCAACAGCACCGAGAGGCCACCAGCAGAGAAGCCTGCTGCTCTCACCTGATCCTTGCTGATCTTGCCGGTGGCGAAGTAGACGGATTTCGGGTGCGCGAAGTAGAGACCGGACACGGCGGCGGCGGGGTGCATGGCGAGCGACTCGGTGAGGCTGATGCCGGCGGCGTCCGCGTCCAGCAGCCGCCAGAGCGCGCGCTTCTCCGTGTGGTCCGGCTGACTCGGGTAGCCCGGCGCCGGCCGGATCCCCTGCGGCACAGCAGAGCAGCGCGTGAAATCATTGGGGCCCAGAACTCCTCGAAGAGGGCCTTGTTCGAGCGCCTCTAAAGAAGCTGCAGGCAGTCAGAATCATACGGAGCTGCACGGGCCAAGTTCGGCAATAACCGCCCATCCCCGTCAGCCACGAGGAATTTAATTTAATTTCGGGCGCTGCTTTCATCGCAGTCAGCTCTGAGCTCGGCGGTCCGCACCTGGTACTTCACTTTGAGGAGGTCCTGCGCGTCGAGGTCCTCGTCCAGGTCGTAGCCCCAGAGCTGCGTGCGCACCTCGTGGTGCAGAGCCTCCGCAAACGCCTGCATAGCAACGCTTCGTTCAGTAACCAGGCATCAACGGTGTCCATGAAAACAGTGTGTTCGAACAATGGACGACGGTTCACAATGAATTGAATCCTGTTCACAGGCTGCCCACTTGGACCAAACACATGGTCCCGGAAGTGACGTCTGACGACAGAGCTCAAGCAGTTCGCTTCGTGCGCCAGTCACTTCCAAGAACAAGAATTTGTGAAAATGCATGTGTCACTCAGTTGGCGCGTCTGTTGTGTTGGGTAACAAGGCGACACCTCACCTCGGCCAGTCTGTCGGCGAGCGCTTTGGTCATGATGATGCTGTAATCGTCGAACTGCTCCTCGAACCTGCAACACACATCCGTTTCATTGCAGAGTTCAATGAAACAAACGAATTTCCAAAACAACTCTTTTCCCGATCAGAGAATCCACTCACTTTTTGCACAGTTCCTCTGCGCCCTGACAGCTCACTGCGAACACCCCGATGTAGTCCACCTTCCTGTGCTCCTTCGGCGCAATGAAGTCCGACAGGCAGAAGTACGGATCGTCCTTCCCGTCCTTCTCCGCCTGCAAACCAGTCGTGACATGACCGCAAAGACACAAGGCTCAGGTTGCGTTGCACATCCACTCAGTGAAACAAGCACAGACAGCGCATTAGCGAGGCGCCCATTGCACTGCAGTCTTGACTCTGCTGTTTCCCTTGGCTTGGAATTCCCAAAACAGAGCGCTGCGTCTCAGCGCCAACTGTCGGGTGTCTCCACCTGTTGTCTGATGCCGTGCAGCGTCTCGAGCTGCTCTCCGTCCTCGTCCAGCACCTCGATGTCGTCGCCCGACGCCTGCGCTCGATGGAAGCCGACGGCTCCGCGCAGGCGCAGAGACCCCGCGTTCTGCACGTTGCGCAGCATCGTCTGCGCATCGTCGAACACGCGCCGCGCCTCGTCGCCTGGAAACCAGACGAAAACCACGGGTACCACACACAGAGGAAACACGGAAGCTTTCTACAACACCAACTCGCGCAAAGAAACATGTTCTTCTGTTTCCTGCGACCTATCCACACACAACTTGTGCCCAAACGCCTCCGCTCTTTGAATAGCAAGCAGCCAGGCACGCAAGACTCACCGACGGTTTTGTCTTTGAAGATCTTGGGGTACCCTCTGTTCGGGTATTTCCCGCGCAGCTGCCACACGTCGAAGAAGGGTTTCCAGTCGATGTAGGGCAGCAGGCGCTCAATGTCGTAGTCGTCGACCAGGCGGCTGCCTTGGAATGTCGGTCTCACTGCAATCGATCAGGCACAGGTACCGTTGAACCGACAACGTGTGGGTGAAAACAACAGAAACAGGATGAAGAGGGTTCGATTCCTGTTGAACTGACGAAAATAACAGATTCACCGACCACTCACCAGGTATGTAATTGTCATCCCAGTCGATGTGGAACTTGCGATGCCTCGCCTTCTCAATCGGGAGGTACTTTCTGTCCTGAAAACAAACTTCAAATCACAATCGTGTCGCCTCACAACACACTCAGGCGGACTTGGTCACTGTAAGGCGAACACATGTCCACAACAAGTTCTATTCCAAAGGTTGTGGTGAGGGAGTCTGGGGTGGACGCACCCGGAGCGAGTCGTAGTGATCGTCCCTGATCTCGTCGTACTCCTCGGCCACCTCGTCCGTGTAGTCGTCGCGCAGCGCGTCGTCCAGCAGCGCGCACGCCACCACGACGCTCTTGGACGCGTCCAGCACGTGGATCGTCGGGCAGCTGTAGCGCGGCGCGATCTTCACCGCCGTGTGCGTCCTGCGCGGGGTGAGCACAACAGACGTTGAGGGACGGGCGGGCGCACTGGTTCACGCACAGCAAGCAGACATGCGCGCGCGCGAAAGTGCACTCACAGACACCCGAAAGTTGCCGAAAAAAGCCGGACATTCCATTTTGTACGAATCGAAACTTCGACAAGGGTTTTTCAGTAAAATCCGTCCGCTTCCGCCTCGCATTGCCGCTCGCAGCGCTCGCTCTCACTTGGAGGTGGTGGCGCCACCGATGAGCAGCGGCAGCTTCATCCCGATCCGCTCCATCTCCTTCGCCACGTGAATCATCTCGTCCAGGGACGGCGTGATCAGACCCGACAGACCGACGATGTCTGTGGAGACACAGACCACGTGATGCGGTGAGTTTCGACACGTGATAAGCACAAGTGGAACTTGGTGTGAGTCAGCTGTACGTGAAGCAAATTTACCTGCTTTTTCTTTGATAGCGGTTTCGAGGATTTTCTCGCACGGGGTCATGACTCCCAGGTCGATCACTCTGCAAGAAAAGTCAACTTTTTGGTGTCTCTACACCCATCAGTTTCATTGAGCACGGCCCTTTTCCATCCAGACTGATTTCTGACCTGAAGTTGTTGCAGCCCAGCACAACACCCACAATGTTCTTGCCAATATCGTGCACATCCCCTTTGACCGTGGCCAGCACCACCGTTCCAACATAAGCACTGTCCTGAAACAAAGGTGATGTAAATCTCATCAACGCACCAAAAGAATTTAAACAAAGTTGCGTGCGCGTGCCCTCACAAGTTCTGAAGCTGAGTTTCCGGCGCAAGTCTGTTGACGAAGCATGTGGCCTTTGTAGGTAAGTGTTGTCGTGGTGTGTGTGTGGTCGTTTGTGGTGGTGGTGGTGGTGGTGGTGGTTGTGGTGGTAGTGTGTGCGCACCAGGTCGGAGCTGCTGTCGCCGGCGCTCAGGCGGTCTGCGCGCTCCTTCTCCATGAACGGGATGAGGTGCCCGACGGCCTTCTTCATGACGCGCGCCGACTTGATCACCTGCGGCAGGAACATCTTCCCCGCGCCGAACAGGTCGCCCACCACGCTCATGCCCTGCGACCGACCGACATTTGACCTCTCTCAAAAATGTGTGGGGAGTTTGCCATGAACTTGACCCACTGTACTGAGCAAAATTTGCAACGAAAAGGCACAATGAACGAAGCTGAATTTGCTCGTCGTTGTTCGTCTCGTCCTTTGATCACACAGAGGCCGGAACGTCGACGCACTCACCTTCATCAACGGACCTTCGATGACGTTGAGCGGGCGCGGATACTTCGCAGTATTCTTCCGCGCCTCCTCCGTGTCTTGAATCACGTACTTGTCAATTCCCTGTCAGTCACAAAATCACACGTCACGCAAAGGAAACCAGCTGTAGCTTCTTCCGCAATGACCACTGCGCAACAGCTCGTTTCATGCAGGATGTGTCACGCTATACAGAACACCAATGAGCATTGCGTCGCCAACCACAACACAGTGGCCGTTCACGACAACAGGAACACAACGCCTTGCCACATCCAGAGCAAAAAAGCGTCAACATCAGCACAGCAGCCCCGACCTTGACGAGTGAGTACTCGAGGCGCTCCTCCGCGGACTTCTCTCTCCACTCGTCCACAGCCGCCTCGTTCTTCTTGCCCGTCGTCAGCGCCTGAAGCAGGACCGAGCGGTCGGTATGATGATCACCTCCTGACATTCATCCGTCACCACAAAGCCACTACTGTGCTCGCCACGCACGATGAGCGCGCTGCATACCTCGGCGTAAGCCAGCAGCTTCTCCGTGCCCTCGGGATCCGTGTTCCACAGCAGGTTCTCGCAGAGCTCGAGCAGCTTCGGCTCGATGTCGTCGTACACCGGGAGGCAGCCGGCGTTCACGATCCCCATGTCCATGCCGTTCTGAAAGAGTTCGGGCGTCAATCGTCAATCCCACGAACAATCAAACCAGAAATGAAAATGGAGCACACGGTCACTGCTCGCACCTTGATGGCGTGATAGAGGAAGACACTGTGCATCGCTTCGCGGATCGTCTCCTTCCCGCGGAATGAAAACGACAGGTTCGAGACGCCGCCGCTCACTTTAGCGCCGGGCAACGTTTCCTACAGGAGCGGAGACAAAGTGTCAACGACCAACTTGACTTGCATCTGCAAGAAGGCGTGTCTTGCAATTTCCGTGCAGTGTTACCCACCTTGATTCTCTTGGTCGCTTCCAAGAACGTGATTCCGTATCTGTTGTGTTCCTCCATCCCAGTGGCGATCGTCAGAATGTTGGGATCAAAGATAATGTCCTGAGGGTTGAATCCAACTTGGTCCACAAGAATTCTGTAGGATCGAGTGCAAATCTCCACCTTTCTGTCCGTTTCTGTTGCCTGAAAAAACAACAACATCGTTTCCGTTGGAAATGGGTGCATCACAAGACCGAACTAGACTTACACGAAATGCCCCCTGCCCCCGCTGGGTCAGTCGCGCACACATACATACAGTTCAGGACAAAGTCGGATACGCAGGTGAAAAAATATCAGCGCTTGCGGCTGATAACCAGCAGAAATGCGGGTGGCTGTGTGAGCCTGGGACATTTTCAGTGAACTGGCTTGTTCCCATGACAACTGAAAAGGTCACCTGGCCACTTTCGTCGAACGCCATGACGACGACGGCGGCGCCGTAACGCTTGATGAGTTTCGCCTTGGAGATGAAGTCGGCCTCGCCCTCCTTGAGACTGATGCTGTTGACGACACACTTGCCCTGGGTGCACTTGAGTCCGGCCTCAATCACCTCGAACTTGGACGAGTCGATACACAGCGGCACCTGGAAGGAAACAAAACGTGTGTGGTGAAGCCCTGTTGTCGTGCATGCGCGTGCGTGTGTTACGTCAGTTTGTGTGTGTGTGTGTGTGTGTGTGTGTGTGTGTGTGTGTGTGTGCGAGAGAGAGAGAGAGAGAGAGAGAGAGAGAGAGAGAGAGAGAGAAAAACAAACAAACAAACAAAGAGACAGAGAGAGAACACATCAAACGGGAGTTCGTTCGTCCCATCATGGACAGGACGGAAGGCTTCCCAGTCGGAACGAAGAATATCAGTTCTGCGCACCTTGGAGATGTCGGGCTCGGAGGCGATGAGGTTGCAGAACTTGGTCATGGCGGCGGCCGAGTCGAGCATGCCCTCGTCCATGTTGATGTCGAGGATCTGCGCGCCGTTCTCCACCTGCTCCTTCGCCACCGACAGCGCCTCCTGAAACAGCGCGGCTCGCGATGTCAATCCGCGAGCTGTCTACTCAAAAGCAATGCGTGGCGTTGGACAGGAACAGGAGGGCCACATGACAACAACACTCAGTAGGCCCACCCTGCAGCAGCATGATTGATTGATTGATTGACAGATTGATTCAAGGAATGGTTTTCTGTTAGTGATCTAAGTTGCACGAACCTCGTACTTATTCGTCTTGATAAGACGAAGAAACTTTCTCGACCCCGCCACGTTGCATCTCTCTCCAATGTTGATGAAGTTGGAGAAAGCTCCGATCTTCATTGCTTCCAAACCTGTCGACAGAACGTTTACTTCAGGTGAATGTTAAGAGTGGACCCTGAATGCCTGTTTGATTCACACCAACAGCGACTCCTGCCCACATCTTCACAAGCAGCAAGAACCACCCACCGGACAAGATCATGTCTGTGTCGGCCAGTCGAACCTCGGGGATCCTTGGATCATATTTCTTCATGACGTTGGCAATCGCCCTGTAAGAAGACAACGCGAGTCGTCAAGTGGAAAGAATTCGTTGAATTGCCGTGACAACACGAAGACAGCTGTCAAAAATCATCAGCTGATGCGACACAGTACCCGATGTGTTCCGGGGTGGTCCCGCAGCAGCCTCCCACGATGTTCATCAGCCCGTCCTTCGCGAACGTCTCCAGCTGCGCAGCGGTGAACTCCGGAGTCTCGTCGTAGTCTCCAAACGTGTTCGGCAGACCTGAAACAGCCGCCACACAATGTCTCATTTCTGGAACCCTATGCAGCACAGCAGCAGGGTCAGGGGTACCCCTGCCCCTCTGTCCCACTCCACGTTGCGCAGTGTCATGGATGAAGACGTCTTTGTCAGGCCCATCCCTGGCGACAGAGGCGCCCTCCCATCAATTGGTCTTGCTTCTAGCTTTGATGGTCTACGTGTGCGCACCTGCATTCGGGTAGCAGATGACGAACGTGTCCGTGCAGAGCCCGATCGCCTCGATGAAGGGCCTCATCTCCGCCGCGCCCAGCGCGCAGTTCAGGCCGATGCTGCAACACAACAGACACATCCATCACCAAGACCAGCGCATTCTGTAAGTGTACCCAACGTGCCATACCTCTCCACCAAGGTTGCAACAGGGCATGTTCCACGTGCACAGAAATGAAACACAAGGAGAAGCTGAGGAAACGCTGGGGCACAGACCACATGGGTTTGGTGTGGGAGACGCTCGCGACGAAGGCCTCCCCGGTCTGCCCCGACAGCGTGCGGCCGCTCTTGTCGACGATGGTGCCCGACACGAAGACGGGGACGCGCGCGTACTCCTCGAACAGCTCGTCGATCGCGAACAGCGCCGCCTGACAACAACGCGCTCTGCTCACAACCAGGCCTTCGCACTTGTGTCACTCCCTTCTGTTTTCTTACAAGAGTGGTTGAGGCGCGTTACGTTACCTTGGAGTTGGCCGTGTCGAAGATGGTTTCGACGAGCAGGACGTCTGCGCCGCCGTCCAGCAGTCCGCGCGCCTGCTCGCTGTACGCCTCCACCAGGTCGTCGAAACCTGACACATCACGTGCGAGGAAATGTTGATTCATGTTCACTCACAAATTCACACGAGAAAGCAATCAAGTCACAGAAGGACAGAAACCAGCTTCTCAAGTCGCAATGCGTTTTAGCTGCACGCAAGTTTGAAGACACGCGAAAAGTACGCACTGATGTTTCTGAAGTCGGGTCGCTCGACGGACGGGGAGATGGACAGCGTTCTGTTGGTGGGACCCATCGCGCCCGCCACGTAGCGCTGCTGACCTGGAGCCCAGAGAAAACGCGCATCACGTCGGCCCGTCGGTCACATCAACAGGCTGTGTGCTGGGATTCCGTGCCACAGGCAAGTTTCAATCTCAGTGCGATGCTGATTTCACAACCAACAAAGTTATCTTGTACAGAAAACAGATCTCTGTTCAACAAACATCAGCCGACTGACAGAATCTGCTGTGCGACGGAGATTGAGGTTCGACCGATGGGGAAATGTGGCGCGCACCGGTTTGTCGCGTGACGTCGTCCGCAGCTCTCCGGCCCAGCCGCGCCGAGTCGTAGTTGATTTTGTACACCTGCGTTTGCAACACAACATATACTTGTTGAAACCGCAACACATTCACAGCAGGCGTGTTGCGCTTTGCATCAAGCAAGAACAGACGCCGAAAGTGCAATGTCATCGTTAAAAATAACAATGTTCAAAACAATTCGGTTTTGTTCTCAGCTCGCGTGTTTGGCTCACCTGATCTTCAAGGCCATAGTCTGCCTGAGCCACTTTTGTTCCACTGAAAGTGTTCGTTTCGATGAAGTCGGCACCAGCCAGCAAATAGGCCTGTAGAAGTACACAAGTTGCGAAAAGGTTGCAACATATTTGACTCTCGCAGGTTGGTACCCAACAGGTCTGGATCGAAAACGATTCCGTCGAATTGGCTTCCGAAACAGAGGTTGACAGCGAAACTGCCAGTGCCAAGTGGTTGTGTTTTCCTTTTCAACTGGCAGTTTCTTGTGCGTGCGGCTGCATATTGATCTTCCAAACAAGTACGAGAGAAAAGTATCTTTTGATTGCATTTGTCACCAACACATTCAGTTTCAGAGTGGAACACACTTTGGGTCAGCACCAGCTTCAAAACTTTTCGTTTTCAGTCATATTGGCAAACAGGCGCGACGACCACGAACAATCAAATCCAACTCAAACAGCACGTCGTCAAACGAAAGAGTCATCCCTGACCCTACATGGGAGAATTGATTCTCAACACTTGACATACAGAACTTTGAAACGTGCGAACGAATCCAACGGGCCTCCGAAAACCCAGGTCCAGACGTGCGAAAAATCACTGCAAATCCTACCCTGAGTTCATCTGGCTTCACCACGCAACCAATGTTGACTTTTTAGATCTGCCAGCTCAGCTTTCAAAGTTTGGGTCACGCTATCAGAGGAGGTCCAATTCCGTCCGAATTCGTGCTTGAACTGACCCGCTGAAGCTCTGAGGTCTCAGGAAAAGAGGCTTGCTCCGGAGGAGGAAATTAGGTTTGAGTTGTGTGTTGATGGACATCAAGGAGACTTCGCAGAGTTTGTGTGCACTTCCCCACCAAATTCAGCCAGCCTGGAGAACGTGATTTGACCTGGAAAATGTTACACCAATTTTGCGGGCAGAGGCTTCACAACTAGAGAAATTGTGCGATACCCACAGGGAACCCATAAATTTTGTTCTGTCTTTATCAGCTGATTGGAAGTTTCCACAACTTAATTCAGCACGACCAAAGTGATAACGTGACAATGGTATGCACGTGGACAGGGACCAGGCCAAAGATAGAACATTGCTGACGGAACTGCACCTGCACTTAATTGACACACCAACTTTGCAAACGCTGCCAAGCAGAACAAACTCGCAAACACGAGTGTTTCTCGTGCGGTGAATTGAAACATATTGGTTTTCAAATTTTCCACTGCGTGGGGTCACTTCCCGGACATCGAGCATGTGTCAGAGAAATTGGAAAAAGTTGTACTCGATTGGTTCGTGTCCAGATCTCGTTTCCTGAATTGCATGGATCTCTGGTGAGCATCTGAGAATCGAAGAAACTTGCCTGAACTTCCTCACATGTTTTCAGAATGCTTGCACTTTGCATAAACTAAACTCAGGACTTCTCTTTCCAGTCAGCTCGTGGCGATGCTACTTTGTTGGTGAATTGATTGAACGCTGTTCTGATCGCAAATTGCCCTGACTGCTCTGTTCCAGGTGAACAGGACTCTGGATTGAATTGCCTAATGAGCCCAAGTCGTGGTCGCAAAACATCCATTCCCGAAATGTTGAACATCATGTCTTTCTCCTCAAGGAGAAATTTGGCAAGTTTTGACGGATCGTCCTGTGCATGTTCCCCAACACACGAGCAACTGTCAGTACCTTGTGAATGTCGTAAATAATGTCGGGCTGTGTGATGCTGAGTATGTCATTGTTTCCTTTGAGATTCTTGTGGTGCTGGGCGAAGTGCGCGCCCCTAAAGTCCTCCTCTTCCAGCTTCTCCTTCTGGATCATTGTTCCCATGCCGCCGTCGAACACCATGATCCGCTGCTTCAGAGTCACCAGAATCTCCGCCGTCACGTCTGAAAGAAAAGTGGCCAACTGGGGCAACCACAGCAAAGCGCATACATGTGCCGACTGACCAGGTTATCAGATCTCAAGCAACACGGAACACGCAAGCGCGTCTGCAGGCATTTGATGTTTCAGCATCATTCAGATGACTGTGAACGTGGAACGGTGCCACTTTTCATTTGTCACGAGTACGTTTGGGAGCAAACGCGATTATCCCGCCCCATGCAATCCTCACAACAACCCCACCATGAAATCAAACCTTTACAGGACAAGAAGCTCCAGAACGTTGAGAAGCAAGGAAAAGTGACACCAGCTGCCAAACATGCACACCCCCCCCCCACATACCCGAACACGCACGCACACTGGTCCAGGGAGAATTTGTCGGGTGGATACACGCCAAAGCGGAGAGCCTACCTCTGTGTTTGTTGCTTTTCTCGGTCTCCATCGCTCTCTTCTTCTGCTGATGACAAGAAGATCTAGATCCGTTCATGCACAACCAAGATTTGCAAATTCAAAGTGTCAAATCTCTTCCAAACAAACGCGAGCACATCTTTCCTCTCTGTCATCAAACCACGGACTGAGGGAGAACATTTCCGCGACAGCTCTTTTATGCGGCCCGCGGCTCGTTCCGCTCCCGGCTCCGTCGGGCGGGAACCAGAGCGTGACGTCACTTCTGCTTCGTGGCTGGAACTGTTTGTGGAGTGATGTTTTGGAGTATTTTAGCCGCAAAGTGACCCTTTATCGCGTTATTTCACAACATATCCAAGAATAGGTACGTGTCCGTGGAGGGTGTTGCTGTGGGGTTTGCCGAGAGCCCAGGATTTGGTGTCTGACGAGAAGTGAGGCAGTTTGAAGTTTGAGTGAATGTTGAACAAAATGCGACGTCCTGTTTCGATCTTGCTGATCGACAAATTTTATCTGTCACGAGAAGTCGGAGCGGTTTCGGTGTGTTGTTTCCACTGTAGAATCCAACACCGTTTGTCTTCAGACCCGATTGTTGTGGGAGTTTGTTGCGGTTGAAAAGAGAAAATTTGTATGTCATCATGTGAACTTGTCACCGTCTGCGGATTCCCAAAGCCAGAGGCATTGAACTGTTTGTGGTTACGCCCTCCTCAAAGAAGCATGACAGCCAAACGCTTCAAGGTGCGCCTCATGTCATGTTAAACTTGAGCATAGAATATTCCACGGTGCTCTGCGCAAAGAAAGTTGGGCGAAAATATTCACACACAACCAGTTCAAATGATATTCAACAAATATACAAACGAGAAGCAGTGCTCAAGGCAACTGCAGTGCGAAGTCCCTTGTACCGTACAGCAACCGTTGCAAGTCACAATCCTGCTGAAACTGAAATGGGCTTGGGGAATTTTTTTTTTTTGGGTCAGTGCAATCATCATTGTCTTCCACAAATACAATTCCAAGATGTCAAGTCAATGCAGCAATTGTTGCAAGTAAAAAAACAAAAAAGAAAGTAAAAAATCTGAGAAAAGGTAATAATCACCTTGTGTGTACACCTTGAACTCAGTGGCTGAATGCCTGCTACTGCCTGGATGCACTGCC
>JAAUXT010026672.1_pt1 | contig 29503 bp, 28 predicted proteins | sample 7278171 | NCBI WGS metagenome assembly JAAUXT01 (sample SAMN14350112, study PRJNA611818) | marine sediment metagenome | isolation source: surface marine sediment (1.8m) | place: French Polynesia: Moorea | collected 2018-08
CAAAGCATCCAAAAAGTTTCAGAATTTTCCGCTCCAAAAAACCCGCAGAAATCCACCTGCAGCGGTTTCTTTTGAAGACCCCCTCGTGTAAACTGCGACACTGACAATACATGAAGAGTGTTTTGGTTCTGATTCCAACATCAGCAAGAAATGAAACAAACCTCCAAAATCTGTTCAGGCTATCAGAATTTTCAGCTTCGGACTTTCACACGGAGAAATTGAGCATGCAGAAATGATTGTCAGTCGTCACGTACGAGGCCTGTCATTTAAGTAACCGTTTTTCATCCGGTATGACAAAGTGTTTGCTCGTATGATCACCAAAACTTATCAGGCAAGAGATCCATTGTCTGTAAACCAACAGGCATAATTTCATCATCATCAAAGCTTGCTATCATACAGATTTTGAATCTCAAAAACTGACTCATTTACTCTATGTGACTGTTGAAAGTCAATGGTCAATGGCTTCAACAAAGTGTAATTCAGTGCAAAATCAATAGTCACAAGTGATTGAATACTGAATGTTTCTTGGTTCATCAAGAGTGGATGGTGAACTCAAATTTGTTGAAAGCTGATTGTGGAAAGGTAACTCCAGGTTGTATATAAAAATTTTCAGGGAAATCTATGAAGGCGTTGTTGCCCTACGGAAGGAAAAACGGTTACTTAAATGACAGGCCTCGTATGTTTCTGAAGAAAAAGAGAAACATCTTGCAGGTCACGGTCACAGTTCAGGCGGAGCTGCGGTGTTGCCTTGCGATTCGCTCTCTTGACTTGTGACTCAATCAAGGCGAAGCGTTTTGAAAGAGATTAACCTGCCTGCGAGGTGGGGTGATCAGTGATTTGTGGGGCGAGATTGTGAGAAGACAGGACAAAGTGTGCGGGGAGCTGGCAGGATAGATGAATCTATCTTCAACGGCCTTAATGGATCTGCTTTATTGTAGCCATAGCTCAATATCATATCTGTGCTCGAGTCACTTCACCTTGCCTTGGATTCTTCATGGCAGGATCACCCTGAGATAACTCGCTCCATTAAAGTGTCAAGGAAGAACATTATCTGTATAATTAGTAACAAATTCACACAGGGCCTGACAATTTGCTAACTGGAAGCGGCTATTTACAGACACGGAGCCACACAAGCTCCGGTCTGCGTTGTATTCTCAGGCATCCGCTTCAGCAACGTCACATACGATAGCTGATAAAGGAACAAAAAGCACTCGAAGCTGTACCGCAACATCTTCAGCGGAAGTTCAAGTGTCTGTAATTACCTCTAAAAGAACATTATCAGCCCGTGCCTTCAGCCTGGGCGTGAAATAGGTGTAGGTTTGTCGAACTCATCACTGCAATCTCCGTTTCAAAAAAACTATCTTCCTGCTGCAATTGCCGAGACACAAGCCAACTGGCTTTGTAAGTGGTGCTCGTTGAAAGTTGTGAGTTGATTATGGGACCTTTCCTGTCTTTGTTTGGACAGTTTGAGCAAAGCAGGTGCATTTGTTTCGTAGGTCATCGTAAAGGTATCCATAAATTGTGAGAACTAATGTTGTAACACACAAAGACACAACAGCTTTCTTGCAACGCACTTGGATTTAGACAGGCGAGCTGTGTTGAATCACACAAACGTCTCAAGTTTCTTCTTTCTTACAGAATTGGCCGTTTTCTGAACACAAAAAAAATTAACAATTTTGGAGTACCTGTGGCCATATTCTCGATGTGGGAGTGGTGAACTGTGTCAGAACTCAATCTGAAATTTCATCATCAATTTGCAGTCATGGAGTGCACACACAGTAAACGTCTCGTCGAGCTTCCTGCAAAACCTCAGAAGCAGGAGGCTGAAATTGTTCCCCGAGGACCTGATGGCCTGGGGATACATATGTTAAACACACAGTCAATGACATGCACAATTTCCTGAGTAAATGTTGTGTCAAAACTAATTATGCCAGAACACTTCCAACTTACATTTCTCTCTGCAATTCACGTTTGTACACTGCACAGAGTTAGAATAACACTTAATTTTACGTTGCAACGACAGTGAGGAAATGGTTGGCTTTTCATCACAAACGCTTTGTTCAACCATGTTTCTTTCGAGGCGTGCAGAAACTGAAAGGATTTTCAATCTTGAAAATTAGTCAGCGAGAACAATTTGCTCCACTGAGTTTCCATCAAGACGAAAACTTGCATGAAATCTTGAAAGGACAATTAAGTGCAATCAACTGTTCAAAATGAGAAGTTGAGGATGGAATTTCAAGTTTGCGGACGAAAGATCACTTCGGGTCCAGTGCAGAAAACCCGCCCTGCGAGTGACTTCTTGATGGATGGACCTGGCGTTGAGACTGACACTTTGACCAATAGCATCAATACCTCAGCAGAGAGACCGCAATGGGGTGCCCTCTTGTGAGCACCGTGCACACTACGCCACTGCGCCAGGAAACTTCCAAGAAGTGCGAAAGAGCCGCAGATGCTGCGGTTGCTAACCTGACAGGTCAATTAGCATTACTCTCCCAGGAATATATCCTACAAAAGGATAAGATGAAACTTCAGGTTGTAGATAACCCCGTGAAAAATGGTCCCTTTTACCCAGTCCACAGATCTTGCGTACAAAAGGCAAAAAAAAATTGCAACTCAGTCAGTACACTTGTGTGCCTCCGAATCCGTGCACGTGTGCGTCAATTTGTTGAAGACTGCAGGTTTGAATGCTCAATGAGCTTTTTGGTGGCCTTCAGGCCACGTTTAATCAGCAGAGTCACTGTGTAACTTGATCTGGTGTCTGACACACGTTTGGCAATTGCTGCGTCAATTGTCACGCTGAGCAATCCAGATCCACAGAGCAGCAGAACCAGACCAGCGGACTTCAAAGTTCTTCGTGTTGAAGGTTGCAACGCATCTCCAGGTGAAACTACAGGTTACCAAAAGAACCGTTTGCCTGCAGTTTAAAATTGTGAAACAATCAAAGTTCTCGCAGAACTGCACGCGAAGCAACAACAATCCAGCAAGTGGGAGGTGATTCACAACAATTCCCGTGACCCGTGGCGGATGGATTCCGGGGCAGGGTTGTCGGGCGGCGCGCGCCCCGGCCTCTCCTCGCGCGCCTCCGCCTTCTCCATCGCGGCGCTCGTCGGCGGTAGCGGGGACGGGAGCGACGGCTGCAGCCCGCCCGCCGCGTCCGGGGCGCCGCAGCAACCAGCGCCTCAACACGGCGACTCCGGCGCGGGCGACTCCGCACCTCAGCAGCAGCACGACAAGTCGCCACTTGGTGAGTTTTCATTTCGTCACCACGTCGTTGACTTGACCTCAAACTCTGCGCTTCGGGTCTGGAAGTGATTCCACTTGACATGCTGACTTGCAGTCACATCTTCCCTTCCGCGGTGTTGACTTCCAAGCCCAGGTTTCCCCAGCATTTTGTCTGGTATTGTGTATTCAGAAATATCGAGTTGGTTTTTGAGCAAGAATATTTTCTGCAAAGGCCGTAAGTCTGGTTGAAGACCAGCTGCAGCGGTCACTCAGTGGTTTATCTAACATTTGTTCACCGCAAAATAACATTTTCTCAGCGCGCTGTCATGCAGTGTATTTATCAGCGAGGGTTGAGCGATATCAGTGGCAGTTATCAGCTGTTACTGATGAGCGTGACACTTGAGTAATTAGCGCACATGTATTCATGCACCGCTCCTGACGTGCGCGCATGTTGGATATGCTGATTGACGGAGACCAGGAAGCAGCGACACTGCGCAAGTGTTGGTCCGCGTCAGTGTCAGTTTCTCTGATGCACAGCGGCGCTTTCCAGATGGGACGCTGCCCCTCCCGCCCCCCCCCTGAAAAAAAAACAACAACAACACAATTCTAACAAACAGAGAACTGTTGAAAAATGAAAAGTGTTCCTTGTCAAATGGTCTGAGCCTCAGGTCAAAATCATGATTCGTCGTCAAAATTTATGGAGAAGAGTTTTCACAATGGAACTCAACACAAGAAACAAGTGTCTGGTCAGAAGTGCAACCCAGGTAGCCCCATCTCACAATTGATACAGTGCTGAGGAAATTGTTCGACTTGCTGCATTCAGAGAAGTTGGTGGAGACGACAGCGAGCGCGTGCGACCGAGCTGCGATCGACGACGACAGCGACAACGCTGACAGCGACGACCTCGCCTCCAGTCTCCACCCAGGTCTGTGACCCTTGATGGTGGACAAAAGATTTGATTGCAAAATGCTACGCAAGTTTTTATCTTTTGTTGTTGGAGTTGACAAACAGCCACGTTTACAAATATCCTGCAAAACCACTCTTTGACGCACACGCCAGAGAAACAGCCGTGTTCTGGTGTGCGTACACACTTTTTGCAGAAAAATTTACCCCAAGTTGATACTGCACTGATAATCATCCAAAGGATGTACATGTATTCCAAACTCCAGGTGCATTTTTGTCTTCAGGTGGCAGCGACTGCAGCAGCATCGAATTGGCATCTGTGCAGTGCAGACTGGAGACGAAGGAGCTGTGGGACAAGTTCCATCACTTGGGGACTGAAATGATCATCACAAAATCAGGGAGGTAGGTGCTCCTGCAATTGTCTCAACATTCAGATCATCGGGTATTTCAAAGAGTCGTATTGCACTGAAGTTGAGGTGAGGATTTCCATGTCTCCCCACGATTCTTTTGTGTGAAGTGAAGAACACGAAAAGACAAACAAGCGATTCATATTCCGTTTGTCAGCAGGACGAACTGTCCTGGAGCTCCCGGCAGCGCTATCAGGGTCCTGAATCAAGGTGGGAGGTATTGTGCTCAACTTCAATGTGGCAGAACTAAATCACGTTGACATGCCCATGCATATTAACCAAGGCGAAAACAAACTAAAACAGATCAAGTGTTAATTTCGGTGAAAATTGGGAGTAAAATATGCAGGTACAAGTGTGACCAAAGTGCTGACTGAAGACCGGGACTTGTGATGCCGTGATAACAGCCAAAGGTCGAATCTTTCAACAGTTCAGATGGCCAAACGTGTGCGGGTGCTGCACTTTTTTCGAACAGTTTTGGCAAGGAAACGCACTTGCTTCATGCAAACTCTAGGATTTGTTGAAATCAGCTCTTTTGTGTCAATTGTTGACTGTTGCTGCTTGAAAAGAAAAACATAAAAATGTTGTACTTTGAATCTGTCCTTTTTGACACTTCAAAAGGAAACAGTCACACGCGTCTTTGTTTCGTCGAATTTGCACCACAGATTGATCACAATTCGCAAAACTTGAAAAGAAGAACAAATTCTGAACTGCTGTGCACCCGAACGAAATGGTGCAATATCGTGACAAGAAGTCAGATTTTATCTTGAAAATGGGCAGTGTTTGACAGAACATGGTGGCAGCTGAGCCGATGAGCATTCAAGCTTGATTTGCAGTTTCAGAAAGCTGAATTCGCACTTTGTGCACCTGTGAATGTCTCCAAATGTGCACACGTGAAACAGAATGACCCAACTTGTCAGTACATGAGGTGTGGATCTGTACATATCTACACAAAGCATCAACACATTCGTGTTCACGTGAGACGACAGCTCACAGTGATTTTGTGGTGACTGTTCACAAGAGAAGTTCGGAGCTGGAGTGGGCCACACCTTGAGTAGCCCATATCACCCCACGCAATCCCAGCAGGTCAGAAGCAACATCTGCAAACTTCACAACTATCGTTTGCAAATAGTGGTCAACAAACATGGAAAAATGACTTCATGAATTGACTCTCAAGTGGCCAAACGACAAAAGGCAAATTTCAAAACGAGTCCATTTGTCATGAAAACAAGCTTTGCATTCGGCACAGCGGGTGCAGTTGTGCAAAACTGAATGGAAACTTGCAGTCGCTTCTGTCTTTGAAACTTTGTGATCTGCATTTACCATTGTGATGGTTTGCGCAGTAATTAAAGGGTGACTGCAAGTGACTCTGACTTGTGATGGGGCCCCGGGGTGAGGACGCGTGTTTCCCCTGTCTGTCACTGCCCCTGGAGAAGGGAACTATGACTGCAGTGGAGCGCGACCCCTGTGAACCTGGCTGACACTGTTGCCAATCACACCCTCTGTTCCGATGCCATTCTCTCGTCGCCTGCACGTGGCCCTTGGGGTCCTCATCCCACACCCCACAGTAATCTGTAAAAAATGACTTGATGTGGAAAGTCGTCATGAAGCGGTGAAAATGTTCAAATTTGTGCTTCCTGAATTTGAATGAAAAAAACTTCTGTAAAATATCAGTCTGGACTGCAAAAAGCGCTTGATGCAGACACATCCTCCAACTGATGGTCTTGTCGGATTCACCACACCAACTGCAGGTGGGGCCAGATTCACCTGCCAACTGGTGACGCCAAATTCACCACACCAACTGATGTCAGATTCATCACACCAACTGGTGCGGTCAGATTCATCACACAACTGATTGGGTCAGTCCCAGCACACCAACTGGTGAGGCCAAATTCATTACGCCAACAGTTTTGTTGATTTGAACAAAAAGAAACCTGGTTGATTCGTGGATAGACCTCGTACTCAAGAGATGGAAAGGGTATTGTGTGGCATGAGTAACGGCAACTCTTCAAGAGCGATTTGCAACATTGTGCCGGCGCTGCTTTTGTTGCTGAAAGAGTGACTTCATGTTGCCTTTCAACAAATAAAATTTTATGAGGTGCAAACAATGTCGATGGCGATGAATATTAAAATAAAAACGATCTTTCTATATTTGGTGACAGCATGATGTATTGTAAGTTGGAATTCAATCCTCCTTTGTGTTGCTCGCCATCAACTGATTCGGGCCATTTTGACACCGGTATTGCAATCCACGAGGCTGTGACGCAGAACGGACAGTGACCACTGGGCGAATGTAGCTGGAGAACGAACCGGCAACCCTGTCTCCATTCGAGGAAGAACATCGAGAAAATACCCATTTTAGCTTCAGAGGAAGTGGCAGTGTACCGTTGGTGTGAAAACCAGCAGTCTCCGTAATTTCATGCATCAAACGGTTCGGCACAGACAACACGGAAGTTTATCAAACACGTCCGGTCCTTTTCTGACGTACCGCAATTGCCAGATCGGTGCCACAGATTCCATTTGGTCACTTACCATTGGCTGTCAAGTGCAAATTAAGGGAACTGTGCCATTGATCTGGCAATTGGTGCACCGCACGTAAGGATTTGAAGGCCGTGCTAAACCTTCCCATTGTGTGACAACAGGTGACCTGCACAATCAAACACCACCGTTCGTCTGAAATCCTTCATTATGCAGTCAAACGGACTCCTCATAGTTAATTAAAATATCAGGAGAAATTATGATTTCCATCGATCCCCATTGGAGTGCGAGGCCTTTTGTTAGGAGCAGCTGATGCGTGGATGAAGCAAGAATTACACCGCGGCTCCATTGACCGTGTCACCTTTTGGCCCCAGCAAAGGCCAACACAGAAATATGATCTGAAGCTGAAGCTCTGACAGCTTGTCATTTTTGTTCAAGTTTCCACACAAATCAGCACGTCAGCTGAAGTTATTGGATATTGATCTGGTAAAGGTCGTTGGTGATGTCGTTTGAAAAAAAAAACTATGGACGCAATTACTTCGCAGACTTTCATCGTGTGTCTCCAGCACCCGGCCCACCAAAGTTGACTGGCGTCGGAAACGAAGCTGATGACACGGATGAATCGTCAGCGCAGCATTTCGAGCACTTCTGTGTCCTCGAACAGTCGTGACAAAAGCGTCCGCACTTTCAATTTGCTACCGTATCCACCCGTGTGTAAGACGCACATTTTTGCTCGGAAATTGAGCATCAAAAGTGGGGGGTCTTGTACCTGGCAATGGGCTTTCATTGTTTCATGACACCCTGAAACATGGTTATTTTTGGGGTGCGTCTGACATGGATGGGACGAAAACGGGTGGACATGGTATTTGCGTTTCCAACACCTGGAAGCAAGAACTGTTCTTGACTTTTTTTGTTTTGCTTCCAGACGCATGTTTCCAACAGTGCGAGTAAGTTTCGCGGGACTGGATGCGACGACGCGCTACGCTGTTCTCATGGACATCGTGCCCGTGGATAACAAGCGCTACCGCTACGCCTACCACCGGTCCTCTTGGCTCGTCGCAGGAAAGGCTGACCCTCCCCAACCCAGCCGCCTCTACATGCACCCAGACTCCCCTTTCACCGGCGACCAGCTCACCAAGCAAACCGTATCATTCGAGAAGCTGAAGCTGACGAATAATATGCTTGATAAGAATCATCACGTAAGTGCGATACATCACGACTGTCGAGCGAGGTTTCCGTGGGTCGGTTTCAGTGTCGCCGCGATGCGAAGCTGTGTGTTCGATCGCACGCTGCAGCGAAGTTGATCAACATTGTGCAAAATAGACTCGCATCAGAGAGGTCCATGTTTCTTTCTGCCTCGCACACACAGTTTCTTTTTGTCCCTTGAATTGTCGGAAACGACAACACCCTTTGTCGTGAGGAGCGATTCACCTTCACATTCGTCCAATATGCTCAGATTGGTTCGAAGCCTGGACCTGTCGCGTCATTACCTCTGAGCCCAACTAATTCCCCACAAGCTTCTCTCTGCCAAGACTGGCATTTCCCTTGTTTGTTTGAAACTCGGAGTCTATTGAAATTGCACTTTAGCTGTTACTTGATCCTGCGGCGAGACCCTGTCCTCCACAACATTAACTCCTGGAGGAGCAGCTGTCAGGATCGGTTACCCCGAGAGATGCACAGCTCGCGCGGCTGGCATAGAAGAGCTACATGTGTAACAAGCCATGTAATCACCCAATTTGGAATCTATCAATCTCAGAGCGATCACAGTACTCCACCAATGATTTCTTTTTGTTCCCAGATATCAGCGTAGGAGCTGCCTTCGTTACTTACCTGTTCTCCCAATTTTAGTTTTTGTTTTTCGCTTGTCATGTCCCCCACAAAATATTGTTCATTTTGGAGTGCTGTTGGGCGAAGCCACATGCATTTCTGGTTGCAGGGACTGATGTCAAGGCACATGGAATTTCAAAATCTCCAAACAATTGTTGCTTTTGTTTCCTGATCAAATGCCCCAACCACGACAAAATACTTTTCTGCATCCTCCGTCTCATTTCACAACTTGCAACACCAGCAAATTCATTGCAACCAACTGGTTTACGTGTCAAACTACTTGAGCCGTCTCCTGAAGTTGTGGACTTGCAATTGAACAACTTTTTCATCTTTGCAGCAGATAATTTTGAACTCGATGCACAAGTACCAGCCTCGGATCCACATCATCAAACGAAAGCAGGAATCGAGCGTGAACGAGCCGGTCACAAGTCTGGAAGCCGAAGAGTACCGAACCTTCGTTTTCCCTGAGACCGTCTTTATTGCTGTCACTGCCTATCAAAACCAGCTGGTGAGTAAAGTGTTGAACTCAACGAAATGTTTGTTGCGTTGGTTGAACTGCTCTCTGAATACTGGGCCGACGTGAGGACGTTGAAGGCAGAGGTCTCAAAGCAACTCTTCAATGTCAGTGCTTAGTGATGACCCTCATTTCTCCTCCATTCGTCCACCGTGCGCACGATATGGAAACTTCACCCGTGCTTGGACGTCGGCCCCACCTTCTTGACAAGCGCCTGCACCGCACCCTGCAGGATTCCAGTGATTCTTTATTCCTTCCTCGCTTTTGTGCTGAACAGTTTTCAACGTCCATAACTTCCGAAAGACAACCACACGAAAGGAATTTTTATCGTGCGTGGAAAATCCTTCAAAAAGTATCACGACAGGAAACATTTTGGTCAATCGGTTCAAAGAACAAACTTGTGTGAAACAATTTTGGGGCTTTTTGACAAAAAGACCTGAAAATATTCAAGTCAACGATTTAGAATGCACAACTTGTGAGAAATCCTCAACAGTTTTGCAAAAGACTTTCATAAATAACAGCATAAAAGAAACCGCAAAAGGCCTGGATATCACTTCAAATTACAGGCGAGGTGACGCGAGAACTGCCAACGTCAACACATGGCTCAGCGGTTTCATCACTCGCAACTCAATAATTTGACAACTTTATTCAGACCAACAGCAGGCTTATCAAATTTCACTTAGATTTTAATGGGTAATTCTTGTTCAAGACCACAATTGATTTCCAATGGGATTTGAAACGACCTACACTGGAGCTGAGTCTGGATGGGGGCTGTTCCATCAGAAACATCTTTTTGTTTGGTTGTTGATGTGTTTTGTTTCCAAGATATTGTGGCGTGGTACCTGTCACGACGTTTCAGGCAAATGTGGTGCGAACTGCCAACAGTTGCGCTGGGACTGTCCGTGTGTGTCCTCACCAGATCGCGCACTTCAACATCAGGATTGCTTCACTCCGAATGATGTGCAGGCGACAAAATAATGTCAAGAATGGCTCCACGACATAGTGGTGCTAAGAATAGGTGTTGACAGATCCCAGTGTGGGTGGGTCCCCCGTTCTTGACCCAATGGAAATACATACGCTCAACACACAACATATCAAACGGTCCTGTCTGTCAAAATAATGTGCACCCATTGAAAGCAACAGCTGGGGAGACACAAATTTGGTCCGTGTTTTCAAACAGCAGGGCAGGAGCAGCAAACTCATCAGCCACCAGCAGAAAGTTGTCGTTGCAGTGGAAGACGAACTTCTGAGCAATTTTTGTGTCCCATGCAATTGTGTGCAACCTATTCTCTGTGACTGAGGAAAGTTTCTCACGAACGAGCTGCCGTAGTGCGAAAGGCAGCCAGAATTCTTAGCAGTTCAAAGGCAACTTTTTTGGCCAATCGTACGAAAGTGAACTCGATCCAACTATTCGCATACCTGTAAGTTTACCATTCATCGCACCGAAATTCCGTGGGATGCTGACAGATGAATGTAAACTAGCGATTACCTCATAGAAACGCATTTACTATGACAGAAATTCAAAAAGCATATCACACGCTTCACTGCAGTGAGTGACACCTTTCATAACATTCGACGAGCAAAGATATGGCAGTGGAGCGACTACGTCGTCGTAGGGTCAGAGGTGGTGGTTCTCTTTAACATCATCTGTCAGCAGTTATTATATTTTCCTCAATGAGAAATCAGTTACTGTTCACTCTTTTGACACAAGCTTTCACAACATCCGCAGATTACAAAGTTGAAGATCGACAGCAATCCATTTGCCAAAGGTTTCCGCGATTCCTCGAGATTGACTGATCTGGAGAGGTATGTGTGTTGCTCGCCTTTTTTCGCCCCTCCTGAATTCGCGCAATGTGGACACTTGCACCTGGCGAACTAAGTGAACTGAATGTGTCCGAGAGATGCAAGCAACGGATCGCAAGCAAGAACCTGCTGCAGGACTGAGTAAAGACGCCCTTTGAAATGCTCCTCCGTGAGATTCAGCAGCCGGACAAAGCAACGCGACGCCGAATGTTACGACGCCGCCACACTCAAGATTGTGAACAATTATATTTCCTTCTCGTTTTGAGAAGGCGTAGAGCCCCCCCCCCACCACCACCACACACACATACAAACGCATACAAACATCCGAACGCCCGCAAACAGTGCTTGTTGACCAGTTTCATTTCCACTTGTTCAGCGCGGACGTGTACCGAGAGAACGTGGAGCAGCTGATTCGCCAGCACACGTACGCTCGGTCGCCGCTCCGCTCCTACTCGGACGGCGCCGCAGTCACCGTCGCCACCGCCGCTGCCGATTTCGACGATCCGCTCAAGGCACACTTCTCTCAATATAAAAGTGAGTGAGTCGTCTGAATGTGAAATCACTGCTCAAAATCACACCTGCCCTCGCACGCGCAGACACTTTTGCAAGCCAAGCCTCCGGACAAACACACGTACACACGTACACACGTACACACACGCACTCACACACACACACACACACACACACACACACACACACAGAGGTTTGTTCAACATTCTTTTCGCGCATTTCAACCCCGACTCCTTCTTGATTTTTCTGAAGCCAACTCCCCTGATTCTGAAGCAATTTTTATGAACACGGAGCCTGAGCTGTTTGGCTGAGGAGTAATTTCAGCGAGGGCTGCAACACAGCGAAGGTGAGAGAACGACGTGCGAGGTGTGTTTCACAGATCATCAGCCTCTCAGCTGGATCAAAAGCTACAGCCTCAACCACCATCCATTAATCTTTGTTTTAAGTGGCTCATTTGGAATCCGAGTCGTATCTTATACCAAGAATCCGTCTGAAAAGTGAAATGTAAACGTTTCGCGCAGCTGTTGTGGTGCGTTGAGCGCCAATTGCAATTGGTACACTCCGCTGAGTGAGTGAAAACTGCAATTGTGCCTTCGGGAATGTGTGTGTGTGTGTGTGTGTGTGTGTGTGTGTGTGTGTGTTGTGGGTGGCATTTTTGCTACACGAAAGGGATTGAACGCCACCTTTTTCTCGAATACAAAAACGCGATCTTGTTTGCTCAGAGTCTTCTCTCAAAACCAAAAAAGACGTCCGTTTGTCGCAAAAGTTGCTGAAATGTTGCTGGGGGTCAGTTGTTTTGCATTTTTTCGGTAGTGTACGGAAGGATCAGACCGATTGTTGGCGCTCGAGTGGCAGGTTCGGACGCGATGTTTACGCAGCGCGGGCGCTGGCAGCTCATCGGGCGTCTGGCGCGGCATGTCGAGCGGGTCTCGAGGGCCTGCTGTCGGCAGCCCATACACAACTGTTTTCACTGTTGTGTCTTGGCCATCAACCTTGATAAAGCGCAGCACAAATGAAGGAGATAAAAACGTTTCAATAAAACTCAGCTCCTGTGTTTCGTGGTGTTTTAGATTGCAGGATCGATGATAGGGCTGCTTGGCACCATTCTTTCGTTCAGTCCCACCGTCAGTCTCTTGTTGGTGCGCGTTTTCTCCACAGCTGTGCTCACGCGAATGATACACAGTGGACTCTCACACGAAAAGTGAAGCGCAGAATGTGAATGTGAATCTGTCGCAGGTGCGGATGACAGCTCGTCGGTGTGGCGTCCCACGGCGGCGTCGGCGGCGTCGCGATGGGTCGGGCTGGCGGCGTACGGCTCCTACATGTACGACCGCAACATGTACTCGGCGCTGTACGGAAACCTACTGGGCTCGTCCGTGTCACTGCCGTCTCTCAGCCTCTCCAACTCGACTGCATCTTCCTCTCTTAGGTGACGATGTGAACACAAAACTCACTTTCGTGGGCGAAAAAAATGTCTCAAACATTCCGCGTATTCTGAAGGATGATTTCTCTCACCACTTTTGTTTCACTTGGTGCTTCCTCGTTGGTGCCACTCTTTGACCCTCAATGTTCTCGTTGTCACAGCGCCCCCTCCCTGACCGGAGCGAACACGCAAATAACCGGAAGCAGCACGCAGCAACAAGACTCCACTTCCGGCGTGTATTGCGGCGGGTTGTACGGACCCAGATACCACCCCTACTTCTCAGGGTCGAGGACGTGAGGAGAACGCGTCGCTCGTCTTGAAGACCGGTCCCACAAGTGCCTGAGAAACACCCAGTCAGCAAAGATGAGATCACGCTTTGTCCTCCAGTTTTCCTCTGGAGGGGTTCTTTTGATGCAACAAATGTCAATTCGTTTTGATTTCTGATGGTCGCGTTTTTGTGGTGCTACGAGTCACAGTTCATTGTTTGCACTGTAGTCAATTTGATAGATTCAAAAAACTGTCAGACAACAACATGAAATGTTGAATCCGTGTTCATCTTGTCAGGTTTCTTTCCCCAGCACTGTTTTCTCTTGCACACAAACGTATTTACTCAAGTGCCTTCGTCCATAACCCAGTCGCCACATTGGGGACTCGCAGAATCAACCAAATTTTTAATGTTGAGACTCTCGACGCCAGAACGAATGTGTGCAAAATTCTTCGTTCTGTGTTTCCTTGCTTCACGTGCAATTCACATGTTGTTACGCGATTCTTTCAACGTGCATTTTTCAGCCAAAAGTTTGGAATGAAATAAAACAGTGAAACCAATCACAAGTGCAAAAGGTTTGTTTTGTCAATGAAGTAATTTGGGTTTGTTTGACAATGAGAATCCAGTGGCAAATCCTTTGTAAGCGGAGGAAGATGAGACAAGCTTAGTAATTCATGAATTGTGGATACAGCGGACTCGCAGGGGGGCTTCACCGGATAATAAATCATTCAGGTCGTCACCGCCCCCTGTCAACCTGCACCTCCCTCGCTGTCCTCTCAAAATGAATTTAATTTTCGCGTTACATCATTTCAACAGCAATTGGCACAATCTATAATTTTTGCTCACACCACATTTTGGCTGTCATATTGTGGTCAATGCTTTGAAAATTGACATTTTCATTCCGTTTCCGTTGGAATCGTGTTTTCAGTGTATGGTGCTTCAGAATCTGTTGTGTGTTGAACCTCATGGCTACATACAGAGGGGAGCTTGCACATGAGTGAAAAGATTGGCTTTGGAAAACGTTCATGAGTTTTTTCTCGAGAAGAAGTTGTCAGCACGGGGACCTGCAAGTCGTCGGTATGAGTACACGGATCCCCATGCGAGCAACTCAACTGGAGTCGCGCATGAAACGACTCTCGGACAATGGATTGAGGAAGCGTGACTGATCACTGAAAGAAATTCTGGACTCGATTAATTCCAATATTTTGACGCATCGCCACTCCTTCAGATTGAGTGCAGCAGTAAAAGCTGAGTGGATTACGAGATGTGTGGCGCAATAATCTCCGTGAAATATTCGCTCAAAGATTGAATGTCTCCTGTCTTCAGGCGCGTCCATGATTCAGTCGATCACTTCGGAAGAGCGACTCAAACTAGGCATGAAAAAATGAACGTTTGCGCCAAAAACATTCAAAGGGGCAAACGGATGGAATTGCCTCTGCTCTTCCCCACTGGTTTGTTTGCATCAGAAAGGACACAAACAGCGTACCTTTCCGATTGACAAATTTGCAAAGACAGACAATTTACAAAGTTCTGGCAGCAAGGATTTTGGCAAAGAAGATGAAAAATTCTGAAATCAAGAACACAGCAAACCATGCTGCTAATTTTAACCCCTGACCTGCGCACCTCATTTGCACCAAATCGTCATATTGTTGTGGCAAATACACTGATAATTTAATTATTGCCATTTTGAAGAGGACCAGACCGCATTGTGCAAATTTTACAAGTCCCACGAGTAATCACACTCGCGCATTTTCATACAAACTGAGTAAGACCATGACACATCTGGACAGTCACCAGGCTGCGTCTGAGGTGGTCATGTCAAGGGTTACTGCAACAGCTATGTCTGCTGTCAAGCTGCCTGCGCCCAAATAGACTGGTCAAGCTCCAGACACGGACATTAAATGTGAAGGGACATTTCTGATTTTCGTTTTCAGAGGTTCGACTTTGCTTGCAAATAAAACCTAGTGCACACACTTGTGCATGTCCTGACTTTTGCTCTTTTGACTCTTGAGTTTCTCATGTAGTTCCTCAGCTGTCTGTGGCCCACACGGACAAGTGAAACGTTCATGAAGAACCAAACAGTTTTCATCAAGTGTCGTGTGACTTCAGAAGTATGCGCGTTGTTGACGCACTCTCAATTTCAGTTGAAATATTTTTTGACACTTTCCTCGACAGCTCAGCCTCACAAATTGATTTCAACAGTGGATATTTTTCACGCGCAAAGAACTCCCCTCCTTGCCGTGCAGCTCAGACCCTTTCCGCGGCCGAGATAAGCTGGCTAGTTAGTGACCGATCGAGTCTGACCATGAAGTGTCAAATTAAGTCAACATCCCTCTTTGTCTTTGGGGAATCGAGCTGATTGAATACAAATTGGGTAAAGTTGAGGATGCAATTGACCTGCAAGAGCTCAGTGAGATGTTGCAGGACCCAGACACAGGGCGTGCCCCGTCACTGATCCTCTGACTGACACTTTTTTAATCAATTTCCCACCAGGGACATTGGACCAAATAATCAATTCGTGAGATGACATTCCCATTTTGGAAGTTCAAGACTGAGCTGCTTGGAGTTATTCAAGCAGTTGGTGGGGCCTTTTCTTCTTTGCTTGCTCGTGAGCTTCAGAAGGGAATCCTTATGTGCTTTTGCTTCACACTCCAGTGTTCATTTGGCCACTGCCAAACTGCTTGATGGTCTCAAAACGTGCGCTCCACAGTCCAGACCTGATTTCCTGGCAAAATTTTGGTTTCTTTTTTCTTCAAACAAGAAAAGAATCATCGTGTGTGCGTGTGTGTGTGTGTGTCTGTCTGCCTGTCCACTTGTCTGTCTCTGACAGAAGGGAGACCACAAAAGACAAGATGAGTGAAGGGGGAGTCAGCACAAGAGATGACTCTTTTTGGTTGAAGATGGATTGTCAAACTGAATTCTTGATCAGTCGAGGCTTGTGCTTCAGTGGCATATTTGTGCGTTCCTCTCTTTGGAAAGCAAAGCAAGTGCTGTGTTGTTGCCGCGATGAGGCACTACGACAGGCTGATCAGAACCAGACAATGTTCCATTCATTTGGTGAACACTTTATGAATCTAAAATTGTCTGTTACTCTGTAAAGACCTCAGCATTATGTTTGACATTCACATTCTGCAGACACTCACAACTTTGGCATCGGAAGTTTGACAGTTAACTTTCAGTTTTGGCAAAACAAACTTGAGAAGCGAGCGATCTGTCACAGACTGTGAGAGGAAATGTGCAGACTCATCTGTGAATCTGTCCTCAGGAAGAAACCATTTTACCTAATACGCAGTCTGAATCTGCCGGGACTCCCTAACTACCTGCCCGATTTGTGGAACTGATAATTTCATCAATGACCCCCGCCGAGTGAGGAGATTGATCGCTGAAGGGGGGAGATGACTGAGACAAAAGACAGGACCAAACCCCAGGCGAGCAACACACTCCTCTTGTTAGGAGGCCAGTCGTGGAGGACATTGTATTCAAATCAGATCAGATTGCTGCGCCTTATCATTGAAGGTAGGCGGCCGCGGGAGTCGGAGCCGAGGACGCATCACGGCGTCTGCTGGCCTTTGTCACTGTCTGTCTCTGGGGGAAGCTCGGGGCCACTCGAGTCTGTTGGAATTGCCTCTGCTCTGCAAATATTTTAGCAAGACAGAACAATGCACATCACAGGTTTGACAAGTTCCATTTCATGTACACCATAATTAAGACAAATTACGACCTCAGCGACACGCTTCTGTGTTTTCCCGGGGCAGAAGGATGTTGTTATTTTGTAATTACATTCGCTCGACCAAAGCCACTTCACCAGAGAGTGGCGAATTCAAAAGTAATTTTCCAACATCCTGAAAATAGCTTCCACAAATGTTTTTGTGTTCAACTTGATTCAGTTTCAAATTCGGTGGTGAGATTAGAAACAGAGGGATGTTCCGAGACTGTCGAAACCAAACGAGAGACGAGTGTGTTGAAGCGCGATGTCTGCGGATCGTGGAACCGGAGAGTGCGTCAGGTTGTGGTCGTCGCGCGCAGGATCCAGACTTCCATCCCAGGCGCATATCTGGGAGGCCCAGCACATGTACTAATTAGCGCTTGTTTGTAAACATCCAATTTACTCAACATCAAAGCTGGCAACGCAAACGTTGGGGTCTCACAAATTATGGACACACGCTTGCAGTGTGCAGCATTCCATGGTCAGTAAAGATGCTCAGAACATTTGTCTGTAATGTTGTGGCTGAGCGTCAAAACCCGTTTTTGTAATGTTGTCTTCGAAAACGAGGTAAGCTCGAAGGATAAAAATGGAATTTGCGAAGCAACCCTTGCGGCTTTTGAGAGTGCTTCTCAGCCTCCAATTTTCTCCACGTAAATTGTCGTCGGCCTGAGCAAAGAACGACGTGTTTTCCTTTCGCATTTGTTCATATTTTGCACGAAGTGCAGTGGTCTGTTCCTGCACACAAACTTGCTGATGTAGCGATAAGCTCTGGACAGTGACCAGGACTCACGTTATGAGGATCAGAAGAATCTTCAGAGGCACAGCGACTGACCAGACGAGCTCATCTCGTGAACTGTTTACCCCCGCCTTGTACCACTCTGTCCATCATACTCACATACTTCGCCCGTTTCCCCTACAGAATGACTAAATAGCAGTTTATTTGTTGTTTACCCCCAACTCTGCCTTTGATGTTCTACCACTTCGTCACTTGCAAGATGAAACGTTCGTTTTTAACCACGTCAAAATATTTATGGTTTGTCTTGAACCGCGCACTTTGCTCAACCAAACTGTCTGATCTGCCTCGAGTGCATCATTATTTCTGTAACATCCAAGTTTGACACATCTTCACGTTCAGAATTTATGCGAGCACTTTTGCTGGAAGAATTCTTTCCCAAGGCCATGTTCTTGTGTCTCATGGGCTGCACAGAGGAATCACGCAGACGACTCGAGTCATAAAACGATTCTTCTGAAGAGGAAAACTAATTCGATTTATTTTGCAAGGGTTCTGTGAAGAGAGCGGAAACATATATTTGCACAATTGCCCCAATAAAACAATAAGTATTTGTCAACAAATGGCCCTTTAAGTCCATATTTGACTTGCATGGCTCCTTTCTCATTGAAATGATGAATTTGAACTTGAGTTTGGCCCAAGGAAAAACAGGTAGGAGCAAAACACTTCACAAGATAAACTTACCATATAATTACAGGAGAAATCGAGGCAATTTAGTAGTGAATTTGTTTGAAATGACAACAAGCTGAGGGTGACAAAAAGTCGCAAGCCTGTGGACGAGACCACCCGTAAACAGATACACAACCATTAACACCCCAGATACAACCAAAGATTGGACGACATACGGAGACTTATGCAAGTGTCGTGTAGTTTTTCTCCTCAGTCTCAAAAGTTTTTTTATTGACGGTGGACTTTCAGATGCCAAGTGAAGAGACAACATACGAGCGTAGATACCCGGGACAAGCAAGGGTTCACGCCAATGTCCAGTCTCTGGAAATTATTCTTGAAGATGACAAAGACAACAAAGATTTTGGTTTCATCCAAAGATGCTGTATTGCTGCTTTTCTGCCGCTTTTGCACTGTAAATGATGCACAGAGAACGAAACACAAACGCCTTGCCAAAATGACTGTTCGCCCATTTGAATGAATTGTCAGGGTAGTTCTTGAAAACATTGGGATTCCACAAGTATCCAACACATTCCAATCTGCAGAAACAAATCAAAAAGTTCAATGCTTTTTCGGTCTCATTCGGGGAATTTGTGAACCAGAAATATTGCCGGATGCCCTTGAGAGCATTTGATCCCACATAACAAAGGACAGAGGCTGAAATAAAGGCAAAGAATTGATTTGTGAAACTTTACAAGGCCATCTGAGGTCCAGCAAATGCAGCTCTTGTGATACATCTACATTGATGCATCTCGACATAAGCCGCCATAACGACATAGCACAAAAAGCTAGCTTTTCCTGTGTGATTTACTGAGTGAATCGATGGTAATAAGGAAAGATAGTGAGTATTGTTTCTCGCAGATCACCCAGGGGACGGGTCCGGGTTGACCCCGGTGATCACCGGGGCGACTTGTCCCTCCGTCCGCGGCAAATTGACTGCGGCTCCCGCTCCGGAGCGGCGTGTCGGGTGGGAAGGTCACCTCCCGGACTCACAAAGACAAAGCTGCGTAATGATTTCCCAGTCACTCGGTCAACACAGCAGCCGTAAAGATTGTCATGGACATGCTGCTTTGTAATCTGACAATAATACGTCGAGGTTAGGTTGGTGTGTGTCCGCAGGGAGGGAGACAGTCAGTCATGATGTTCCTGCACCGCAGCTTATCTCTTGGTCCGTTGCCTGTTGGTCTTTACAGGCACAGAACGCATTACTCACGGGACAGCACTTGAGGTACCGCAGGGCTGTCCCTTTGTAGTGAACATTTCCTAGATTGGTTAATCATTGCTTTTCAGAAAATTTCTTCCCTGTCTAGAAATTCAATTCACTTGGAATGACAAATGTCTGATCATGGCACAACATCTCCAACACAATCTCCAGATGAGGACAGCGCCTTGATTCACGACGTTATTGTTTGATCTGCGGCACGGTGCATCTGATGATGAGCACCGAGCTGCATCTCAGGGGGCAGTGGGACTCTCCGCCTTGGGCAGTGTCTCTGAAAAGGAAAATTCCTTTCAAGAAAACAATCCCCGAGAACATTTTGGAAACTCACCGCCGTTTGATGAACAACACAAGTTCTGATCGAGCAATTTCTTGAAACGGGATCTGAAGTCAAGATCTCAAGAAGCGTTTTTCCACAGACGCAGAACTTGCAGAAGTCCACGCATTCTTTGCGGGCGAGCGCTGATCAGCCCTGATTGTGCTGCTCGATCGTAAGTGAATTGTAGCATTTTCAAGCTTGAATAAGGATTGATGGATGTGATGTTCAGTTATATGGCCTTCACTTGCCCTTCTGTCCAGATCTTGGGGGAGAATCCATCAAAATCTATTCAGAGTGAAACCAAAGGGGAATAACCCAAACCATTATACTTTCACCCCTTTATCCATGCATGTAATACACTTCCCTTCGTGCACCACTTTGAAATTGATGCTGCCCTATCTGCAAGCCATCCGGAATGGGAAGCAGTTAAAGTGGAAATTTAATATAGAATTTTTTACAATTCAATTGACAGCAGCCACATTTCATTAGCACAGTGTGTTGCGTCTGTAAAATGAAGCGATGAATTGGGAAATGGAACCACCTAAGGATTTCAATGGCTGATCACTGACCTGTCTTATTGCTTTACGTGGGACCTCCCCTGAAAGATTCCCCTTTTCAGACGTTTCTTTTTCTCGGAGCGACTCCACAATTACTGAAGTGTCACCTCGCGGCTCGTCTCAGCTTCTCTCGTCTGTGAAAAAGCCGAACCAAAGAAGAGAACTGTGGCTCAAACGGAAAGCTAGACCAATAAAAGGAAAACAACAGAAACAACATTCTTGAACTTCAAGAACATTGTCAGATGCACCAAAACAAATTTTATTGTTTCAGAAGTACGTGGATGTTGGCAGGTTTCTTTCTGGGCCTTCTGTTTCACACAGCCAGTGCAAAAGCCAGAAAGGGCAGGAAGAAAAACTTGGTGTTCAACAACCAGGCACTTATCCCGAGCTAGAAAATACACTTCTGTCTGCTGCAGTGGGAAAGAAAATTTCATGGCCAAATCAGAAATAGTGAAGAAAGCAGCGCAGCAGATATGCATCTCTGCGCTCCATCACGGGCTGCGGAGTGAGGCCTTCAAATCCCTGCAGCCAGAAGCCCTGGCGCCACCGCCTCCTTTCCGCTCCCATGCTGCTTATTTCTCTCCTGCAGACGAGGATTTGGAGACTTTGACTGAATATGGATCGTAGTGACCTTTGTGAATTGTGAGTTGCAGTTAGGACCCACAACTCATCAAGTGCTATTATCATGTAAATTGAATATTGGTTGGCGGTGCGAGGCGCAGTGCTGGTCGCAGGCCGCAAAAAAGTCCGGCGTAGAAAAGGCTTTCTTTCTCATCAGAGAACAATTCCGTTATAGAGAGTTGCATTGTTATGTGGCTGAATCCAGACATTAACTCCAGGGCTTGTGTTGTGGTGATGAAGCCCAGGCTCCGGCCGCGGGATAAAGCTTCTCTAAGCCTTGCAGCCACTCCCCAACTTCTGCCCCTTTTTGGTTGCACGCAACGGGACTGTGTGTGTCACAGTCACCTTTTCAGAAAAAAGAACAAACGGGGTTTCTTTCCTTTTGCTCGCACGAAAACAGGCGTTGTTTTTGTTTCTGGAGATTCAGTGGTTCTTTGAAACAAAGTTGAAATTGACCCATTTTTTCTTGAGGAAGGATACGTGCAGCTGTTTTCATCAAGGTTGGTGATGCACGTTTGCGGGCAAACACCAGTCCAAACTGTTCGACCATCAGTTCTCAGGTTCGCTCCCGTGTCAACATGTTTTCAAGTCTGTTTCCTGATTTCGACCAGCTTGGGACGTTAGCTGAAGGTGAAAGTCAGGGCTTCAGTCGCTTCAGGGCGCAAATGGAGAAATTATTCAGGATGTCAGTTGACTTTACATTACATCAATGTCTCAACCGTTGACTTGTTGGGCACATAATCTGCAGGACGTATGCGGGCATTATACACCCAGTTGAATACCTTGGCAGGGTGCGGCTCCGCAAGTTCATTACAACGGCTGAAGACAATTTTCAACGCCATCATACTCCATTAAATTTGACTCGATTTTCATTAAAACCTGTCGCTTCATCACGAAAATGGGTTCTGCTGCCGCGACTGCCGCGACACCATTCATTTAGTTTCCTGCACACTTGCCAGGCTTATTTACCTTATGATTTGTTCATCTATTTAACCGGAGCCTCGTTCATTTAATTAAACTCGTGTCACTGAATGCCGGGAGAGTAAACAATCTGGGTGCTGAGGGAGGGGCACGGGTAATGATTCTTTCACTCCGGGTCCCGGGGGACAACTTGTACTCGACGCGTGGAGCAGGCTGAGCGCCAACCAACCCGTCCCGTCCCCGGGATGAATCGCCTGCGCCCACGGAAAACATTTCGTTTTGAAGATTTGTATCAGGAAAGATGTCTTCAGAAGCAGTTTCTTTATGGAGAACACCAATCCCAACCAGACACATCAAGTCGGGCCATTTCTAAGATGAAACCTTCGAATTCTAAATTCAGTGCCTTCAACCTGACTCGACGTTTAGTTTGCTCCAAAAAGAATCAGAAGCATCGCCTCGGGCCTGTAAACACATTACACGGGAATGCTTTAACACCGACCTCTTGCCTGACCTATAGAATGTCGACACCAAAGACGAAAACTTCATCACATTGCAAAAAAGACAAAAGTCTTGAAAGGCGGTGATCAAGACCAGAAAGCAGGGCCGCAGAAGCAAAATGCAACCTGAAGAGGCGGGCCCCCAGGCCTGAAATTCAGCCTCGCCGTGCCGATAGAGGGAAAATTGCTAGTTGTTCATCATAGCTGGAGAAGTGAAGCATTGCTTGGTGGGTGGTGAGAGGGGGAAAATACCGCAATTTTCCTGCCAAATTATACAGCAGGAAAATGCCTCTTGCTCTTGAGTTTTTGTTGTGATGGCTCTGAGGCAGAAACGAAACACCTCAGCCGCTCCACACTCGAGTTGCGCAAAAAGTCGCAATCTCAAACAGATCTGTTTCTTTGATTTAGTGGACAATTGGCATCCAATACGACACCTTGCCGTCTCTGTACCTGAACAAATAACTCAACTAACTGTTGTTTCTCCTCGCTGAGCGCCACAAACACATCAATCTCTTCACAAAAACCTTGATACTTGATGATTTCAGGAAGATATATGTGCAAGGAAGAGAGATCAGTTACACATTCAGGTAAACCAAGCCGTGAAGACACGGTTGTGAACATGTCACTGTGACAAAACAAGCACAAAAAATGTGAAGGGGATCATTAAATTTCCCATCTCTGTACCTGGCAATTCCACATCTACTCGTGCTCTATCTGATCGCAGATACAATCTGCGGAGCGCAGCATTGGCTTAAAATACCAAACCCTTGTAAGTGGCTCTGGATCTACCGCAGTCAGGGTTTATGAAATATGACCTTGCTGATGGCATGATCAACAGAATTTAAGTGATACTTACATAACGTCTATTGTCAGGCACACTGGAAAGTAGTGCCATCCTCGGGCAACGAAAGAATTCAGCTTTCATCTGAAAAAGTTCCAGTTTGGAACACGCAGCCTGTGGGGTGATTCTTCCCCAGGAGTGGCTCATTGCAATGTTGAGACGTTTCTGCCAGATGGACCCACCCAGGTAACAGCACCCTGCAAGGCTATTGACTTTCTTTCAGGGAGAAAGAATTTTGAGGCATGCAACACTTGTGGTGCACAGCATTGCCAAAGGATTTGCTGATTGCCTGCGTGAGCAGTTGTCCTGTTTTGCTTTTCGGTTTGTGGGAGGAAACCGGGACCGGGGAAACACTGGTGTGTGCGGCATTGAAGATGGGAACTTTTCATGTCTTTTGTTTCTAGTGAGCCACGAGGAAAAGTTTTCCCAGTTGACTCTATATTTCTGAAAAGAAACCGACAAGCAATTATTCTTGCAGCTCTGAAACCGATTCCCTGAGAAACCAAAGCAGCTTCTTGCGCCAGAACTAAACATTTAATCCCAGATAATGAAAACATTTGATTGCTCTTTTAGGCAGCGGTCGCGGGTTAATTGGCGCAGGATTGATGCCCCTTTGGCTCTTTAATCCTCGGGACGCGGCGGTAAATATCACAACTTCTCACAATTACTGTCTCCTTAAATCTTTTGAAGCGAACAAAAAGGATTGAAAACACAAAGGGAAAGGTGAACTTTTCGCGAAGTCGGGCCTCAAGTTTGCAGGTGCGCTATTTTTGCTCAAAACCGAACAACACGACAATTGCAGGCAAGGTAACTTTGACGTAACTTTGACATTCACGCAATCTAAAGACCAGCAGCTCGACAATTTTGGTCCCAGCACCTGAACTTTTGTGCGCAATGCAAGCATCGGAAGACAGTTTGCTTTCGGGCGAAGCAGTGCAGACGATTGTCAGGTGTAGCCTCAATGCCGTAACAGCGATGATGCCTCTGATACTGTCACTGATAGACTGGTGATGTAAAGCCAATACAGAAAGCAGGGCCGAGGAAAATGACAGGGAGGCCTGCCCGTGCTTTATGGAACGGTGGCTGGAAAATAAGGCAAAAGATAAGAGCCTTCGAGGGAATACCACACCAGTCGTAGCCAAAATATCTGTTATCATAGTTGATGGCCTTGCCGAGTGATAAGCCACAAGGTAGAGCTTGGTAAGAGGTCTTGAAGTGTGTGTATGACAGCTAGAGTGTTCGGAACCACACAGGTGAAGAGATAGAGGTGGGGAAGGCCACATGCCAACCAAACACATGAGCTGTCACCCTGAGGCGAGCAGCCCAGCAACATAACATCTCCGATTCCGTCGGGACGGGGACTGTGCAAAAATCCTCAGTCTTTCAGCAGTCTTCTTGGGATTTTGTAAAAGAAACTGCTGCTTCTCTTCCGTCTTTTTTGCAGAGAGGAAGATTGAAGAAGGGAGAGAAAGAAAAAGATACCCAGACAGACAGACAGACAGACAGACAGACAGACAGACAGACAGACAGACAGACAGACAGACAGACAGACCGTGTGCACACAGTAAAACTCGCTACCTATTCTCTCAGCATGAGGAATAGCGCGCTTGTTTTTCCTGCACAAATTTGGAACGTCCCTATTTCCAGAACTCACGGAGAATATTCTCTGAGTGGCCGTACATGTTGAAGCAGCCGAACATAAGCTCGAGCTACTTGTGTTTTGAGTACTGACAGCATAATGGTAATGCTTACACAAGTGTTGACACTTCACATCCCAGACTGCATACCTACATCTATCTCCCTGCCAGCAATAACGCACCTCCCAACTAATGATCCATCAAATTGTTTAGACGGCTGCAGAAAAATAAAATTAACTGACAAGGACTCGCAGTTGACACTGACACTTCCTCTTCTGCCGATCAAGTGATAAAAACTTTTTTGTTCTCCAAGACTTAGAGTTGCACTACTTTCTCATCTTGGGTGAAGTCGACCTGCGATTCCAGTGTTGGCGACCAACTCGACGCCCAGCCCCTTCCCCCCCCCCTCCGTCGGGAGAACGTAGCGACAAATTCAAGTTTGGCGGTCGTAATGGTGGTGGCGAAATGAAGCAGCTCAAGTGAGATTTTTCCATTTGTGTCTCACACGCAACATTCTTTTCAGAGAGTGATTCTAACTTTGAGCGGAAATCTCAAACTGTTCGAAAACAGTGAAGCAAAAGACAAACCTGGTGTTTGCGTTCAGAGATGAAAACTGATAACGTCAGTGTTTGAGATTGACTGATCACTGGCAGGTTTTATGTATCAGCACCATCTGACGTAGAAAAACCGTTCCTGGCTCCTTAACTCTGTTCTGCTGAAATCAAGCTGCTGCCTTTTCAGGGACCTCTTTTCTACTGATCGCCCAGGGAAGATATTGCCTGTATTAGGCGAGGTAGTGATAGGGTGAGATCCATTACTTGCCCGAGGCACGGTTCAGCAAGAGATCACCTCTTTGCAGTTTACTGCCCGTTTACACTTCAATTATATTGTGTACTTTATTTTGCGCTGTCTGTTTGAACAAGAAGCCTTTGTGAGGAGGTACGAGGTGATTTGCGAACAAGGGGTTGAGAGTTAATGAGCAGTGGGGTTGTGCTTGTGGACAATGCACTGATTTCCAACCTATTACCGGCGGACAATAGTTCTGCCCCGAGGACACAACAACGCTTTGACTGACAATCCAAAGAAAAAGTCGAAACAGTTGACAGTAACTTTGCATTTTAAATACAACTATGAATACAGACAAAGCTTTATGTGGTGAGAAGGGCACGCAAAAAAGAAGTTTTCTCTGTGGCCATGTTGACTTTCAGAAAGCTCTTTCGTTTTCTCCGTGTTTTGTTTTTTCTTGTTGGAGCTTTAGGAAACCACCGCGCAATGCGACAAGTAAATCTCAAATCTGGTTAGAATCATGCACAGATACTTTTTTGTGAACCGGAAAATTTTTGTGCAGCAGCAGGTGATTTGCAGGTGGTGAGTAGCCTGACACCAATGATTGGTCACACCCATTGCACTGCGTCAAACCACTATCAGAATCAGCAATCTTTGAAAACGTGCCAAGCGACAAAGAAACTCAATCGGTGATTTCGTCATTTCCTCAACTCGGCGAACAATGTGACGGCGCGCGCTGTTAATGAATCTAACCTGCTGCAATTAGACGGTGAGGAAAGGCGCAGCCGCGCTTCGTTAATCTCGAGCCGAGGATTTATACAGGTGACAATATGTCACAGCCCCAGGGCATGCCAGAAACATTGCAAAACACCGATTCCTAACGAAGCGTCTGAAACTATTTGGAAACACCACTCAAGATACCGGCTCAGTTTACCGAGCTTTGGTTTTTCAAAAAATGGTAATTTGTGATTGAGGTGATCCGTCTTGTTCTTTTTCAAGGAGATGTGATAAGACGTGTGTGAGTTCGTCCTGTCATCGGAAAGCATCTTCCCATTCTTGTTGTCTTGATGAATGGAACGCGTGTAACCAGATCGCGTTTGTGTCGTGGATAGTGATGATGCAGGGTCAAAGTGTAAGAGACCATTAAAAGTTTATAAACCACTTCAAGGTGCCTTGTAATGCTCACAAGCAAAAGGCAAACGGAGAGTTGTTTAGATGAAAAGTCAAGTTGTGTTTTCACACTTTTCGTCGGCTCAACCTTCAAAATTTCGCTCCGTCGGTCACGGAAACCGTGCGCGCATTTGGCGTGTGAATTGTTTACAGCGCACTAAAAGGTATTCTTCAACAATAGGGCTCGTCCGGGATTTGAACCCGGGACCTCTCGCACCCGAAGCGAGAATCATACCCCTAGACCAACGAGCCAGCCGATGTATGCTGATAACACGAGCCAAAATTCAATGCAAACGAGTGATACACATCGATGCACTGCACGAGAAGGAAGTTCTTCGCACAAAAAAAGTTCAGTGTGTGGCAAAACACCAAACACGCCACATCCCGTGAATTCATGCTTCGGAGTCCCAAACATTGACGCTACGTGTGCGTTTTCTAAAAGATCCAATGGGCATTGAAATGGGGCCTGGCCTCCCCAATCTGCCGAAGGTGCAAAGATGTTTCAAATATGTGTGTGTGTGTGTGTGTGTGTGTGTGTGTGTGTGTGTGTGTGTACGTGATATGGTGTACGTGCGTGCGTGTGTTAAAGTGCGCTTGTCTGGCTTTGACCAACCTTCACAGACCGGAAGGACCAACCCGAAAACAGGTGAAACTGGATTTTCAAGTAAAACGTCAGCCCCTCGGTATTCAAGGGGGGAGGGGGTCCAGGAGGGTTCATGGGGGTCCTTTACAGACAGACACCGGGGATACAGGGCTGAACCACTATCATCCATCGCGGCTAATACACATCGCGCTCGTGACAAATGTTGACATATTTTTGCGAAAGTTCTGATACTTTCTTTGGACCCCAGACGGTCCTGGGAATGTACGAAAGAAAAGCTAACTCGGGTTGTCGTTTGAATCGAATGAAGTCAAAGTCGAAAGTTTTCAAGCACTTGTTTTGTTTGTATTTTCAAATTTGTTTGTTCACCACACAACAATTCTCGTTCGTTCAAACCCACTCACACACACAATTTGTATGATGGCAGCCATTACTACAATACCACAAAATAAGTACACTTATCATAAGAAAACTAGTTGTTGTTTTCAAATAATTTACGACCTGAAAAAGAATTCAATGCCAATACAACAGAATTTGTTGATTCATTTTTGGTGTTATTATTTGACAATAAATGTATCAAAATAGATTCTTGAATTATTTTTGCTGTGCTTTTGAGTTTACAGGCCTAATATTGCAGGAACAATGATTTTTGTGTGATCTTTATTTGATGAACATTGTTGGCACACGTTGGATTTTTTGTGAACAAGAATATTTCTAATTCTGAAGGATAAATATTTTTTGTCAGTTTCATATTGAAAGTTGTTGCAATGGTTTTTCATTCTTGCTTTCATTCTGACAGTCCGACTGAAAGTTTGCTGTCAACAGCATGGAAAAGTTTCTGCCAGATCAAGTGAACTGAGAAGAAAAGGAAGGTCAGAAGAAGGACCACAACGTGATTCAAGTGTAGAGGCGAGCATGCCCACCTGGACCTGCGCCCTGAGAGGTTGGGCTTGAGCATGTCCTCCACAACCGCCCACTCCCAACAAGTGCCCCGCTCTGCGAGACTGGCGCAACCAATTTCTCAAACTTTTGGTCTTCGCTGCCTTTTGGTTTCGATGAGTTACTGTTTCAGGACAGACCTTCTTTCTGTGTTCGTTTTCTCGCTGTTGGAGCGCCACGAGTTGCTGTGTTGCTGTGAGTTCAAAGAAGCTTCACAGTTGAAAGGTCTTTGAAACGATTTAGCTCTTCTATAATGCAGAGTGACAATATATGCAAAGATGGGCCACCCGATACACTGTGCGAGGTATGTAAGCTGATTGCTGATAATATACGAGTTGATGAGCAGTAAGATTCGATCTCAGATAACACGCAGGTGGGCATGCCCTTCAGTCATACATCTTCAGCTATTTAGCCCTTCAACCGAAATAGTATCATACCTGTTTGAAGATGTTCTACACTATCTTCCCAAGTGTTTTATTTTATCGAGTTTTGCCATCTAACGAGTTGGTCACCATACCAAAGGAGGGTGGCTTCCTAACCGGGTATCAGTCTCATCTTCCTTTTTGTGGTACAATGACACTGCTACAGATATTTTGAGGTACTTGCCACCTGGGTACATCCTGTAGATGATGTGTATCAGCGTTGCTGTCACTCTTTGCTCATGACCGTTAAAAATCAGCGCTGACACAAACCTTGGAGAGCTTGGTAATGAATGATGCAAGGCACGGACTCGCCCTTGATTTCCATCTGACAAGTGGTCGCGGTAGCGTCCATCTAGGTCCCGCTGTTGGCTTAAAAACCCTTAGCATTCATGTGTGCGTCTGTCCACACTTTGGAATGTAACCTCCCCCCCACCCCACCCCCACCCACCACTGGACTGCACC
>JAAUXT010038141.1_pt1 | contig 29489 bp, 31 predicted proteins | sample 7278171 | NCBI WGS metagenome assembly JAAUXT01 (sample SAMN14350112, study PRJNA611818) | marine sediment metagenome | isolation source: surface marine sediment (1.8m) | place: French Polynesia: Moorea | collected 2018-08
AAAATGATGTCAAAAAAACCGTACTACTTGCACCAGAACCGGAAATAGTATGGTTTAAAATAAAACCATGGCTCATGACAGAGACAAATGACAGAGGTTATGGATACACATGTTTTCTCAGGTTCTCGGATGTAATGTACGCTCGTACAGAGAACAGCACCAAGGCTTGTCTCGCAGCTTGTGTGCATGGAGGTTTTCTTCTGTGTGGAATGAACTCCGAGCGAACCAGTGTTGTGCACTGGCTGAAGTAAAGGCTTGATGTTCCAGTGTGTGTGTGTGTGTGTGTGTGTGTGTGTGTGTGTGTGTGTGACCAACCAATACCAAGGTCTTTACACCCCACCCCACCTGGGGTCACCCTGCACAAGCGTTTTGTCTCGCGATGCGGACGCTCATGGATGTGTTTCAATGCTCTGCTTTCTTACAAACTTGTTGAAGACAAACGATGGTGATGGTTGGCGGTGCCTCGCTTTGTTACGTATCGTATCTATCCCTCCTTGGAAGAGTACTCTTGATCATGTGGATAGCTAAGTCCTCGAAACTGCTTTGGGATCAACAACTCACAGACACCGTGACCAGCCAGAATCAAAACCAAAGACACAAAAGATCAGTCACTCTGAAAGCCACACGTGTGCAGGTCATTGTCCATGAATGCTGCACGAAGTTTGTCCCATTTGAATGCAACTGGTGTCAATATGGCTATTGACGTCTGCGTAGAACATCACCGCGTGGAAAACTCGAACACCTGCATGCTCACACCTGCTTGAACGAATCCATTTGGTCAATGTATTTTTTCTCAATTTGGTTATCTCAGATCAACATTTGAACCAAGGCAGGTCAAAGCCCCATCCTGTGGACTGACATGAGCCAGGTGATTGTGCTTGCAGTGCAACTTTTGCTTGGAACACAGTGCTGACACACTCCTCGCCGTTACCTTGGGAAACCATGGTGGTGTTGTTCAAAACTTTGCTTTCTTGTTTTCTTTCAGCTTTTCCTGTGCAGTCCACAGTTGGCTGCGTGGAGGCACAACATTTTTGTTGCACGTCCGCGAAAATGGTTGTCACAATCCTGCTGCTGTCACCAATGACACCTCGATCAGGCAACGCACGCACAGCTCGTCGGCTCTGGTGAGAACACTGCAGGTTTCATTGTGCTGTTCTTCATTTGTACGAGGCGTACGAAGTCGAAAAAGCAAACCACCAAAGATTCTTGCAGGTCTTACTTCAAGAAACCCGAGTACGTCTGTCACATCCGGAGTCCAGAGACGTTCAGCGACGCTGATGATGAATTCATGGAGTTCCTCACAAAGAACGGCGTGACAGTTGTTCTTGCTTTACACGCTGTTCGCTGTGCTCGGGTGTTAGTGGGTATGTTTTTCCACTTGAGAGAAGTGTTTTTCAACATTCAGTATTTGAAACAAGTCAAAACTAAACTGCCATCTCCGTGTTTGGCAGACATTCCCGTACCATCGGATTGTCACAGCAAACAGGAACTGACAAACTTATGATCTGACCTTCCTTTTCTGGTGCAGCTTGCACTGTTCCGTACGTGCTGATATTTGGTGGCACCGATCTCAACTGCACGGCACAATTCGGCGACCTGTTGCCTGCCGTGTCACAGGTCCTGCACAATGCAAAGTAAGCAGAAAATTGTGAAGGTATTTGTGTTTTGTTCATCGGGAGGGGGTGAGCAGCTGTTTCTGTTGGCATCTCAACAAAGATGAACATTACTCCAAGTCGACGGGTGAGGGAGAGGGTGGCTCTCTTGCACCAAACAACCAGATACCCTCCCTCCTCACATTACAAACCAGGCTTGTAGGAATGAATCACACCCATCTCCTTGGTCAGGAAAATTTCCTTATGGGGACACATTTCACTTCCGCCCAAAGAAGTTGAGCTTGTCAGAGCTGCTCGGAACGGCGCGTGTGTGCATGCACCGACGGGTGCAATTGTTTTGTTTTCTTGCAGGAATCTGGTGTGTTTTTCGGAATCAATGCATGATCAAGTGGTCAAGAAGTGGGTTCGTATTCAGGCACGAAATCAGAGAGGAAAACTCAGATTTATTTTGCACAACGTAGAGTCCACACAGAAAACTTCTCCTGCACTGTCTTTCAGCCGTGGGTCGGAACACAGAAGCTGACGATTATTCCGCAAGGTGTGGTTGACAACAACACCCTTCTTTTTTCATCAGGTTTCTTTCTTCCCTGGGCATGTTCTGCAAACTCGATCATTTGTTACCGCATTGGCGCACGTTAACTCCCTACCCAGTCAGTCGTTTGTTTGTGTCTTGACATTTGACGCACATGATTTCTTGATCAGTCCGTGTCGTGGTCGTCTGGTCCGTGTTCTATTTGTACGCAAATTGATCTTGTGAACACTTGTTGTCGTTTGAAATCTTGCTTGGCCACTGCGCACTGTTTCTGGTTCGAGAAATAACGGCACTGAACAAAGTGGTGGCTCTGAAATAGGTCAGGGAGCGCGACATTTGGTTTCAGCAATGCTCTGGCAGCTTCAGATGCCCCCACTCGCAATGAATGACTTTACACAACGGAGGGCACCTTTTTAGCATTGAACGTTTGTCCCTCCAAGACTCAGGCCACGCGTGGTCTTTCTCCACAGCCGTATTTCTCGCGGATGCAAAACTTTCTGATCGAAATGACGAAACATTCGAGAAACACTCCCTTTCTCAGATCGGGTATTTCAACTTGTCGTCTCCCTTCACCAGGTGTGACTGTTGGATCAGCTTCCCACCGAGAGCTTTTGCTGCGAACTCTCCAGAGACTGATGCCGGAGGAAGGCTGTCACTGCCAGACAGTTCCGAAGGACGCCAAATTCTTCACGTTGGTCGCAGGCATACGCAGAGTGAAGGATCCCATGTTTCTGCTGGAGGCATTTTCAGGTAATTCCAACATGAATCGCAAAACCTTCGTCCTCAAACATCAACGCAGCTTCCAGAAGGAAGAAGACTGGGTGTGAATGTGACAGATAATTGGGGAAAAGGTTTCGTTTTGAACATTTTCGTTGCAGCTTGGCATGTGAAGGACCAAAGAATCTTTCTCGTCATTGTTGGACCAGTTGTGAGTTGTGCCTTTCCAAACAGAAATTGAAATTGGTTGCGCAAGCAGATTTAAGTCAACAAAGAATGCCACAAGGTGTCATCAAGGTATTCTTATGTGTTCTTTTTCAGTTGGAAGAGAACTTCGGAAGACATTTTGAGTTTAAAGTGAAGAAGTGAGAATGTTTATTTTCAAGCGCGCAGTTCGCCTTGTGACAGACTCTGCTTCTTGCAATGACTGTGGTATCTCAGGGGGTCAACTAGCTTTCCTGAAACTGGTTTGATCAAGAATTGTTTCTGACCGGTTTTGAAAAAGGCCAATTTGCTCCCACCCACCCGAAACTTTTTCTAACAATGCCAAGAAATGATCACTGTTCTTTTGTGTGACATATTTCTTTTTTTGGAAAATGCCTTCTTTCTGACGAAAAAAGCGAGGACTTTCAAGTGCCGCGCGCCTTCTTGTTGAACGTTTGCTCACTTAACTGGTGTGATACCTCTGGTGTTTTGACTTGGTGCACACAAGCGTGGGCATTCCTGCAACGTAGAAAGGTGACAATGACTTGACTTGAGTCATTCATTTGCAGGTTGCCAGGTGTATTTTATATTGGTGAAAGGTGTATGAGAGACACGCATTGCATAATAGCAGAAAGCACAGCTTTGCTCAACTCTTCCCTCAGTGAGGGCATGTCTGGCGCCATCCTGGAGGTAAAAGGGCAACAGTTTCAGATTCACGATACTTTTCCAATCAACTCAACACTGCCACTGCCGCCGGTGTCAAACAAATCTTTTCTGGTTGCACAGGCGATGGCTCTCGGCGTTCCAGTGGTTGTACGAGACATTCCAGGAAACAGAAGTCTGGTGGAACACTGGAAAACGGGCCTCCTTTACGCCACCCCGCAGGTTCTCTAGATATGTCCTCTTTGCAGTCGGATTCTTTGTGCGTGTCTCCATCGTCCATTGTGTCCACGACTGTTGAGCGGCGAAAATGCAATTTGAACAATGAAGTGTTGGTGCGTGACAGTGTCCTTGCGTTCAAGTTGATGCTTCTTCGCAGGGCTGTGTGCAAGTGTGTGACGAATTGCTGCAGAAGAGCGAGCACGCTGTGCCGAGGATGCTGAGCAACGCACATCGGCTGGTAGAAGACCGTCACAGCTGTGTCGTGGAGCGGGCCTCTTACGTCAAGATTATCCAGGGTGTGGTGGACGAACATGTGTTGAGCACCAGGTTGTGAATCAGATTATTCAACTGCATGATGGGAAACAGGTTTGCTGCATTGTTTGGGTCCAATCTGTGTCAACAGTCCGAGGTTGCGGCCATAGCATGATTCGCGAAAGACTCCACTGCCTGCCAGACTTGTCACTTCAAGTCCAAAAATATTTTGCTGACATGTATTGAGCGATGCCATGACAGGTTGCCTTTTGCCATTTGGCGGGCAATGACGTTCTCCCGAGAAAACTTCTGTGATGTTGAACCTTGTATTGTTTTGTGCTCCACGGACAGCTGAAAGTGCGGCCAACATGTTTGCGTCAGTGTTCACCTGATGTCCAAGTTTCCACCTTTCTGCATGAGGAGGGGGCACGTAAGCAGGTGTCTTTCTGAAAACAGGAACCAGGGTATTCCTTTGAAACTGTGACAAGTTTTCAGGAGAGACTGGTTGGAAGTTTTAATTTGCGTTGTCTGTTGTTGCAGTTTTGCAGTTGTTATTGTTCATTCGTGACGTTTTGGAAATGCGATGTCCCTTCAGGTGCTTGACTGAATAAATTTTGTGATGAAGTTCAATGGTGAACCTCTTGATTTCTCGTGGACTCAAAGCAACCAATCCTACCAATCCAGCAAATGAAACAGGAACACACCCGTGCCGTCCGTTTGTGGCAGTTCAGTGTCGCTCAAAAAAGACCAACAACCAAGTCAATTGGTTTTAAGTTTAGTACCTAAGAGCAACAATTCAAGAGGAAAAAGATCAACAATGCACGTATACGTACATAAGTACAAGTCCTTGGTTAATACTGTGAAATTTAACAATAAAACGCTGATAATCTATCGTGTCGCAGTGAGATTTCCGAGGTTCAAATCAGGAAGTCCCGACAAATTCTGTGTGTTTGCTGTTTGCTCCGCAAGTTGCGTGTGAATCTGACAATTTTGTCGCAGAGAAGTTCGGATGTTTTGACGAAAAACGTGGATTGCTTTTGTCGAAAACTTTTCGTGAGAAAATGTCAAAACAATGTTTACGATGAGGTTGTCAATCAACGATTTCGTTTTTGAATATATCTGTGCATGCACATTGAAGGAAAGAAGAAAAGGAATTTGAAAAACAGTTGCCGGTGTTACCGACGGGTGGTTACGTTTTGCTCAGTTTCTTGCACTTCGAGTGCATTTCATCCCATTTGATATGGGAGCTGCATGCAAGGTGTCCAAATCCGTTTGTTTGCTCAAAGTTGGTGGTCATCTCGTCAGTTATCAGACAAGTGCAAATCTGTTCCGCCTCGTGTGAAAAAACGATCTTCCCAACAACTGAGCACTATTTTTCTGATTCTAAATTGAGCATTTCAGCAAACGACAATGTGCATAACGCTTCATGCACTTTCAGCAACACACAAAGTTCTTACACAATCGCCCTCCAGGAAGTTCAGAGAACTTGTCACTCGTCACAGTTCGCCACACTTTCGTGAGTATTTCAACAGCAAAATCCACAAAAAATTTCACAGTTCACAAGTTGGCGTGCCATTTTGATCTTGCAGGCATTTCATCAAAAAGGCAAAATCCAGAAGACAGTGACTCATTTGGCACTTGCACTTTTTACGAGCCTTCTTCGGTCTTTTGTATTTGGAGACACAATTTCCCACAACGCACGCACGCCTTGCGTCCTCCCAATCTGCCATTAGAGTCTAATTTTGACACAGACTTTGAAGACCAAATCAAATGTTCGTGTCATTAGCAACTCGTTTGTACACAAACTCCATGTGCGAAGTGTGTCTGTTTTTTGAGGGTTTTTACCCGTTCAGTTGTGTCATCTGGAAACTGCCTTCTCACTGATTGTACGCGCGTAAACGATCGCGACCAGGTTCCCTCTGCCATAGAAAGCACCAGGAATTGTCTCCCATTTTCGATTTATATTTTCCAATTCTAAACCCGAAATCGCACGAGTATTTTGACCAAAGATAACACAAACGAAGACAAGAGAAAATGCTGACACTTTAGCACTGCATGAATACGTAACTTGTTTGGCAACGATTGAGTAGTGCAAGCTGATTCAGCTCCGTTTTTGATCAAGTGAATCATTGACTCAGACACCACATCCAGAGATGCACGAACCATGGTTGACTGAAGTCAAGAAACATACGCAAGATGAATTTCTCCCAATTGTCAGCGAAACCAGCCCTCTGTGTTCTTCATGACAACGTCTTTCACACCTCTTGCACCTCTGCGACTTCTGCTACAGGTATCACAGATATATATGGAACTCCGTCCTTTGAACTACAGTCGAGATTTTTCCAAATCTGCGCCGCCAATCTATTTGCACAGACAGGCGGAGCCCTGCACCTAGAATATGCATGAACATGCGGAAAATTGGAATATTGCACCTCCAGTGTGGAACCAAAAGGATGAAGGACACAACGAGACTGGATATGGTTCGACTCTTATATGCAAGTGATGAACGAGTGCAGTTCTTTTCCCTGTAGATCTACTTCGTGCACTTTCCTCTCGGAATTGCACTGCAGTGCAGGTTTCATTGGTACGTACATGTTTTTGTCTTGGCAAATGACTCTGAAAATGCGGAAACTTCACGGGAATGTACTCGCAGAACTAAAACTTCTACGTATGAGAAAAATGTCGTCTGAAGAGATAACAAGGGCAAAAAATGTCCACAATTGGACAGTTGGATGTCACCAAAACAACAAACTTTCAAATCACCCACAAACGCTTTGACAAGCTATTTGTCCACCTGACAGATCCAACATTATTTACACAAAGAGACGAACCCTGCATCTACAGAAAGACCAAAAACTGTTTCTACACATCACAATCACCACGAAGGCTCAAAAGTGCAAAGACAATTGATTTGAAAAACCGTTTGTGTTCCGCCCATTCTAAATTGGCTGGTCATTCTAATTGGGGAAAGCACAACAAAACCGCGGCCTTTTGGTCTGGTGTTTATAGTGAAAGGCATGCTCCCCTGAGCCATTTGACACCAAAGATCGCCGTGACAAAATCGGAATGGTAAATTTGTACACATTGTCTGGCATATTTTGCTCAAAAAGAAAATCACAACGCCTCTCCGGTGTTCCTTCAAGGACACCCAGAAAACGTACCAACCTCAGAAAGTAACCCCTCACAGCTGAAGCTACTTCTATTCATCAGTGTGGATTTATTTTTTGTTCAAGCCTGCTGCTATCAAACCTGTGAACTTCTGAGTCCTGACGAAGTCAAAGCTCCTCTGCATCTACGAGTACGACCTCAACAATTCTGCTAAAATTGAGCAAATAGAGAGTAAAACCTGCATATATGTGTTCCTTGAACATTGTTATTGCAAGGGAATGTGAGTCAATCCTGCTTTTGGTCTGTCCCCATTACAAGTTGTGAAGGCCATGCATAAACGTGGCAAAAAAGCTGCAGTGCAACAAGCCACCGTTAAAGTTATCATTTGCACCATCATCGTTTTCCAAGCACAACTGCCACATTGTGAGCGCCACCATTGAGACAGGTTCGTCACAAAAGCCGCGGAAACGCGACATCAGTGTTGAAGCAGCAGTCCACTGACTTTTGCCTGCAGCACAAACAATTCGGTTGTTGCATGGTGAAAGAATCTCACTCCGAGCAAAACCAGTGCACCTTTGCGTCATCACTGATATGGCGCTGCGTCTCAAAGACATGGAACATTCGGAAGAAGCTGGGGAGGATCGGCTGGTGGTTCACTCGCACGAGTTGCGGGAACGCGGCTCGGAAAGCGGCGGTCGCGGCCTCGAGGTGGTAGTGCGGGATCTTGATGAAGAGGTGGTGGATCTGGTGCGTGCCGATGTGGTGGGTCAGGTGGTGCGCCCAGCCGTAGTCGCGATCCACGCTCGACAACTGACCTGCAACGTACCATGTCGTGGTTTGAAACAAAAGACTGCTTCCAGATAATGTTCAACTTGCTGTTGTGGGCTTTGGACCCGACGACCAGCCTCGGAAAACCTTATTTGTTTCATGGAAAGTGACACACACTTAGCGCAAAGTTACATTTTTGTCAACAGTTTGAGGCGACCCAAGCCCTTTTTCCCCCCAAACAATTCGTGACACCGAAAGAAATGTCACCTGTTCTTTCTCTGTGATATTCGATCGTAACATACGTGATAATTTATTCCGTGCATGAAACACGTCAAAAATGGTTGTCTGGGAAACACAACTTTCTGGAAATGTCTTCCGTATCATTTCACATGGAGAAGACAACATTTTTTGTCTTCCTTGCGAAGTTCAAAATACCAAACAAGCAGCTTTGCCGTGCCACTGCTGTGAGTCGGAGATGCCATTGATAAAACATGTCCAGATCGCACGCCTATCAATTCAACAATTGTTACAGCGTTTGGGGTGGCACGCCACGCCTTGAATCGAAAAACGTTCCGCTCCCTTCGTGAAGTTATTTTTGAATTCCCACCGCGCTCGGTTTCTGTCATGTCACCTCAAGGCCTTTGCTGCTCATTGACACAAGATGAGGAAAGGGTGTGGGCCTGTCTCACCAATCCATCGACCTTTTGTGCACTCCAAGACTATTCTGTTCTTTGATCACGTAGACACTGTCATTTCCGCAGAGGAGGCTGGATACAGATTGGAGGATTTCGTGTCTTTTGGAAGAATTCCGAACACGGCTGCAGATTTGTTTGAGATCCAACCCAGGGCTGCTTTGGTCTTCAATCTTGCAACTGGTTGTCATGTTTTCTTGGTGAACAGACAGTTTGAATCTGCTAGGAAACAACTGTTTTCAAAAAGGAACAAATCTGATTTGAAGGCTCTTTGGCCGTCCAGGACTGTCAACAGTTTGAAGTGACCCACCTCGGACGTTGTCCCACTTCTCGTCTCCGTACCACGGAACCTCCACCTCGGTGTGATGCAGGAACGTCACCAGAACCAACCAGGAGGCGAACACGAACACTGCGTGCATCAAATTACAGACGAAACGGTACAAATTTGTTGAAACAAAATTTTTGAAATATATTTCACGACCGTAGTTCTTGTTTTTCTTGAAGGAATTACGTCGGGTAAATATTCAGACAATGCTGCGGAGATACAAAACCCAGAAAACTTGCAATAACACAGCAGAAGTTTGCAGCTTCAAAGAGAGACTTTCTTTTCACTTCATAGAAGATGTTTTGAAAGGAACTTGTAACAATAGAATTCCTTTACCTGGAACTGCATAGTGGATAAGCAGTGCATACAGTCCGTAGGCTGAGTAATACTTGCATAGACAGAAGATCCAACACAGCAGAGATACAATGGAACAGGTGCAGCCAAACCAGTGGTCAGTGAACATCGGATGGAAAGGGTTGAAGTGGTTCACCCTTCTGGGATGAAAGCCTTTGGTGAGATACACGTACCAGCCTCCTCCAAAGAAAAATAAAGGGCCAAACTTCTTTCCGTCATCTTGGGATTTTCTGATGGGATAAAAGATTTCGTCCTTGTCAATGTTGCCGGTGTTCTTGTGGTGGTGCTTGTGGGTGAGCTTCCACGGGTAGAATGGCACGAGGATCAGCGTGTTGAGGACCGTCCCCGTGATGTCATTGACAATGTCATATTTGGAGAAAGAGCCGTGGCCGCAGTCGTGTCCCAGAACAAACAGCGCCCAAAACATGGTCCCTTGAAGAAAACAGTACACTGGGGTGTACAGCCAGGTGATCACATGGAAAGGTTGCAGTTCAATGAGCCTCAGACTTGCATACAGTGAAAGCACGATGACGAGATCCTTCAACACGTAGAAGTAGGAAGTTTTCAGATCGGGTTGAAAACAATCCTTGGGCAGCACCCTCTTGATCTCCACGATGGAAGGCACATGTTTCGGGATGGGGTCGTTCTCGCTGAGCCCGGTCCACCTCTGGTTGTGCTTCTCCTGGATGTCTCGCGGAGCTCCCCGGTTCCCAGAGCGGTGCAGAACTTCATTCTCTTCGGTCGTCTTGCCCATCTTTGCACCTAAAAGAAGCGACCAGTCGTGGGTCTTGAACATCAATTGTCATTCCAGAGAAAAAATGTTAGTTCATGACAACAAACATTTATCTCTGACGGTTTCAATGTTGTCAGTAGAGTTCGACCTTGTGTTTGGCAGGTTCGGCAAAACACATCATTTTCAGCTGTCAAAGGAAGCCATGAAAGTCTGAAACAAAGGAAGTAACAAATAAGGAGCACAATTGTCAAGCTTGGACTTCAAAACTGCCGTGGTGTGGTGGGTCCCCACATCTGCAAAGCGCGATTCCACGTCTTTGATCTTCCCAATTTGCCGAATCTCCACCTGGTCCCAACTGAGAGCCGACCCTGAACGACACTGGATCCTGTGACACAAAAGCCCTGTGGGCGGTTTGAACCAATTCCGCTCTCATTTTCATAATTTTGCCATTTTGCCCGTCAACTTTAGTTCATCCCACAATGGAGTCAAGGGACCTCAGGAGAACTGCAAGACCGCAAGAGAACTGTCGGGTCGGACATCAGCCTCGATGTTTGATGTTGCAAACTCAACGTGCAATCAAGCTGGAACGTTTGTTGGTCAAGTGAATCTTTGATTTGGTTTCAGCTGAAGCATAGAAAGCCAAAAACCTTTGTGAGCAGCAAGGTATCATTTTCAGGGTGCGTGACATTCATGCAGCATGTGAAGCTCATCTGTGCAAGCGCCGAAGTGTCAATTTTTCCCCAGGTGAATGTAGCGTTGTCACGGAGATGGATTTAAACTTGCAGAAAATGTCTGTTTTCTTGTAGACTAAGTTTGAAGATGGATAAGTTCTAATCCGACGCTTCTTGCCTTTGGCATAACAAGCCATATCAATGGCCCCACGAGCAATACGCCTGAGGAATTTGAGAAGCTCCGCTCCTGCAGGAGTTTGCAGACATGTTCATGATTCGGGTGTCTCGTATTTCGCCACTTCTATTTGCGATGTTTTGTGCAATCTCAACAGACAAGACATCGTGATGTGTGCTCAGATCATTGCAGGTAAAGAACGTTGGAACAAGTTTCTGTTTTCGATGAAGTTAAGATGAGCGAATCCACAAATGCAGGACATACCCACTAGATTGAAGAACTACGAGTTCCTTGCTTGGCTGAATGAGACTGCTTTGAAGGTATATAATTTTTCAGATCGTGTGAAAAAATGCAAGGCCCCAACAGATTCTGGAACGAAAAATCAGAAACATTTCATTACACGTGCGTGTACGTTTTTACAACGGGCATTGAGGACCTTCAGCAACGACTTGAACCCCTGACGTGCGGTGCCCCAGATAACCAAATTTGCACCAGTGACCAAATGGAATCTGTGTCACCTTTCCCGCAATTTGGGGTGCGCCGGAAAAGGAATGGATGTGTTTGCGAAAACTCGCGTTCTGTTTCCGTTGTTCGTTTGTTTGTTGTTTTCTTTCCTCGAGCGAGTGGCAGGCAGCCATTGGTGTACGAGCAGTGGATGTGCTCCCAATCCAGAGAACAATAATTACCACCGCTTTGAACTCAGCCCATTCTGACTTTTATTGGCAACGGAAATCTATTATCCTTCATTCGCGTCTTGAAATAGCAATTTCCAGAGCTGTGGATAATCGAATAACATCCACTTTGCTGTCAACCTTGATGGGAAGTCTTCACAGATTGTTCCTGGAAAATTACATTGGGAATCCTCTGCACAATCCACTACAATTAGTTCCTTAATTCGTTTATGAGCGAGGTCGTTCCCATGTTCCCCTGGTTCCCAGCTTGGTTGTCCGCAAATCGTGTTCCGTTCAGACTCGACAACGATCTACACATCTCTTCTACAACCTCGAATGCAGAAAAGCTCAACAAAGCGCTCAAGCGGACGTTTCAAGGTGAAATTTCTTCACAACGCTCGTTTTGGAGACTCTGTCAGAGGCCACCATTGGCCCAGCACCATGTTGAGAAAATTGATGAAGAAGGAGTTTCAGGTCCCTCCACAGCACGTTGCTGCTGGTCCCTAAGACACTCCACCGTCAGACAGTGGGAAAATCCTGCTTATCAAACACGGAAGCTCGATCCGTATTGATTTACAGATGCGAGTACAAGTACAGCCACAGCCTTGTGCGGTGTGATCAGGCTGAACAAAGCTACTTGGGAAACTTGATTAGAAAGTGTCTTTTTGTTTGGAATGAAATGCTGAATGCTCAAATGATTCCGAGCAGACTTCGGATTGGGATAACGATGGTGGTCTCAAAATCGATTTCAACTCCAGTCTACCTGAGCAACGTTTCGTTGAATAATTGAGTCACATTTTCTTTGTGGATTTTCACTCGCATGATTGAGGTTCAGACTCCTTGCACGACTCAACTGCAAACATGTGCAGAGAAGAGCCAAAGAACAGAGTGCTCTCGCTGGACTCGTTTGTGCATTTCATGTAAATTGTTTCCGCTCGTTAATGAGTGTGTACGTACATCGGACTCGTCCAGTTCACTGCTCCATTGTGAAGCTGCTTCTGGGACGAATGGACCAAAAAGGATGGAATTCAGCTCTGGATCTCCCTTGCGTCCACTCTTTATTGAACTGTTCCTGGTGGGGATCAGGACCTGAGTCTCAATGTGTTCACAAAGACAGTGGACAAACGACGAGCCTGCTTGTCCCGACCTCTGTTTTGTGCACGTGTTCTCGCTCTGCACTTTCAGATGAAAGATCCCACATACAACTTCACAGTCTTTACCAAAATAAAAACAGTTATCTCTTTCTGTCTCAAGGTACGTATCGCGGAAATTCAGTCTTGTTTACAGAAAGATCCCGTAAGACTTTATCTGGATTCGGCTGCTCCAAGCAGCTGTGTAGAGCAGATACGAGCTGGGGACCAGAGCTCCGGCTGTGTTTTCAGTGCGGAGACCGAGGCGAGACGCCTGTTATTGACGATCTGCCCTCCAGAGATCGCTTCGCTTCCCCTCCGAAAAATACTCTCTCCGAATAAGTCACTCACAAATCCTTTCTAAAGACTCCTCCCATGCATCAGCTCAAGCTGTTGTGCTCTTGAAATGCACTGTGGCAACGAAGACAGAAACATTATTCACTTCAGCTTTCGCGAAAATGTACGTCCCAAAATTGGAACACTGACCATGCATTTGCGTCGTTGTGGGTATGAAAGCTTCACTGGAGCTCGCGGCAAGGGAACCGAGGTAGGAAATATTGATGAGCTGTTCTCATGAGGTCGATGACTTCCACTCCGTCTCTTTACACTGACAGAATTCAATAGAAACTGGACGACTCTCGTGTGAAGCGAGCTGGATGCCCATGCAGAAAGTGCAATCTCCGAAACCCTCATGAACGAAAAACGTTTCTGCAAGTAAAGCCCCATCAGGTTCCCAAAAACCGTACAGATGTTCTTCTCGGCAGCCCGCAATGGTGTTGGAAATAAAGTTTTCATCGGGTTTGTCAACGTCCACTTCACATGTGGTGAGAAGCGATTGTTTGGAAGTTGTCGCAGCGAGGGTCAAAGATGGAAGAACCGGCAACACGTCCACCCCAAGGATTTGCGAATGACGGAAAAAACACGCATCCTCACCTCGTGTGTGCAGTGCTCAAAGTCAGTCGGTCAGACCGACAAAGCAATTTTAGAAAAAGCACTGCACTCTTTGACTGAGATAAAAATGGTGCAACCTTCAGCTCACGTTGCGTGAGCAGACAGATTTGAGTTATCGGAGGCAACGAAGTGCACAGCTTCAACCTGAGCTCTCACTCCTGCATTGCAATTACCACTGCAAACTCATTTCAAATGATGCACGAACACGAAATTCATTACTCTGTTGTTTAGAGCGAACAAGTTCTGCTCGGGTATCTGTGGTAGTCAGGTTTTGTTTTCAAACACAGAAAGACCTCAAGGAAACCTTTCAAAGAAGGGTATGGTCTGCAATGAAATCGAAAACGAGGTTGATTTTGGGTTCGGCCTTTCTTTTCTCGCTGTTCTCTCGGAGGATTTTCGTCACCAGTCCGCTTGCGTGTTGATCAGGTCATTTTCGAGTGCAAGACAGCCCACTCCCTGAAAGTTTGCCCACTAATATCGTTTTGCTAGTGCAAAATTTTTGCACGTTACATGTGTCAAGACAGAAGATTCTGCCCATGCAAGCTTTGGTGCCTCCCACTGGAGCACGGGCAGAAACAAAATGTACCTTTCATCAATTTGCACATTCACCAGACGAAAAAAGAAAAGTAGATGGTCCTGTTGAGATGAAGACCCAAATGACAACCCACAGCCCCATGCTGTTCAAACTTCAGTTGTCTGTAAAAAATACAATTTGATTTTTGTCTGTTTAGTCGATCTACATGACAGAACCTTCGTTCGAAATATGCATCAACATCTTTCCTGTTCAGCATTTTGAAAAAGCAAGCATCAAAGAATTGTTTCCAGAAAAAAAAGATTGGTTGTGCACATTGTTCACATGTCAAAGTTTCTTTTGTTCTGCCTCATTTTGTCTGGATGACCAACAGCGCAGTATCATTGAAAAGGGTTATTCCTGCAGATAAATTAATTTGTAGTCATATTGGTCAGTCATGTGGTGCTCAGACAGCGGGGAACCAAAAATGAGATTTTCTCGACGGAAAGTTCCTTTTCGCCACCTTCAATGACAAGTGTTTCCACCTCTATTGACCTCAAGGCAATGGAAATGTGAACCCAAGGTACGAACGAAAGACTCGATCACGGCAGAAGCCACCTTTGCGGCAGCAGCTCAACAAACGCAGATTTTACCAAAAAAGGGAACTTGGTTTCCTTCTTGGAATTTCAGGTGCAGAAAAGGCAAAAAGTGGAGACGAAATCGTGCCATTGATTGGTTTTGCCCGCCAGTGCATGTTGGCGTTGCTGTGTCAGGTTAGAGGAGACAGTTTCCTTGCCATCTGCATGGGTGTGGCATGCGCTTTGCACTGAAGAAACTGCTAGTTACCAGCTTGATATTTCTTGGCGGGTTCCTGTCAATTGCATTATCTGCCTTCAGCTTTACCACCACGCTTCAAAACAGCCGCTTGAAAAATGCACAACTTTGAGGTCCTGTCAGCGTCCATGTACTCGTACGAAGCCACTGAAGACATGACCACAGAATGGAAGAAGCAGAGCAGAAAGGTGTTTGCACGCAGAAACAGAATGGCTGACTGTTTCCCCTGTTTTCAAGAGATGAGTGGGGAACCTTCCAATTGAACAACAGTTTGCGGTTTGTTCCGACTGCTGCACGAGATGGAGTAGAATGACAGAGTCACTTGGAGAGTCAACCATGCACCTTTTCGTGAACACAAAACACATAGCGCTAAAGTGTTGATGCAAAATTGATGACACTAAGTTCGGATAATTGTGTCTGGTTGGGAGATGGATGCGCGCATCATAGTCTTCAATGCAGCTTCTCACGCATCGAGAAGCCTCGTTGTTGCATGAAGACGAGCACGTCATAAATTCCAGCCTCTCGGGGTTCATTACCCAGAAGCCGTCAGGGTTACGCCGACTTGCGCACACAATGTACCGAAACCAATGATTTAGAACAACTAAATTCTTCAAAATCAAACAATCAATCAATCAATGCATGATTTTTTCGACTGACTCAGTGATAGATCTATCGATGGACTGTTTTCTTCAGATGAATGTTTGTGGCAGACAAAGCTGTTGTGTCAAAGGGTGTTTCTGCCCTTTTTTTGGACTTCATCAGGCCAAGTCTGATGATGTTTACAGCCCGGTGTGCAGTTTTAAACCAGGGGAAAACCTGGCAATTGCTCAGCAATGGCTCATCTTACGAACAAAAACTGAATGAACCAAGCTTCACCAACGTGCAGTTGCAATGGTTTGCCTTTCTCCAGACATTGGAAGCAACCCATTTCTTGTTCTTGTGGGAAAGGAGAAGCTGCTGGATTTTCCGGTTTGGAAGACTGGTGACTGTTGATTGACTTTGGCTGGTGTGGGAGTTAGCTTGTTCAGACGTGCGTTGTCCACGAAACAATAATTACTTCATCGTATGCAAAGGAACACTCACATTCTGCTCCATGGTGTTGAATGCAGTGACACAGAACTCGAATCCTGTGAAGTACAGGTCATGGACATTCCCTTGCTCCAACCGGGGGTGGCTTTTGGGGCCTTGCGACAACAACCACCACAAAGTTGTTTTCTCACGCACATGCAAGTGGAGCTAGGGCACTGGAATGGCAAAGTTTGCTTTGCAGAAAGGACTACATTAGGTACCGTTTTCTGGTTGGTAAAGTTAAGACAATGGCTTGTGCTGCTCAATGGTTCTCACAAGCAAGTAACAAGTCACAGCTGCAGAGATGTTGCTTCTTTTGTGGTTTCATGCAACGTACATGCAGAGAGGCTGCTTCTGGCACACATGCACTGCAGGTCTCAGGCCAAAAACCAAAGGGCAGGTGGAAGTCCAATCTGTACAGCTATCACGGTGTGCATGGCAGAAAAAAGTCGGGTTGTGGGATTCTTATTAATTTCCCAGGAAATGTGAAGTCATAAGGGGTACAATCCCAGAAAAGCAAAGTGCCAGAAGTGAGGACAGCTACTCAAGTACTGACAAATCTTGACACCGCCCCCGTGGCGTTCATAACTTCGTGTTTTCCTCTTCCCAACACCTTGTGTGCAGTGAAAAGGCGAAACGAATCAGAAGCAGCCAAGCCTCATTGGTTTGAGCCAAAGAATTGTTCTTTTTGTTCAAATTTCCATGGTGGTGTTGCTGAACTTGACTTGCCGTTCTGCTTCTCATATAAATGTTTCGTTTCTCAGATTGCTGCCTCCCTGAGCAAACCGGCGGATGCAGCTATTGTTTTCCCGACCTGTCATCGCATTTCCTTGGCGAATTACCCGTGCTGTTTGCGTGCATCCATTATACAAAATGGCAAAACACATATTTATCTCCAGGCTTTTGTGACAAAAAGCGTATTCAGAAGATTTCTTCTTCGGGGCATGTCTCCGTCTGAAGCTTTCAGACCAATTGGAGTGGCGCTCGTATCTTTTTGTCGCGTCCCCTTCGCCTCAAAAACGCCGATTTTTTCGTGAGAAGCAGACGGAACTTTTCAGCTGGATGAAGCCCAGTAGGAAAGCAGGATCGACATTCAGGGAAAGCCCTATTTTCTCGAAACCATGTGTTGAAACTCAACAAAGTTTCTAACAGAGGTATGAAGTCAGGGTTTTCTGGAGAAAATTCAAAGGCAAATGTACGGTACCTCTTGCTCTCATGATTTTGCACTTCTGAAGTCAGTGCTGCTTGGTCACAAGAGCAGAAAGCACACAGAGCTCTTTCATTCAGTTGCTGATAAATTTTGAGTCACAGTCCAAGGAAATGATCCGTTCCAATTCGGTACGGGAAATTGATCTCCTGTTCGAACTGTACTCTTGGACCACAATCCCAATCCCACCCAGTGAGCTATTGACAACAACTGCACCTCCGATGTTATTTGTCACGTTTTTGTTTCATGTGGCAAACCTGGCTACAGTCTGGCGTTATTCTGTGCCAAATTCCGATGGTCGTGTATTGTGAAATGTATGAACATTTCAACATGTGATAATGCAACTGCACCAAAACAATCTGAGACATTTAGTTTTCATGATCAAGGATCTGAGATAGATCGGCTGAAGTGTATGTTGCTGTTTTTTTCAAAACTCCTGGAAGACAAACAAATTTCAATTTCATCCAAATGAGAACTTACCAAAGAACTCAACAAGTCAATTCGTCTTCCTCGGCAGTGCAAATTGCACACAGTCTTAACTTATGGCTTCTCAAGAACCTGCCACGAACAGGCTGCGTGCCTCAAATGCCTTGAAGGAAATAAAAACAAAGACAGGGGCAAATTGTTCGTGTACACACGGAAAATGTCGTACCCATGATATTTGGAAAGCATTGCGCTGGTGACCAGTGCCCTGCCACTGCTGTGAGCCTGCTCTCCTTGGATTTTCCTCTTCTCCCGTTTTGTGCTCGAAGTGGCATCTCGTACGTTGAAAAAAGACAGCACAGCAACAAAAGCACGCAGACCAGTGTTACACTTCAAAACATTTCCATCAGGCGAAAAGTCTAAAATAGCCTGTTCTCTTGCAGTTAAGTACTGCACTCCGGCAGCTCCGTACAGACATCGACCACCACTGATGTTCGAAAATGATTGATGATACGCATCGCAATAATGCTAATTGCAAAGCAGACAAAACATCAAACTGTTGCCTTGGTTGCAACTCTAAATATGGAAATTACATTAAAAACGCCACTTGGCAGATGTTATGAGCACGTATGATATGGCAAGGTTGCGGTGCCCTCAAAGTCGAAGCTAAAAGGCACGTGTTCAAAAAATGTTCACCTTTGATCAAGAGAGAAGACTTCAGAATCAGAGTAGACTGAGTTGGATATTGATGTCAGCTTTGGCAGGCTGAACATGTCCAAAGGATTTCAAACATATTCCCTTTTTAGAGCCTTGTTTGGAAGGAGGATGACATCCTTCGTGGCATGCTGCAGATGTCTGTGCACTGCAACTTTGTTGTTTTGACTGCGGTGTTCCTCGTCTTGACGCTGTGAGATGTGCAATTCAGTTGAGGGGAGAATCAAAGAGGAGTGACAGTCTTGATCCCCCGCAGAAAAAAATACTTGTTTTGCGTGTCTTGTGTATCTTTCTGACTCATTGCCTGTTTCAGTTTTGACAGTTGGGATGAGGACCTTGGTTTGCAGAGATTCAGCAGATTCTTTGTGTGTCAATTTAAGTAACAGGCCTTTCTTGTACTGTATGAAAAAACTCACCGGCTGTTTGGCCCACGCGTTACAATTTCTTCACAGAAGTTATACTTTCTAGAGGATTCAAAGTGCTGAATCTCCACTAACACCACAGTCTGATGGTCTTCGAGACACGCGTTTTGTTGGCCTGGTGGCCAACATGAAAAGCTTGAAATCAGAAAGAAACGTAAACTGCCATTGGCGGCATGACTCGGTCTGGTCTGTTCTGTTCCATTCCGTAGACTTAATCTACTGGGCTCAGGGGATGTTGAATTGACACAACTTGTCCTGTCTGCACGGAATCTCGCGTGCACATGCACAGCACTTAGTTGCAGTTTGTACTGAAATGAGCATTGGCTCCTCCACCTTTCTCCTGCAACTCTTAAAAGGTTTTCTGTGTCACTATCCCTTTGTGTTTGTTAACTGCTCGGTATCACCTGCACGCTGCTGTAAGGGTTCACCCACGCTGCAAAAATGGTTCCTGTGAAATCATACAACGACTTTTCGAGACCTTTGGTCGAGAAAAGAGTTGTGTGATTGAACAGGAACTGTTTTTGCAGTGGGTGAACTCACTTCTACCACAATGAGGTCACATACGAGAGGCTCTGTGACGGCGGCGTGGTAGAAGGTCGGGGTCAGCCTGCGCAGTGAACAACGACCACCACATCAGCCTGTGCCATTTTTCAGATAGAGCAGACCTGTCATCTGCGTCCACAGATAGGGTTCTTCATGAGGAAAACCGCTCGGCAAAGTTCCGATGTGCGTGACGACTGCAGTGACGTCAGGCTGGCCTTCTTTCGTCATCTTGTGTTCACACCCAAAAGTCTGTTCATCCCACTCACATCCACAAGTCCTCTTTTCTCATCAGACACAAAGTAAAACAGTGGTACTGACAAATGAGAAGCGGTGGACGCTCGATATCCCGAAGAAACCAGCTGCCAATTCCGTCACGCACGTTACGGGCAAGGGGACGTGGTAACACCTTTCAAGAACGAGGAAAGTAACAGATTTGTGGCTTGGCACTTTTCTTTTCAATTGCTTTGTTCTTTGAGAGCTGAACGGGTAAAACAATGAGCTTCTGGCTCCGTACCAGGAAGCCCTTTCGTGCTCGGCCAACTTGCGTCACGGAAGTACCTGCAGAGCCTGTCATTACACCAACAGGAGTGTTGATAGTCATTAATCTCCGGGGAAATGGAGGATTTCTCATACCTATACTCCGCAGTCTTGCACGATCCACACCCTAATTTAATTGAACGGATTCATACGAAGCACATTGCTGCGAATCCCTGGGTACCGCGGCAGACTGCATCATGTGAAGCAATTCAAAGCCCTATCAAATCCAATAAGAAGCCAAGCGCCTAAAAATAGACACTACGAGCCTAAAATCAATGTGAGTAAGCACTTGCCGTATACGGATGCTGGCATTCTGTGCATACACTTGAGCAACGTACGACCACTCAATTCTGGATGAACCTGCAGGCTCAGGGTCGCAGCCCACATGCGTGCACGCCATGCTGAATGTCATTGGCCTTCACAGTATGTCATCTCTTGGCAAAGCAAAAGACTTTGTCTCACTACGGCCACGCGTTTGTATCACGTTGCAAATTGGCTCTTTTCCCCGCTCACAAAGGCCAAAAAGACATTCTTACAGACGAGAGTGATCGAATAATAGATTCATAGCAGTGCTTCTGCACGTAAAGGAACCGGTTTGGCAATGAACACTTCCCACAGCACACACTGCAGAATCAATTAATATTTCAACAGGCATTGGCCTCTGACTAAAAGTGCTGTTCTTCGAGGTTCCCACGCACAGATCGCTCTTGAAAGACTGCACCTTTACCATCAAGAAAGAATCATGCTGCAGGACCAAAGAAACCGATGTATTGTCAAAACGGTTGGAGAAACATCAAGCATGAATTCACTTGCCTTCTGCCGGAAATATAGATGAGAAGAAAATGGAGTGTGCTGGTCCTGTCCTGTCACCTCTGTTGTCTCCTCGCGTTAAAGGCGAGAAGAACCAAGGACCAGTGGTATATTTTCGGCCTCCGGCAGAAGGTTTCTGCCTTATGCAAGGCGCAACGAGTGCCGGGTGAGAATAGAGGCGAAGTGGATGAATGAATGGAGCGCGGAGCGCGTGGGAATGGGCGCTGTGGCTGCAGCAGCAGGAGCGGGCTGCGCCGCAACAGCTTCTCCCTCGTTCAGAGAGCCGTCGCCGCCGCCTGTCCCGCCCGGCCGCGACGCACAGCCGTTCTCACCGCCGCCGGGTTCAACCACCGCCTTATCTGAAGCATCAAAAGCAAGCTGTCTCGTGGCTGACCGAGCTCCCGTTTTTGACCAGGAAACAAGTTTCAAACAACACTCAGAAATCCACACAAATGTTGACGGTCTGAACTTTCCAGGAGCATGTCCTTTTCAGGGGAAGAAAAACTTTGTTTTGGGGTGCATTTTGTGGAACAGAACCTTGCTGCAGAATTTTCAGGACTGAGACTGAAGAAAACCGAGCCTCACTTCCCCAGACGGAAAGGCCAATGCGCTGCAGAGCTGCAGGGACCGGGAGCTGCGCAGCTGCTCACGCGAGGCAGGAGACAGATCTGATGTCAATATCACACAAACTTCAACTCTCAGATCCAGACCAGACAAATGTTATCTCCCTCTCTCTCATGCACACACATACACACACACACACACACACACACACACACACACTTCGTGAAGATCAAATAAAGCACAAAAAAGAAAAAGAAACAACTTGTCTTCAGTTCGCGTTTTGCCTCTTGGTCTTTTGCAAACGCCTATGACCACGCACTTTGTCCAAAGACAAACCCAACCAACAAACTGAGGACCACTTTGCTGAAACACTGATTGGCTCTCAGGAAACATCAACCTGTTTTGCTCAGGGAGAACCCGCAGAGCAGCAGCTCTGACAAAGGTGTCACTTGGTACCAGTGCCAAGACAGCGAATCTTAGAACGTTGAGAATCTGGTGACAGATGTGGATGCAGAGATATGAAATATAAATGACATGTAATTGTGGCACAACTGGCATCAACCACGTGTGCTCACAAAGCAGGGGTACAATCAAATGCAAAACAGAACAGAGCGAATCAAGCACTATGAGGCTTGATCCGTGGCTCAATACGTGTTGACAAAGAACCACAGACACACCCGGTGAGACCCTGGTTCCTGAATCTCAAGTGCGACATGCGAAGAACATCAAAGAAAACCTGAAGGATTCTCTGACACTTGTCACATCACATAGAATTTCTTTGAACGTAAAACCCAGACTAATATTGCAAAGCTCAGGAAAGCAGGATTGCTGCTGAAACCGGATGTTCTTTTTCTGGATGTTTCTGGCGGAAGTTTCAGTTCCCCATCTGCGTCTGATGGATGTTGACGGATGTCGTACCATCTGTCCGCTCCAACTGGACGCGTTTAAATTTAGCCTCTCCCGGACATTGTTGAGAACCACAACGAGCAACGGCTTCAAGGAGTCACAATCTGAGCCAATTGACGGGCGAATTGGCGAGTTCTCTTGTGTTTTACGTGCGTTCGAGTCTCGTGACTCTGTGGTTCCCAAGCTGTATTCTAAATCAAAGCATAGCGAACCAAGTGAAATGCGACGATGTGGGTTCGATGATGTGTGTTCTCGAAGAACTGCTTCCTGCATGATAAATTGTGTTTTGGATTCCAAAAACGAACGTTCCACTTTCACCAACTGCAACGCAGTCAGGAAATCCAAAACAGCTTTGTTTCCTTTTGCATGGAATTTCGCTTTCATCGTGCAGAGACTTGCTGTCTAGACAGGGTCTTAAGAGTCTGGTTGAAAATGTCTTCAGTCGAGCTACACCAGGCTGTCGTGCTTGAGAAGCCCCTTCAAGTGCTGGACAAACTTCCCCTGGAGGAATCAACGCTTCCACTTCAGAGGAGCCACTGAAGAGAACCTTTGTCCTGCTAAAACACGCATCTCGCTCAGGGAATGATCTTGTTCAGGGAGCGTACGACGGGCAGTTGGTGATTCCACCGTGAAGGACAATGCAGTGATCATTTGTGACGAAACTCCACTTCGTCAGATCTCAATGTGACGTCCATCAATTTTGTACATTTCAAAAGCAAATGAAAATCAAGGGCATTGAAGATGGAATTAACGACGACACTCGTAACCAACTTTTGAGGGAAAATGAAGTTTCACGCGGACAAATCGGAGCTTTTGGAGAAACCGCTTGCGCGCAAAAAGTAACTCACGCGATGCGTGAACAGCTGAACAGCTTCAAGGGAATTCGCGGTGGCGCAGATTGTCATCGTCGTGAGGATGAGGCATAAATATCACACAGTTTGAAGACAAAATTGCAATTTCTTGAAGCCCTTCGTCGGAAAAACACTCAGTCGATGGAAATTTTGGAAGAAAAGTGCACATGAAGTCAGCTGGCCAACAGCAAAACGCATTGGTTGGTTGGTTGTGCTCAGTTTTTCAAGCTGCCAGACTGGAGTTCATACCAAATCAAATCAAATCTAGAAAAACCACGTATGAGCACGGATGGACTAAGAAGGGGTCAAACAATTTGCTGGTGGCACGAATGAACGAAAAAATGTTTTGGGTGGTGGCCAAGGAATAAATGGCTCCCTTGTGAACAAAGTTGAGCGTTATCGAGGCCCTGACATCTTGTTAATTGATTCCTAATTGATACCGAGCAAAGACTTTCATTGAGCTGATGAATATTGGATGAGGCGTTAGAATTCCGCACATTACATTCAATCTATTCCTCTTTAGCAGGTGGCAACAACCCCTCTCTTTTCAGGCAAAAAAACTGTCATAAATATTCAACGTTGCAGCAATCTATTTTTTAGTGTCGCATCCACAATTGGTTCTGTCCAATAGATTGATCTTGAGGTAAATTCCGCAACACCTGAAATGTCTGTCCCTATATTTGTCCACTTCAAGGCACACAGGTTCAATTCATGTTCCTTTTCGATTTTATAAACGTGTTGCTTTGAAAACACTTCCTTGAAGGTTTTGTTTGTTTAACACACAATCGGACCACACCGATCGGTCATCTATATACAAGAACTGCGTTTCGCTTTCCGAGCATTTCAATGCAACGAAACAACAATGCCCAGGTCCAGGTTTGAGGCCTTGGCAAAACGGTGGAAAGTTCGAATGAAAGTTGTGCATGGACGGCTGCGGCTTTCTTGCGGGCGGCTTCAATGCAGACGTCATCTGCAGTTAGGAACACTCGTGTCCTGCCCTGAAGCCCGACCGCCTGTTTTCCGTCTGAACGTCAACTCATTTGTCTGCCCCACATGTCCCTTCCACTTTTCACTGGAACAGTATTTCGGAACTGGATTTTTCAACACTGCAATCCGTAGCAATTCTGTTCAAGAACTACTTTTTAGTGAAAACAGAGGGTCACCCAAACTCAACGATACTTTCCCAAGTTCTGAGTCGAGCAGAAAAACATTCTTTGAATTCACCATGCAGTTGATCGCCCAGTCGACCATGATGTCAACACAGCAAGTGCGACCTGGCCCAAGATAATCGACCTGTCAGTGTGTCTGCTTCAACTTATATGTTGTGCCATGTCGTGCCTACATTAGCCCATCAAGCCGAGTTATTTGCTCGATCCATCTGCATGATCGTACATCCTGCAAATGCACGGGTGCGTGTGTGTATGTGTGGTCACGCAGAGCCGACGGCCTCAGGCGTGGTCAAAGCATAGATGAAGTGGGTATAAACTTCGTTGACTCCACAAATCCACCACACTCGTAAATTATGCATTCGCGGTTGAAGCCTGAAGCTACAATGTGGATAGTATCTGCTGTGGCCACACAAATTCCTCAAAACAACATTGTGGATTCGAAACATAATTTGTCTGCGGGTTGTTCTGGCACCGCAAATGTCACGTTGCGTATCAAAGGAACCTTGGTGACTCGACGGAACGAGTGTTCAGCAGGTCCACAGCCTGCAAAAAATCGCGGGCCTGAGGACCATTCGCTGATATTGTCATAACTGACATCAAAAACATTCTGTTCGTGAGAATTTTTTTTTGTCAGTGTGACTCGTTGATTTCAGAACCAATACAATGTCACTGTTGCTCCCGACCGTAATTGAATGAGTGACGAGCGTTTGGCTAAACAGAGTCCAATTCACTCCACTTTTGGCTTGTGTGATTATACCAGCATTCTGGACACAAAATTCAGGATGTTTAAAACTTCAGAAAGTTGTGTTGTCAATCGAAGCGAAATGTCGCAAACACTGCTGATACCTGATCCTTTGTGAATTTTTCACGTGGTTCAAGTGTCGCCAATGTAAAAAATACATCAAAAATAATTTATTCACGCCGACTTGTTCTGTGTCACTCAAATGTCAATACCAGTGATCTGCAACACTGGGTTTTCGTGAACGTTGGCACAAGAACTGGTAACTCCACAGTGTGAACATGGCAGCAGAAGCAGCAGCAGCAGCAGCAGCAGCAGCAGCAGCAGCGTGGTCACAAGACGGACGCTGCCACTGAACTGCGAAGTACCTGGAGCCGAACCACGCGACGCAGCACACAAACATCATGGAGGAAAGCGACCGAGCAAAACACATCTTTGCCAATGTAAGTCAACATTCCAAACACTTTTCAAAAGCTCTGGGCAACAATCGTGTGGGTGGATTTCCTTTATGTCCACTCTGTTGTGGATTTTCGACCTCAATTAAGATCCACGCGGACGACACCTTCTCCTTTCAAGCACGAAAACGTACGGGCAAAACAAAACTTGCAGGTTGGAGACAGAGAAGCCATGACCTCAAGACAATTGTTTGTGCCCCAGACGTGACAAAACCGCACGTTCGTTGTTGGCGAAATGGATTTCTTCCAAGAAACGTGATTCAAAATGGAAGACACACGCAGTGAACAACAACAGACCACCCCGCACCGGGGGGCACTACAAACAGAGAAAACGATCGAGCCCAATTAAATTAGCAAGGCCTTTTTGATGTTTTCTGCTGGCTCATGTGATATGGTTCTGCGTGGTGTTTCGTGCGTGCAGACCACGCGTACACGTACTTGGGAAAAGTTTTGTGTTTTCCCCGATTGATCTTGCACTATGCCTGGTATACCGTAACAACGTAACAACGGTATACACAACCAGGCTTCGTAGACATCTGTGGCATTCTTTCGGAGACACATCGCAGACATTGTACGAGGTGTCGTCGTTTCAGTTTTTCGTGTTCAGTTGTCTGACAGACGACAAAAAAGCCGAAAGTTGATGAAAACATGCAGGACAAATTAATTTTGTGCTCTCATTTGCTGAATGATTTGTTCGGGAAAGTTTGACACGAACAAGCGTTTCGCGACGTCGCCAAGGTCACGAAGTTCTGCAAAAGAGAAATTCGTCTCTTTGCCAAGAATTGGCCACTACTTTTTTGTTTCTGTGTATTTTCACTCACCAAAGACACACGCACAAGCCATTTGAGGACTATCCATCAGTCTCCATTAAAAAATGACTTTTGAGGGATAATTAAGGGGATGAGTAAGGTGCGTAAGAAGATTAGGCCATCACGACCTGAAGCTTTTTCAGCCCGAAAGCTCATTGAGCTCGCGGAATTATTCAAACCTGAACCAGACATAAACCTGCTTTTCAAAGTGGTTCTCTTTTGCTGAGAGAGACAAATAGAAATCAAAAAAGTAGAAGGTCACACACAAACAATTTTCTCCTGTCTTCAATCCTTCACTCGACCAAACCGCAGAAGGTTCTGCTTGCGCCATGCACAGGGCTCAGATTCCAACCTAGGCTGATGTGGCAACTGCCGACGTGGAAACGAGTCAGGATAACCAGCGCACGGTTCAACAGGTGTAATTGATAGTTTGGTAGCTTTCGTACAACAGCCAGCAATACGGTATAAATATTTTAGTGCATTTGCTGATCAATTTTGTTTGTTGGAGAACACATGAACAACGTATTGTTTGAATGACAAAAACATCAAACATCATTTGAACGATGACTGAAGGATAACATCGCTCATAAAATTTGAGACCCTGTGGTGGAAGTAACCAACAATGTCCGTTTCACCACAATTGTGCACATTTCGATCACGGGTCTGCCTCAAGAGACGACACCACAATTTCTGTGCAAAGATCGTGGACAGTGTAGACATCTTGGTCTTGCACCTGCAAATTTGTTCCTGCTATGCAGCAGAAAACGGGTACGATTTATTCTCGCATACAGATAGCACAAAACTGCCCAAAAGTTCACGTCTGAGCTTTCAGGCTCAAATGTAACTTCTGTTTTTGTTTGAAGTCGACGCGTGAAGAACTTTTGCGCCACACCCAGATTCTCACTGCAATTTAAATTATGAAAGAAAAATATATCGTTCTTGAACTTTTAAAGCTGCAAACACGACGGTTTCTCCAACTCACAATAAAACACTTTTGGCATCGCCGTGACGGAAGTCAATGGAAGCGATCACAACAGTGATACGAATACAATGGTGTGATGGTTGACCTGTTTCGTTCAGCTACAAAATCCATCACCCTTTTGCTCTTCCCAAGATGTCAAAGCAGGTACTCGTACTCGTACCACCAACACGCAAAGATATGTCAATGAGGTGACATCATCAGTTGCAAATTCAACAAGACAATGACAAACGAAATTCCCAGTGTGTGTGTGTGTGTGTGTGTGTGTGTGTGTGTGTGTTTGTGCAGGTGTGTGTGCGTATGTTTGTCTTTTCATTACATCTATAACCACTGGCTGCACTCGCTCTAGCATGTGGCCTCTGTGTGGATCGAGTTGCACAAAAAGAAATTATTTTTGCCACAATCAACCACAGAGATGCGCACCAGTCTCTTGGACGACCATTGATCCCACCCCGTCTCGCCTGTGTTGGGCTGCGGTTCTCAATGCCTCCTGTGAGATTAATTACAATAGAAGAGTCAATAATGTATGGGTGATAAAGGTCAGACTTATCAATGGAAAGCGATCTAAGATCAGGGTGATAGACTGCCGACATCAAGTTGCACAAAGTGATATTGTTTGTGACTTGGCTTTCATTCTTGTGAGACCTTGGCAGTAGCAACTTGTGCAGTTGCTGAGTCAGTTCTCTTCAGAAGGATTCTACCACCTGCCTTTCGTTGCAAAATATTGCAATCCTGCAGTATTTGTGCACTACGAAACAAAAAGGATTCATGTTCATTCACACAACTCCTTTCTTGACCAAAGGTTTCGAAAAGTCTTTGTGTAATTTCGTAGGAACCACTTTTGCCCTGTGTGAGAACCCTCCCCGGTGCCTGCGCGGATGTTCACCTCACACAATTGTGGTACTTCAGGGTGTCCTCACCTGCTTTGCTTTCCCCGGCACCGACATCGGTGCTGTGCTGAAAAGACGAGTGCAGGAAGGTTCCATTGTTCAGCCAGGCGACACCTCAACACAGAAAACACGCTGGCAACTTCCTCTGCGGCACCAATCAGGGAATATTTCCCGTTGCTGCTGGACAGAAAGAGGTTTGTGAGGCTCAAATCTACAAAGTGGTTTTCAAAGCGTCTTATGACCAATCAAATAAATCGTTCTGTCAGGAAATTAAAGGCACTGTTCGCTCAAATGAAAATGATCGATTCTGACTTGCTTGCAGTCCATTTACGCGCTGAGCCACCTTACGCGGTGGCAGGGTGTTTATGGGAGGCTTTACTCAATGTGACCCATTCCCTCAGAAGTCAGCCAACTATTTAATGTAAAAGGTCACTTAAGATTATGAATTGAGATTTCAGAGATCCATAACTTTGTTCATATAGTTTGTGGAAGGGTGTGTCACTGACATTTCCATCTTTGGTTTCTCCTTTCGTTGTGTCTGCAGTGTTTTGAGGCAACAGCCCACACAGCGGAAAGTCTCACACAAATTCTGCCAGCGAATTTCTTTGCAAATGCAAATGTGCATTAACCCAGAGGGGAAGGCAACTTGCCTGTCCAGCACATAAGTTGGAATCTGAAGAGGCACACGATTGGGAAATTGTGCTTCACCTGACAGGTCAATATCCTAACACGCTTGTATTGCGGGCCGGAATGAACTCAGATTGTTTTCCAACGGAAGACCAAATGCTTGAATGTCACTTGCGCCTGACGCCCTTTAGAACCAAACACAAACCAGTGTGAAATTTGCTGCAGTGACGTTTTCGTCAATAACTCACAAAGAGCCTCATAAAACTTTCTTTTTCCACGTTCTCTTTCTCAAAAGATGAAGATGACTTTCAATTTGGCTGAATGATGACGACGCACGTGTTGTGTGATGCGAAGTGACGTGCAGTGCGTGTCGAGAGGCGCCGCTTCCAACACCTGATGCGGCCGACACTTCGTCACAGGCGTCAAGACACTCTCAAACATGAAATCTGACTGCAGTATTCCAAAATGGCATGCTGTATGAGAATCTCCCACTGTCAGCTTTGCAATGGCAAACTGGTGTCAGCTGATCCTTCACTGATGAATCTGTGTGGCGCGCACTTGAACCAATACAGGAATTGACCGCCGAATACCTTCCTCTTGTTCCTAAGGCAGGGTGGGGGTGGGGGGTGGGTCATCTGGGACATTGTGTGTGT
>JAAUXT010052142.1_pt1 | contig 29488 bp, 29 predicted proteins | sample 7278171 | NCBI WGS metagenome assembly JAAUXT01 (sample SAMN14350112, study PRJNA611818) | marine sediment metagenome | isolation source: surface marine sediment (1.8m) | place: French Polynesia: Moorea | collected 2018-08
GACTAGACCGAGTGCGCGACCATCCGGGTCCGTTTACCGGACTTACTTGTTGAAGTTCTTCTTCGTGCAAACAAGCACCAAAAGAGAAAGTGTTCGATTGTTCCCAACATTTTGAAAGCACAGTTCCATGTGCACATTGTCGGGTTTACCTTGCAGAGAGCACACATTGTTCGACCCATTCGCAAGAACATTCGGCAGAAAGACAGGGATGACCTTCAGGCTTTGGCACTGCTTTTCATTTGCTGCAGGAGAACACGAAAAAAACTCGTGGAACCAGGATTGCGTGAAAAAGTCAGGTTCTGAGGTCCCTGGGTCGAGCTGGTTAGACATTGGGTCTGAATTTTTAGAGATTGACAACAACCCTGCAGAAGAGCAACTGTCTGAAACTGCGGAAATTGCTAACCTGTTGCTTTGAAGTTGCTGCAATGCCTCCGCACAAAACACATTGTTCAACATACGCTCATGCAATGCATGGAAACTGCGAACGGTAAAATTTGAATGTTTGCATCAACATTGATGCTTGTTACGAGTTCCGCAGCTTTCACCAAAATCTTTGGTCTCTTCTACTGTGGATGTTTTTCTGTCTGATTTCAGCTGTTTAGAGATTAACAGTCTCGAGCAGGACGTCGAATGTCACGCAAACATCAACAACTCCAGACGAGGTCTGGATGTCAGTTTCTTCGCAAGTGATTTGGTGGCAAGAAGCGGAGCAGTCACCCGGATGTCATTACTTCCCCTCACCTGAAGGGCGCCCACGCTTCGTTGAAAGTTGCGAAACAAACTGGAGATGACTGAAATAAAAGTTGTGGTGGTGTCTTCGGCAGCACAGCTTCCTCTTCAACCGCGACATGCCATGAGAATTCCAGCTCGCTGGGATTACAAGACGTAAGCTTCTTTTCTGAAGCGCAAGAATAATTGGATGGCGCAAGGCGTGGACGACAATTGTTGACGTGCGTGTAACATTGTCACTCGTTACCGCCAGCTACCTTCGCACTTTTAGTCGCAGTTGGAAGTCGCAGATGCGTGCAATGTCATCCTCGCTGTGAACGGAAGTGACGCCGAACGTTGCAGACATGCGATGATGCGCTACCTCACCAACTTCTCAGACGCCCCGTGGTTGTGGAGCGGAAATTTTACCCCTTTCGAACAGCTTCTCTTCGTTAATGACACGGTCCCCGGACACAACACAGTGCGCAACGTCGTGGTCGGGGTCATTTTATCGGCGTTGGCGTTCGCCGCGTGCACAGGGAACATCCTGGTGGTGTTGAGTGTGTTCACGAATCGACGCCTGCGCACTGTGACCAACTTCTACGTGGTTTCCCTCGCCATCAGCGACCTGTGCGTCTCCATCCTCGTGATGCCCCTGGGAATCGTCGTCGAGTTGACAGGAAAATGGTTATTCGGCTCGATATTGTGTGAAATTTGGGTGTCGTGCGATGTGATGCTCTGCACGGCCAGCATTCTCAACCTATGCTGCATCAGTCTCGATCGTTACTTTGCCATTACCAAGCCATTAGTGTACTCAACGAAGAGAAGTAAACGCCTAGCTCTGAGTATGATTGCCGTGGTATGGGTGGCGGCAGTGGCAATTACCTGTCCCCCAATATTTGGCTGGCAGGAAGAAGGCCGATTGGACGACACGTCCTTCTGTACGCTCACCAGAGATCCTGGATACATCATCTATTCCTCACTGGGCTCCTTCTACGTGCCTCTCACAGTCATGGTCTTCGTGTACATTCGGATATTCATCGTTGCTATAAAGAGAGAAAAGCGGCTTCGACCCTATAAGCGAAATTTTGTGGTTGAATCGCACAGAGGGAAGCGAAAGTCGCACAGCACGTCTGGGAACCAGAGCGACAGCACTCTCTCGGAGAGCGTGAGGCTCACGTGCACGCGCGAGGAAAGTCGGGAAGAGTCTCGCGAATCAGATGACACCGACGAAAAGACCGTGGAAACGCGCCTCATTCGTGAAAACGGAGGAAGCTCATCGTGCAAGGGCTCAAACATGAGACGCTTGCAGGAAGGACTCATCGTGAATTCGACTTTAGCAATGCGTGATATTTCTCAAACTCATAACAGTCATCTGCACAACTCTCGTTCCAATGGCAGTCCCACCAGAAGAAAAGCGTTGTTGTCCCACAACACGTCAGCCAACACGTACCAGAAAAACCTCCACCGCCCGACGCCCGTCCACCACTCACCGCCCCGCCCACGGGGCAGAGAGCGCCAGCAGACCCAGATCAACATACGGTCTACCGCTAGCAGCACATCGCCCATGTGCAACCGCAGGAAACTGGGCCAGGACGGACAAATGGATTATTTTGCCAAGCGGGACGAAAAAAGAAAGGAACGAGCTGCTCTGCTCAAGGAACACAAGGCCGCAAAAACATTGGCAATTGTTGTGGGGGGCTTCGTTGTTTGCTGGCTGCCTTTTTTCTTGATGTACGTCATTGCTCCCTTTTGCGCCTGCCACATCAATCCTCACATGGAAAGTTTCTTCACCTGGCTGGGATACTTCAACAGTGTTCTGAACCCTGGAATTTACGCCTTGTACAATCGTGATTTCCGCCACAGTTTCTGGAAACTGACCTTCGGGCGATGCAACAAGAGACAGGATCCTGACCAATTCTCCTGAAGGTTGATTGTCTGCAGTCCGCGGGAAAGGACAATTAGGACTTGAATGCAGCTGGCGTAATTCAATCAATGGCATGACAAAAGTCATTGTGTTTCACTGACAAGCCAAAGAAATCACCCACATCACAAAGTTTTTGACGGTCAGATACAGCAAGATTGTCAGCAAATTTTGTTTAAATCCAACCTCTCTGCGTACAAATTGCACGCGTGAACGCTTTGTCTTGTGTCAGAGGTTGCATTGGAAAATCCAAACTTTCAATTAAGTTGTGGTGTTCGTTTCTTTATCCTTCTCTCCACAATCAAGATGCATGCATGCTTCAATGTGCAGCACTGATCACCGTACGATACGGTGATACGTCTCCGGGCAAATGCATGGTGCTCTTTTTGTGCAATTCCACTTTGGAGATTGACAGTCTTTGCCTTCAACCGGCAGCTGGATTTCTTGCAAGTACAATGTGGACCTTCTTGTCTTTCCTGTCAGCATTAGTGTCCTTTGGCTTTGTTCTGCGCGTCCGCACAATGTCAAGAGAACGGCCAGAGAGCACAGAAGATGAGTTGGAAAAGCAGTTTCAGGTGAAGACAGAGAGACGGGCAGAAGGCAGGCGTCACAATCGTGGTAATTGAACAAAGAAGATTCCGTTGTCTTGTAAGCACGGCAGGAGTGCAAGAGCCCATTTTGCTCGTTGCAGCAGCATACAGTGAGGCGAAAGAACTTCCGTCCTTTCACCAGTTCCAGAGACGGTTGAGGATAATCGGTAGTCCATTGCATTAGCATTTACAGGAAGACTTTCAATTCTGAGCAGAGTGGTGTCTGAGCCCGTGTTCTCTTTGTTAGCTGTTGCGTGACTTCGAAACATCAGACTCAATTTTGCGCAAAATGCGGATCAAAGTCGCCAGTCAGATGGCAAAAAGCACAAGGAAATAAAAGTCCCGCAACTCATGTAACATTTCTCAAGGTTGTAGTTTCGTAATTCTTTTTTGTTTTTTTTTTTTACGGGTGCGCTACTGGCTGGAAACTGAAAGTTAAGGTTCTGGAACCGTGATGGGTCTGAAGGCGCAGACATAAATGTCCAATGTGCACTTTTGATCTCGGAGGAATGCTTAAAGGGAACTAATTTTCCGAAAACTAAGACTTAATTTTCTGAGACAGATGCAAGAAGTGACAAAAAATGCTGCACGTATTTCTCGTACAGCGCACGAAGTTCATCAATGAACTGCAACAGACCGCAAGGAGCGGAAATTATGGTTGAAGCACCAGTCCCTTGTTGCCCCTGGCTGCTCCATGGATATTCAACAAGTATCAAAGTATTCACCACCAAGGTGGTTCTGTCACGACAGCCTGCCGCGTTGCCAAGAGACTGAAGCCCAACAACACCTTTTGAGCACAGAAAATCTGAACTTCACTGCACCAATGCCCATGCACAACTGCATGGTTTGTGCGACAACATACCACGGGAGAGCAAGGTTCAGGTTGCACCTGAGAAAAAAACGTGGTTTCCCAAAGAGTTTGCGTTTCTCAGGCTGACTTGTGTGGCCAAATAAAAGGCATTTGTAGCACCACCAGGGGATCTGATACCTTGCAGTGCTGGACTTGCAGCACCATGCAATGCTCGACTCCAAAAAGCAACTATCTTCTTTTCCTCCACCACACAAAGGTTTGTTCGGGTGTGTGTGTGTGTGTGTGCTCTTGAAGTCCTTTTCGGAAGACTGTCAGGTTTCTCGAGCGGACAAGAAAGATGGTGTTGGTTTCGGTTGTTTCAGGGTTCCGGAACGCACGTTGATTTGCGAGCAGGGAGATCGCAGAACGCTCTTGTCCTGCAAGCAAACCATCAGAGCCTTGGACTTCACAAGTACATTTGAGTGGGAGACCGCAGAACCATCACGAAAAACAGAAGTGAAGCAGCAACTGACTGTCTGGGTGTGAGAGAAAGTGTGTTTGACACAGTCCCTGCCCATTCATCGCCGAACCTAGCCTGCATAATCTTTACTTGACTGACTGAGCTGAAGTCCACACTCCAACACCAGAGTCGAAGAAACAGATAACCTTTTTTCAACACACTGCATCAAGCCTCCTTCTGCAAGACTTCCGGCATTGTGCAAGTTTCTGTAGAGTGTTGATGCAGAAAGAGTGGTCCAGAACAGAATAAATAATTTACTGCAGTGGTGAAGAAGGAAATTCTCAACCAGACATGATCAAGGTTCTGAGTACCGGAAATGCATGTCCTGACGTGTCATTGTGTGGATTCGCAGACAAGCACGTCCTCTTGAGCTCAGTACAATCGACCGTGGACAGCCATAAAAAGGGCCGTGCCACGGAAGCTCTCGGAACATTCTCCGGGTTCAAAGATTTGGGACTGCCACTTTCAAGTGTCTCACAAACTTGATAAAGATGTTGATCGTAATTGTGGCACTCCTGCAAGAAGAAAGAAGCTCCTGAGAATCGAAATGTTTCCTCAAAACGAGATGTACAATTGCAATACCCGGAAAGGCAAAGCAGCATGTTGCAAGGAACCACCCCTCACAAATGAGAAACGCCACCTGAGAAATAAATCCGAATTCATCTCTTGATAACTGAACGCATATGTGTGTTGAATCACCAAGAAGGTGACACAAACTTGTGGCAATTGAAAGTCCGGGTGCCTCATCTCTGACTTCCACAAGAATAACTGCAGCTCTCTGTCTCTCTCTGTCTCTCTCTCTGTCTCTCTCTCTCTCTCACACACACACATACATACATACCACGCCCTTGGACACGCTGTTCGAAAAACTGTCGCATTTAATCATGTCTGTGATCTTTGTTGCCTTTGCACAAAAGAAACCAACGACGAGTGCCAACTAAAAACGATCAACATCTCATTTGGGAGCTTGTGATTAGAGTCTGCATTTCAATGCAGAGCACGCAATTGGAGAAAGGCTGCTGAACATACCTCTTCAAACTCTGGCCGATGGTTCCGTGCAAGAATGGAGTTGAGGGAGGTTGACACAGACCGGACAGGTGAAGCCTTGACTTTTTCAAACATTTTAACAGGATTGTGTCAGGAAGAATGAGCGTCTTACAATTGTTGGAGTGGGGAAGGTTCCTGGTTCCGTGGGTCCACTGGAAGTTCTGAAATACCGAGGCACAAGTAAACCAGAAATGACAAGTTGCCTCAAACAGCGCAGGAGGACGCGTTTGATTTCAATGCGAGCAAGGTTGGCCTGCCGATATCAAGCAGGAAATCTATTTTTCGAGGCTCACTGAAACAGTTTTGAAAAATATTCCATGGTTTCAGCTCTTTTTACCAACATTCGCAACTGAGAAGGAGAGAGCGGACCTTGGAGAAATTTGGCCATTCAGCGGTACGTCAGGATCGTTTCCTGGGAAATCTTTTTTTGGCAAGGCAGTATTACAATGCAGGTTGTGATTTATTGTTGGCTGATGGGAAAATGTCATTCACATTGGCAGCTCCTGTTCGACCAGAGAACAAAAATCCAAGAGTGTTTGATCTGAGATAAACACACACTTCGCAACACAACAAAGCAGTACAAGATCTGGATTCATCAAGCAACGAAACACGAGAAAAGGACGACCCTAAAAATCAAGTTGTCATCACCCACGCCTCCGGAGATGCCATGGCACTCAGCGGATTTCTCACTGGGTCCCGCAAAACTTGGGGGAAGAACCGCAGTGAGTACCATGGTGCTCCCTACACAGGGTCATTCGCCTTGATGGTCTTTTGAGAGCTCTTATATTCTGCCCAGGTGCATGGCCCCTCGCTGTATGTTACGGAACTTTTCTACTTCTGCTTACTTGAGTTTAAGTCTCTCCTGAGCGGTTGTCAAATTCAAGCAGACCTGACCACAAAAGACAAGTGGAAATACTGCTTTGACCAGGCATACTGAGATCCTTTCTTCAAATTTTGTGTGAAAGTCTCAGTATTTTCTCGCAGACGAGATTCTCTTCTTCTGCATTTTGGCAAGTATTTCTTCTGTTTGCTTCACAAGAGCTTCAAACTGCTGTGCATCACCCAATTAGATCTATATACATAAAGCCCAACAAGAGAAGCAGTGCTTCGGGCAACTGCAGGTGCGATGTCCCCCTTCATTCTGTTTTTGGTAGTTTATCAAAAATTGCAACCTTAGATCCATAAAGTGCTTCCAAAGACCTTTCATATGAACCAAATATCAAAGCTCTATCTCAATTAGAAGCTAAGATGCAGCCTGTTGCTAGGCTGGTTGCTATGGAACTAAAATTTGTCACTGGTTGCCAAGGAAATGCTTGCCTTGCAACCAAATGTGGGATCCATAAAGTGCTTTCAAAGACCTTTCACATGAACCAAACATCTATGCTCTATCTTTATTGGAAGCTGAGATATGATATTTTCAGTCCTACAGGAGGAGAAAGATGGGATGGGATGGGATGGGATGGGATGGGACATTTTGGCTGTGATGCCATATATATTTTTTTTCTTTTGGTATATAGGAGATAGCAGTTGAAAGACTGTATTCAGCCTCACATGTAATACCTCAGCCCAAAATATCCATTCAGTCCATGGGGCGGGGGTATGAGACAGGATGGGACATCATCGCTCCAATGGCTACAAAATTTTTTTTCGGCGAGCCACTGAGTGCTCTTCCCTTGCGGGACATCGCACAATGACCTTATCTTTCCCTTCCTGGGGCCAACGCGAAATTTGAGTACACACTTGTGGATAACTTCCGTGACGGGCCTGGCAACTCACTCTTCCGACTCACAAACGTATGTTGTTGGATATCGTGTTGCAGGCATTGTCCATTGTCCCTGAATAAATGGATGAATATCCGAATACGGCGAATGCGTGCTTGGAATGCAGCATCTGGAACATGAAACCACATTTTCTGTGCAACTTGCAGGCGTGAACTGCGACAACTGATACCCTTGGTTGAATATAGTTACGTTCGAACAAACTTCTGAGAACAAACTTCTGACAAACTGAGCAGCATCTGACCCAGTGGGTGAGAGATCCCACTCAAAAATATTTGAAGCAAGAGGCCGCGAAAGAAGCAAGCTTTTCGGGAGTAAGGGGCGTAACACTCGTACAGGCATGTGCGCACTTCCGACAGAACATGCCTATTCTGCTCCAGCTCAGCTGTTGTCTGTGAAGCAGTTGTACACGCAACAGTGGGAACATAAAATTTCAAAGAAAAAGGTTTTTGCATTTGTTGTTTTTCATTTGTCTGAACCTATCCCGAACCAAGGCATGTGTGACCGTGGCTTTGTGAAGTTGTTGTTGTGGCCTATTCCGTGGTTCTTTACAAGTGTTGATGCTCCTCCGCGGTGTCTCAACCCAGTCACGAAGCAAATGATAACAAAGTTTTGTCTTCAGAAGGAGCCAGTAGTTTCTTCTGGTCGTTTTACATTGCACTCAGCTCGCGATCGATTAAATATTTATGAGGTTTCGCAGATGGGTTCCAAGAGCCTCCAAAATTAGATCAGTCAAAGGGTCTTTGAAGCCGTGTTAAGTTTGTTCGTTTGCGCAGAGCTGTTGAGCGATTATTCTCTCTGAGGGGTTACAGTCCGCCACAGACATGCATCAGACTTCCATGGAACAATCAAGCGCACTTTCCAAGGCTTTGGCCTGCACTTTTTTTCAAATCCCTTGCATGTTGAATATTTTTCTTGCGCGGTCGAAGCTTCAGTAGCTGTGAAAAAACATTTGCAGTCGTGCACGGAGGACACAGAACCTGCTTGTGAGTCGTTTGACTGCACTGGCAAAATAATTCTTGTCTCCGCAGCTGAAATGGACAGGCACTTCACTGCGAGTGGATCGGCCCTGACTGTCTTGTGAACGCTCTGAGTGTGACTGCAGAAGTTTGACCAATAAAAACCTGCCAATATTGGGTCAGAGTACGCCTTGTCACAAGGTTTGGCTTGAATTCAACTCAACATCCGTGCCACATGCCATTTTGGGACCTTTCGTCACTGTTGCAGCTGCCTACTTGCTCGTGTGAACTTTTCTTCAGGTTTTCTGTGAGATTGGAAGAATTGAAACAACCTTCGGAGCCTACAGTCATTTGATTCGTGCACTTACGCAGTTCTGTGATTATTTCAGGAGTACAACCGGGCACATTGCCGTGATAGATTTGCAAATTTACGTGCGTTTGTGTTTTGTTTGTGCGTGTTCAGTTTCAATGTGATTCTATTTGGTGAACGGTGGTAAACAGACAGTTGTTGAAAAACAAATCTGCAGGAGCAACCCAGATGGGTTTTCCATTCTGTTTCACACCCTTGTCAGGGATACAGCATGTGGACGCGAGTTTGAAATGCTCAGCTTTGGCGTGAGAGTAGCTGGTGCGCTGCAGGGAAACCAAAAACAAGAGCGAGGAGCCACCCGTTGTTTTTTGCTCCATGAGGTGTCAAATGCACATGTGCGTCGGAAAGTTTGGAAATTCATACGCCCACAGTTTTGCTGTGCTCCACAGGAAATCAGTAATGCCCTCGTCCCAAACCCAGTCACTCAGCGTGAAAACTCCATTTGTGCACCGCGCTCTTACAGGAAAGAAACCGGACTCTTCTGTTTTCTATGAACAGCAAGCAATAGAAACATTTATTTCTCGTTCAGATGAAAAAACGTGCGAAAGAAGAACAGGAAAAGTCGACACTTCCAACAGCAATGAGAACATCAAAACGAGAGCTCACTTGGGAAAAACCCGTTTCTGAAATTCACCTCAAAGCACACATTGGCTTTCTCAGCAGGTCATTGAATCTCCTACAACCTTTGAAAGACGACAACTGTTCCAATGTAAAGGTGGAGTGGATTAATTTTCGTGCTTTCGCGTGCGAGAAGTGAAAAGCAACAGGGTCTGCTGGTGATCTGAAAGAGAACAAATTCGCAAAGAGTGTCGAGATTTGGGGCTGAGGACTACAATGTGCTGCCTTTGAATATCTTGACACCCCAACGGGAGCGTCAAAATGAACAGAAAATGGGCTGTGGCGGACACTGAACCCATCGCAGCAATCCGTGCGGCAGTTCGGAGCAGCTGCGCGTGTGGGACGCGATCTTCCCATTAAAGCCTTCTGCTCGAGCTGTGCTGGTCGCCTGTAATCAGCCACTCAGAACTTAAAACCCGCCTGCGAGACCAGCCAGTTATTTCGCTGCTCACAGGACCGTTTGCTCAGTTATTGGCAAAACTGCCGAAACCCGTGTTCACAAGCATTAATGATTTCAGACACACCTGTTGTGACAGTTAAAAAATCAACGCGTGCTTCCAGCACCCTTGGGGCACAAACATATCACAATCTCCAACAATCGCAACATGACCAGTGTCCGGTTTGTTTCTTCTGCCACCACCAAACCGAAAGAAAATGTACGAACATAAACTGCGCAAGTCTGAACATAAACTTGATCCAGCTGCGTCAGAAACTGAAGTTCTGCTCACATTCTGGAAAAATAGACCACCCGTGATACATCAAATGCGGCAACGTTACTGCTTTGAACATAACGAAATTCTACACCTCACTGCATTGCCTTTTGAAGACACTGGCATATCTGTCAAATCGCAAATTTTAGAATTGGAAAAGAGGAAGAAATGATTGGCACAAGCCAACAAAGTCTGTATGCACTTCCAGAAGTCCAGATGCACTTCCGCCAAAATTGCTGAAGGCCTAAAGATGGATGCTTTGACGTGGCATTTCATCGGACAGATCCACCTTCTGTGTGAAGGCGGGGACGCTCATCTCGATGCCGTTCTCGGGGAGCTCCGTCGCGTCGCTCTTGGGCCTCGGGTCGTCGATCATGTGCTGGTCCATCTGGAAGGCGGCGAGCGGGTAGGCGAGCAGAACTGCGAAGAAATCCTCCGCCATGTTGCCTGCGGTTACAAAACATGACAGACACATTTAGACACTTGGAAATTAGTTCCTTTTTCTGTGATACGATCCTGAAGCCTCGCCCAATTTGGAGATAAGTATTCTGATGATGCCGTCAAATCACTTCGGGAGAGAACACGAGCAGCCGTCCATTTGTTTCGCGAGGAGTAAATGAATCAATTTCTCGTCAAGTAATCTCTATTTTTTTGCTCAAGTGTGAACAGAAAGCTTTGTGCCTGGGCTGAAGTTGCATAGCAGCAAGAATTCCCGCAGAGTACCGTATTTTGTTCATAGCTCTCCAAAGGCGGATACACAATGGCTCACACACCACAACCTAGCTACGCGATATCGGGAAGTAGTGTTTGCCCAGAACCGACATTTCTGTGACATCCACCAGCGTTTGTGCATAAGCGCAACTGAGGCTCTGAAAATATGTTCAGGACCCTCCTGTGTGCTCAAAGGGTCATTCTTCTACCAAGGGTCCAGGTATTTCAAAAGCTGGCACAATCGCAGCCTTCAAGCCGGAGCTGTCCGCGCGACACTCCTGTCACTCACCGTCGATCCCGTATTGCTCCCGCAACTGGAGCCGGATTGCGCTGCCAAAGGTGGCGAATCCGAAGTAGATGGAGGAGCCGATGTAAGCGAGACCCGGATGCACCGCCTCCAAGACGCACAAGGCGACCACCCCATAGAAGACGAGGGCCAGGATGATCTGTGTGTAGATGGGCTTCGAGTTGTTCAGCCTTCCATTGGCCCTGCCCATGTAGAACCAAGGAATGATGACGCAGAGCAGCAGTTTCGGCCAGTTCTTGATGCGATGGATGATGTCAAGTAGGCCCTGGGAGAAGTGTTTTTCAGTGGCGAGGTCTTTTTCTCCAGCCTCTACTTTCAGAGACCTCCACAGCGCGATGCACATGAAGTTCAGGATGATGGTGTAGGGCAATCCCGATGCGATCGACATTGCCTGGAGAGAAAACACGAACAACGTCATTGAAAAATACGAGTATTTGACAGATCCAAGAACTTTTGGAGTACGCACGATGAACGATGTTCGTTCAGCATCAGGTCGAAAAGTGGGGAAACATAATTGTGACTACTGAATGGGTTACAAACTGAATCAGGCGAGATCCTGCTTGATGAATTGTCTCGCAACACGGATCAAAATATACAAATCTTCATTTGCCAAGTTCACTGAGGTTTTATTTTTTCAAGCACTCACAGCATTGATTTTCGGTGCAGAGAATAGTGGAAAACCACAAAAAAATCCTCATCGTTATTTTGTTTCAAGTCATTTGAGGGCCTTGTCTGCCCTGAGTTTGAGTGGGCATTCTCACCGCGCTGTTACGGCAGGTTCACAAACAAAAACGTTGTGAGTCTTACTTGCAAAGCAGCCAGAGAGTTGGACCCTCCAGCCACGAGAAGACCCGTCGCCGTTGCTCCCTCCGTCAGCGCCCAGAAAATCCTCTGAATGACCGGTGGGTCCGGGTGGCCGTTGGCGCTCAGACAGTCAATAACGAGGGACCCGCTGTCCGACGACGTCACGAAGTACAGGACGAGGCTGATGACAGAGACGATGGACAGGAAAGTTCCTGTGGACAAAAACAAATCGGTCTCAGCCTTAGCACTGAAAGTGTTGAGAAATTGTTGGGTTTTATTTTGTCAGACGACTGAGTTACCGATTCCTTCGTATTTCTGAATGACATCAAACCACCGGTCTTCAGTCGACCTGAAAGAAAAAGGATGTCAGCATTTGCTTGACTCTGGGTGCGAAGAACCACGTCTGTGCACAGTAGAAACAGAAGTTTGCTCTTGTGATGAGAGAAAGGGAGAGAGCAAGGCTGAGAGATGTGCTACGAACCTACACGACAGGCGATAGAGACCGTTCCATGATTCCGTTGCGTCTTTGCCCCCTAATATGGAATCGCAAGTGATACCAGCGATAGCGGCATCCCTCTCCATTTTCAGGCCGATTCCACCAAATATGGAGAACCAGAAAAAGGCATAAAATGTCGGCAGCGTTAGAGTGTAGGTGATGAACTGTCTGATAGTCCTTCCTGCAATGAGCGAATCAAGAATCATGTTTTGCGCAAGCCTGCATGCAGATCTGTGACGTAGATACGAGGAAATTTGACCGCTCTTTTACCTCTGGAGATTTTTGCAATGAACATTCCCACAAAGGGAGACCAGGCGATCCACCAGCCCCAGTAAAAAATGGTCCAATCTCTCATCCAGTCCGGAGCCTGCTTTCCGTCAGGGGCGTTTCCCTCCATAGCAAAAGCATCTGCGAATTTAGAGAAACACTGGGTGATCTTCAGTTTCGATCAGGTTTTGATGTTGTCATGTTTACCAGGCGCGCTGGTTCCTGACCCAATGGGTCATGCATATCTCGCTTTACGAGAAAGCCTGCAGCAGTACACAGCCAGGAGTGGAGTGGAGAAATCAACCCCCCGAGAAACTAGTCCCTGCAGTTTGGATTCCACTGCTCTACACCAGGCTCTTGTGTGTGTGTGTGTGTGTGTGTGTGTGTGTGTGTGTGTGTGTGTGTGTGTGTGTGTGTTTTGCAGCATGTTTGAGAAGAAACTCAAAAAAATGAAATTGTCAAAAAAGAACCATGAAAATTAAATTCTCCTTGGTGAGTTTGCATCTCCCTGCGGAGGGTCTCCCTGGGGGATGTGTTTCATTTTGTCCTGGGGTATCGAATCACCGCATCAGGGCAGTGGTGGAACACAAACCCCCAGACAAAATGGCAAGGCCCTTTATTTTTCACAGAGGTGTTCTTGGCAATTTGAACCACTGACTGACCTGCATGGAAGCCGAGTTGAATGATGTATTGCAAATAATACCCGAAGCTTTGCACGTAAACGTTCAACAGATACCATGTTTGGTCATAAAACAAGCACGTGAGCATTATGAAACATCCTGAAATTCAGCGAGAAAAAACACTAAAGGTTTGTTCTATGTCCAACGAGCTCTGATGTTTGTTCAAAACACGCTATGTTTGAGAAGACGCCCGGGCGCTCGCTTGTTCTGACCGAGTCCGAAGCAGATTTCACTGAGTCGACGAATTCCCAGCTTGATTCCACTGATGACAGACAATGTTGCAACTGAAAGGAAAAATTGGGGTCAATGGAGCAGGAATAAAGGAATTGGGAAACAACTGTGGGCAAAACGAATCCACGCAGCAAAGTGGTCATTGGTCCAGTTGTCTTTGAAAGTCCTCACTCCCTTTGAGAAATTTTATCTTTGAAAAAAAAAATTTGGCAGGTTGAAAAAAAACTGGGACATGCATGTATGGCAAGTTGTTCTTTTTCGGTGTCACTTTTCGTCAGATTTTTTCTGACCTGCGGTAATGATCCAGATGATGATGACCTGGTTGCGGGTGGTCACCGCGATGTTCGAGTTGAGTCGGTGGACGCCGTCGTTGAGCTGGCGCGCTCCGAAGCCCAGACTCGTGCACACGCCGAACATGGTGGCCACGACGGACACGATGTCCACCAAGTCTCCCATCCAGCCGTAGATGTGCTCACCTGCAAACTCCCTCTTTTCATTTGAAAGAATCAGCCGAAGGACAGACGTGAACTCAAAAGGATCTTTTCTATTTCATGCGACACTCCTATGCATTAATTCAGCACGAAAACAGGGAAGCGAAATTGTCGCTCGACTTGAAAGCCGGGACAAAAAACAAACATCCGAGACGAAAAGGGGAACCAAGGGACTGCCCTCGGAAAGTTTTCCGCAATAGACCTTGCGTAAGGACAAGTGCTGCGGTTGCACCATGCATGCCGAGAGCCTCACCAATGATAGGGTAGAAACAGGTTCGGACTGTCATGGGCAGGTCCCACCTGTAGGCCACGAAGCCGAGGTTGAGCCCAACTAGCACATACACTATCCACGCGTGCACGCCCCAATGCAGAAGTGTCACGTTCAACGCGTCCTGGGCCCGCTGGTTGTCAGAGTACCTGCAGGCACACACATTGAGGGAAGAGTTCATCATCTCCAGCCCGCTGCTGGCGAAACTTTATTTTCATTTTTTTTTCACATTCAAAGAAATAACGTCTCTTCATGTGTCGTGCTGGCTCTCTCAACCAAAACTCGGATATGCTCCCAAAACGCAGTCGCTCTCCACCAAACCACAGCACGAAATTAGGGATAACCAAGCAGAAAAAGCATCGAGTTGGCTGGAGCGAAGCAAGTGCACGCAACCGAGTCAAGACTCTTTCATGAATGTGCTCAAATACGCCATGGAAACATCCAATTATCATCACCACAGATTTCAAGATAGGAGAGGAGCCAAAAGTATGTCATTCTTGTCATTCCTTGTGACGCTCGAAAAGTCACTTTCGTGAGCACAGCGATTCAGAAGAAACGGTAATTTGGCGCAAGCCATCGAAGACCGAATGTTGTCATTGATTTCGTTGAAACACTCCTCCGAATGGTTGCAGTTCGACCTCCAATTCTGGGTTTTGATCTTGTTGCGAAAGCGAGTCGAGTCAAAAAACGATGCCAAAAACGTGTACCTGTCCCAGTATCTGTTTCCGTACTCAGCACCGGGCGCGTAGTGGAAGACTGGTTCGGAGACGCCGAAATAAAACAAACCAATTCCTATTCCGGCAGCGAAGAGCATTGAAAAGTACGAAGCGTCACTGAAAATGGAAAACAATACATGTACACAAAATGCATTGCGACAGAAAATGCCAATGATCGGTGCCGACGAAAATCTCGAGAGAGAACGGGTTGTAGTCGGACAATTTTCTTTCTCCACCAAAAGCAGCACACTGTGCACGATTGGCCACTTCAAACACAGGCACTGTTCTGGACGAAGTGTCCAAACACACACACACACACACACACACACACACATATACACACACATACACACAGAAACAACTTTGCAAGACGGAATGTTTTCTATGAGAGCACATTACGTCCAAGGACTTTATGCATCCGCTGATTTGGGTGGGGGAGTGGTTTCTCACATCCGTGTTTTCAAAAGCACATCCTGTGTGCCCGGCCGTGTACCTGTACTCCGGTTCTTCGTCGTCTTTGCCGAGCTTCATGTGGCCATACTTGCTGACAAATACGACGATGATGAAAAAGAACCAGACGTCCTGCGTTCCAATGTAGAGCCACGTCCACGTACGCGTGATCCAATTCATCCAGGGCACCAGCGTGTTGTACGACTGTGCGGATAGTTCAAGTGAAAAAAAGTTGGGTGTTATTCAGGTGCTGCGCCCACCAGGGAAAGCAAAAGATTTTCGAGTCTCTCAAGTGCGGCCAACAGTCAATCAAACGAAGAAAATGTTGATCTTTTGCTCAGCAAGCGTGCTCAATGTCTCAGAAACGCGTTTGTTCTCAATACGGGAATTTGAGGCCCCGGCGCCCATCTCTGGGCATTTCCGTTCAGGGGGGTAAAATGTTCTTTAGCACCTCAAAGTTGAAAACGAAATTCACCTGGCAGCCGGAAACGTTCAAGTTTTTTGATTGTGTGTTGGCTGCTGTTTTTCAAATTTGTGAATTCTTCGGACAAAGACTTTTACCTTTTCCGGTTGGACGATGCACCAAATCACCAAGCCCCATATGAGAGCTGCAGAAACAAGCGTTACCACAGGGTTCAGATCTATCCGCAGCCATTTGTTGCATCCAAATGCAATGCTCCTGCATTTCGTTGTGTAAACGTGCGTCTCCTTGTCGTACTTGACACTGTCTGCTCCTCCGGAAGGCATATCTATTGTTGCAGTGTCGTGATCACAGCGGTGTTGTGCGTGTGCGTGTCGTTTTCCCTTTCCTTGAGTTTTACAGTCAAATAAAAGCAGCCGTCAAGAAATAAAAAGCCACAAACTGTTTACAACCTTCTTCAGTGCGGATTTCTTTGAACAAAATTGACTTTGCGTACGCTTGATAGATTTATGAACACATCAAAACACTGGTCTTCAAATAGTGTCACTTGTTCTTCAAAGTCCATCAGACACTGCAGTTTGTGAGCGTAGCGGTTGGCACTCCGTGTTGTCGTTTTGCAACGACAGCCACAACGCTCTGGTGACCGCAGAGTGTACATATATGTGCAGGTTGTTGAAGCAAAACGAGACTTTTTTGTCCGAAAAGGGAACGAAGCACACACGGACCCCGTGATACATTGTCCGCGGGCTTTCCGCGCTCTTGTGGACTCCTCTCGGATGCCACGTTCAGACAAGGTTCTACGCTCAAACTTACTCCTTGATTGTTTGGGGTCGATGACATCACAGTTTTGTTTCCTCTCTGCTGCAGACCTGAACCTGTATTTCCATTAAATTGTGACATATCTTTTACTTTGGTCCCTGCACCTTTTCAGGGCCAAGGATGTCAGGCGAGTACAGCACAAATTCTTTTCCCCCAGATCAGGTTCAAGGTCAGAAATGAAATCCATGACTTTTGTGTGTGGTGAAATAACCAGACCATGCTATGAGAGACAAGCGAGGAATTTCTTTTGCATACCTGAGGACTTGTGAGCAGAGTCAATTTGATGTCAGTAGAAAGCGCCAGGAGAAAGTCCTCTGGATTTTTGGGACAGTTTATCAGAATTAAGAATTCTACGTGTGAGCGAGTGTTGCGATTGTTGTTTGATATGTCACACCTTTTACCACAGAGATTGAGAAACCGTGTGCTTGTGGTTTGTGTGTGTACCCCTTTTACCTTGCAGCCAGACCAAACATTCCCACGGAGTGCATGGCACAAAGGAGTCACACTTGCTGCCCACGGGAAAGTGAAGGGGGGATAATTGCTGGTCACTGTTGCAATACGTACTTGCTGGTCACAGTGGCACATTGAAGCGGACGCTTGCAATGTCTGGTTTTATGTCACGAAAAGGCAGGGGCAGATCTGCAGTACAATGCAGGGAAAAGTGCACGGTGTCGTTCCGGGAGGCCATTGTCTGGAAGGATTGTACAACACACCTTTCCTATTTGGGGAATTTCACCTAAATTTTCTTCACAAGTATTTTCTGTCTCACCCTCCAATGAAGTCTTTCGGAGTTCTTCCCACAAAAAAGGCTTTTTGTATTGAAATTGTAAACAAAATGTTTAGGGCTATTTTCTTCATGCAACCAACGAACTTTCACGAACAACAAATTGGAATGATTTCTGATCAGAAGATCCCTTCTTGTGTTGGGCACTTGCTCACAAAATAACGGGTTCACTGGGAGATCAGACCTCAACGACTGAGGGACAGGGGTAGCCGAACCGGTCTCACTGACCAGTTTCACCAAGAAATCCAATGAGATTATCCAAGGAAACACAACACTTGCAGAAAGGATTTGGCAAGCCAGGACAATGTGTAAGGACAGTGCCCTCAAGATGAAACTTGTGGTTCTTTGTTGCTAACTTGTACCTCGGAACAGACATTTTTGATCAACAAAGGTGTGCATGGGTGTCTGTCCTGACAAGCCTGGACTAAGTGCTTACAGATCAGAGGAAACATTGAAATCCAGGTTTTGTTCTCATTTGAACTTTTACAACGGAAGTATTTACCCTGTTGTGGCTCCAAAGCTCATGGAAAAGAAGAAAACAGATATCGAAATTCTTGTTCCTGCGCGAAGAAATATTTGCACACATTTTTGAGGTAATTCACAGAGAAAGAAATGTCCAGGAAATGAACCGTGTCCTTCTCTGTGGTGACTGTCGGATGATTCTACGCTTGAGTACAACAACCATGTTTCGTAACTTGCAAGGACGTGTGCAAGCAAAGCGCATTTCAGTGCTACCTGAGGCCTCGTTCTTTTATTCGCTCTGGAGTGATTGGTTCACCCCATTTTCCATTGAAGCCAATTTTACCGCGATCACTCCGAGTCAGTCCAGTCCGTAACAGATATTGAGCAAATAAAAGAACGGCACCTTAGGGGAAGCCGGGGCCGTTTGAGGCTTGACCTGAGGCAACGTTTGCCGATTGTGTTTTGCTCGTACGATTGTATTCTGTGGCCCATAGTTTTTCAAAGACGCAACAAAAGCATTTCAGCTTTTTCTTGGTGTTGCGATGATGGAATCCATTGATTGACTTCACGACAGTTGTTGAAGTTTTGAAGAACTTCTTTATTTTCGAGTTGAGCAGGAACAATTATGATCACGGTTGTTGTGATGTGGCATATCTCATGCCAGAGAGAGCGTGGCGACAGTGCTGGTGATGTAAGACATTGTTCTGAATGAACCTGTTGCAGCAAACTTCAAAGTTCAAAACATCCAACGAGACTGTGCAAGAAAAGTCATTCTTGCACGAAAAAAGAAAGTGTTCTCATCACAAGATTCTCTACACACGACTGTCAAGTTACAAGGAGGCAGAAACGAACCTGGAGAATCCAAGTGAAAAAGATATCGCGATGAACAGAATAACGCTACGAATCCTTCATCTTTCTGTGTCCAGTCTGAGGAGATATCTGAAACACTGAAGACACACACGGTTTGGAAATCATTTTTCTTCAGGCACCGATTAAATCGGCCGAGAGAAACACAAAAGTGTCTTCTCAGGGAAACCGATTGTTCGAGTTGGGGTTGTGGTCCACGGTGGAACCTCAAGAACCACCTTGAAGGGAAAGCAGTACCTGCAGCTTGAAACAGATTGAGACAACCGGCACAGCAGCACCTTTCCGGCGTGCAACATAGTCTGAATTGTGATGCCTATGCAGGTGTTCTTTGATCACGATCACACTCACCACGACCTTTGTAGGCGCCATTCGCATCTGACGTTCGCCCTTCTTGCACGAACGGAACACATAATTCAGTTTTGTTTGTTTTGAGGCCACGCTGGGGTAACAGCCATGGTAATCGCCAGTGCTTTCAAGTCTCATTCCACAACGAAAACAAATGATTTTTGTTTCTGTTTTTCCTCCTGGTTTCACGAGTCGGACGTCATCGGGTTGAGCTGAACCACCGTTGCCATGGTGGAGGCGTCACCGGCGCCGACTGACGCTATGTCCGAGTAGATCTCGTTTGGCGACTCTTCCTCGGTATTGCCCATGTGGTCATACAACTGGTAGGAAGTCAAAGGATACAGAAGTAGAGCCGCGAAGAAGTCTTCCACCGAATTTCCTGGAAAATGCAATCATTCATGTTGGCGCTATGTTCAGGTTCGCTGTTGAAGGCATCAGTAAAAATTAATGAATTTCGGTTGTTCTCCGTCACCTTCAATGTGGAAGTAATTCCTGATTTGGCTTCGAATCCGACAGCAGTAAACAGCAAATACCAGCAAGACAGCAAAGCCAACAGAAAGAAACCCCTCTTTCACTGACTCTACAGCCATGAGAACAACGGCGGAACAGAACATCATGGCCAGCAAGGGAATGACGGTGACACAGTACTTGTAATCAATGCTCTCCTTGTTCTGTTCTTTTTGCTGGAGTCTTCCGTATGCCACGCCAACAAAATACCAAGGTGCTACAGCACACAGTGCGAGCATCGGCCATTTTTTGGGGGAGTGAAGAAGGTCAAGAATTGAAGTGGAAAATTTCGGTCGCTTGGAGTCGTTAAATCCAGGTTCATGTTTCAAGAATCTCCACATTGCAAAGCACATCAAGTTCAAAACTATGATGTAGGGTAGGGATCCAACAACCGTTGTAACGGTCTGGAAAAGAAATGTTTCCCTATTTTTCCACGCTTGCTTGGAGTTTTCTGACATCTCAACGGAATCAAACTGACAATACCTGCAAGGCTTCCAGTGTTTTGCGTCCGTAGTCAGCGCGTAAAAGTGCGCTGGCGCAAGCTCCTTCTGTTACTGCCCAGAGTATTCTCTGAACAACGGGAGGGTCTGGTTCACCGTTGGCGCAAATGCTGTCAATGACCAGAGACGCGCTGTCCGAAGAAGTCACGAAGTAAATCATCATGCCAATCAGCGACAGAATGGAGAGAAAATTTCCTGTTCAAATCACAAAGGAATGAAGAAAATACAGGAGACAAGTTTTGAACTCAATATGCAGCTTTGAAATGTGACGCCAGAAACTGAACCCACCCATATCATGACGACTCACTACATAGAACCACATGTCATCAATTTCCCTGCAATTTGAGAGAGACTCTAAATTAATTGTCAGAACTTTGAGTTCTACCACTCACTGTGTTGGCTCTCGACAGTGGACTCACATGAGTGAAAGTTTTGTTGCATTTCCCACACATCCCAAACTGTTGGTGATATTCCCCTGCAGTTCTCCTTCTCGTTCTTCCTTGAGCGCGACGCCGCTCAGGATGCAGAACCACAGGAAAACGTATCCGACTGTCAGGAACATGTTGTAGCAGATAAACTCCCGAATTGTTCTTCCTAAACAGCAAATAGGACAAAGAGGAAACCGGATGTTGTTGTTTGTACATTTTGATACCAAGTTCTGCTTTTGTACGAGCATTCAAGTGAACAAACCTTTTGATATTTTTGCCACGAACATGCCCACGAAAGGAGACCAAGCAATCCACCAGCCCCAATAGAAAATAGTCCAGCTGGCCATCCACTCAGGGTTTTCTTTCTTGTCTGGCGCGTTGCCTTTCTGTGGCAAGGCCTCTGTGTTGAGTAAATCGAACCGAGGTGTTGGCACACGCATTTGTGCATTTTGACAGCAGATGTATGACCAGAGAAATTCCTGGACATTGTTGCAGACTCTCTTACCCGCATGCAATCCCAGCCCCAAAGCATGGTTTGCGTAGAACCCCACGCTTTCGACAACGAAGTTGAGCAGATAACTGGGGTCGTCATTCAGGAAAATCAGCAACAGAATGAAAGTCCCTGGAAAGGTTTCACTGAATGTTGTAGCCAATGATATTGAGTTGGGTTCTGGTTGTAAAACGAGGAAGGTGATGTTGATGAAAATCGTTGCTGGAAAATCTGGTTTCAAGCTGCTCACCAACAGAAAGACAAACTTCACTCAAGTTTCTGATTCCTTTGTTGAGTCCAACGGCAACAGAGAGAGCAGTGACTGAAAAGAAAAATGATGGACAGTGAATGTTTGTTCGTTGCTTTGTGTGTGGATTATTTGTTTTTCAACCCTTCTCACTTCCTGTTGCAATCCAGATGATGATCAGTTCCACTCTGTATCTGGGCCCGATGTTTGCATTGATGCAGGTGAGTCCTGCGCTCATCTGACCTGCGGCCAGTCCCAGGCTCGTGCACACTCCCAGCATGGTGACCACAATCGACAGCACGTCTACCAGGTCGCCCACCCATCCTTTGATGTGATCACCTTTCCAAAACAAAAAAGAATTTCAGCCTGAAGTTTCCCGAGGTTTTGAGAGAGCAACAAACTTTGATTAGTGCAATGGCTCGTCAGAAAGGACTTTTTGTCCGACGTGACTTGTTGCGCATCAGGAACAATCGAAGCTTGGTTTTCGAACCTTCATATCCAAAAGTTGGATTGGCGAAAGGTTTCACAGACATCAGAAACTTGTTCCGGGTTACCATACCAATGATTGGGTATAAGCTGCTCCTGATAGTAACGGGGAGACCCATCCTGTGAGACACCACGCTGACGCTCAGCCCGACCACCACGTACGAACACCAGGCGTGCAACCCCCAGTGCAGCAGAACCTGGGCCATGGCGTCCTGAGCTCTCTCGTTGTCTGTGTTCCTTCAGAAGAACGACGCCTGTCAGGCATTGCAATTTTAAAAATTCTCACTGTTGTCAGTTTATTGCAGAAGAACCTCTCAAGGTTGTCAAATTTGCATCCATTTATTTCTTTCAGTGCTTTGGGACAAGCAAAGGAACAAAATGGTTACCTGAAGGAAAACCGGTTCGTCGAGTCTGGTGCGTAGTAAAGAATAACTTCAGATATTCCAAAAAAATACATTCCGATTCCAACTCCCGCCGCAAAGAGCATGGCGAAGTACGACACATCGCTGAAAGAAGAAGAAAAAGAAAAGAAGTACATTCTGTTTTTGTTTTTGTGTGGACTGGTTTTGCAGCTGCACTGAGCAAGGGACTTCAAGTCAGATGCGACTGAATGTGCAGCAAAACCAGTCAAGCACAGCTCAATGCCAGGTTTTGGTGACTGAGCAATTTGAGTTCAGCCTGGTTACCTGCCTCCCAGAAATGCACTTGCGTGGGTTGAGGTTTGGGGCTTGATCGGTAGCTGCTCCAAATGTTGGTGGTGACTCTCAGCTGAACCACAGCACAAGGATGCTATAGGTTTGCTAGCTCAGCCGGGTTTGAGCTGGGCTTCCAAACCTTTCCACGATCCCACACTTTGTTCTTGAAGTTTTTGTTCAGTAGGACACAAGACGGTACAACATGACACGTTTCCAGGGGGGAGGTCTTTTCCTGTCCTGTACAAGTGATTGCACTGGATGCAACACAGGATAAAAATTATTGTGGGCGGAATGAGCATTTGATTTGGTCAGGCTATGTGCGTTTCTTGCGAGTGAAAACTTCAGGATTGGAAGCTGTGTGCATGACTTCGTTGAAGTCGCGTAAAATTTACTTATTCTGAATCACGTCTTGGCACATTCCTGTCCTGATCAGATTGCGTTTTCTTTCTTCACAACGAATGAAGAATTTTCTTCAAAAAGTGGAGCTTTGCGGCGTCATTGCGTGATCACCAGAGAAAGCTCACAGCAACTTGCCTGTGTTCTGGTTTGTCGGTGTCTTTGCCCAGTTTGAAGTCACCGTATTTCCACAGCACAACAAGAAGAAACAAAATCCATGAATTTTCTGTTGCAACGTACAACCAACTGAACTTCTTGGTGATCCAAATCTTCAAAGGAGCTTTTATGTGTTCTGAAACCTGAAAATAGAGGCTACACGTTTTGTCCACTTTTTAAAATTGCAGTGCAAGTTTGTTCCATTCTCGCAACATTTCACAAAGTAAGAATTATTAAAAATATTATTAAAAATTATTAAAAATTATTTTTATCAATTTTTTCTGCCTTTTTCTTCTACCTACGTCTTGCGATATTATTTTCTTGTTGTTGAAAATGGAAAATTTTGGTGTTTTTTGTATACTTAATTTTGCAAACATATTTTTCCCAAAGCATCATTTCTTTCTTGAAATGCCTACTGTACCTGATCAGGTTCAAGAAAGCACCACGAGACGAATCCCCAGATAATTCCAAACGACAGCAGTGTCACCAGAGGGTTGAAGTCTAGTTGCAGACGATCATTGTATCTGACGGTGACACGTCTCAGGCCGTAGGAAGGCATTTTGTCTCGCCTGTCCAGCCAAGGTGCTTTCTGCCTCTTGTTTTAGTTTTGTAAAAACGCGTTGTGTTTGAGTGCGTGAGCCTCCGAACATCAGAGAAGTCAACTGACACTAGTTGGAGACAAGCGAGGAGCGGAATTTTTCAGGGAAATCCAAAGGGGCTTTTACTTCTCACCACAGACACTGTCAACGAGATCTGATTCTTAGCGGTTCCACACCCCTGGCAACGTCGACTTTTTTTGGCTATGCTTCAAAATGATCACAACAGCAATCGTTTTCACAAGTCAACACAATTGGGAAATTAAATTTTCAGTGGGTGTGCGACGTCTTGTGCACACCACGACATTTTTCCCCGCACGCAATTTCGGGGTTGGAAAAGAGAGTTTTCTTGGGATTTCTTTTTCAACAACTCTGGACCCAAAAAATCCTTCGTCAGGTCATTCGTGCTCGATGAGACTTTTGAGCTTCACTCCGTTTCAAAAATCGGGAACAAGTGCTGTTCAGCTACACACCAGTGTGTAGCAAGGCACAAATAGGGACGCGTCTATTTTTGGCATCACAAATACTTGAATATTGTGTGTTTTTCAGATGAAACCAACAGGGTATGTCTTGAGACAATTTGCGAGGACTTTCACATTGCATTTACTCACAAGAAGACAACGTCAACAAGGGTCTCTCTCGGCTGCAGACACAGTGCGTGGAGCAACTCACCACGGAACAGCGTCGAGATGGGTCACCACGCTGTGGTGAGAACGTCTGTACAAAACACTGCCCATGGTGACAAATATGGAGTGGTTACCAGAAGAATTCAAATGAAAAAATAATTGGATACTCTTTTTATTGAATAGTAAATTTAACTTTGAATATTTTTATTTCTACACAGTGAAAACTACAGAGAAATAGCTTGGGTGCACCAATATATAGAGCAGCAATTTACCAACGAATGTGCATCGACCCATTCAGGAACTCACACCCAATGGGGAAAGCCTTTGGAAATTCCATCGGAACACCTATTCACACTCTTCTCCACTCATATGGAATGTGAAAGCTACTTGGCTTCTCTGCATGGGACCTTGCCAATTTTGGCTACTTGGTGCCATGCTGTGTGTGAACACTGTTCTGGGTGATCTCTCTCTCTCTCTCTCTCTCTCTCTCTCTCTCTCTCTCTCTCTCTGGCATGGAGAGGAGGGTGGTCCCAGATTCTGTACAGCGCGGGTGGCAAAACCAGCGTGAACCACGCAAGATTGCACGCTGTGTGTGAACGTAGCCTGACCTGTATCAATACGGAAGTTTTGGGATTTGACTGAAAATGGAAGCCGATCCAAGAGGCATGTTTGCGGATCCAAAGCACACACAATCTGTTTTCCCAAAAGGTGCTGCAGGTGCAAATGTTTTGCTTTGTCCTTTTCTTTTGAAAGTACAGTTCGAGTCCCCTGGGCCAGTCATCTTGGACCACGCTCCCTCACTCCGATTCTGCAACCGCAGCAGATACTTTCCACAACAGGCCTAGTCTGCATGGGTCAAACTTTCTTCTTTGGAACTTTCTTTTTTTCCAGAGGAAATCCAGACTGAGCAGGTGGGAATTGACCGAGCCAGACCACGCACGTTTTTGCAACTTGGTGTGCAATTCAGAACTGCATTTTGCGTGTGTATTCCGAGAAGTTTTGTCAGACGAAACCAAGAAAAACAGAAACGTCTTTTTAAGAAGACAACGCCACTACAAAACTGTTTTGTTTTTTTGCAAATGAAATGGGGTAACTCATTCACAACAGGCTATCATCGCAAAATTTCATTTTGTACGTTTATTTATTTCTATAATGACTGCGTTTATGGGTCATGAGTGCTCAGAAGTTTGCCAACCATGAAAATATTTCTTTGAAACAAAGACAATTTGTGTCAATCTTGCTCTTCATCATTCAAAACCCACTGACGCACTCCAAATCTTTTTGGCCATCTTTGTTTGTTTGTGAATTTTGTCATTTGGTTGTTTTTTTAATGAAGGCCATCAAACACTTTCTCAGTTTTGATTTGACATTTGCATCTCCTTGTAAAGGTTTTGAGCTGCGAGGCGCGGTGTTCACAAGTAACAATCCATTTTGACACGAACCTGGTTCTGTCATTTTGGCATCAGGGGTTTGGGGTCATTTCCATTTCATTTTATATCTCAAGATTAAAAATAAAAAATTGAGCACAATCACAAAATTATTTCAACAAGCATTTCACTTGAGGAAATCTGTCCACACCTTTCACGTCTCGTGTGATCAGAACTGATTTGCACTCGCCGTAGCTTCAGCAAAACGTCTCATTGTCAGGCGAATTCATTTGTACAAAATGCCCTCCTCTCACAGGATAAGAGTTTCGAGACTGAACCTTTGGAACACACCGAACGAACGCCCTCAATCACGGTGGGGCACATTGTTCATCGGAATTCCGTTGTCCCTGTCTGGCGGCGCAGCAGGTGCAGGCGTGTTCTCTTGCATGTGATGATCCATTTGGTACGCAACCAAGGGATACAGGCACAGAGAGGCAAAGAAATCTTCAATTTGCATTCCTGCAAGATAGAAATGTGAAAACATTGAAGACCAAAATAAATATTGGACTGCGTGAGAACAAAATTTCAATTTCATTTTGTTTTCAACTCCAGGTACCAACCATCGATGTGGAAGTAATCTCTCATCTGAGTGCGAATTCTGCCGCAGTACACCGCGAACACCAACAGCACAGCGATCCCCACGTACAACAATCCGTTCTGCACTCTTTCCAAAGCCATAAGTGCAAACGAGAAATAGAATAAACTTGCGAGGATGCTCATGATGGCGACAGTGTACGCTTTTCCAGCATTTTGAAGTCTTCCATATGCTCGCCCGATAAAAAACCAAGGTGCCACCAAACACAGCACCAACTTTGGTAGGTTTCGGATGAATTGAATCGTGCCCAAAATGGGAACGGAGAATTCCATTTTTGTGTACACGTCCGTTGAATTCACTTCCTTTAGGCACCTCCACATGGCGAGACACATGAAGCTGAGCACCAAAATGTAATGCAGGCTGCCAACCACTGACACAGTCTGCAAAGACAGAAAACAGATTTGTGTATAAATGTATCGCCACGCGCACTGTCAGCGCGCACTTCGGCAGTCGGGCAGCACCAGAGGCAAACATGCCCCAGGAAAACCAAGTCCAAGGACCACAAAGTGACAGACACAAAACAAGAAATGCAAAGTTTGGTCCAAAAAGGAAAATTTCACTGTGAAAGCATCTGATGAATTTTATGTTGTGCCAAAGTTTGCACTCTTCCTGGCTTCAAAGTTGCCAAAATCGACGGTCCAAAACAATAGCAACACCAAAGTAAACAGCCCCACATATCTCCATCAACAGCTGATGTCAACACTAGAATTTTCCCCATCCTTTCCTTACAATGTGTTGGCACAATGAAATCTGTGGTCAAAACTGATTTGTGATTTGCCCCGTTGCTGGTCAAGCGCGAAACAGTTTTTAGGTGATTTGAGGAGGTTGCACCATTGAAGGGCGCTTTTTGAAAAAGTGACCGAAATGGTAGCAACCGAAATCAAAGCACCTACAGGCAGGGTCTTCCAAAAGTGTGTGTACACCTTTTCATAGTTAAGATGAGGATCAATTTTAGTTCTTTTGGGCTTTTTTGGGTTCAATTTGGGTTGGGGATAATGTGCAAGGAAGGATTTTGGGAAGTTTAAATTTTTGGGTTATTTGGGTCAAAAAGTTCAAAATTGGAAGGGCTGAAAATTTGGGGTACATATATAGAAATGGGTCTGCATCTCAAAAAGTATAAATTTTTGGTGAAAGAAGTTTTGTGATGAAATATAGTTTATTGTGTGGGGGTTTGAGTAGTGGCACTCATTTTTGATTTTCAAAAATCAAAAAATTTTACATGGCTTTTAGGTGGGGTTGAAATATAAGATTTTCTGAAAGTGTCCAAAATGGTTATTTGCATAAGAGTTGGGTTCATTTGTGTGTAATTATGCATGAAATTACTAGATTTTTATTTTTGTGAATTTTGGTATTTATTTAGGTGCTTTTTGAATGAAAAGTAAGGTATGTAAATTTGAGACTGTTTCAAAAATATATGTGGAATAGAGTTGGGCTCATTGTTTGTTATTTGTAAGAACATTAGACTTTATGTTTTTGTGACTTTCCATTCTTTTGGGTCCATTAAAACTGAGTGCAATAGAGGCTCCTAAGAGCTTCAGTTTAAAACCGCACAAGCCCAGACATTTTGATGTCATGGCATATTTTTATGGTGTACAGGGAGTTGTCCTGTGAACAGCACTTTCATGAAAACAATGCACAGTTTTGTTCATGTTTGGCCTGTTGATTTGTCCTGGAAGCAGGATGTTGCATCAAGGATGTTATTTTTTGTCAGAATGTAGCAAGAGACATTTCGCACCATTCCAATTTGCTATTGTCTGTCTGCATGGTGCAGTTGACCTCAAACAAAATGTGTCAGGTGCAAATCACGCGAGCTCACCAGCCCTATTTTTTGCTGCCAAGAATATCTTGTTCTGTGAGTTGTTCAGATTGGACAAAAATGTGTGTGCACGTGTGTGTGCATGCACATGCGTAAAACAAACAAATTTCGTGTCAAGTCTTTTCTTTTCAGAATGTGTGAATCAATTTGATAACTTCCGCTTGGTGCCTGAAAGTGAGTTGGCATAATTGTGTCGTTCAAAGCATGCGCGTGAAAAATGGACTTGAACTTACCCTCAGCACTTGATAGGAAGTACCCGTCCTGTACTTGTCGGCCACAATGAGGGCGCTGGCGCACGCACCCTCCGTCATTGCCCAGAAGATGCGCTGCCAGCGCGGGGGATCCTTGTCTCCGTTGGCACAGATGCAGTCTATCACTAGAGAGGCACTGTCCGAAGACGTCACGAAGTAGATGGTCATACTCGTGAAGGACAAGATGGAGAGGAAGTTTCCTGGAACAGTGAAGGGTTCAGTTCACTTCTGTGATCGATGCAGCACGTCATGTGTGTCTGTTAAAAAGCAAGATGGGTCAAAGTGTCCAGGTTCTTGCGTACCGATGTCGTACTGCTCCATGACATCGAAAAGCCTGTCCTCGGTTTTCCTGAAAATGTGCAACCAGAGAACACGTTTGAACACACGCCACAATGGCTCACTGCGTCAGTTGTTTGCTTTGAAGAAATCCACGCATTCAGTACAAATCTGGCTTCAAATATACCTGCACGAAAGTCTGGGGTGAGAATGGAAAGAGACAGTGTTGTTCATAGCACATGTGACGTTCATGGTTTCCGCTTTTCGTTCCGCCTTGAGAGCGATGCCGCTCAGGATGCAGAACCACAGGAAAACGTATCCCACGGTCAGGAACATGTTGTAGCAAATGTACTCCCGAACAGTTCTCCCTGCACCGACAGATGTGTTTTGTCAGTTTTGAGAATTGATCTTTTGACAATACGTATTTGTTCGCTGATGCGAGATAGATTGTCGGACACAAAAAGAAAAACTTTGTTTTCGAAATTCTGGGAAAGAAACAACACTTTTTCACCTTTTGATATTTTCGCTATGAACATGCCAACAAAGGGGGACCATGAAATCCACCAGGCCCAATAAAAAATGGTCCAGTCACTCATCCAGTCAGAGTCTTGTTCAAGAGCATCTGAAAGAAAAATTGAACCACTGAACATGTTTGTCTTGTTCTGTCAGAGGAAATTGGGATTCAACGAACTTTGCAAGAGGCTCGAAAAGTTGTCGTTTTGCCAAAAAAAAATAAAAGAAAAGAAAAAAAGAACTAGATGTTGCGCGCAACCAAATATTGGCCGATGAAGCGTTCCAAGGGCAAGAATGAGTGTTCCAAGGGCATACAGTGTTCCAAGAGCACATACAATAGCAAGAAATGC
>JAAUXT010093219.1_pt1 | contig 29478 bp, 31 predicted proteins | sample 7278171 | NCBI WGS metagenome assembly JAAUXT01 (sample SAMN14350112, study PRJNA611818) | marine sediment metagenome | isolation source: surface marine sediment (1.8m) | place: French Polynesia: Moorea | collected 2018-08
GCACCAAGTAATCTCACCCGCACCAGTCCCTTCGTCAATTCGATTCTGATGCCATGATCGAAAGAGATTCACTGCCCAGTTTATCTTTCTGTCAGTCGATTTGGCAAAGCTCTTACCAGCTAATTCACGCAGCTCTGCTTTGGAGGTAGGCATCTTGAAACAGCTGGACTTCTGTGTCGACACTGTATCCTTTGGAACACATTTGAAAACGGGGGAGTCCGGGGGAGAGTCATTCAACACGTCCACAGAATCGTCCTCATCCGAGCTGTCACTGGAACTGGCGTACGGCACAAGTCCACTGTTGCTCACAAACTTGCGTGCAGAATACTTCTTTCTTGGAGTCACAGGTGGCAGAATATCTGTTGTGTCGCTTGTCAAAGTTGAGAAGATTTTGTCCAAATTCTTTGGCTGAGCACGTCTCAATCGGATGAAGTTCTCTGGGTCAACACGAGTGCATCCAGACTGTAAAGTAAATGTGTGCATCAATGTCAATCATGCAACTTTGCGCAAGGAAAATTCACACTTCCAACTGTCAGAAACCAATGTTGTTAAATGTGCATGTAGCCGACACAATGACATTGCTTGAAAAAAAAAAAAAAATCAAGAAACACTCACTCGTCATCTGGGTCGAAGTTCAAAGTTGTCATGGTTTGGTCGAAGACACTGACGTTCCCTTGAATTGAGTCGTAATACGAGTAGTCCAAAGTTGCACTCTGGTCAACTGTGATTTCCTCAACAGAATCACTTGCCATTTCGAACATGTAATGTACAAGAAGTACACTTCCCAACAGCATCCAAAAAGACAACATTTCCGGCTCAAAACAGTGCAAAAAACTCGACAGAAGGCGAGCACCCCATCGCGTGACAGACAAAAGTTCATCCACTCAATGTGTCATGCGACCTGGGAATTCGCTGCACTGAACACTCACAGCGACCTACAAAACCCTTGACATATTTTTCCGGGCATGTCGACGAGTCTGACTCGTCGACATGCCCGGAAAAATGTCGCGGGTTCCGTAAAAAGGTCGCCGTTCGTGCCCGTGAAGCGAATTCCCAGTCGCACTATCATCGAGTGGATGAACCCTCACTTCGCATTTTTCAACAGAGTCCTTGGTTCTGTCACACAGTGGCAAGTCTCCAACCAGGTCCGCTCCGTTTGGATTTTCATTCAGACACCATGCATGACACACTTCGGAAGAGTGACTGGACACTATTCTGACGGTTGAAGTCACCAAGCAACACAGCACAGCTCTGGGACTCTGAATTGAACGCAAATGAAGCTGTATTGTGGTCATTCACCGGACTGCCAGGACTTTCGCCTCATCTTGCGATTCTTGCTGCAGAAAGATTAAACTTTTTTGTGTGTGTTTCAGTGGAGGCGCTCCTTCGTTCGTGCAGAAGCCGGCCATAGTGCAGTCGGACGGAAAAATCTCGTTCGAGTGCAAAATCTCAGCCGATCCGAAGCCGACGCTCACCTGGTACAAGGGTGAGACGCAGCTCTCCGAGGGAGGTATGCGTCACACTTCCACCTTGCAAGATCGCGAACAACGTTCCTGCGCTTTCGGGCCAACAAAGATTTCGCTGTCGTGTACCCGTGTCTTCTGTACCCACGAGTATTGTTGCACGAGTATTGTTACATTGACACACTTGAAACATTAAAACATGTTGATTCCCCGTCAGAATTGTTCGCCTTTGGCTCTCCGTGAGGTCCGAAGGGCATTGTTGGGTATGTTGTGTCATCAAACATGTGACGTATTCAGTCCTGATCATCCTTTGGCTGAAACGTGACCCACAACACTTCCGTGGTGCACCAAGCGTGACACAACATGTGATAGAAAAGGCGGGCCCAGGCGCTTTCTGCCAAAATAAGCAAGCTGTTTTTCTTTGTTGTGGCACTTTATCATCGCCAAGCATCTGGGTTACCAACGAAACAGACAAGGCAGCTGGAGGGAAATCTTCACTTGCGTCACTGTTGCTTTGACATTTTCCACCTCGGGAACAGCTCCCGATGTTTCGCACCGTGATGTTCTTGGACGTGAAAGAAACACACGAGAAAAAACACGCAGGAGCTACATGTTCCGCAGATAACGCTGTCAGGTGTTCTGTTGGTTCTTGCCATTTCTGTTTTGATCCGGCCCGAAAACAAAGCGTTAGGCTCTACAAAAAGCAGTGGCGATCACAGCCGGAAACTTGCTGCCTCCTCCCGACAAAAACCAATTGAATTATCACATGGATCCGTGTGATTATTTGACCTTTGCTTGCCACACATCCCCAAGTTGTAACATCGCGCCTCGTCAATCATGAAATTTGGCAAATGCTGCGCACGACCAGCGTGATGCGAACACATACAACTCTCAACTCATCATCTATCGATGAGTTTAACCTCACTTGGTCCTCCCGCTTCTGAAGGTGTCATGACGATGCGCACGATAGCTTTTACGTAGCAGGTGCGAAAGTAGTTTCATTAACCTGCAGAAATGTGAAACTTCAGCGCACTCCGCAGTGTCAGCAAACGCTCAAATGAGCGTTCAGTGCCACCGCCTTTTCATGCCTCACCACCCCTTTCACCAACAAACTGATCAATTATCGTTCAACCATCGCACTTTTCTCTTGGCACAGACCGGTACACGTACGTGTTGCGGGAAGAAGGATCGGGCGTCTGGTTCATCGCGCTCGAGCTGCGCGATCCGACCCCGGCGGATGGCGCCACCTACCGAGTCGTCGTCAAGAACGAGCACGGCGAGAGCAAAGCCAACCTCACACTCAATTTCGACGGTACGTAGCACCCAGGGCTATGACGATGCAAGGTTCTGTGAGGCAGAGTTTCGCACGGACTCCTGAACCAAGACACAAAAACAGGGGAAGCATGGACGACGTGTGTGGGGCGCAAGCGACATAGTGCTGTCGCTGGTGTCTATTTTTGTTTGGAAATCTCGTCTCTCTCGCTGCTTCGGGTCACTATCGATGAAACCAAGTGGTCCTCGTGTGGATACATAAAATCAGACACATCTTCATGCTGAAAGCCAGTTGTCTCCACAAAGGAGTCTTTGGTGGCAGAATATTCCACGGTCATTGCCAGATTTTCCGTCTCGGGAGGAAAGATGGTGCCAAAGATTTCAGCTTGATTGGTGCTGTCGGTGCAGAAGATTTACGAGCTCGCTCGCTCTCTCTCGGAAAACCACGGCCATTAGCCGAAGTATTTTCCAATACGAAAAACGATTTCTGCATACTTGCGTGCCATACCCGAGAACAATCTGCGTCAGAAAAACACAACGTGCTTTGTGATGATTGTGCTGGGACCACTGCGTCCGCAAACATGGACCAAACGTTGATAAACTGCGTGCATCCATCTGTGTGAAAACTGCGAGGAAAAAACAATTGTTAAAAAGGGATGCACTTCGCCTCTCCACCACACTGCATTAAACGGAATTGTTTCAACCTGGTTGCGAAACAGAAGTTTTTTCAGTTTGCTTCGAGTCTTCGCACCACTGGAGAAGGTATGATGGATGTGAAGCCCGAGCTTTCCATTAATCTCTTTCAATCAGAAGCAGTTCCCGCGATGTTCAGGTCCGCTCGGTGTTGAGAGCTCGTTAGGATTCGCTATTAGGCGAAAACAGCTCAAAGGCAGCTGCAGTTTCCTGAGAAGTTCAAACTGATGAAGCCTCAAGCACGTCGTTGAATTCCACGTCGACTTCCGTCGAAAAATAGAGATCCTGGAGTGACTTTGCCACATTCTGTCCGTCCATGTGCTACATTACGCGTTGCCCCAGTCTTCATCCTGCATCAAAATGACTCAATATGGCTCCCAAAAGGGCACAAAAATGTCCTGATTATCTTCTGGGGAAGATTTTACAGAAAACTGAGCACAAGGACCCCAGGGGCCTTGTCCGCCTCACTGCTTGTTTTCACTGAATTCGGTTCAGATCTCGCTCCAGGCCACGTTGTGTTTCTTGTTCAGACGGAAGTGGGAAGTTTTCGGGCCATCACACCATTTCATCAGCCACTCTTCGTTTTTCCGCTGCAAGTGTGAAGTTATGTAAGAGCCCAGGCCTCCACCGGGCGAAGAGTCTCAACTTTTTACTGGCGCAGCCATGTGTTTTGAACGGAGCCACGGTTCGATGCGAGAAGCTTGAGCTGTGGGTTGGCAAACTTCATGAAAACCGCAAGACACTGGAGAAGGTGGGAGTGCTCAAATACACAGAGACTTGAACACCGTCTCCAACAACGAATACATTGACCAGTAAGTGTTAGAGACAAAAGTTCACTCGCAACCCGAGTCAAACAAATCAAACTAAAGTTGGGTCCACTTGTTCTCTCAACAAGAGCTCTGGTAGAGCTGGAAAGGACAAATGGAATTTGAGACTGAGATTCACTCATCAATTTGTTTTCCTGCAAAGACGAAGACTCTGGTGTTCCTCAGTTGTTCAACATCTGAAGGATGTTCGAAAATTACCGAAGTGCCCTCAACCCACTAAATGTCCAGCAGAGAAAAGACGATTGATTGTTGTGGCCCGCCAACAGGTGAGGATTCGAGTCTTCTCTGTGGAAATGCTTCTCCCTAAGATCCGTGGGAATAAACCGGAAACCAGGCCGTTTGGCCATTCGCTGTGAACACTGGCGACTACAACTTCAAAGCAACAACACAGCGAAGTAGTTTCCATGCAGCTTCCAGTGCAGCGGCAGCAGTTGAGATCATCAAGACCTGGCTACGCGAGCAGCTCCAGTTTCTGCTCTGACTCTTGAGAGCTTCGCCCAGAATCAAAACTGAGTTGGCAGCACTTTACTGCAGAACTGTCTGAAACACAACGGGAAGCCTCGAGTCTGGTGTTTCGTGCCCGCGAATGTTCCTGATGTCTTGGGAAGAAAGCTACTTTCCCCCAAAACGTTCAGCACACCCTGAACAAGAACACAAGCATTTGTCCATGTTTTCAGGTTCCAGAAACAGAAGGGAACACATATTTATGAAAACAGTTTCGAACACAAAAGGATGGAGCCTTTTTCTTTTCCGTGCATTTCCGCTGCGTTGAGCTCAATTGCAATTCGGTATTTTTCAATGTATCAAGCCTTCACTATGACAGCTGCCCAACGAGGGATCGTACATCAAGTGAGTGCGGCATGCGTCAAGTGTCAATCATTTGTTGAAGTTTCTCCTTGTTGTTCTCTAAAATCACCCGCAAAAATTGTTCACGAAGTCCAAGGAGCATCAGTGCGAAAGCGCCACGGAAGAGTCAAGGAAGTTGAGCTCAAGGGCACAGTCATATTTTTGAGAACAGAACAGAAACAAAGAACGACCGTCCAGTTCATCGGAGCTGCGAACTCTGTTTCTCAGAGGTCAGGACCGCGATGTAGCCCTGGTTGGACACTGTGGCTTCAATGCACCTGAGTACAAGAGCACGTTGAGATTCCTGTACGAAAAGGTACTCAAGTGCAAGGTGGGCAGAGTATCCAAGTATCTTGGTCGACTGTAGAGCTGCGTGGCTTGGTGCTTTGACCTACTTTTGACGGCTTTGAGACCGTTGCTGCTCTGGAGCGGTACCTTCTCATTGAAATGGTGCACTTGTTGCAAGTCGACACTGACGGTTTTTTCTCTTGATGCAAAAAGACCTTCAGTTTGCAGTGCAGTAAGTTCATTGAAATCCAATGTTGCAGTCAAGGTCTTCTTTTTGTTCAATCTTTGTGGACTGATTCAGCGGGCAAACGCGCGAAGTGATCTCGTGGTTGCTGATGCCGAGACCTGATGATCATTTCGTGATGTTCTTCAGTCACAAAACTCTCAGATGAGAAATGGTACTTTTACTTTCACATGATTTTTTTTTCACAAAGCACACTGACAACCAAATTCGTTCAACATCCCCCTGGGGTTCACAACCTCACTGCCAATATTCTGATTGAACGCCATCATTTGACATTTCTCTCTCTTGGTTTTATTTTTCTCTTCAAGTTTACCACTGCCCCAGGTTTTACTTACTTCTCCACGTCTGACTCGGAAAAGCTACCAGATCCCACTCTACATCAACAAAGCTGTTGTCTGACGACTTCAGCTCCAAGCTTCGAGCACTCCACTTGACAAAATTCCCCAGAGAGTGAAGGATTGTGAATTCTGTTTCAACATCGTACACTGTGAACCTGTCGAAAAACACGATTCTCATCCACAGTGTGGTACAAGGAAGAAGCTGGACATTCTGTGAACTTCTTGGAGCACAAAATCATTGGTGCAAAGACCAGAAAGTGATGAATCCGAAGAACTTTTAACCTCACGCGCCGAACCGCAACACTAGAACAGATTGGTGCACTGGGGCAGTTGGCCTCTTTCTGTTCTCTCAGTGGGGGTCGTGGTTGAGTCGACCAACACTCGTTCGTCAGAAGTGATTTCCACTTGGCAAAGACAGCATACTTCGTTGTTGACAAAATCAATTTGGGCTACCCACGCTTTTCCCATGTCGACTGAAAAGCCCGTAAGATGTGCTGATCCTCGTAGTTTTCTTTTCATGTATCACATTCCTGACAGAAAGGTCAAATAGCTTGTACTGTCTGTCTTTGCCAACATGATGTAGAAAACAATGCTGACACAGACGAACTGTGGCCAACATCTACGAACCCGAGTGTAGCAGTGTTTTGCGCAAGATTAAACGCTTCAGCTGCTCAATGTGGCCACACCTGTAGGAAAACGGTGTGATTGCAGCAAAAATCATCGTTATGCCTTCAATTCTGTGACTTCTTTGTTCATGATTGATGAATTCACATTTCAGTCAAAAAACTGGGTCAGAGATTTTGTACCCTGGATCTCGGCTTCACTCGGAAAGTGGAAACAGCTCCAGGTGTTGCCACTTGAAGATGTACCAACCAGTCACTGAAGTCACCAAGCACTTGATACAGAAACTGAAGAACAACCAACAAAGATGTCAAGAAGGAAAATGATTTTCAGACAGCCTTTCCCAATTGTGCAAGACTACCAGGGCAAAGAAATGCGTTCGCGAGTGAACGCTTGCTTTTGGGGGCTTCGGAGGCCTGCAAAATGATGTCGTTCACAGACGAACGAAGGCTCCAGCTGGTCCAAGAAAGCACGAGGCTGGCTTCCACCTGCTCCTGCAGAAATTGTTCCGTCATCTGTTTTGACGCAGTGATGTGACGTCCAAGATTACTCCTGCATTCAACAACCGTTCGCAATGACGAACGCAAACTGAATCCGAGTTTCAGTCCCGACTCAGTGTTGATGATCGGGTGGAGGGAATAGTTTTGAGGACCGTTTCAATGCAGAACTTGGTAGATTTTAGGTACGCACAGGCACACGTCCGGTGAAACATGTATGTTAAAGTAGTTTTGCCCGCACGGCCAAGGCAGATGTTACCAAAGCAAAGACAGTGTTCAGTGGCTGGTGTCGAACAAGCTGTGTGTGCTTACTTGTTTTCTGCAGTGTGTGAGCACCTTTCAGACAAACTTGTACGAGTAACACTGACAGCAGATTCAACTGCTTGAAGAAGTCACCTGACCGGACAACCCTGTTGTGTCCTGCACTCTTTTCTCCAACAGGAGTCTGCACCCCAAAATTCACTTGATGTTGATTTGTCTTGCAGCTGGCGATGGCGACACAGCGGCGCCCAAATTCACCGCAAAACCGGCCATCAAGCAGATCAGCGGCGGCGTGCTCTTCGAGGTTCGCGTCGAGACAGACTCCAAACCGGAAGTCACGTGGTACAAGGGCGACACAGTTGTCAAACATGGCGGCCGCTTCAAAATCACTCAACAAGCCGATGGCAATCAGTACACGCTGCAGCTGGAAATTTCGCAGATCAGCGCAGAAGACGGTGGAACCTACAAAGTGACGGCAAAGAATGAACACGGCACCAGCAACGCCAATCTCAACTTGAATCTGGAAGGTGATAAATTTTGTCATTGTAGATCTACAAGATCCACGGGCTTCTGAAAATCACCTGATTCTGGTTTTCGGAACATTGGTGCAAGGTTCCAGGGGGGGGGGGATGTGATTTGTGATAGTAAATAGGGCAGGAATATGGCTGAAAGCGAGATGTCATCGCTGCCCGAGCGCTTCAGTGAACATTCCTCCCCACTGCGTGTGCACGTTGCACGTCCTGCAGGGTCGAATGCATTCAGACGATTGGGTTGCAAACCTGTTGGACTGAAACACATGTTTTCTTGATTCCAGCTCCAAAAACGTGAGTACCAGGACATCTTTCTGTCAATCTCATTTTTGGCATTTCTTGGTGTGATTTTGGTGTTGTTCTCCTGCATGAAAATGCCCGACACAGACCGATACGCCGCACTTAGTAACCCGCACTGGCTTTTTCTGTTATTATCCATCAAAGAGTGCCAGAGCTCTGCAGGAGCTCTGGTGTGAAGTGTAATAGGTGTGACAGAGGTAGAAGATCTGTAGAAAACATTGCGAACGTGAGTCTTTTTCTGCTTCCGAAACAGTTTTTGCCACAAGAAATCCACGATGTTTTGGAAACTTCAGGAGAGGCCTTGCTTCTGCACAGGCAAGGTGCTTGATGTGTTTACAATTAAATCTGATGCTTGGAGAAAAGCAAAACGAAACCCTCATTTCCTTTAACTCTGCCTTTCATCAAAGTTCGTAAGTCTTTCCATCACCAGTGCAGACAAAGTCAGAATTGTGGAAGATTTTCTGAAACAAGTCGGTTTGGAACGAAACATTCTTCACGTTCCTGTTTTTCTCGTACACGGTGGTCTTTTGTTCAGACCTGAGACCACCTGGTGTGGAAAGGAGACGCCAAACCTTTCCCGCGCGCCTCAGTCGCAAAGTGAGGATCTCATTATGGAGTACAAACTCGATTTAAAAGATGTGCTCGTACACGCATGTACTCAACAGAGTACTTCCTGTGATCTGGAAAATGTCAGCACTGAAGAGAAATGGTTATTTAGTTGCTCATTACGCGCCGTATACTCCGCCAATTAGCCACAGTCAGCGGGATCGACCCTGCAACTCGGCTCAATCCGCAATGTTTCCACCCACACCAAACACTCCTGTCATGGTTCATTCATCTCAACAGCTGCAATTCGAAACGACAGAGATGACTCCATAGCAAGCACAATTTCCAAACAATGAGACGTTGTGCCCAACGACCCCCCCCCCCACCTAAATCTGTCAAACGTGGAAACGTGAACAACCTGAACAGACACAAACTGACTGACAAACACAACTCAAAACAACACCTTTCGGAGATGTGAACAAAAATCGAAACACAGACGTTGTTGCCAATTGTAGTTGTGTCTTGGTTTCATCAAAGGCGCTGCTGCAATTTTACGCAAGCCTTCTGTTTCTCGTTCTGTATGATCTGTTTTGTGTTGGATCTGAACTTGTCACAAGTCTGAAACGCCTTTTGTGTCAGCTGTCTTGACCCAATTGCACATGCAGTTGAATGCACGTATACTTTACTCATACATCTTGTGTGCCGTACCAACAGACGTGAAGGTTGATCAACGTGTCCGTCTTTTGGGTGAAATAACCTCAAGGATGACCTCGTATCATTGTGTCAGTCTGGATGGAAAAGATCCTGAAGAGTTCGATTCGTGTGTACGATCCTCTTCATTTCAATGTGAATGCTTGCGGTGTTTCTTGCAAGTCAAAGCCCACAACACTTGTTTTTGCGAACCTCGATTCAAGTTTTTTTCTCCGCAGAAAAGAAACCAAAATGCTCTTCCTTCAAACTTGTTTTGAATCAATTTCACAACTGGTACGGGTGCTTGGTGACGACATCATTTTCCTCTCTTTCAGTGGTTCAGCGCCCAAATTTATTGAGAAGCCATCGATCAAGCAGCAGGGCTCGCTGATCGTCATGTCGTGCGTCGTGGAGGCGACTCCGGAGCCGCGAGTGCGCTGGTTCCGGGGCGACAGTGAGGTGAAGGCGGGCGGACGCTGGTCCATCCGCACGGAGGCAGTGAGCGGCCAGGCGAACGCCTACAGACTCATCTGTGAAATCACGGTAAGGAGAGTCGCGGAAGTTCACAATCGCTTTTGCTGGTAGATTTGATTTGCTCAGGCAGGACGTTTTTGCCAAAAGCAATAGATTTGCTCTCGTGAAACTCTGTCCAACCCGTCGTTATTCTTGTTGTCAATAAACTGGATCGAATCATACGAGGTTGTGTCAAAATACAGTGTCACTCTGCATGTTTAGCGGGGAGGTCACTGGGCCAGTCTGCACTGAGAAGGATAAAAGAATCGGCTGGTCAGATATTGTCACAAATTGACCACCTATGTCTGTTGCCAAACATGTTGAACATGCAGACTGACACAACCTGGTACGTTCATCATAAATCTTAGCTGAGCAGATGTTGATTTAACTCTCGACCTCCTCTTGATCTGGAGTGCCACACTTCAACTGGTCACTCACCCGGACACTTCAGCACACCAATACTGCTTTGTGTGTTCTTGCGTTCAGCGTGTTGTGAGGTAGGAGATTCCCCCGGAGTTGTGCTACTCAACATTCCCTTGTGCACAGCGAGACAATATTTTTCTGTTTCGTGTTCGTAATCACAAGCTGCCAAGCTCATGTTTGTGGCGCATCAGACCCGCATGTTTTCTGTTGTTTCAGAACCCGGAGGCGGGAGACGGCGGGCAGTACAAGTGCACGGCGGAGAACGACGTCGGACGCGCGAACGCCAACCTCACGCTCAACATAGGTGCGTCCGCGCATTGAAGTCTCCCGTGATGAGTATGACGCTCAGAGCCCATGAGTCCTGCTGATGTTTGATGGTCACTGAGAGTTGGCGCTGTGTAGGCGGCACTGAGCACTACAATATCCAGATGTTCTCGGAATATTGGAACAGAGAAACTTCGCTTGAGTGTTCAGAACGTTCTCTGGCAAATCAACAAGCAGGATGAGGATGCGGGCAATGAGTACTCGGAACGTACTCTTTGAACAAAAGACGATTCCAGGAACCGCTGCTGAGTGACCCATTTAGTTGGCGCTATCTTCACGCTTTGGAAGAGAGCCCCGCAGATTTGAGGAGCTCTGCTCAGGTCAGATCACTCATTGCACATGATCAAACCCTCTGGTATCCACTGAATGTGAACTCAAGCCGCACATGCGATGAGGCTGTTTTGATTTACCAGGCCGCAGCTCCGGCGATGCTTGAAACATGCAGATCCGTTATGCGGGGCAATAAACCTTCCACCACGTCGGTGGTACTCGTGAAATCAACTTCCAAGTTGTGTGATTCATAAAATAGTGCAAACGTTCTCTGACAGAAGTACAATACCTGAATGACAGAGAAAAAAGATCCTGTAATTTGTCGCATCTGGACAGCCTTTCCATACAGAAAGGCCAAGCTTTGACAGAGCATTCAAGGGTGCGTGGAGCGTGTGTGAGCCTCGTGAATTTGTCAGGAGATTGAATCGAATGACACTGTGCTTCAACTTGGTGGTTTTGTGAACAGGACCCGTCCTTGAACGCTCACTCCGGAATGCTTCTGCGAATGCAAAATGATGTCATTGCAGTGAAGTGGCCAAGATCAACAACCAGAGAGACCAATTGTGGGGAGTTTGCAGGTTGAGAATGTCAGCCAATCCTTGTCATATCTGCCTCCACCGCAGGAGTCAGCAAAATTATTTGTTGTTGAAGTCACTGTGCACAACTCAGCATTTGCGCCATGCTTCATGCATGTCTCACCTGAAGATTCACACCGATTCTATTCCCAGAAAGTCCGAAGTCAGGCATTCTTTGGAACCTGAAAAGTGATGAACTGAGATTGAAAGCAAAACTGCATCTCAAGACAATGAGATGAAGTGGAATGTTATTGATGAACACATGAGCCTTCAGTTTAGATTAAGAGATAACCGCGCATTGCGTATACGACTTGTTGCGGTATGTTTGTTGGCAGGTGAACATGTTGGTAATGGATCCAGAACCATGTTCCTGAAACTTCGGCAGAAAAGCATTGTTGTATTGTTTTCTATTGTGTATGCCGCTTTGTTTATGTATTTTGTACGGTGCCAAGTCAGAACGATTGTATGTGCGACTTGTGTATCTTGAATCAGAGTTGCGAAGCATCTCAACCCCTGCGGGGCCCATCGCCAGTACAGCAGGAAGTGAGTCGGCTGTGAAACTCACAGCAGTGAGTCCAACTCGAAGCTTCTGCAGGGTATGAGTACGCGGAGCTACAGCGTAGCTTCTGGCCGGGCAAGCAGGCTGCCAAACAGGCGCTCTTTGCCATTATTCACTGTCTCTGCAGCTCCATACAGTGTACACCAGTGTAGGTACCCGTGCTCCAGCCATAGCTCTAGATATCCCTCCCAACTCTCGCTCTCTCACTCTTTCGATCTCTCCGCAGAGGCACCACCACCAGCTGCGGGCGAGCAGAAGAAGCCGTCGTTCAGCCAGAAGCCTTCGATCCAGCGTTCGGGCACGTCGGTGGTCCTCACGTGCGTGTGCTCCGCCGCGCCCCAGCCCAGCATCACTTGGTTTCGGGACAAACACGTCGTCAAGGAGAGCTCGCGGCACATCATCTCCACCACCCGACAGGAGGGGGACTCCTATATCCTCACTCTAGAGATCCTAGTGAGTAGTTTGTCGTACAACACCCTGTGTTTTTGGAAGCTACAAGTGCCTGGTTTGAAGCGCATTGTGGAAAACAAGGTCATTTGTGGTGACTACCAGATGCGTTTTGAAACGGCTGGCACACGCAAACCATGCCTGAGTTCCTCCCCCAAATCCACTACGTAACCATTGGTTCCCCACTTCACTGACCCCCAGCTGGATAGCGGTTCGTTTCAGTTCTCAGTTTCAGCGTCACCACGTGTATCAACAGGATTGGAATTCACTTCTTCCTTTTGGTTCCTTATCAACACCAGAGGCGATTCCCTGGTGCTGAGCATCCCTCAACGCAATTTCGTTTCTCCACCACCAAGTGACGTTCGGAGCCAGTTGGATTATTTAATCACTTTAATTGATAATTGATCACATCTGAGGAAGGCAGAGGTAGCAGAGGAAAAAAACAACCAGTCTCCTCAGAGAACCATCGCACAAAAACTGATGAGAATAGTTTAAGAGTGTTGAGGATTACACATTATCTACCTGAGAAAAGCTCGTGGAGTTGGAGCACCGGTGAGCAGAGGATCTGGCGTCTATTTTTGGAGAGCAGGAGGAATGTCTACGGATTTATATGCTCCATGTCAGTGTGGCACGTAGCACAGAAGGAGTTGGATACACACAAGTGCTGCACCTTTTGTGTTTTGAAAAGTTGCAACGGATTCAGTGTTCTTGAATGGAAATATTCACTCGAAGGAGTGCCGAGCCGTAGTGCTGCACAAACAGAGGATACGTATTGCACACTGGGATACAATCAAAACAGACAGTGGAATATACTCAATCTTTATGGATATTACTTGTGGGTAAAATAACCTGTATGTAAGTGGCTTGCAATTCTTGTTGCTTTCTGCGTCTTTGTTTCCTCGAAGTCGCAAAGCTTGTGTTCTTGCTGAAGTATGTAGCTTCTCGACTAAATTTCCATCCCTGGATTTTGGAGATGTGTGTCCGCTCTGGCTACAATTCACTCTTTCAGTGTCAGACAAAACTGATCCATTTATGACCTCTTCGCTTTCTGATGTCTCCTTGTCAGGAAACAAGAGACAACCTTCTGCAAAATCCATGCCATCCTTATCCGCGTAACTTTGTGCCCTTTCAGGTGTGATGCTTGTGGTGTCAAGGTCCACAATTCAGGTCCCTGAAGTGTTCCAACACGGCTGGTTTTCTGGCGCACTGTGGGACAAACACTGACATGTCCTTGAACCTTTTGCACCCAACAGAGCGACATGATGAGGTCACAAGCGGGTTCTCTGGACCTTTCCCTGGATCCGCCAAACTCAAAGGTCACATTGGCTCAACAATTGAGTCCTTTTGGGGCCAAGCCACTGACCCTGTTTGTTGGCCATTTCCAGGGAACAAGGGCTCAAGTCACACCAGGTGACAACATACGAGTGCGGCTGTTCCAGAAACCCAAGATGTTTTGGATGATTGTGTCAATTAAGAGATACATCTTCGAGGCTTGTTGTGCAATTGACTCCCCAGAAACGGGCAGTGCCACCAGGGAAATTTTTCGTGCTCTCCATATCACTTGCACTTGTCCCCTTTGTCTTTTTCTGTCACGAGAGGACATGTTCCTGTCACAACAGGCGGAAGAATGGTTTTTTTTTTGTGCTCACAGTAGTTTCCTGTCTTGACAGACCCAACAACCAGTGGAACCATCCAGATTCGTCACTCCTTGTCGAAAACATGCGATAGAAGTCAAGAAAGGACTTGTCCACAAAAATAAACAGAGGTCGTTTCATCATCTGTTGGAATCGCAGCGCCTGTTTGTTCATCACTCTTTTATCTCCCCATTCTGCGTCCATCTAACTGTTCAGTGCTTCCCCAAGCCTCTTCCTGTCAACAGTACATCACCGAGTTCTAGGAAAGGCCCCTGATTTACGTTGCATAGCTCAGTAGGTAGAGAGATAGAAATTAGCGAGTGTGGTTTGCTGAAGCATGCCGTCTGAACTTTGTACCAGATTGACTGGCCTACGTTTGACTGCCAAGAATTCTCCACACCAACTTTTCCTCCGTCTCCCGAGGCTCCTCTCATCCCTGTGTAACTTTCATGTTTGAAAGCAACACTTCGTGGTTCGTGGTTTGCTGAAGTAGCAGAGTCTCAGCTTGTGCAGTCCCTTCCCTGTCAAAATTGTCAGCAAACAACACTCAGAGAGGTGTCCGAATCCTGAAGATGAGGCACGACGTAAAATTTGACCCCTGAGCCACCACTTCGTCCTTTTACCGGTCCGTTTCAGGTTGTAAATCCCGAGGCGTTCCGTCGAGCGGCGAGCTCAGTGTAATTGTGATTGCGTTGCTCTGTATCTGTGTATTGATGTCTGTGGACTGTTGGTTTACTGGGGGTGGTAAACACCTATTTATTTATTTGTCCTCGGGTCAATGCTATTGTTCACCAAACCAATGGTTGGTTACTTTGGTTACACACGATGCCCCTGCAAACAAGCAGTGGCTGCCTGTGATGGTTGGCTGCTTTACCCCTTCCCTCTTGGTAAACCAACCATTGCATGGGTAAAGCCATGGTTCCTGGCAGGCAGGTGGGCAGCCATGGCCTGTTTGTTTGAACAAATCATGTGAGCACAATGCCTGTTGCAAGGTGCCGCGGGCTCGTTGGTCTACGTTCTTTTGTTCTTTCATGGGACGATTGACACCATCTCGACTTGATGAATTCGTGGGTCGCACGTTTTTCAGAAGACGGATCAACCAGGCCAACAAGTTGTACGTGCTGAATCTCTGGCCAAGGTCCTCGTGATCAATATCCTGTCCCTCCCCCAAGTCGGAATGGGGTCCAGTGTTTTGAGACTCACTGGTGAATCATTTGGCCAAGATGTACGTTGCAGCGGCACAGAGGTTGTTGAGTTTGACAAACTGGTGAGAACACTCCCAGTGCTTTCTGGTTGACCACTTCACCAGAGCTGACCCAGTTCTCAATTTTCGTGTGTACGTCAAGTAAGGGAGGTCTTCTCTCCAGTCTCATGTCTGTCACTCGCCATTTAACGTGTGGTTTGCGGCTCCAGTTTTCTCGTCCTGCCCACATTTGTCTGGTTGAGCACAGAACTAATTTATGGTCACACAGCAAATTTAGAACACAACGTCTGTATTGTACAGCAAATGTGTCAGAAGGGTTGGCACGCACAGGAGCCTGTGAAAACACAGGGAAATGTCTCACCTCAGAGACACAAAAAAGAGAGCACAGTGGGAGAAGTGTGTACTGTCACGCCCTGAAGCTGCCTCTGGTCAACGTCCAAATGGTCAAACCCCAAGTGTCCTTTGGCATTGAAAACGTGGAGCAGAGATCATTCGCTTGCAGTGTGACTAGAAGCTCTGTTCCCTCAGCAAGTCTTTCAGTCCAGATGCCCAATGACCGTAACACCCTGTTTTCAAACATTCGACAAATTTTGCTTTTGATAAACAACCAACAAAAGACAGGTTTTTGGGCAATGAAAATGCAGATTTGAAGCTGGACAATACCAAGAGTGGCTGAAACTTTTGAATTTTTGGCTTTGGATAAATGACTTCAGTCAGTTCCTGGACCAGTGTGCCTGATGGAGGAGAATGGAGAGATGTTGTCAGCTGCAACGTCAACTAAAATTGTGTCACAAGTCAAAAGTTCATCAGGAAAGAGAGAAAGACAGTGAGTGGCCTGGGAAAACAATGATCATCACCTTCTTCCTTTCTTCGACAAACAAAACGATTGCATTTTATGACCACGGACACACGTGTTAGTTGCTGGAAAACTTCGTTTGGAAGAAAGATTCAGGATGAAAACATGGGTTTTGTCCACTGCGACCTGGTCCAAAAGCGAACTCTCTTGGTCTCACCCTTGAACTTACCCCGCAGGACACAGCGAGACAAGCTGGTGATTCCCCTGGAATGTGCCAAGGGACAAAATGCTGCGATGTCTCTCATTGAAAGTCCCAGTCAACTTTGTCTCACATGAAATCCAGAGAGAGAATCCTGCCAATTGAAAAACGCTTTACTGTACATCGGAAGTGTCCACCACAGGCTTCATGCTGAAGCTCCCTGGGGTGGGGTCTCTTGGGCAAAGGATTGCCAGGAAGTTGTAAAGTGTTATCTCTCGAGTTTGGTGGTCGGGGGGTTGTGCACCAAAACAAATGATCAACCGCACACAAGAGATTCGTTGCTGTGATTGGTTGAGTCTTTCCTGGCACACTGGTTGTCCCTGCCTCTGTCGAACTCGAAGCTTCGGGGGAAATCACTTGGATCCAAGAAGAACTCACAAAGGTGGAAGAACCTGTTCCCAAAACTTATGGAATTTCAACTTTCTTCTCGCACAAACGCGAAGGTTTTCACATTGAAGGTAATTTCTGATCCAGTCACACCAGTTTGGGGAGTGTAGAGAAATGGAAAGGGTGCAGTGGCAAGTTTTTCCATTTTACTAGTCTGTGCAAAGCGGAATGTGTGTGTGTGTGTGTGTGTGTGTGTGTGTGTGTGTGTGTGTGTGTGTGTGTGTCTTCTGAAACAAACGCACGTCGGAACAAAATTTAGTGCGAATTTCTCGCAAGCCAGAGCACAGCAGGAAAATAAGATTTCAGAGCAAGGCACGCCATGTGATCGCCCGTTGGTGGTAACTAAGGAACAGACCCTGGACTTTGTAAAACTGAGGCTCCTGCAGTCTTGGAGGTGGTTATATTATTCAATCAACTGTGAGACACTCACAAATGGGCGTTGTTTTGTTTTCAGCTGAATTGAAATTTGCCATCTCACGGAAGATGTGTTGCTCTTTGTGCCCCACTGAGAAAATTTCCTTTTGTGTGTGCTTATCTTTGTGTTCTCTCCAAAACGGAGCTACAGTCCAAGCAAAATTTTGTACTCACACCACGCTCTTCATTTTCCGCAGAATGTGAAGCAGAAAGACGCTGGAACCTACAAAGTTGTCCTCAAGAACGAGAGTGGGGAGGTGAATGCAAAGGTCAAACTTGACCTCCCAGACGAAGCCGAGGAGGAGTCTGAACAACAGGAAGAGGAACCTGCACCGAAGAAGCCCAAGGCCAAGGACAGCAAGAAGCCTGAAAAGGCCAAAGCTCCTGAGTCGGAGCCGGAGCCCGAGCCGGAGCCTGAGGTTGTAGAGGAGGATATCGAGCCTGACGTCGCAGAGGAAGCAGAAACCATGTAAGTACAAGTACACGTAACTCCGAAGCTGCTGGATTGGGTAGTTGAAGTCGCGATAAATTTGACCTGTGCTTTTTGGAGGTCAGAAAAGTTCTTCGTTGGCTCTGAATGAAAATGATTGAAGTCCAAGGACATGTTTCAAGCCGTCAGCTTGGTTCACTCGTCGGTTCGTGCTCGTGGGCAACTGCGCAATTGCAATCAGAAGTGCTTTGGCTGAATATTCACAGGCAAAGTTCACACGTTGGTGGAGATCCTGACAGATTCTCAGTGATTACAAAACATTGACAAGCTGTCGCAAATTTCCACCTCTTGTACTGCAAGCTGGAGGAATGTAAACATTACTTTGTTACTTCTTGCATCCAGTGCACTGATTGGCCTATGTATCAATTCACAGAACAAAAGATAGATTAGCACATCAGGCTGTGCATGGACTCCATGTTTCTACAGGATATATCATTGGTGTGGAGGCAAAACGTAGTCACTAGACCTCTACATGCTATTCAGCTTCCATAATGCCAGTCCCATAAACAAGGTTTTGACAGAAGTTGGGTCAGACTGAAGCAGAAACTGTTGTTTGTGTGATTTTCTGAGCTCGTTACCACAACGTTCCACTGTTGAACATTGCGCCGTGGGCCAAGGAGAATTCTGCCAAGAAAACTGCTGAACGACTTGATGTCTCCGACCCTTGTTGCAAAAATGTCTGCGACAAACATATGATGATTTCCGATTGCGTTCCACTCTCGGATTACAGACAAAGCATGTGGTTGTTGAGAACAAGAGTCGGAAATGCACACAACATCAGGGAGGCATTCAGGATTCAGTCAGGACCCAGACTCAAGCGTAGGTGGCTGAACATCCTTCGACAAGGTTCAAGAGAAAGAGAAATTTTTGCACCCTGGGCAGACCAAATTAAATCTTCGGAGATCAAAGGGTGTGCCCCCTGAGTCGCCTGAGACACTCACCAAGAACTGAAACCTCAAAGGGCAAAACTCGCTGAGCTGAGAAAAATGCTTGAGCATGCAGGTTTCCTTCCTGGACTGGTAGCCAGTCTGCTGGATGAAGGAGCAGACGTGAGGAGTATCTCACGTTTGATGTACAGTTGTTGGCGTATCTGGATGGGCTGGTACTCGCTGAAGAGCGCCGGGCTATTGCAAGTTTGAAGTGGCAAGTTTGTGATGTGGGGCTGGCTGGAGGGCCTCTGCTTTATAACTGACATTAGATAAGGTGTGTTTCTTTCAGTACTTAGCGATGGATCAGGGCTCTTGCAGGATCCATTCTGCCTGTCTTTCAGTCTGATTTCTGCACAGTGTTTACCTGCAGCACCTGAAATCGGGAATCTCGTGCCAGAATATTCAAGTTGGGCCATTGCGAACAGCGGACAAATGCACACCTCAAAAATTCGTGGTTGACCTGCATTTTCGTTTCTGAGGCCAGCAGATTTGTCTGAATCTGATGTTTGAAGACATTCAGGAAAAAAACTCTTTGTTTCGTTTCTCCAGTTCATCTGTGCTATGAAATTTTGAGATGTTCTCTCGGTGTTGTTGTGCCGTCATCCGGGACTGTGGCATTCCTTCGATTGGTGTCATGTCTGGTTGAACTTCACATCCTCAGGCTTTCAACAGAACGTATGCTGTTTGCAAAATGTTTCGATGCCTTTGGAATGTCAGGTATGACGAGGCTCTGGATCTAGCGGAAACCCGGGACACTCACTCCTCGTCAAAAAGTGAGTGCGTGTGTCATTAAGAAGCCACAATTGGCAATCACAGCGCAGTTGTGATAAACAGACGAGGTCCGTTTTCAATCCCGCGCATCGATACCTGCTCCACATGCGCAGGCAGTTTCTCTCTCCGTTGGAAAAACAAACGCATAGATCAATCCAAGTGCCAAACTTCGAGGGGTTTGCCACAAAATGGATGTAACAAAATACCCGGTAATGAATGTGATTTCGGAAAGGGCCAGCAAAATTGTTCTTCGTACAAGTACGCTCGTGTATTGTTGCAGTGTGTAATTTTTAAGTTGAGGAGCATCAGACATCCAGGGAATTGTTGTGCACTCTGTGTCTTGGTTCCATCCTCTCTTCTGTGCCTTTGCACAGGCCATTTTTGTGATACGAGCAATCTTTGTACACTCTCTGTCCAATCTTTGTACACTTTCAAGTGAACGTTGCTGTTCCTTCCTCTCATATGGATGTGCGTACATGGAAAAGGAACAAAGCATCTTCTCTTGTCCCAGATTTACAACCGGCTTGTTGTGAGTCCAGTAAATGTTCTTGAGTATTGCACCCTACCGCGATACCCCCTTGTTTGATCTTTCGCACTTAAGACAGCAATTCATGGGGCAACAAGATAAACGTTTGCTTTCCTTCTCGACTCCACTGTTGCTGCACCAAGTGTTTCAGCAATGGAGAAGGAACTGCAATTGATTGCCTTGTGCTGAGCCCTACTTTCTGCCCAAGCCTTACACGGTTGCTCGTTCACTTTTTCGAACTTTTCGGTCCCCCCCCCTCCATTCTTCCCAACCGTGTAAACAGGGAGGCCTAGGCAACGCGTTAACAATCGTGAATATCATTCATGTCCATTGCAAAGCACAGATTTGTTGAGTTCGATTCGAACACTGACGACATGTTGGCAAAGTCAGTTTCTGTTGTGGTGAATCAGTTGTTCGGTTTGGTCAGCTTGAATCGCAACACTGGAAAATACGACCTGCAAAGAAGCAACTCACAGGTTTGATAGGAATGATAATCAGCGTTCAACGGGAGTAAAGTGGGAGTTCCCTGGTTCCGGTTTTGCAGTTTTATGAGAACCAGAAACAGACGGCATCCTGATTTACGCTTGTTTATTCGCACGGGATCGTTGTACCTATCGGTCCAGGAAGGGCACAAGTTCTGGTAGAAAACTACGTCTTCGTCAAGCATCTGGTGCGAATCGTTCTTGCACTGTTGCAAAGCACTGGAGGACTGCTCCAAGATCCTGCATTCTGCACCTCACAGTTGTGAGTACGGTGCACACTGTTGCAGTTTTCTACCTTTGGCCCACGCGAACCGAACTTTCTGTTTGCAATTTGGAGGTTCAGTGATAAAAAGTTAATCAAAGCCACCAAGAAATTTCGGTGTGTGCACGACGAAACTTGATAAGACAAGAAAACAAACAAGACGAAGAAATTTGCACTGAGTTCAAACTGCAAAAACTTGGATGAAGACCTAAATTTTGGCAAAACAGCTTTCCACGTTATCGTAAAGTTATGCTCTTGATTGGTTGAAGTTGAAGATGTGTTGCTAATGCCCGATGGTCACACGCACGCTGTCTGCACGAGCCAGTTTTACAACAGGGTTTGAAAATCCCAAACGTTCTGCCAACATGCGTCACCCACGCAACGTTTGCTTAATTTTCAGGTCCATATCAGGTGTTGAAATAGCGATGTTCGTCGTCGTGTGGGTGACGCGACATTGGCGTGGCGGGGCTCTGACGAGCGTCATGCTCAAACTCCCCCAAGTCCCAAAGTACTTTTACACGGGCTTGTTGATCCAAATTCTCATTTTGTGCTTGAAAGAGGGGAGGCAGAAAAGAAAACACCCCTTGCTAAACACCAGGGATCAGGAGCTAGATTTTTGTTGTGAAGCAGGAGACAGTCTTGCGTTCGATGCCGACTACGTGAAGCCACCCGAGTACACGCCTGATTCATTACTGTTCAAGTGTTCGTAACACTTTTTTGCGATATTGGACCAGACCAGGAACAGGTTTACCTGAGAAGAGATGTGACCCAGTGTTATCGCAAATAACACAAATCACAGACAGGCGAGACTCCCATGGCTCCCCTGTATACCTGTCATCGTTGCACAGAGAAAGGTTATTTCCGTCATACCTTCCATCATTGCGACGAGATTTACACAATTATGAATCTCACCTCTGAGAGAACACCCGAGACGATGAGGGCAGAGACTGTCATCGTCGTGTTTCAGGCCAAAAATGATCGGTAAGACAAGATGCGAACGCAATGGACACGTTTTTACCTGACAAAAGGTTGCTGCTTCCCTACCTGAGTCTTCCACAAGAGTCGGTCTCTGACGACCTCAAGCCCAAGTGGCTCTTGCCTTTCCAACGCCAATAATATTGACATGGGATGGTTGTTTTGTGGAGCCTGACCGATTTGTACCCTCGAAACACGGAATATTCTTCCATACAATCAGTGGCTCGTCCCCCTCCCCACGTCGTGAATTTCCACGCCAGTTGAGCTCGAAAAGTGGAAGTTGTTCCAGTTCCCAGACGGTATGCTGAACACCACTGACCTCACAATTAGCACCGCCTTTGGTTTCTGGGAGGTACACAGCCTGCAAACTACAGGTAGAGGTGCAGATAGAAACGCCTGCAATTTTAGGGTGACAAGAGTGGGTGACACAACTGATAAAAAAGATTATTCTCCCCAAATGTGCCCCGTCATCGTCTGCAATCGACAAGAAACTTGCACGCGGCTACTGGGTGCTTGTATCCCTTGTGTCTGGTGAACAATTGTTGTTGTTTGGTGGACAACGATCTGCAATTCACAATGTTGTCTTTCAAAAGACAGGTGAAAACTTGTGACTTGGTGTTTGTAAACGAGAGGAACGCACTGTCTTCGCACGAAAAAGTTTCAACGATCGCGAACCCCAACGCTGATCATGCATCTTTGTTCGGAAAACGCACCCGTTTGTGAGACAAGACACATCTACGAAAACAATTCCCGGTGTTTACGCCGGAACCGCGTGCAGAAATCCACAAAACAGTGCTTTGGTAGCATTTCCCGTGTTTAATTGACACCAAACCATTGTTTCCTCAACACGGGATGTTTTGACTGCGTTGGAGCCCACCCAGAGCCACAGATAGGGCGCAGCAGCTCTGTTGGCAAACCGAGCTGGTTGTGCAGCTGATGCTCGTTGCTCTGAGAGAAGCTGTGGGTTCGAATGAGTGACTTCAGGCTGTCAGAAGCTCGTTCAACTCACCTTTCTGTTCATCTCCATTGCTTCTAATTAATTTTTCGGAGGCTTCAACAATCTTTTGTTTCCTGAAATATTTTGCGGTGTTTTGGAAGTGGGTCTTGGTGGAAGTCAGGTGAATCTGCTGCTCGTTGTTGTGCGAATTCCCTTTAGGGCGAAGCACCATGTGGTAATGCAGTATATGGCAGCTGGACCAAAATGTCCCCTGCCCCCCTCCCCCCTTGGGACCCCCCTCCCCCCTGGGACCCCCCACAGCTAGACCCCTGTGGCCAGACCCCCCCTAAAGATAGTATGACTGGTAGAGGATAAGGAGGACCAGGAAGAATTGATGAACAAGGAAGAATTGATGACATTACCAACACTGCAAGGGACTTCGCACTGCAGTTGCCTTGAGCACTGCTTCTTGTTTGGCTGTTAGCTGCCGATTGACGATTCGACTTTTCAGCAGAATGGCTCTGAACAAGCAAAAATGCAAACTCTCTTTCCACAGAGAAACAGGCTGAAACAGACTTTTAGAACCACATTTGCCACAACATCTGCACGAGCATGTTGTTGTGTACGAACGGTACACCAAGTATTGATAAGCTGCTTCTAATGTCTGAGCAAAACGTTGCCTTTTTCTGTCATACCAGTGTCAGATTGTGAACATGAGGATTTGGCTTGTTGAGTGGAGACAACGCACTTTTCGAAGCAGAAACTAAGTTTGGAGTTCAGGCTTCCCTGAGTGCAATGCCTGAACAGATCAAACGTATTTCAGACACCTAGACAATTAAGCTTGTGAGAAAGAGATGCTTCCCAGGCAATGATCCGGACCTGGCTCCGGTTGTGCACTGTGTTGAAAACAGACCCACCCGTGCACTCCACTGTGACATGGACGTTGGCTTTTGCTTCTCTTGAAAAGTTAAGTCCATGTTTTGTGTTTCAAATGGACATTCGTTACCTCTCCCCACTTGGTCTGCTGTCAGAGGTTCATTGACAATGTGGTTTCTGTTTCATGGCCTCGGGGAACTCGAAGGTTTTGAAAGAACACTATGGCAGCCAAAAGAGCACACAACGTTCGTGCCCCCAATGCACGATTTTCATACAAATTATCAGTCCAATGCCTTCCTGATCAATCATCCTGGTGGACACAGTCTTTCCATTTTGAGTGCACGAGCGTTGATTGGTATTGCTTTGAAAAGAACAAGATGCAGAGCCCACTGAGGAAACTTGCAACACTCCTGAATGCAAGAGAAGAGGCGAAGTTGAATGTTGGTCAACGAATAAGTTTTGTTGCTGCATGTGAAGCAACTCGTTCGAATTCAGGAGGACAACGTGGAAGCCTTTTCTCGTGCGATGAGACACCGGGCGCGGTCACCTGAGGTTCTCATGATCGATCTCTTGTTATTCAACCTGTGCAATATTCTGCAACCTGTGCTCGGAAATATTGCAGTGAGTCTTCCGGTACTGAAAGCGAGTTATATAATACAGAGAGAAATACAATAAACAGATGTGGTGAGAGTAGCGAACCGACTTCTCGCATCAGCTGTACGCTGATTAGACAAAACTCGAGCTATTTTCTGCCAAAGAACAAGCGATACCCTGACATTTTGCTCACACATTCTTCCAGTATATTTAGAAATAATAAAATATTTGCTAAACATAAATAAGCTGTTTTATCGGCTCCTCTTTGCATTTACTTGGCGCTGAGGTTATGACTATTACACAGCAATAATCCAACAAATCTGCTGTATTTGCCAGAAACATAAAAATCACACTTCACTTCAAAGTCCCTTTTCACCATCGAAGGCTGAGTAAACTTGTGCAAAGATTAAAGGTCTCTTCACACTCAGAACAACTGGATCTTCAATGCCGCAGGTTTCCTCAAAGCTTTCTTCGGTGAGCAAGAAAAGTTTTCCTTTTTGATTGTGGTCAAGGCAAACTGCGCGCTGACGAACTTACGTCAACAAACATGCATGTGGACTGTCAGACAAGGATTTTTTTTCACACTGGCCCACTGTTTGTTCGGTCACAGTTTGGAAGAGCCTTCAGCAAGCAGAATGCGAACCAACGTCGTTATTGACACACACACACACACACACACACACACACCACCACCACCACCACCAACAACAACAACAACAACAACAACAACAACAACAACAACAACAACAAGAGCAGCAGCAGCAACAACAACAACATCAGCAAACAGGCCCCACGGTGGCTCCAGTGGCCTCACTCATTGCAAAAACGTTCTGAAATGTTTTCATGTTGCATATCTCAGTCACTCATTTTGTTCACTTATTTCTGTCACTGAGTTCACTTGCTTAATTCAGATGCTTTTTGACACAAAGCACCAAATTGACTCACCAAGCCCACCAACAACCCCATCACACCAGCAATGAGACAATTTTTCCTGTCCAAAATCCCTCCTCCCCAAAGTATTGTTTTCACTGATGGCCTAAATTTCTGAAGAGAGCTGTTCTTGTCACAGCCAGAGAGCTGTGTTGCAGGCAGCAAGCTACGAAACAAGTTCAATGAGAGCTGCGTTTCAGCTTGGGTAGAGCTACGGGTGTGTCACAGTCAGGGCACCAAGCTGTTGCTCGTAGGCGTTTGTGTCGTACGATCTGGCACACATTCTGCCCGAGGCGCTTTGTTTTTGGAAGCAGTGGAGACAAAATGCGCAAGCAGTTGTGATGGCTCTGAGAACCAAATTCGTCAGCATGTACGGTTTCACATTTGCACATGTTGAACGTGAGCGTGAAAGTCATGGCCAGGACAGTGGGCCCCAAGTTCGTGTGGGCGGATTCATGAAGGTCCGAGTCCGTGATTCCTTGAATTTGAATACACAAAGTGAAAATGCGACAAAGGAGATTAGATTCACAGCACTGCACGATTGCTCGGATTCCTGAGCGGCAGCCGAGGCCATGTAACTTGCTTGGGTTGGAGACTGACTTGGAGGAATGGAATGTGAAACATTTCTCTTCCAGCAGCTGAAGCGCAGAGCTGATTGTCTCAATGTATCATTTGTACGCGAGTACCTACATTGCAGCAGGAAGCGATACAACGAATTCAATGTTATGAGTGAGGAGCATGAGGAAATGTACACAGGCACCGAACATCAGTAATCCACACTTTATCTCCTCAGGGTCTGCCGAACATCTGTTTCTGTTGTGTGTTTCCAACAAACACAAGATCTGCGTAGACAGTCAGGTCGTCTGCTCTCGGTGCCTTCAACTGCGGAATGGACGTAGGCATGTTGTGCAGTTGAGTTTGTGGTTCCCAATTGTTCGGCAAGGCAATGACTTGCTCCTCCAGTATGTGTGCAAAACCTCAATCAGCGAACAGGGCGCTGTGTTCCCGTTCAGAAATCGCACCGTTGAAAAGTTCCTGTGGCACGCTCCAAACATGTTCACAGCAAAAACACAGGACACTTGGTCAAGATGAAACAGTCTCTCAGTCTTTTTGCAAATTCCTTGTTGCCTTTTCGTGCGCGGGCAGGTGAGTCGAAAGTGGTTTTGCTTTTGATTTGATATGTTATCGCTCCAAACAAAAGCTGAGGTGGGTAAACAATCGTTTCATGTAAATACATTTCCTCCACAGTATTTGCCAAGAGATAATCATTTTCTGTGACGAAAAATATTTTTTCAACAGCCTCACACTCTGAATGTCTGGCAGCAATATCTCCGTGTTCAGTCAGTTTGCCGATGAATTGGTGAAAATTGCAGTGAGCAATGGAGAAATCATCCGCCTTCTTCTCTTGGAGGGCACAAGAACAGGGATGAAGCTGGAACATGACAAATGGCTTCGATGATAGAGCTGTGCTTGCAACATGATGATTAAAACTCTGAACTGGAGTTGTGGCTGCAGAATTGGGCGAAGGAGAGAGAGATTTACCGCGTAGCCTGGTGTTGCTTCAGAGCTGGCCCAGCGGAAAAATCTACAGGCAAAGCAGCAGGGGTATAATATACATGTGTACATGTCCTCCTGTGCACAGAGAACAAGAAAACCCTGGAAGTATACAACGGAGAAACTACTGCAGCTAGATGCGTCGGAGGATATGATGCAGATTTGGCGAGGGCAAAGACCGTGTGGTCCGAGTCCACTTTGATCACAGTCGACCCTCAATCCACCAGCTCCAGTTGCCTGTCGTTCGGAAAGCTAAGAACCTGAATGCGGCAAAATTCTTGAGTGTCTCCTGAGGGACAAGTTCGAGTTCGGAACAAAGATCAAACCGAATGAAAATCGGACCGGTGTTTGTTTCGCTGTGATGGACCCAACAAACAGTGATTTGGGTCCTGGAGTACTGGTGTGATTTCTTGTAATTTCAAGCCCAGATAAATTATCTGTCCTTCTCTATCATCTGTGACTCTGTCCATCGACTGCCCATTTGAACGAACCCGCTGTTCGCAGATTCCTTTGTAATATCTGCTGAAACGCACGCTTGTCCAGTGAAGATCGGAGATGTCGGAGTCCGTGACATGTGCCAACGGATCTTGATTCGTTTTCCATTCACCACAGGAAAGATGGGCTGAAGATTTTTGACAAAACACAACGAATGCAATTGTCTCTTGAAACTTTTGCGTCTACCTCGGTTGCTGTACTTGTCTTTTCTCTTGTACGCAGGCCTCCCCCCGAGGGCGGTATGAGCGCCGCGGAGAAGCGCGAGGAGTCGCGGCGCAAGGCGCAGGAGGAGCGCGCCAAGCGCGAGGAGGACCGCAAACGCATGGCCGAGGAGAAGGCGAAGCGCGAGGCCGAGCGCAAAGCCGCCGCCGACGCCGCCAAGAAAAAGCGTAAGTATAAAACGACCACTTGTAGTTTGGGTCACGACGGAGGAAAACTAGCCAGGAGCGAGACGAGTCCGTGTGAAGGCGCTCTCGTCCAGCCAGCGGAATGGACTGACTATCCATGGACGCTGCTATCGTTGCGCCCAGCACATATTCGTGCGCCGTTTCCCAAAAATCAGTTCAAATTTGCTCAGATAAGAATTGAAATTTAAAGTGAACATCAACAGGTCGGTGTCAAAAGAATCTGGCCGAATTGAGCGACTTTCCTAACAAGGCGAGTCCCAGGGTGCGCGCACACCGAATCAGTTTCTGGTTTCGTCTGTTTACCTGCCAATGAAAAAAGAATAGTTTGCAAATCGTTATTTTTGCACCAAATCAGTTTGTGGACTGGTTCAGATATAGGTGGAGAAAACAATGTTGTCCTGTTGCTCAATTGCGAAAGACAAAACAGTTGTTTTTTGTAGAAAAAAGTCATTCTGCTGAATTCTAAAAGATACTAAAATCGGACAATTGTCAAAAACATACAACAACCTCAACAAAGTCCAGCAACTCTGCCCCTGAACCGATGAGGATGAACGAAGACAAGACGGAAATTAACCCGTCAGTCGGTTTGCCCTCATCAGGAAACAACGAAAATCATCTGCCATCAAGCTATCCATCAGAGTCGTGCCGTCAGTTTTTTTTTACCCTCAACCTATGGATCTCCTTTCCACAGAACCAGAATACATGCGACCTGTGGCACTCTGATCAAACATTTGATTCGACGCTGGAAGGTCGAAATGGTGTGGATGTGTGTGCAGTCACTCGATGGCGCAATCTTTCCGACCAAAAATTCTCTGTTCTTGTTTTTGCGTGGCCCCAGAGAACAAACCAATAGCTTCTCGCATTTCTGAAGCGTTCTCGTGCTGAATCACCAACAACCAAATGAGCTGGAGAATTGCAATGTGTGCTCGCGCATGTGATCCACTGGACCCTTTTGTCGCAAACTCATCTGGAGACGGTTCACGTTCTCTCCTGCGACAATGTTCTGCAAGTGAGCCTGGGATTCTCAAAGACACTCCGGAACTGCGGGTCAATTCAGCCAATGTTGAGATCACCTCAGAGACGCCTGTTGTCGTGCAGAGACGATCAATCGTGATATTTGTTGTGTTTGATATGTGTAGGAGAAGAAAAAAGTAAAGCTGGTAAAGGTATGTGGACAGTTTACTTCATGACAATACCGAGAGGTCATGAAATCAGACTTTCGTTGGGTGGTTGAATATATTGTTACAGACTCCACGTTGCAATATATGATTCATGTCAATGTGCAAAGTCCACTGTCCTGTGTCTGTGTGTTATTGCTGTCTCGTCTGTGCAAAAGAATGTTTTTGTCAAGTACCAAATCAGCCATTTACAGATTTCGAAGTGTCCTGGTTTGCTGGTTTTGTGCCCAGGCGAAGAATCCTGCAGCAGAACCTTTTCCGTCCTTGTGTTCAAGACGATCGACCACCTACAACGATCGACCAATGCAATCTCAATTCTGAGCGAAATGACCAGAAAAACTGGGTCGTCAAACTTTACGCCTCGCAAGAACTTCCTGTCCTGTGAATGAGCGTTTGTCGGTCTGTTTTCAGCTGGAGCTGCAGCCAAGCCCGGGGCTCCGGCCGCGGCCGGGGACGGAGAAGCGCCAACGTTCTCCAGCGAGTTCAAAGATGTCGTGAGTGGCTTTGCCGAAACACCAATGCACAGAAAACTCGACCTACGAGGAACGGCCATGTTTACGATATAGCTGTCCAACTCTGGTTGCTCTGGATTTTCAAAACCTGACAGCATTGCAAGTCCGCTGTCCTCGCCAAATGGACTGAAGAGAAATTTTCGAGAAAATTCTGGCAGACAAAGCGATGCCTTTCAACACATCAACAGTTTCTTTCGAGAAATATTTATTCCCTTCTCTTCTGAAAACTACGAGGCCCGTCAATTATGAAACCGTTTTTCATCCGGTAGGACCCCAAAACCTTCATGGATTGCCCTGGAAAGTTTTGTATACAATCTTAACTTGCATAACTTCATTTTA
>JAAUXT010120032.1_pt1 | contig 29455 bp, 29 predicted proteins | sample 7278171 | NCBI WGS metagenome assembly JAAUXT01 (sample SAMN14350112, study PRJNA611818) | marine sediment metagenome | isolation source: surface marine sediment (1.8m) | place: French Polynesia: Moorea | collected 2018-08
CTAAAAAAACCTGATGATTTACTTTGTTCACAAGTCACTGTGTGTGACTGAAAATTCGCACCACTACTTCGCAGCGCCTCAGAAGGAAGCGATCATGCCACCGTGAAAGAAACACGGTTATCAGGCTTCACAAAGTGATATTGCGTCAAGCTTCTCTGGGTGAGTGGAACTTCAATAGGCACGAGAAACGGGTGACAAAGCAAAGCCATGAATGAATTAATATCCGCAGACTGTGACAATCAACGGACGGGAGGGGGCTGCAGATTAGCCGCATATTGAGAGGAACTGCCAGAACCAGTCACACTTGTGTTTTGCGTCAACAAGCACTGTGATGCAGTCTCGACGCAACACCCATTGAATTGCGCATGCAGTGTGAATGAAGCAGGACTGAGCCCTGTTTGTACGAGCCGTAACACTGCAGAGACGGATGGGCGAGTCTGACCCAGCTCGCATTCCTCTTCCACGGGAACACTTCAAGCTGAAGGAGTTTCATGTTGCCTCAGTAAAACTTCAAACGGCATGGGCGGCGGCGTCCCACAGATCAAAGGGTGCTGCGTCGCCACAAGTGCACCAAGGCGTCATCCCTTCCGAGGGTTGTGAACGTGGCTTCTCCGCTGACAGGGGCCCCTGGGTCCCGCCCTGTACTCCCACATTTTTTGCCCTCTTCGTGCTCAAGAACAAAGCTGAGAGATGGACTTCCTGAACTCGTGACTGCAGCCCGGAGGATTGGACCCTGGCTGGTGTTGAGACAGAGTCCCTCGATTCTGGTCCTGAATGAAACCAAAGCGAAGTTGAAACCAAAAGCTTGTGTGGAACACAGCACGACGTCGCCAGTGGTCCGAACCGCTGGGGCACGGCTGGAATCTTCTGCTTCTGTCAGATTTGAGATGGGAGAGTTGTCGGCTGTCAGCCCCGAGTGGATCGAGTCCGACAACTCATCTCCCGAAGCCTGCACAGTGAACAGATTCTTCCCAAACCGCGCTGCTGGCTACGCGTGTCGTGCGATGTCACACTGGACGCGCCTTGGAAACGCCCTGAGCAGCGGTCATTGCAGCGCGTGGCGCACCCAGTGTGAACCGACCCTCCACATTCCTTGAAAACATCGATTCCCAAGTGCATCTCAACCCGACTCACTCAGAAGCCTTTCGAAGACATCAAGAGTCATCTACACACGGGGGAAATGGCACAAAACTATCACCCAAGCCCAGACGCCCGAAACGAATTCCAGCAGGACAGGGGAAGATCTAGAATTTTGTTGAAAAGTTCACTCCTCCCCCCACCCAGGCAGAGCAATCCCAACTTGGAAATCTTAGCATGAGAACACGGAAACTAAAACATCCAATGACAACAAATGAGAAACGTGGAAGTGTATCATCGACGCAACCCTGCAGAAAGAACCTTGGGTCTGGACCTCCTGGATCCAACCCTGCAGAATGGACCTGCAGCCTGTGCCTTCTGGGTCCGGCTCTGCTCCTGTGCAGGGAAGACCTGTGGCCTGTGTCCTGGATCCGGCCCCACAGGAAGGCTCTGATGAGGAGAACGCTTCACCAGAAGCCGAGGAGCGACAGAGAAATTCACTTCGCCTCGTGATTCATTATCATCAGAACCGCAGCGCTGATAGCGAGCAAAGAAACAGGACGCCTGGAAAAACACTCCTCTGGACTCCCAGCACTAATCTGATGACCAGGCAAACTTCTTGATTTGCTCTGAGGCCTGATTCACACTTTGAAAGTGTCCAGTGATGCGTCTCGGTGTGAATCTGGGAGCTGTGACGACGCAGCGCATCCAATGTGGAGCTGTATCCAAACGAATTGGTTGTTTGTCGGCTTGACAACAACCACGCCTGGAATGCTTATTGTTGCCGAATTGAATGACCAGCACAATCCTGATAATTGGTTCTCCATCCTCTGGTGAATAGCACTGCTATGGAATGGGCTCTGTTCGCTCAGCCACATTCCGAAGCCATTGACTGCGTCCCATTGACTTGAAAAACAGATCCAGAAAGACGCAATGCATCACGCATCCGGTGCGACTCTGGATTCACAGGAGTTCCCATTGTCCTCGTACCTGTCAACTTGCTGGTTGTTCCTTGCGCGAGAGTACCCTCGCAAATAGATCTCCTCAAGCCAGAACCATGCACGAGCGTGCAGACAGCACACGCACACAGACACACGCACACACCCGAAACCCTGCCATAGCTTTGAGCAGCACTTGATTCTGGCGTTGACGTTATAAATTGGATGCAATCACATTTTCCGAGTCAACAGACAACCTGAGCCTTGCAACCCTGGATTCAAACCGGAGACGCCATACGTTTCGTCCCGTGCACCGTTCAATGAACGCCGCGTCGACACAGCGTCCGGGACGCGACGCGTGACGCGGGCAGCGGGCGCCGCTCGTGGCGTTATCAGCGCTGACCAGCGCGTCGCCTCAGCGCCTCCCGCACCTTCGGGATGGCGCGGCCAGTGTGTGCCAATCAGCAAGGTAAATATGCTCAACAAATTGTCGTCCCGTCGCCGCTGGAAAAGAAAACTATTTGGGCGGATGAGTGGCACCACAGGCGGTCTCTGGACGATACAAAATAAATGGCGTCGCTCAAACCAGGGGCGGAGCCTAGAACATGGCGGCCATCCTCGTCCTCCAATAAATTTAAGCAATCCTCGGTGCACCAATGTGGCTTAGTTTCGGCTTCAACATCTCTTGGTTTGCCGCATTCATTCCTTTTTGTCAAATCAAAGTTGGTGTCCACTGATGCCCCGCAAACAATGCACCACCTCTGTCTCCTGAAACAAATTGCCTTGTCCGATCACCCTGTGTTCAGCCTGTTTTCGCCCTGAAGCGTCCAAACGGGAGTGGATTTCATGAAATATTGAAGAGTCCAGCGCCCTGAGGTGCAGATTTCTGAAGCAAGAGAAGGGCGTTGCATGCAAACTTGCGCTCCGGGCTCAAGAATCAATTACACACAAAACGAATTACGGTCGGAAGGTCCTTGCCCTACGAATACAAAACATTTTAATCTCTTGAGTCGCTTGACGCCGCGAGGTCAGAGTGCTTCACACTGGACGCGTCATCGCTGTGTCAAGGCGAAGGCGCCGCGTCCACTCAGCGACGCAAGGCTCGTCGGTTTGACCCAGGACGAAGCGCTTCTTTTTCAAAACAAGACTCCCTCCTCGTGTGGTAATCTGGGCTCCCGCAAGAACACCCAAAAGTCGCGGTTTGTCAGGAGGAGTCAGTGGTTCAACAAGATCCTCGTCACAAATCTTGCTCCAGGAAAGTAAAGGTGCGCCAGAGATCACGCAAACAGCCAACAACCAAAAAGGTGCACAAAATCAAGGAGAGAGAATTCACCGACCGAGAGACCAAGCGTTGTTGTGACTGTGACAAACGGCGATGTGTTTGGACCGTCGTTATGGACACTGTGGCCCGTTGATTCAAAAGTTACGCACGAGGTCACAAGTATCCAGCTGGACAGGTCACGCGCAAGGACAGAGACGCAGCGGGAACTGCGTCTCACGGAAGACCCACCAGACGGCACTGCCGCAGCACACGCAGTGTGAATCAGCCCGCGGCAGCGGATGCGCACGTACTCACCTTTGCGTCGTTTGTCTCGCTTCTGTTTCCGGCGCCGCTTCGCAGCTGGAGTGGACGACACTTTCCTGAAAGAGGAAAGACACCCTCAACGGCGAGTTCGAGAACGGGACGCCCTTCCTGTCTCAGCCCCATCTCGTGCAACATATTCATGTACATTCTTCTGCGTCGGATTTGCCGTAGAATCGTGGCTTTGGGGGGACCTCGACCATAACCACATCCAATGGTCGAAAGTTTAAAGTTGAGGGGGTTAATTCTTTTCCAGTCCGGATGCCCCAGCTTCAACTCCAAAAAGTTGGTGAAGTAAAGGGCGAATTGTGACGAACGTCACGAATGACGTTCAATTCCGTCTGAGCGCGGACGCCCCGTGGAGCGCGGCTCATCGTCCGTGGTGCTGTGGTTCAGGGAGCTGTCGCAGCTCTTCCGCCGCCGCAACTCCAACAGCTTTCTGTGATCCACTGTTTGTGTGCGATCGTACCACCGTGAAAACGGATGTCCGACCCATCGTCTGGATTGTTTTTCAGCCCCGGTACCAAATGGACGTGTAGAGAATCAAAACGACTTTCGACAGAAGTTGTTGAGTCTTGCACACTGTACCTTTGTGAAGGCGCCCCGCGTGGAGAGTGCTGACAAGTGCTGAAGTAAACTGAAGTGCTGAACAACAATTTACTGACTTGCAGTCCCTAGAATACTGTCGTACTGCCCTGAAGTACCGCCCCCCCCAGTGCTGTTCTGGAGTACTGACCTGTAGTACTGAAGCGTCGCGATGCCGAACACGAAGACGGAGAAGAGCGCGCACGCCACCGCCCACAGCGCCATCTCGCGCTGGTCGTACCCGGCGGCGTCGGGCGGAGTCAGCGGCGCCGCGCTCACCGAGTCTGAAACGGACCGCGCGTCTGCGTTTTTTGAAAGAAACCAGTATGGCATTGAACGCAGATGAAGCAGGCACACCCGATCCTCACGCTCTGGTCAAAGGAATCCAATATTTGCAAACCATTTGTGTGGTTGAAGGTGTCGTTGACAACAGTCTGGTCCATGGCCACCGCGTCGACAGCTTCAATGACGACGACGCCTGCGTCTGGGTCCGGACCCGGACCAGGCTCCCCGTGCGAGTCGAACGGCTGTCTCACCTCTCCACCTGCAAACGCGCACGAGCAGAGGCTTCACCAGTCGCACACCAAGCACTCCTCCTTGCGCTCCAGCTCCGTGCAAAAATTGGCCCCTGGGTCAGCCGAATCTGTACCACACACCGTACGCTGCCTTCCACGGAAAAGGGTGACATTCAATTGGTGCTGCACGTGTGAGTTGCTCTGGAATATGCTGTTTATGTTATTGTTTCAATTGCAAGTACAATTCTGCAAGCAGCACGCGCGCGCGCGTGCGTGTGTGCGCGTGTGCGTGTTGGCGCGTGCATGTGTGTGGACGTGTGACCTTCTGTGGCCCCATTCGTTTCGCATGACTCACCAAACCACGCGCTACCACTCTTCACTTCATTGTACGGGGGATCGCTCTGCTTCTTGTCGTCTCGTCGCTTCTGCTCGCGTCGTTCGGCTCGTCGTCTGGCCCTACTTCCGGTTGTTGCGGTTTGGGTTCCGCTTCCGCTGTGGCGGCGCGTCCAGCGCTGGGGAGGATGTTCGTGTCGCAGCCTCCACCACTGAAAACACGGATCCTAAATCCAGTGAGACGCAGCGGCTCGGAACGTGCGAGAGTCACCGTACACGGGATACAGCGTGCGTCGGGCCCCTGTTGAGTTCAATAGGTGCTGCGTCGTAGTTTGTAGCACTGCGCCCTGTGACTTTTCTTGGGACTCAATACGTAATGCTTCCCTTCCCAATCTCACCTGAGAATGAAGCGAAGCACGCCTCCACCAGCACGCGCGTTTGCCAAAAATTTGTGTCTTCAGGTGTGAGCACACACGTGTACGTTATCTCAAAGTTCTTTCTCCAGTCTCACTCAGATTGTCCTCACAACCGATTTTAATTGCGCCACAACGCACGTGTATCATTCCCGTCTGGTTTCCACCGTGTGTGAAATGAAGCCCGCGTGGGGAAGGAAGCACCGAGCGCCCCGCCGCTCCCCCCGCGCAGCCCCGTCCCGCCGGTGCTGCGTTACATCCCCGCACGGTGCACGCGCCGCGACGGACCCGGTTGATAAGGGGAGAGTAAACTCCGAGTGCGTTAGAGTGAGAGTCTGGTGTCAAAATAGAGAAACTACTTGGATCCAGAGTGAGTGCACTCAAGGGGGCCCGGAGCCGGCCCCTTCTGCAACAATCTTGTCACTTCTGGTTCCGATTTTGGTTTTATTCAAGTCACTTCTTTTTCCCAAAGCAGGATTTTGCACTTTCACTGAGGGCAATATCTTAGTTTCAACCCCGCGAGGTTTTGAAATCAGGGCGCAAATTTAGTTTGGAGGCTCAGACCCCTGGATCCACCATGCAGAAACACCAACATTTCTTGGCTCGTTTGAAGAATAGTGGTGCACCATTCGGCACACAGAAAATTGAACACAAGTGGACTTTACCCTTTTTGTAGATTTGCTTCTGGAACTCTCCCGTTTCTTCCTTCGCTTCCAGTTGTGGACGAGCGCGTTCCCCACGAGAAGCCGCACACTGTGTCGGACGCTGTCGTGTCGGACGCTGTCGTCCCGGGCGCGTGGCGCGAACCACGTACTAAAAACGGCGCTGCCGTCTGCAAAACTAGAAACTGTCACAGTCCAACCCGAGGCGCGCGTCCCGTCCCTGAACCAGGCCACCAACAGGCTTCGGCTCGAGACATAAATGCACCTTTGCTGCGATGTTCTTTCACACGCATTGTCTGATTCGCGCATCAGTCCCCTGCTGTGGGTTCTGCAGAAGATTTCGGTGATCAATAGGATTCACTCGCAAGGGGCAGAGAGGGGGGGGGCGTCATTGGCGGGGGGGGGGGGGGTGACCGCACTCTGGACCTGTAATTTTCCGTTACACGGAGCCCAGTTTGAGTGACAAATCGACTTGGCTCATGGTCTGCAGCGCTTTGGACCCACAGACCAAACCACACACGACACACAGAGTGAACCCATATGTAGCTGCAGCGTTGCACTGACCAGCGTCGCCCAGTCGCTGCGTCTCCGACGCGTCGTCCCCGGCGGAAGTGCAGAGTGGGGCGGAGGTCACGGTGAGGAGCAGAAGGACGCACGTCTCTGCTGCCAATCTGAAAACACGTGTACGGAGGTGAGGGAAAAATGAATTCAAAATGGGAAGGCGAGAGCAGCTGCAGCAACACGGACCCAGGCCCCCTGATCTCCCAAAATGTAAAGACCCTCCTTGCGTCCACAAGAGCATTCTTCTTCAGTGTTTCATTTTTGCAATCTTGGTTTTTGCCCAAGTTGAAAAAGGAGCTCCCGAGTGTGTAGGTTCCCCATGACAAGACCCTGAATCTGCCTGCCCTCGAGATCGCGCGTCTTTCCTGTCTCGTTGGATAAAAGCAGACGAGTAAATCTACCACGCTGGTAGGACATTTTCAATCTCACTTTTCGTGTGATGTTTGTTTCAATCAGCGAGTTACGGTGCCGGAGTTTCGCAGACACTTGACCCAAAATGGCTTCGTTGCGTCGTGTGAAGGTGATCCCAGCCCTGTTGGAGTCGACCAGAATTTTGAAGGGCCAGCCCGGAGGACGATACAATCCGCGTGCGATCATTGTGCTGCTGTATGTTTGGCAAACAAGGCAAGTTTGATGCGTCTGTATGCGTGTGTGTGTGTCTCCAAAACAGGCCAGTCCCACACTGAATGCGTCATGCACTTGCTACCTTGGACCTGCGTGGACCCTCCTCGAAATTTTCTCTTTGTTTTTGCGCATGCGTCGTGAAAATTTGCTCTTCTCTGCATTTATGTCAAATGTTGGGAGTTTGTCTCAACCCCTTGACCAATGTCTGACGGAAGACGACACAGGAGGCATCCGAATGGGAAGGAGGTTCAGGCCCGACGTCGCGAGGTCTATTCATCGCCCTGACTTTGCTCAATGACGCAGCGCATGACTCTGCAAACGGACCTCTCTCCCGACCCGAGGGTCAGGATAGTGCCGAGAAAACACACGTACGGTCAACAAACGCGCCACTCGCTACGCAATGGAGTCTCTCTGAAAGTGATCTCACAGATTATTGACGTGTCCGCGTCTCCGTGAATTCGCCAAATTCAAAGACCAACAGCAGGGATCCTCCTCTCATTGCTCATGCATGCCGTCCTCTCATTCCTGAATAGTTCCTGTCGTTTTCTAATTATTTTCCGAACAGCATTTATGCGCGGTACGTCCGAAAAATGCTTTGATTTCTTGCTTTCAATTGGTTGTTTGTGGTTTGTGACAAAACATTCTGGAGCTCTTTTTGCTGGCGAAAAAGTCCGCAGAAGTCAGAGCGCGCATCCTCCTTCGACTGCGCTGTCGTGTTTGCTCATCAGTGGCCACCGTATCGAGGTGATGCAGGGAACCTGGGGGTCCAAGGCCCCATCTCCCAAATTTAATCTGCTCCCTTTACACCACTGCACCGGTTCGTTGCGTCTTGGGTTTGAAGTTGAACTTGGGTCCCCACACCCACTCCGGAAGGTTGGGCCTCCGATGACTGAACCTGGTGAACACCGAAGTTGAGGCCTTTTTCTCTTATTCTGGATCCTCCTCCTCCTTGAGAATCTCACAGCCTCATTTCCTGACTGAACACTTTTTGTCTCGCTGTACGTTTTGACGGCTTCCTGTCACGTTGCAGACTGAGGACGAAACGACGCCGCTTCACCTGCTGCAGGTGACTCTCTATCCGGCGGAAGGTGACCAGGAAAGAACCGGGGACTGCGTACTAAGGCAAAACGTGATGACGAAAGAAGCGAAGGTCGCATCGCCAGCGTGCACGGAAAAGACCCTGGTACTCGCACCTGGCGTCCCAGACAAAGGTGACGAAAACATGTCCTGAGTGTTTGGGCTGAGTCTTCGTTGCTCCTGGTCGGAGTCACAGTTGCGTCGTGCGGTAGATCTACACGTCATCAACAGGGACTTCAGCAGATGAAACGCACAGCGCACCTCGCCTGGACACTTGAGTGACCGTTTTGCACGTGATAGAACATCTGTCAAGGAAACCAAGCGCTGAAAAAGTTTGTCCCAGACAAATAGACCTTTCTCAACTTCGTTGCTGAACTTTTTCCACTCGAAAAAGGCAGCACATGTGCAAGGAAAGTGACGCCCAGTTTGATGTCTGCATTGTTGGACGTGTTGTCTGCATTGTTGGACGTGTTGTTTTAGACCGTCGAATCCGAGGCAGGACCCACCTGCCGCACTCTCATGACGGTGATCAAGCGCCGTGGAATCCCTCGAAGCCCAATCAGACGGTCCGGAGTCTCGGATTCCCCGCCACCTGGTGGGCACGTTGGTTTCTTTGTCTCGGGAGTCTCGAACAACGAAAAAATTTTGGTACCAAGAGGGGTTCCCCTCACGATCAGTTTATGGGAGTCCCCTCCAGGGTCAGATTCTGGTGGAACCTCGAATCCATGAGCATTTCTGAATGACCATTTTTATTTTGTCTGCAGGAGAGGGCCCAAGTCTCTGGGCGATGGATCTCTGCACAACGGGTGAATCCAGGCAAATTCTGTCCAGAGGAAATTGCGTGATATTTTAAGTCGACGCAGGAAACACACAATCTTGCAAAAACACACAGAGCTTCCCGTGGTTACGCACGGGAACATCTTCCCAACGAACAAGTTTCGGTCTGAAACCTTCAGCTGTCTGGAACCACCGGTCATTCTCAAACGCATTTGGCTTCACATTTGCGTCCTTACCATTGTGGAACAGAGAATGTCCCAGAACTGTTGCAGAACGCGAATGTTCATGATGTTAATTTCTGTAGCACGTGGTGCTGTCTGACTCGATTTGAGAATCTTGATTCATTTACGCTGCTCGCCGGGGAGACGAAACGATGATGGAGCACGCGCCAAGTTTCGCGCCTCCCGCTGTTTCGCACCTTGATTCAGAGAAACCGACCCGCCGGGAATTCATTCCGCGGCTTCGTCGCTTTCGTGTACGCAGACATTGAAACTTCCACTGCAGAAGCGCTCAACGCCGGATGGCGTTGGCTCTTCCCGGTGTCTTCAGCGGATCCAGGCTCGGGGTGGAGGGGCGACCCCAGCGCCCCCCCCCCTGTGGACAGTGATAATCGCAAAATCCAGGATATGGGCGAGGTGCCGGGGATCAAGGCGCCCGACCCCAGCTTTGAAAACAAAATTGCAGTCAGAGGAAACGTTGCACTTGACAGCGCCAAGAGCTCTGGGCTCAGATCCACCCCTACCGTGCGTTCCCTGCGTCTGAACACACGAATCCTGGACCTTCCCCTGATGTGTTTCGGAACAAGTTTGACACGGCACAAGCAAAACCTGAGTTGTTTGTGTCTTACTCACCTCATGGCGTCAGGTCTGAATGCGTAGATTGCACAGGTTCAAATCTCGGACTTTGTCCGAAGCTTCCAGAGAAAACAGCATCCGACGCATTCCCTTCAGAATTCAATTCTCCTGCAGTACAACTCAGATTCTCGGTGCGAACACAGCAGAAAACATCGCAACACATGAAGTGAACAAAAGGCAGTGAATCTGACTTCTGTCAACGTCAAAAATGTCCATTTCACACCGTGGATCCCAAATGCGTCAAATGTTCAAGTAGCAAGTGCTCTCTCTGTTTCCAGTCAGAAACAGCAGCTGGCCTGGGAGAGAGTGACTCGACACAGCCCATACGCAGGAGATGATCCCCGCCCCTGCGCGGCACACGGCGGAAGAGCGCTCCCGCGTCGCCCACCGCGGACTTCGGGTCTGTTGTCTGAACAGCTTCGTGCGTGAGTGAGTGTCTGGTTTGTGTGTGTGTGTGTGTGTGTGTGTGTGTGTGTGTGTGTGTGTGTGTGTGTGCGTCGTCGTGCGCGTGCAGACACAACCCAATACACCCTGTGTGACTCCGGCCTGCAACTGAATACCCAGCTGTCGTCCACGGCGAGGGCAACACAATGGAGTCGCTCAGTACTTGAACATCTGTTTGTTCACATAAATTCTAAAAAAGTTCCACGCCATCGAACGCGGCCACACGGAATCCATAAAATTAGCTTTTGCAAAAACGCACTCGGCAAACCAGTGCGGCAAAACTCCACATCTGCAGGTCCCGTCACCCTGGTTCTCTTGATGGAAGGGGACTCAGTTACGCAGCGCTCTTTGGCTGAAGCACGGTGACCCATCCTTGGCGCGTCTTGCTTTCCATTTTTGGTGCGTACAGTCAGATCTACGCATCGCTTCAGACAAACACGTTGTGCTTTTGAGCTCCACAAGAACCATGGAGACGAGGTCAGGAACGCAGCGCCCAATGACGTTCTCGGTGACGCCACGCCTGCGCGACGCGTTCAGGTCTTGTGCAAGCCACACTCAACAAGCTGCCGTGTACATTTCGAGTATAACAAGTGGAAGCAGCCGTTTTTACACACCTTGCAGTACTGGTGCAACAGAACGCAAACTCACCAGGTTGTGTGCACGTTGTCCATTGCGATGAATGCTGAACCCTCCGTCTCACCCTCTGACTCAAGTCTCATCCATTGAGATAGAGAGTCCCTTGGTATGATTGAGGCAGAAAAAGCCTTGGTTCGCACTTCACATGTGCGTGTCCACACCACCCAACAGATTCTTCAGGCTAAAGTTCAGTGGTTGTCCCTTTGGAGCAGAGACGTCCACTGCACTCAGCATCATCCACGACTCTCCCGCAACAACCTCTTCTTGGTCACCTATCTGAAGATTCTTTGCGCTTGCAGTGGTGTGAGTCCAAGCAGAGCGTTCTTCAACCTAAAGATCAACTCCATATCAAGTAATTTTTGCTTGAGAAATGGATCAGATGGGAAACAAAAGCCGCTGTTAAGCACTGGACGCCAGGGAACGTGGGCCTTGGTCACTCGGGAGCCGGAACAGGAAAACCAACAGCCTTGGGTGGCAGAAAGCGCCGGCCTGGTTCACACGGGGTGCGCCTTCCACTGCCTGAACGTGCCAGGTACGTAATGGAGACGGCGTCTCCACGAGCGTACCTTGACGCAGCGTCAAAAACGCAACGCACGTTCTGTAGAACCAGCGTGAAATGCTTAAAGCTCTTTCAATGTGGGGGCGATCTCACTGCCTGTTCCTGAGAGAAAATTCTGATCCACAGTGCACTGGATGGATGGAATCCAGATCCGCAGAGTTGAAGCACTTGCACATGCTTTGATGCACGAATAGTTGCTTCCCTTTTTCTCTGCATTTCATATTTTGATGAGACTCAGCGACCCGACGCGCAGAGAGGGCCAGGGTCAGACCCCGGGAACGTAATCTGCGGCAGGCGAAAAACATTTTCTTCAGATCTCAATTTTCCTGAGCTGAACTTGGGCCTGTTGAAGGTCGGTCCCACGTCTGCCCTTGGAGAACCCAACTGACACTGACAACAACCTTTGCAACCTTTGTTCTTGTACTCACCAGCCAGCATCACTCATGGAAGGCAATCACGGGAACGAAGTGGATACAACAATGACACAAGTCAAAGCCTTATTAGGCCAATGGCCCGATTCCAAACAATTGTGGAAGTATCACGCCGCGCCGCCGCCACGATGGTTGCTGTGTCCCCAACTGGGCCGAGCGATGAGTAGCGTATCCATCTGTTTACGAGTGAGTTCTGCATGTGGCAACACCATTGTGAACCCGTACAGGGGAGGTCCGTCTCATGCGTTGTATTTCGGACGACCGGCGGAACACACCTTGCATGCAGCGATCTAAACTGGATATGAAAATCGTAGAGTGGAAGTTGTGGACCCAGAAAATCTCCCTCTGACAGGAACGGAACCGCGAGAATTTCGCTTTCACGTCAGATTGACCGGACTGAACCTGCAGCGCAGCGAACGAAACCGCCTTGTCAACAATTGTTGACACACATGCATACCGTCTGTCCAAAAGCGCCTACGCTACATTTCAAGAAGCAAACAGCAGCGACGCTCTGGCGATGCGAGCCTCGGAGGCAGCAAGGGAAGCGAAACTTTTGTGCAATCAAACAATTGCTCCAATGCTTCGGACGGACCACGTTATGCGGATGCCCAACTTGATCAGAGGCATCGGGAATGGACCTCATCCTGCCAAGAAAGTTGTTTTTGAAAAGAACCAGAAATAATCTCTTTCCTCGCACGTTCGCTCGGCCATTGAAGCTTCAAAACGAGATTGCGATTCTGTTCATTGTTCCCCACGCATGTGTTTCACATTGGACGCGTTCTGCGCCACATCCACGTGGCGAAAGTCAACGGGCGCTGTGTCGATTGCGATGCATCCCGCATTGGCGTGCAGCAGAGCGGTAGAAAAGAAACCGAGTCTTGTATTCTGCGAAGTGACATCGAGAATTTATTAACCTCACCAGTTTTGCAACAGTGACACTCATTGCACAACATAAAGTCACAGGAAAGAATTCCAACTTATTTCATTTCTTTCACAACAAGCTTTCGTGGCAGCTGAAATAACATGAGTTTTCGAGCAGTTCAATGCGCAGACTGACAACTGCGAAGCGCACAGGCACCTGGATGTGAGCGTTTGCTTCGCGGATTCACATTCTTGCAGCGAGTCAAATGTTATGTACGTTTCTGAAGAAGATTCACAGATTTCATAAGCTCGTGAGAGGATTCAGTTCGCTCAATCTAATTTTGAATTTGGCCGCAGTCACGTTGACGTTCGCGTTCACGCTGACTTGTTCTCGTACTCACGTCCACGTGTACGCTTCGCATCTGCCCAAACTGCCTCTTGCGTTTGAAGCTTCAAGAGATTCGCCTGTGAATCGCCCCCCCCCCTCCCAACGGCAGAACGCGCCTTCAGATGCAAAATTTGTGGACAACTGCTTTCTGGCAAAATGTTTCAAAGTTGAACTTGAGCGTCCTGTGCGTGAACTCAATCTTCGCCCAAAACGTGGTCAGATCGTGCGTGGAACACTCAACTGGACTAGACAAACAGCGGGGCTCGGGTCTCCCACACTGGGCGCGTCACACGAGGCGTCCCCGGGGTCAGGGACACCGGGCGACGCGCTGGGTGTGGAGTCGGGCGAGCCTTCGCTGTGAATTGATTTGCGTATGGTACGTAGAGAAAAATAAAACAGTGCGTCATGAGTTGGCTTCAGTTCACTAATACTGCCCAAAATTACAGAGTTTTGAGGCTGGCTGAAAAAACTTCGAGAAATGCAACAAAACAGCTGTACGTTCTTATTTGGGGTTGTTGTCGCACGCAAGATCAGTCGGTGCGAAACTGAGTCGATATCCTACATCGCAGATCTTTGGTTCTCAACCCTCCCACCCTCCCTCGAGCGCACAGGTGCATTGCGTCCCTGGTCAATGCGACGATGCAGCGCTTGTGCTCGTGAAGTGACAGTGCACGAAGCATCTGGCTTGTCGCTTGTCATAAATGTTAGGTCCTCAACGTTAACATTTACAGTTTCAGCGAAAACTTGGACGTCTTTGCACGGTCGACTCAACTTGAAACATCCTGTTCAAAGTCGAGCGTTGCATTTTAAATTGCGCTGAATATTGACGGTCGAAGTGCGTTTCACACGCATTCAGCTTGAAAGAGGCTTCAAACTCAAAAACTCCCGACACCAATGAACGGAATGGTCAAGAATACGCTGACGTCATCATCGCGCACGCACATACGGCTGACCCCTTTCCCCAGAGTTCGTGTTCACAGCTTCCAGCACAAGTCACGAAGCGGTGCGTGATGCACCCACCATCGACCAGCACAGGAAGCTGTGTGCACGGACACGTGTGTGGACACGGCAACCAGGGCTGAGGTCCGTTGTGTCCTGGATGCGTCACGTGGTGCCCAAGTCGACGGGCTTGGCGTCCCTGGAGGCAACGCAAAGCTGATTGGCTTGTGCAGCAACAGCACGCGTGTCACGCCCAGTGCGAAGAAGTCCAAGAGTTGAGCTGCGGTGAACCTCCTCCGGTATGATTCACACTGTGCGCGTCACGCGTTGCGCCCCTGCTAGAGTCGACCAGAGCTTGACTTGTGCTGGAATGCAGCGCATGACGCATCTGGTTAACACAGACCTGCCCCGGCGCCCCTCCACTGCGGCTGCGCGGCGGAGGTGGTGTCCCCCTCACTGCGTGCGCAGCTGGTAGTCTCCGTTCTGCGTGATGTAGCGCACCCAGGGCAGCGCCTGGTACCCGCTCTTCTCTATGATCTTCAGATAGCGCACCTGCTCACGTGATAAGAACAAGATATCATGTAATAGCGCCGATACAGGCAGGGGGACAGGAACAAGAGCGTGCTAGAACTGAGGACAATAAAGCACCGGTTCGTTTCACAAAGGTGGCAGGCGCTGCGTCGTCGCTTGCAACGCAGAGTTCATTGGCCGGAACATGGACGGAACACATGACGTTGCGCACGCAAACACAAAGTGTGACATGTCCGGCGTGAGGCACTGACCTGGATGCCGGACACGGTGAAGTAGGGGATCTCGAAGCGCACGTGGATGGGCGGGCGTCCCTCGAGCGTCTCCGCCAACACGCTCGGCAGCCCGAAGTGCGCGCGCATCAGGTACTCCTTGCCTCCCTGAAAGACGACAAACATTCATTGTGGGTATGTGAATGATGAGCACTCACCACGTGGACCAACCGCACCTGTCAGTACAGTGATTCAATCACTCTGAAGTAAACACACAACCGTGCATACGCACACTTGCGTGTACACACGCACACACACACGCACACACACACACACACACACACACGAGCCTCACCGGGAATGACTTGATGGTCCAGATGATGGCGTTCTGCTCGGGCGCGTACTTGCAGCTGCCGGTCGTCGTCTTGAACTTGGGCGAGTCTGCGTCCTCGGGCACCGGGATGATAATCTCCACGTTATTCGCCGTGCTGCGGCGCTTGAACTGACTCTTTGCCTGAAGACAACAAGAATGCTCAACATTTGAGACGCGCATACTTTGTGGAGCATCTTCCACAAGTTCCACAAGATGCTTCTTGCACTTTTCCTGTGTTTTGAAAGTTTTGTCAAGAATCGCACTTATCACCCGTCAAGTTTCGGTTGAGCATCTGCTGGGATCTGACTCACCTTGATCATGTACTCGACCCGGCTGTGCTGGTGACGCTCGATCACCGACTCCACCCAGATCAGCGGCTTCACCTGCAGTGCACACAGGGAAGCTGCATCTTGTGAGAAACATCCAAACACACACGGACACGAAAATACGCACAAGCACGCGTGCACACACATTTTCACGCCGTGCTCAACTGGCCCAATGAGCACCTCGTGTTTTTCTTTTGATTTTGGCGAATGAACTTGCACTCACTGAACACGAACACACGCACGCATGCACGCATACACACACACGCACACACCGGTCATCCCATGAGGAGGGCGTCACTCAGGAACTTGACGGCGCAGTGCACTCACGTGAGTATTGAGCCTGTAGGACATGAGTTCGAACTCTCCGTCGGGCGGGATGAAGGAGATGGTTCGGTCGTTCTCGAAGCGCGACAGGCGCACGCACTGGTGGAACTTGACGTCCTCCAGCTCCACAGACTTGCTCTTCCCCCCTGCAGAGGAAAGTAAAGGTTGACACCGTGGAGGCGGAAGGGGAGAGCGTCCCAGAGAGGAAGGCAGTAGGACAGCAGGCTGGAGGTGGGAGGGAGGGTGATGGGTACAGCTCTCTCTGGACGTGTGATGCATATCTTGCCCAGGTCAGTCAGTGGCTGTGGGTCAAACTGGGCGCCCTATGTTCGCATTCCGGTTCAAGCAAACTGTTGCAACCCAAACATCAACTGGTCGAAACACAACATGAAGCGAAGAGAAAGGACTGAAGCACTCACACGTGTCGAGAAATTCGGAACGAACTGGCAAAAGGATAAATGTTATCGAAACACCACGCAGGCCAAACGCGAAAATTGTGTCCAAAGAAAACACACGACGCTAGGTGTGTGAAGCCGGGCTGAGCGCTGACTTACGTCCTGTGCTCTCGAAGAGAACCTTGTCGTTGAGCCCGAGGCGCAGCTCGGGCATCCCGGACAGGTAGACGCGCATCTTGATGGCGCCCACGATCTCACTGCGCAGCACGTTCCCGTTCGCGCTCACCTAACCAAAACAAGAGTCACGTGATAACAACGAGAGCAGCACGTGGGCACAAAAAGACACGTGCCACGCGCAGCAGCAACATAAAAAATAGCAGGGAGTAAAATTGGCAGCATATTAAAATGATTTCAGCTGAAAAATCACTGGTCATTACAAAATCAAGTTGGTTAGTTTGGACCGTTCCTCGACTGAGTTGAACCGACGAACGCAGCGTGGCTGCAGCATGCTTCGTTACGGTTGTAACAATTCTATCGTGTGCGCGCACCAAAAACAGGTGACAGAACGCAAAACGAAAATGACAAACACTTCTGCCTTCCACGTCTCAACACATCGACGAACAGAAGAAAACGGATCGACAGTGAAAACCAACTGAGGATTCCCACTCAGAGCTCCTGTCTCCAGGGGCCGACGTCACAAAAATCAGGAAATCGAACGGCACAAAAACAAAGAAATGACGTCAGACTTAGGTCGCACAGACTTCAAAATCAAAGTTGTGGACATGATTTCAGAACAAGACACTTGCTTCGGTGTGTGCAGATCAAGGATTGCTTTTGGCTGCGGGATTCACACTGGGCGCGTCGCGCGTTCCGTCCCCCGTGCAGGTCAATGTGCGCCGCGTCGGAACGCAATGGAACGCAGCGCGTGACGCGTCCAGTGTGAAGAGACGGAAGACCATATCGGCCGCGCACGACGGGCTGGTGAAAACTTCGGGGCGGCTAAGAGCCCAGCGGTTGTCAGGGGCAACTCAACTTCGATTTGCACAAATGTCAAGATGTTGTGGGCAGCGAAAACCAAAACACATTGCAGAAATTTCACAAGATGCGCGCGAAATGTGAGACCAAAGTGCAGTTCGCACTGCAAACTCCTGAACCAACCCGCCAACCCTTCCTTCGTGTTGATTTGTGAACCCACAGTGGCATGAAGAACACACAAATGAACCAGTTGCTCACACAAGGCCAGAGATGTGAAAGTCTTCGCAGTGGCTACAGTGAGACAACAAATGTGCCCGAAGACGCCCAGTGGACACATAAGAGAAGTTTTTGTGGAGCCGTTTTTTCGTTCAACTTACAAGGAGATTGACCGACTCAATGACATCAAGAAAAACCTCATTCTTCCGATACTTGATGCCTTCAGATCTCCACGACACCGCATTGGTGACGGCCATGGGAGGCCGCGGCGTGGTCTCTAGCCTGTGGCTTTCTTGGGTTATGTATCTGAAATCATGCACAGAACAACCAGCGTTGAGCCGACGACTGACTGGAGGAGAGTCACCCCATGTTCGTGCTGCATCCGCGCACGCGTGTCCGTAGCTTCCTGCTGTCAACCAATCAGCACTGCGTCACGTGTGCGCAACGCACGACGTGTTTTGTTGGGCGCACCACCGCAAAGAAATTCCACTGCCATCCGATTTTTTTTGAGGGGGGGGGGGTCATGCAGGAAGCTGCGGACACGGACATGTACACGGCCGCAGCGTGATCCAGGGGCCAGAAAACAAAGGCGTGCGACACTCACAAGAAGATTGACAGATTCTATGGCATCGAGGAAGACTTCGTTCTTGCGGTACTTGATGCCCTCGGAGCGCCACGACACGGCGTTCGTGACAGCCATCGGCGGACGCGGCGCCACCTCTAACTTGTTGCTCTCCTGCGTTATGTATCTGTGGAAAACACGTGCACGTCGCGTGGATTTGTGCGAGAAAAACAAGAACCAACCTCTGTGTTGTTTTTCTGCTGCATGCATTGATTTCCACACAGGCAAAAATATGAAAACACAAACTCTGTTTTGAACTGCCTCCTTTCCACGCACCACCCACAGTACAATCAAATCACGCACCCGAATCACACAAGTCGAACTGCTTCGCTGCACAGACCTACCTGCTCATCCGACGAAAATTTTGTTTGCAGTGTCCCGTGTTCCAAATGGACTGAGGTTCCGTGCAAGCGAGTGCGAATTCGGCGAACCATGTGCTCGTGGTCACTCGTTTTAGCGTGAGGCATCGGACTCGTGTACGAAGACTCACGGACGGATCCAGACACGCAGGGTGAGAGCGGTTGACATCTTTAATATCTTTACAGGGAAAGTGAAGGGAGGCACCATACAAGGACATTGGGCGGAACGCGGATGAGCACCTCGATGAACCCGTCCCTGACCCAGGGTAGAAGGACGACACACATACTCTTGCAGTATTTTGCTGTCGGTGGTCTGCGGGTAGCCGAAGTCCATGAGCTCGTCGAGCAGCTCGTAGATGATGACGAAGTTGTCTCGGATGCTCTCCTCCTCCAGCTCCTTGAAGTACTCACAGAATACCTGCAACACAACGTGTGATGTGCGTGTGCAAAATCAGAAGAAAACGGTGAAATTCAACACTTGCAGCGTGCGTTTCCGTTTTGGCACGAGCCGTTTCGAACGTCAGGTTTCTGAAGAGAAGCGCACAGCTGATGGTTGACTTACGTGGACGATTCTGTGCAGGAACTGGAACACCAGAGCGACGTTTGCGTTCTTCTGTGTGGATGCAACCACTGACAAAGCGTCAAGGAATGTACAGCGAACACAATTGGTCCATTCGCATACAAGAACACTCGTCCTGTTGGTACGCGCATCGGGAAGGTCGCGAACAATCGGTTTGGGTGCAACGTTTCAGACCAAACATTGCGTAGATCTAAATCGCATTGGAACTTACCGGTAATGCTTTACAAGCGCTTCAAAACATATCTCGAGGCGTCACTTTGGAAGGATACGGAAGAGGTTGTTGTGTTTGATGTAGATGAAGGTGGTCGGGCCGTGCATGAGGATCGGAGTGACGTTGCCCTCCTCCTCCTTGTCCATCAGCATCGGCATGAACTTGTCGATCACAGACATGTCGATATCTCCCCGGTAGTTTCTGCAGATCAGCACCTGGCGAAGTAAAAAGCAAAACGTTCGGAGAGGCCAGCGGATGAAGAGGTGGGTCCAGAGAGTTGGGACGCCGGTGAAAAATTATCCCCATTCATGACTCTTCCCTGACGGAGCCTTCTGAGGCAGCGGGCACCTCTTGTGGGAGATGAGTGGCAACAGGCGCAGTCCCAACCGAAAGGGTATTGGGTTGAATAAGCAAGAGGGCTCGAGGGTCTCACCTTCCCCTTCATGTCCAGCAAGTAAACTGCAGACGCCGACATCTTGGGCTCGTGTGGCTCGCAGGACAAAGTAAATCTGCAAAGGCGACAGTTGAGAAATTGAGATCTCACAGCAATTTCTTTGGAAACGAGTTCAGGCAGGTCTTCAGACAGAGAAGAGTGAATCTGCCCAAACACTGCAAGTGTGGAAAATTATGCGTATCGAACGAACACACAAGAGCTAAAATTTGCAACTCTCGAGAAAGATCGTCTGTGTCTCAATTTCCCCTCAATTCAGGCACAACGATAAAGTGTTCAAATTTCACGAATACGCTGCTCTTGTGAGTTAGATTTTGATTTGTTTGGGTGCTGAGACCGGCTGAGAGGGGCGTTCCGGCTGCATCACAATTGCTCGAGTTTGATGTCCATTTTGCGACGGTAGAATCTATGTCCGGCGAACTTTGATCAAAGAAACGTTCGGATTTCGCCTCAAGACATCACACTGTTCAAACGAACGGCGACATTGATCGATTTCGCTTCAACTCAGGTGGCAGTTGACAGGAACAAGTCGTCACTCATACATACGAGTAGATCAAGATCTACGGCACTATTGAAATTGGGAACAAAGCACTTACCACACTAAACAAAGGACAGACCGTTACTGTTTGAAGGTGCGGTGTAAGATTTTATCTTTGCTTCATATTCAACGAGGAAAACTTGGAAAGCTGTCGAAAATCAAAAATTCATCATCTCCACATCAACTTCCGGTTCATCGATTCGCTCGGTGTCACAGAAAAGTTCGATGCAGAAAATTTCGAAGCGGCAACACGCTTTTTGGCGGTTTGTGTTCCTTTGACGGTGAGTCGAATTGTCCGTTGTCATGTTTTTGTAGCTAATTCATAGTATTTTAGTCTTTTCAATGGAATGAAGTGCAAGTTTCGGTGTGCTTGCCAAGTTATTGCACATTCCGCTGGGCGATAATATAAGAATTTACAGGTTTCGTGCCTTTCGCTTTGTCATTTATCATTGTGAGTGCTGCGTCCACTTGACAACACAGATTTGTCCATTTATGATGCAAGAGGCGACCACGTGATCAAGGTCCGGGTGGCGGCGAGTGGGGTGGGCAGCCGACCCAAAACCAGGCCAATGGCCCTTTTCCAGCAGACCTGTTTTGGGATGTACAAGTACGTGGGGCTATCAACTTCTGCCTTCCAAAAAATGGTCATGATACCATTTAAATTCAATGGTATCTTGACTACATTTCGTATAATACACGGCAGATCCCGGAGTGCATGTCTTCTCAGCCCGCCCCTCATCCTCTCCTCCCCTGCAGACGCGCCAAATAAACATGAATAAAAACCAACCGAAGAATAACAACACAGTCGCTCCACTTGTTTGCACTCAAAAATGTGCTCGCCTCAGATGCTTTCGTGTTTGTCCGACAGTAGCATTGCGTAATGGCGACGTCGTCACGTGGGTTGGACGAGTGGAGCCCCCTGGCGCGGGTTTACTCGGCGCTGCACGCCGGAAGCATCGATGGCACCGACACCGAACCGCACGACCGCGGCATCGTCAGGTCCGTTCACACCGGAAGCGTCATGTTTTACGTTCCTCAGGGTGTTGCGTCACACTGGACGCGCCGTTTGTCACATCCCTGTACAGGCGAACGACTGTCGGGACAACGTAGTGCCCATGTTTTTTTGGCCAATCAAATCAGATTTTGTTGTCTGTTCAGGGCCATGACGGCTTCGTACAAACCAAACCATCTCGTTGAGGGTGACCCGAAGTCGACTCTCTTCGTGGCGCGACTTCACCCGGAAACAACCGAAGACACTCTGACGAAACTCTTCGGGAAGTACGGTCACGTGTCGCGGGTCCGACTTGTCCGGGATGTGGTGACTGGATTCTCCAAGAGATACGCGTTCGTGGAGTACGAGAAGGAGGACGACGCGCGCTACGCCTTCAGAAACGCGCAAAACATCGACGTGGACGGAGTGACGGTGTACGTGGATTACGAGATCGAACGTACGTTGAAGGGCTGGGTTCCCCGGCGTCTGGGCGGAGGCTTCGGGGGGAGGAAGGAATCGGGACAGCTCAGGTTCGGAGGGAGGGACCGACCGTTCCGCAAACCCATTCTGGTGACGCGTGACGTCACAGATGCCGGAAGGGACGTTCTGCGTCTTCCGGACGGCGGGGAGGATTCCAGTCGTCACCATGGAGAGCAGTCAAACCGTTACCATGGCTACAGGAACACAGAGCACGATCGCGGCGGCAGAGACCGAGGCTGGCGAAGCGACGGTCGTGATCACTCCAGACGAGATTACAGAGATCACAGAGATCGCAGAGACCACTACAGCAGAAACTACGGCGACAGGGACAGAGGGAGAGGTGAGAAAGAGTCTTTTGAGCGCCACAGGGACCGAAGACGCAGCAGAAGCAGGTGAAGGTTGGCAGGGTGTAAGAGATCCAGGGTTTGGTCCAGGGGCGACCAGGGGGCGACCCCTCAGGGAAGCACAAATTGATGTTCCACTATGAGGAAATGGCGCAAATTACGGAATGCAAGTGCCTTCCCGATTCTGCTGGTTCTGCCTTGCGTACGACGCGAGTTCCGTTGTGAGTTTGGATGTTCACGTCTTGAATGAGATGCTTTGCTCGGTGACGGGACTGTTGGGAACAGCCGTGTTTCAGTGCGCGTGCTGATCCGTCAGATCGAACCCGGTCAGTTGCGAGCGGACGAAGTGCGCTGTTGAGAAGAACGTGAACAACACCGTTTGGCAAACAGTTCCGATGTTTTATTTCCCAATATCTTGTTTGGCACTGTACGAGTGAGTTGCGTCCCAGATCAAGTGAGCGCATTGACCTTTCCAGAACGCCAGACTCGATTTGCGCATAATTCATCTCGTGTAAACCCTACCAAAGATAATCGCCTTTTGAGAGTCAAATGGTCGACAATCAACCCCAGGGTTTATTTTGAATGTGCGAGTACATCCTCCCTTTAATGTTCGAACGTCATTTGTTGATTTACTTGAGTTGGAGTAAATTGTCATGTTTATGAAATCGAAAAGCAAACAAGAATCTTCCATCACCACCAACCGGTGTCAAAATGATAATTTACGCGTGTTCATGATGTGTGGGTCTGCGGGCTGTGAATGGACGAGAAGCACTGAATTCATCACAAATCGATCGAATCGAAACGGGACGGTGCAATGAGTGATTGCAGCCCGTCACTGGGACTCCACGCACCGATCACTGGAACTTCAGATCTCGAAAGTGGGCCTGCAATAAAGTCCAGAATACAGCATTTTCACCGTGTGTGGTTTTGGTTTTTGACTGAAGGCGCCCGCCGTGGGGCGTTGATGCGCACGTCTGCGTCACGTCGCACCGAGCGTCGCTGTGCACGACAAGGTAGCGCAGACCCCATTGCATCGTGCGGCGACACCTTTTTCGTGTCATGTGTGCGTGCGTGTGTGTGTGTGTGTCTGCTGGTGTGTACATGTGCTCGCGTCCGTGTTGTGTGTGGCACGTGAGGCTTGTGTGCGTGTGTGTGTGTGTGTGTGTGCTCACGGGATGCTCGGATCGACGGGTCGCTCGCACGTGAGGCACCACTGGAGGAAGGCTGGGGCCGTGCTCCTCCACTCGCCGTTCAGGTCGTGACACATGCAGTGCTTCATTTTGCAGTACTTGTAGAACGCTGAAAACGTGCGAGGTTTGGGTTGGTGTTGTGTTCTCGGCAAGATTCATGCAACAGAAAATGTGCTCGCAGAGGCGAGACCTGCATTCGGAGAACTGGCAAAAAGGATCCTCTACGTGGGGCAAATGAGAACAAGGAACTATGGGACGGTGAAATCGGCGTCTGAACTGCCTTGAAAAATGGCCCCGTTGGCAACAATTGAATCCCCCCCCCTTACGCTTTTCCCTGTTCGAGGACGCTGCGTCGCCTGCTCCAACGCAACGGAAGAGCAGTGGAGCTAATTTTGCAACGCTTGACGCATTCCAACACAAGGTGAGTGGCAGTCCCAACCCCAACCCCCGGGTAGCACTCACATATGTCGCAGTCCCAGCAGGTGTTGCGGCAGCGGGAGTAGCCGTCCGGGGTGTCGATCTTCCAGAAGCACTGGCGCTTGTCCCTGGCGAAGAGGGCGCACTCCTGTGGGTCCGTGTCCCTGCATTTTGGACGATCATCATCGTCTGAAGCGTCATCATCCGTGCTGTCATCGTCCAAGACGACAACTTTCGGGGAAGCGTCACTGTCCGGTGCGTCATCATCTGGCGGGTCATCGTCTGGAGCGTCACCATCTGAGGCGTCATCGTCCGATGCATCATCGCCAGGAGCATCTTTGTTCGGTGCATCCTTGATCGGCGCATCATCATCCAGGGCGTCATCTTCTGAAGCGTCATCGTCCGAGGCGTCATCGTTCGGGACGTCTCCGCCCAGCGCGTCAACAACCAACACGCCATCGCCTGGAGCGTCGTCTTCCGTTCCCTTTTTCAGCGTTTTCGCTGTGGAGAAATGTGCGAACAGATTTGGAGGCGTTGACATGCGCCTCCCCGTTGTGGTGTTGCGCCCACAGGGTTTTCGCGCGCACTAGAATTCTGTGTGAGGCGGCTCTGGTTTTCATCATACAACGCGCGCGAGCGCGTGTGTGTATGGTGTGTGTGAGTATGTATGTATGTATGTATGTGTGTGTGTGTGTGTGGTGCGCACTCACATTGCGTGGAACTGATGACGGCGAGAAGGACGAGGAGCAGTGCGAGCGTCGTCCTCATGGCGCTGGGCGTGGGCACAGCGGAGAAGAAACGGAGTGGAATGGCGCGTGGAGCTCGGTGTTGGTCTCACGTCTCAGTGGTGTACGACTCGCTGCGTCTCGTGCTCTCTGTCTCCAATGAACAGGGCCGTGTTCAGGCGTGCAGGAAGCGTTGTGCGCTACGTCTGTCTCCCGCTGATGCACTTGAACCAAGGTTCGGAGATTGTCAGTGACGCGATGCGGTACGTGCGATGACTTCAGGGCGAGTCCGGCCCCGAGACACGTGGGGTCGAAAACAGAAACAAGTCTCCCGCATCATGACGATTCAATCGTTCGCACTGCAGGCTTTTCGCACAAAATCTTCAAAAGTCGTGGAACGTTGGTTTGACACCTTCAGGGACAACAGAGCAATTACGATGGGGGTGCGAATTCGTGTGTTGAAGCGATTGTTTCAGTGTGTGTGTGTGTGTGTGTGTGTGTGTGTGTGCGTGTTAGCGTGTCTGTGCGCGCGCACGTTACGCGTGCATCTCGCTTGACTTTAGCGCGGACATGTTTCTCCAATGACACCGTTCAGTTGAATTCAGACAAAATCGTGACACGTATCAAAAACAGGTTTGGGACGTCATGCTTCGAAATGATCAGACAAAATGATCGCTTGTCAAATTGTCGGTATTTTGTTCAATCGATAGGTCTGTGGCTGCCACTTCACGTGGCTGACATGGAGGCATGTGCAAGGGAGATCCAGTCTCCAGCTGTGGATTCCGTTTGTTCATTCACCCTCGGGAATCAGGAAAGAAAATTGAGGTTCTTTGTCTCATTTGCTGAAAATTGAGAATCCCTTGGAGGTGAAGGATTCCAAGGTGCCTCGAACACTCACGGTGAACAAAACGAACATACTCTCAATTCGTTCAGTCAAATACCTGCAACAGTCACATTCAGATATTTGTGTTCTTCTGGGGAGGATCCGAGCTTTGTTCTGCGTTGGCTGATTCCACGGTCGACTTCCAGCCTTGACAAGGCACGCAGGCTTTCCTAGCAAAAAGAAACATTATCCTTGGCGGCTCAAAATCCCAAAATGTGGGGGCGCACAAAAGTTTGTTGCCAGAGTTTGGGGTCCTTGGATTCATCCCAGTGTTTCTTGTCTGCATGGATGCTGCAGGCCCTGCAAACGTGACAGAAACTCCCGTTGAAGCCTCTTGTGCCAATTTAGCGCTTTATTGATGTTCTAAGTATTGGTTCCGTGTTGTGATTGATGGGTTCTCACGGCGCGCGGAGCCTGGAGACGGGACGTTGCGGGTCGGCGCCAACAGATTGCCGAGCGCTGCTGCTTCGTGGAAAATCGCTCGCATCACGGACTCCAGTCGAACAGGCTCTGAGAGCCTCATGTGAGCATCACACATGGCAACAGACAAGGTGTCACAAGGACACGTGTCGTTGTTGTTTTGAAAAGTATATAATTTCAACACTTGAGTAAAGTAGAAAATCATGCACACAAGATGCGTCATGCACTACACGCCTGCTCAAGACCGTGGGCGCTGCGTCACAGAGGCGGCTGTTGACGTGCAGATCCACACGCATTCGGCGGCTGAAGTTTCAGATTGAAGTCGATGCGCCCGCCGACAGGGCTGTGGCCTCAGGCGAGGTGCATCACGCCTGATTCTACAGAGTGTCACACTTGTTGTTCTGCCTTTTGTGGAAAAATCAGCTCCAATCAGCCCAGACTCGAATCAAATCAGAAATTCAGAATCTTGGGTTTCTCTGATTCTCAAAATGACAAATAAAATGAAACAACCTTGAACATCAGAGAGTCTGAATGCTGAACCGGAGAGATGAAGGCGTCCAAGAAATCAAATCCGTATCAAGCGTGTTGAAACAAAGAGGTCCGTGTACCAGGCGTGTCGGAGCTGGGAATTGGTCAACAGGAAGGGAACTCAAGTTCAACTTGGACGAAGCTGTGAAAACGAAAGAGTTTGCACCTGTGCTGCACAACGAGGAGGACCATTGGGCAATGTCCTGCGTGCCCGTGGCACTCCGCAAGAGAGAAACACACATGGCAGTCCAAGAATCTGAAGACCTATCCCTAAAATCGTGCGCGTGCTGCCTGCGCGTTCCCGTCCAAGGAAACGCAACGTAAGCAAGACGTACCCAAGGTTTGTGTGGGCGTCATGATACCAGATCTTTTGCGCCCAACTGCACACGGAATGACCCAGCAGAAGTTTTTTTGAGGCAAAGTTCCTCGACTCTGAAATGGTGAGCGGAAGTGGGAATGTGGTTGTTCCTTCTCCCGTTACGGCTTCACTGACATGAATGAGTGAGAATCAAGATTGAAAAAAAGAAGGGAGGTAAACGCAGAGAGAGAGAAAGAGAGAGAGAGAGAGAGAGAGAGAGAGAAGAGGGGCAACAGAAGAGAAGGAATGAGGGAGCACGAATAGAGAAATAGAGCATGGAGAGGAAGAGCATGGAGAGAGTGAGAGAGGAGAGGGGAGAGAGGTGGAGAGAGAGAGAGAAACCAAGGAAATCAAAACGGGGACAGCAAGAGGTAGAAAGAGAGGGAAAGAGAAAGAAGGAACAGAACAGAAAATGAAATTTTCTCTCGATGAGTAACAGAACAACAACAAGCAAACAAGAAGGAAAGAGGGAAAGAAAGCAACTCCGCAGAGAAGCAGCTTTCCACGCGCGCGCGGCGGGCCGCACCAGCTCCTCCCCGGCCGTCACGGCGCAGCTTCGGGCGGCGGGCTCCCTCCTCCCGCCGCCGCCCGGCCGCAGCTCCACTCGCGTCCCCTCGCGGTGCAGTCGGAGCCGAGAGAGCTGCGCGTCACGTGTGAAAACAGCGCAATCTGGCTTTCAGGGAAAAAAAGTGGAAAGGAAGTACGTGAACGATTCAGCCGATTGTTTCACGCTGGTTGCGGCAGGTTTGGCCAGCATTACTCCGAAGCTCGACGTGCTACGCGCGCTTCCAGAGTGAAGCTGGCTGAGGCTGTCTTACATCAGATGCATCACGAATGCGTTGCGTCCCTGCACGGCAGCGGACGAAAGACCAGGACAGGGACGCAACGCGTGACGCACCTGATGGAAAACAGTTGCCTGGGCGTGCACTATCGCGGTTCACGCCACGTTGCGTTCGCGTACTTCCAGCGCGAATGAGCTGTCACTGACCGGCTCCACATGCAGCTGCTGCAGGTGCTTGTCAACGAAACTGAGAAACCCCGAGTCCCAGCTCTGTGAGCAGTGACCGAGAGGGAAGCCACGCAACACAGACTCTGCTTCTGCGCAGTCAGGGAGACCGGACGCCACGTAGATACTGACAAAGTTTCTGGATTCAGCATGAAGGTGTCTCCACGGTGATCTCCGTGTGGAGCGAGGACCAGGTTCTGTGGTTTTCTCATTTCCACTGGAATCCTCACGTTTCTCGTGTCTCATCATCTGCAGACGCGAACGCGGAAAGAATCTGCGGGCTGACAGCGCGCTGCGACACTTCGACAGGTTGTCTCGTACAATTTCCTATCACAACTAAAGGCCTGCTCAAAAATCTCTTCGTGTGGAATCTTTGGACGTGTAAACTTGTGGATCAACAACCAACGGATCTCGTTTTTGCGTCCTCTATCGTTGTCTGCGTCCATCCTGTTACGCACGCGTGCGCGTTCGAGCGTAACCGACAAATTCTTCGCTGAGACGCAGGTCGCCGCTACTGCACGGAAACTCAGCCTTTCTCTCCAGCCTCGGAATGGAACTTGTGCTGCTTGGGTGACGATGACATTTGCCAGAACAACAGCACCTTTGTGTCTGTGCACGTGTGACGGACATACACGTGCAGCTTGAAATTTCAGAACTTGGGCATTTGATTTGCGGGTTCGGAAGCTGAGTGGAAAAAAAAAACAGGCATCGCGGCTGTGAGTTCGAGTTACGCTTGAAGGGCGCAGTGTCCGTCGACGACCAACTGTCAGAACAGTCACAGAGAGCGGATTCACGTCAGAAACGTGCACACATACACAACCACACACGCACAGCGTGCATTCGGTGTGACTGAGTGGAGAAATCCGTTCCCGGACGGCGCTTCCTACTCAGGCCAACATGGATGATGATGACGTCATCCGCTACGCCGCCGTCACTTCCGGCCACGTGGTCAGCGTCGACGTCGACAAGAGCGGCGACTTCATCGACCCGGAGGTCGACGGCGGCGTCAACGGCTCGTCCGGCGGCAACGTGACGTGTAGCAACGACTACTGCGTCAGCGATGAGGTGAGCGCGAGTCGGGCTGTGGCGGGCAGGGTTGGGCGGGGCCAGGCGGGCGGGTTTGTTGCGGTAAGGATGGATTGGAGTGGGTGCGCTTGGTGGGACGACGAGGTGTAGGGCCAAAAGATTTGGGAGGGGTGGAGTCGGAGGATGAGCCGAGGTTGTCTCTCTGGTGCGTTCCCCCAAGTTTGAACAGAGCAGGGTGCGTGAGGATTCGTTTCTTTGCTGCCGACCTGGAAGTGTGAACTGACCTGTCCAGATCTGACTCTTCCGTTGGGGGCACAAGTTCTCGAAATTTACGCGAAGTGGGAATCTCGGTTTGACGAGGCAGAATTTAGGGGCAGAGGAATCGGGACAAAGCCAGTCGCTGTCGCCGTCAGAGTGAGGTGCGTTTGTTCTGAGGCAACCCAGACTTGGTTGATCCGTTTTTGGAACTTTGACAGGGCATGGCTGGTCTGTCAATTCACATACGCAGGTAACGTATGGTAAATTCGTACAACAAAGCGCTTTGGCCATGGATTGTAAATCGAACAATGACGGCTGCTGATGACATTCGCTGGTCTGTCGTCCAGCGGATTGCGAAGGTTTTATGCTGGGGCCGTGTTTAACCTGCAAATTGGGGTGCCTTGACTAGGATAATTTTTAGTGGCGTACTTCTGACCAAGTTCTGATGCTGAGCGTCAAAGCA
>JAAUXT010053730.1_pt1 | contig 29448 bp, 29 predicted proteins | sample 7278171 | NCBI WGS metagenome assembly JAAUXT01 (sample SAMN14350112, study PRJNA611818) | marine sediment metagenome | isolation source: surface marine sediment (1.8m) | place: French Polynesia: Moorea | collected 2018-08
AACAACAAATGCTGTTCAATTTACAAAAATTCTCGGGTGTCGAGAAAGAATTGGGTCATCCGAGAGAGCAAAAAAACTCTCGGATTCTCGGGTGTAAATCGAACAGCATCAGAGACAGGTTGCGAGAGACGCAGGGTCCAAGGCTCCTCAGCCCAATCCCAGGGCCCATTGGATTGACGAGAAAGTGAGCGCAAATTTGCACTGGGTTTCGTGTTGCGGTGGTCGGATCTGCTCAATAGATTGCATACTCACTGCAAATTTCCACCACAAACAGTGAAAACTCACTTTTGATCAGTCTGTTTTGGGTGGGTGCAAACTCGACCCAAAATTTGTGGTCCAATCGAGTAGGCCCCTGGAGTTGGGGGGAGGGGGCGGAGACTGGATCTGACTCAGAAGAAGAGACTGATATGCCTTCAAAACGTAAAAATTTTGGGCGCGCTCCACAAGGGTCAGTTTCCTACCTTGGAACCACCTTGGTTGGGTGGACCCTCGCTCGCTCACTCACTTTTGGTGAATTTGTGGTAGCTCGCCGTTTTGACTGTCGTAGAAATTGTATTCTCCCGTTTTTGTCTTCAAAGTTAACCCCACAAGTCGCAATTTGATCTGGTTTGTGTTGTGGGCTGGAATTTTGACCGTACGAGCGGAAAATACCCTTTGTGTTGGACGCTGACTGATCACAAACGGGGTTGTAATTTCCAATGATTTTGTTGAGGTGAAACGTCAGTAAATGTTTTGACATACTGGTCGAAAAAGGTGTGCGTGGTGCTTGATTCTCCACGTCGTACTTGTCCTGTGCTTTGCGGGTTCACCGGACACGAAAGGCGACCAAGGGTGGCGTGTGCGACTCTTTGTTCAGAGAAAGCCCGACGTCTCTGGTTCGAACGTTTCGTGATTTTTTCTCTTTTGTACATAAACGCGCAACTTCTCACACTATCGACCGCAGTGGAAAAGTTACGTCAGCACAGAATGCATTCAGAGCGAATTGCACGATGTTCAGTTGCTGCGACAGAGACCAAGGATGGTTTTTCAGAAAAATAATTTATTCTCACGAAACAGACAGTTCTGACACGAGTCTACAAGACATACACCGAGAACAAACCCCAATTTGAAATCGAAAGTTGCGGAATGAGTGGAATCAAACAGGCCGCAACAATGTTCAAATCAGGATCGTTCACGCGCACTAAGCGTCTACATTTTCTGTAAGTGTCACCAACCACCAGCGGGCGCAAAAGTGATGAACGCAACGCGGCAAAATCTTCCAGATCACTCGAATTTTCGTTTTTCGTCACAGAAAACTGCAACTCCATCAAGTGAACTAAATTGTGTGAATTCAGTACGTTTCAGGCTGCGACTCGAAACTTTTGCACTCACGGTGAGGACATTAAATGCACACAAAAAAAGACCACAGTCTGGCAGTGACTGAGCTTTTCGGACATCCGCGAGCAACGGATACAATACAACACGAAACTCGAATTACGTCTTCAAGACTGGTTTCCTCAGCAGCTGAGTCCCACTTACCTTGCACGGCCCCTGTCAGCTGGTTTTCTCAATGAAAGGTCGAGCGAATTTGGCGCCTCAAACAGGCGCCGTCATTTGGTTGGAATGTTTGAACTGTTTTGACATGGTCTGACAAATGACCTTTTCCGGACGCCAACTAGACTCTACACACCCACACCCCACACTCCGCAGATCACGGCCCTTGCAGTTTTCTGCATTTCGCCGGCGTGCACCTTTGGGATTCCTCCAGCACTCTCCCGCGCAAGGTCACGTCCAACGCGCCTGTTCATGCCCAACTGAAACGCACGCCCAACGTCAGTCCCCCACTCTTTCTCACCCGGAAATCACACCACCCTGCCCTTCCGCCCACCCACCCAAACACCCCAACCGCCCATTCTCGCGCGTGCTCTAAAACGCGAGTTTCTTCATGAAGAGGTAGAGCGTCGTCTGCTCCTCGAAGCCGTGCAGGTTGTTGGCGTCGCCCTGGAGCCGCATGAGCAGGCCGCCGAACGACACGTACGCCGCCCTGCAAACAGAAAACAACGCCGAGCGTCAGTCCAGCGAAACTGCAGGCAGCACAAAAGGACATCGGGCTTGTCCAATGGATCACACAGAGCCATTGCAGACTGTCAGCAAAATGACAGAGACATCGCCTCAGTGTCACAGCTAACCAGTGGATGAACCTCAACCCTCCGTCTGCATCCCAAGCTGGGTTAAGATTCCTGATAAATCCAACGTTGAAGCAACACGGTCACACGACGTGTTGATTCCTCTGTTCCTCGAACTCTCCTCCTGTTTCGTGTCGTGTCCGCAGCCTTTTTCCCTCGCCTCCTTTGACGTCAAATGGTTACGACAAGACATCTCAGGAACAGACGTTCAGAAGGTCTTCGGCACATTCTTGAAGGAACTGGAGCTCCACAAACTCAGCTTCAGTAGCGTTCACGCTTCTTCAGCAACGCCACTGGATGTTTCTATGGCAATTGAAAAGTTTCCATGATGCGTGTAGGTGTGTCACCAAGGCTGTGTAATCAGTGGTTGTCACCAGGTAACAAATACACAACCAGCTAACCACACTGCCATGGCACGCACTGTGTTTACTCTCGGACAGCTGAACGGTCAGGTTTTGGACGTCCACGAAGGCTGCTTCATTTCGACTTCCGTGTCCGTCCTGTCCATGGCGTTTTCACTGTCCACTGACGTTTTCAAAATTTCTTTGAAGATCTTCACTCGTTTCCTGTCCATTCTGACAACAGCTGAGAAAGGAACCACCAAAGCATCACGAAGCAAACGCGGAGGAATGTATATTATAACGCTCTAGATTTCGGTGGTGAAAAGTCATGTTCTATTTTTAATCTTCTTTTATGTCGCATGACGATCCAATTCAAACTTTCATAATGCGTCATTTCAAAACTCAACAAGAAATACACTCACACCCACTTGTTGAAACAGTCACTAACAAATCTGTTCCCCGGTATGTGAAGGCAAATTTCTGTTGCTGTCTCTCAGCTTCCGTGATTCCTATTCTTCGAGCTGCATGATTGTGCTGCTGTTTCTCACGAACTGCGCACTGAAGTGACTGTGGGAAGTAGAATGGATCGAAGACGGTCTCGCCAGTTTTGATTGGTTCACAAGTTCACTGTGCACGAAGCGTTCATTGGCACTCTGAACTCTCTTTGGAGTTCAACCATTTTCACACTGACCACGAACAGCACTGATGTTTTCGGTCACAATAGTTTCACACTGGTTGCGTCGTGCTCTCTGTTCTCCGACGCTGTGTCGCATGCGACGCCGCAACGTGCAAACGAATGACGCTCCCCATGTGAAACATACTTCAGAATATGGCTCCTGAAGATGAAGCCAAAATTATCCCCGAGAACAGACCAAGGAAACACGACAAAAAGCCATCAGCAAGACGGTCGCGAATCTCTCACCACGCCAGGCATCACAGATCATAAAACCACAGCAGCCATCGAGAAATGTACACTGAAGAGCAGAGAAAACCGTATTTACATTTGACCAAATAAAGGCACATTGTCATCCCGCCCGCTCCTGTTTATGTGTGCGCTCAAGTGCTCCGAAATCACAGGAATGCGAGGCATGACATCTCGAGGTTAGAAACCTGCATACAAATGCGTTCTTGAAGTCACTGACAAACTGACTGTTGCGTGTGTTCATCTGGGATCCCTTTGCTTTCCAAAGCATTGCAGTTTCTGACTTTCGAGTTTCTTGCCCAACTCTCGCACAAAGGCACCGACACCTTTTGCAGGACGTTCCGACTCTGCGAACTTGTGCACCAGCGATATGGAATTAGTCCCTGATCGGAGCCTCTGGTGTTGATCGGATTGTCCGTCTTCTCATCCAGATCATCTGCAGCTGAAATCCCGCCCACACACGCGTTCAAGGTTCTGCACACCAGTCACGAGAACCAGCCACGAAATGAAGCCACGGCCGAGTCTCATTTTTAACACTTTGTTTCAACAGCTCGAGTGAAATCACGCTCGAACAGCACCTGTTCAGACATGGCTTCAGACACTTGTACTTCTCGACACACACGTCACACGCAGACACACAGACCGACAGACGCGCTATTGGCTTCTCCATTGCTTGGTCCCTTTTGCCTTTACCTCGAGACGAGAGATTCAGACGACGCCAGCAATGCTTCAAGTTTTCCAGTAGCTCAAGATTGACTGATCGGTGTGGACTTTGTGGTGCAGGACGAGACGCGACACGTTCGAGATCAATGAGATCGAACTGCTGACGTCTCTATCACTCAACTCGTGCCCAATCCAAGTTATCTAACTTGGTGCACACGGGACACTCCACAGGCGTAATTGAAATTTTATTGTGATTCGACACCTTCGGACCCCACACCTACCCTCACCTTTCCATGACCAGCAGGTTCAATGAACCCGCTCACCGTCCCACACACAACCTGACAATTGTCCCCTATCGTCTTCCGATGATCCTTTCGTTTTCAATAGAGCCCAATACCGCAAAGGCAATAAATGCAAATTCATTGGAATCTGTCGCGTCTTGTCGAACTGCCGGTCTGACTGTTGAGTGGCGAGTCAAAAGTGCAGGATCACAATGGAGGCCTGCTCACACTTGCCTGTTGAACTCTGCACCGCTCGCGGCGGAACTAACCAAGCGTGCGATGCGATTTGAGATTCACTCCACGGGAAACTGAAGCGAAGTCTCGTCGTTTTGCCGACACTCGACACTTGCGCCGTCACAGCTGGTTGTCAGCTTCCACCAAACGTTGCACTTGTGACTGGTGCATTTGTCACCCGCAAATTTGACGAAGTCACCCAAAGTCTGACAACAACAGCGAAGTTTACGAATCCTTCCCAAACAAAATCCCATCAACCTCGAACGCTAGAAATAAGTTCGCAACGGCGTGCTGCAAACTTACCCTGAAGCTTGGCCTCGGATCCCACTTCAGCGTCAACTGACGAACCTCACAGAGCCCATGTTCATTTCTACTGAGTACCGGAGCCTTATCGGGAGCCGTTATCAGCACCTATCTGTGCAAGAAAGGGATCGCAGTGTAACAGATAAAGCATCGCCACACCGCCCCCTTACCAGAGCACGTTCGTATCAACCTCCCGTCCGATAAGAACCACGTCACCTGTGGACTCGGACACGTCCGCGCAAAAAATGGAAGCGAAAACTGATCCACCGATGACAAATTTGAGAGGCATGATATTTTCTCTGTCCGTGTCATTTCGTCAAGAGTGCGCATTGTGCATGGACTCTGAACAGTTTGGTCCATTTCGCTCTGATATTCCTCCTCAAATCGCAGACAAAGATGGGGGGCAGTGAGCCCAGGCAATCTTGCAACACAAGATTTTGAACTCCACAGAGGCAAAATATTTGTGACAGCACAGACCCGTGTTGTTTTTCGTAAATTTACGATTTGGGTGTTTCCAATCCTATGGCATGAATCATGACTTGTTGTTCGTATCTTTCACATCACCAGCTATTTACAACGTTTGGGAATGTTTCCTTCTTTGGAAAATGTGAAAATGAAAGCTTCCACGTCACCAGACGAAAGATAGGAGAAGGAAAAGCTGACGGGACACCGCAAACGGAAGCGGAAACTTGATGGCACGTGACTGTGACCCGAACGAGACAGAACACTCTCCCGTCCGCTGGAACTGAACAGCCACTCCCAACCACAAAACTGGTCCTTTTGGCGGCCCACTTCCCTGTTCTGCCAAAACAAATTCCTACCAACTCCAAGCTTCTGTGCAAGAATCAGAGAAGGGGGTTTGGCTGGAGATGCGACAAAAGGAATACCGTAAACCACCGAACTTGTGTGTTCTAAACAGCACAGGAATCTTGTCCACGTCCACATTTCACAAAAGGCCGTGTACACAAAATGCAAGGTTGTTCAAACAGCTCGTGTTTAAATAAAATACTGTCTAAATCAATATGCACCAAGCGCAGCACACCTCAGTCGAGTGCAAGAAGAACTGGCGATCAAGCGTTGTGTGAATCGAGCCACCGAAGATCGCCAGAAAGAAAAGACGGACAGCAAGAGGTATCAGTATCACAAGGCCACCAACCCCAACAAAACGAGAAGCCACACCTGCACATTCCTTTCGACTGAATTTCGGTTGTCCCTTCCTGCAATGCCTTTTTTGTTGGCTGTGAACACGCATTTCGCCAGAAGCCAACCTCGGGATCCAACAGTCGCGCACGCTGTGCCGAGCAGCATCGTCTCAGGACGAGCTTTCACCAGTGCGACACCACGCACGTTCGTCGTACGTGTTGAGGACCATGAACTGAACTGGTGCATCCACGTCACAACTTCATTCACGTCTTCGCCCATTATTCTGGCTTTGCTGAAGCTGTCCGCCTCACACACGCAGGCAACATGAGGCGTGTCGTCCTTTTCTCGACAGAGCCAGACCTGCCGGGGATCGAACGCAAGGACACAACACGCTTGTTCTCAGCCACGTCAACCCACCTTTTTGCTTCTTCCTTTCTCGCGTCTCATGCTTTGAAGGCAGCGCCTGTGCGTATTGATATGGTACACACTGCGCGAGATGTGAAGTCGGCTGTTTTCTCCCGTTTGATCTGCACACTGTGTACCAGCCCAGTTCACACGACAATTCAATCAAATCTGCATTTCGAGTCCGTTCACGCCAATGTCAAAGTCAGATACGAGATTTGCTCCCAATCCAGGTTGCCTCCTGCAAAATTGTCCAAGTTTGAAAGTCGCCACAGCTTGTCAGTCGGACCGAACCCGACTGAAGTGACTCCTGTAGCCTGCATAACCATCTTTGGCACATGCAGAATCATTTCCAACCCAATCGACAAATAGACCGCGGTGAATATTTAAAGTCACGACCCGCTGGCAAAGGGAGAAAACAATGCTCGAACGTGTGCCCGAGAAAAATTTTGTGCATCAGTGAATTTTTCGAAAAGTTGTTCACCCTCCCGTTTTTCTCACACTTATCTGGCGATTTCAATGGAGGCAGATCCAGGCAACGATTCTGCAGAATTTTGACCTTTTGGCGAAATCGTGTTGTGCAACAGAAAGGTTCCCCTTGGCAACCACAGTGCAGACGGATCACAAACATAACGTCAGATCTGCCAATAAGTTGTGAACTGAAAATGTAGGTTCACTTTACCTGAGGGGTGCTCGTCCAGATCATCTTCAGAAGGAAAGGAACTGTGAAAGTTCCACTTCACCCGGCTTCTGGAACCTTGAGCCTCTCAGTCACATTCGGACGTTTTTTTTAAGTGTGTTCAGATCAATGCTCCATCCACATCATCAACGTTCTGCCCTGTCACACACACCAACACCTGAACCCACCGACTCGACGTCACTTTCACCTGTCGGTCCCAATATGAGGTCAATTGTACCCGAAGATCAAACATGTTTTGAGAGAGTACCTTTTGCCTGTGTGACATCGGCAAATATTTTCTGCATATGGGCACGTATGTAATCCTCAAGAGCCAATCAAAAAGCTGCTTCTTTGCAAGTTCCTTCCAGCCACTGAGTCTTCGTTTTCCACCAATAGGTGAGAAGAACAGCGTGTGTGCGGCCTCGGCGAGTGTCTGATAAAGAGCCATGTGCCGGAGAAACGCCTCGTGCAGGTTGTCCTCGAGTTGATATCGAATGTCATGAGCCCATGATCAAGAATTTTTGAGTCCCAACATGTTTCACTTTCCCACGCGAGAAAACGTGAACGGATCTTTCCTTCATGTTGTTTTAATTTGGTACCTTTGCGACTAGAGTCTCTGACGACCTGTCTTGATCCAAGACTTGAGCAGATGTCGAGCTGAACAGTTCCACCAGGAACTTGTCTGAGAATGACCTGTCTTCCTTCATCAAGTTTCTCGGTCAGCTTCACCGTGAGCACACACGTGGACAATATTTATCACGTCACCCCAGGAGCCGCCGCAAGCAGAGACACGAGTAGCAACGGGACAAACAACGTTCCACACAACAGCACTCAACACACGTGCGTGCAATGAGTGCAAACGTTCGGTGGGAAATTTTTTCACTTGATGCAAGTCCGAATGTCTGTCCATTTCTCGAAAGGGTCATTGCCCGAGGTTCTCGAATACGAATCAGCTGCGTTGCTTTGTACTGCCTGTCCACGATTACATGCACAGGTGAATGCGATTGTGGTTGTTCACAGAACAGTTCTGTCCAACCTCACAGTCCACGAGGCAACGCGGCAAGCGAACAACTGGTTCGAATTCCGAACCTGGCTGGGCTGAGTCCAACGGAACGGATGTTTTCGCTGTGTTCGCTGCTGAGAAGCTGGGACTGTCATTGGAATGAGTTGAGTCTCAATTCGAAGCATCCTCATTCAGGGAAGCTGAAGCCACAATCCTCGCGGCCCACCGGAAGTTAGAAACAACCACGTTGCTCTACCGGAAGAACCTGCAGGTGGGAACAAGGAAGTGCACGTCCAAATGTTCCACTCTGGAGATGCCCAGATGAGGAAAAGGGCTTCACTGAGCTGCTGGGAAAGCAGGGCAAGTTGCTGTTTGTGGGAATACTTCAACCACACACACTTCCAGACAGTTATTCACACGCATGAATGCATCCTGCAAATGGCGCGTTTTCAATTTGGTGCCTTCTTCCAGAGCCTTGGCACCGCACTCTGAATTTGAGCGCAGATACTCGCATTATCTGCATGAACTCGCTAAAATCTGGCGCGTTCCTTGCGGCGCATGTGTGTGGAAATATGCAGATGTGTATTCAGTGCCGATCGATTTGTGTGGAGAATAAAAAAGCACACACGGAGAAACTCCCACTGTTCAATACAGCTGTGCGTCGATCGATGTTGAGGGATCAATAGCGTATGAATTGTGAGTATGCGACGCGGATCTACCGGCAGGACAGGTAGAGACGCGCTGTTGAGGAAACGTCGGTTCTAACTTCAAGAAGACACGCCTAAGATCGAGTCAGGTGTTTGAAGTCCATCTCGTACAACAAAGGGTTCTTTCCAATTCAAGTGTCCCTAGGTCAACCGCCCGACACTAACCCAGTCCACATGAAGGATCTCGCACAGATACGATTCGTGGAGCAGGAGCAAAAGGAAGAAGCGTGATCTCCGAAGAAGATTTTGCCTCGGAACGCACTGGTGTCACCTTTCACAGTGCATGAACCAGCCCGCATCTGTATTCTTGACCATTTTCAGCGTCAAAGCAGGATTGAACTGATCAAAAGAGCGCTCACAGGTAACAGCCCAACAATGGAATTGTGGAGTTCAATGAAGCCCAAGTTTTGTGAAACCTCCAAGAACACCCAATCCCCAAAAAGCAAACGTATTGAATCCGCCCATGCTGACCGACTTGTTCGTTTTGTCTTTTACCTGTGAGAATCCAAACGTCACCACCAAATTCTTTCGGTGGCATTCCTTTCGAACAACTGTAGAAATGCGAGCCAGGTAGGACAGCCCCCCCCCCTAAGACTTGCCATTGAGAACCCGCTCCACTCTGACACCACCAATTCAGAAGAGCTGCTTGGACTTTGATTGCGTTCAGGAAAACGACCAGGGTCCGGCGAGGCTCCAAAAAATCCTTGGCAGGTTCGGAGATGGCCGAAAAAATGGCATCTTCCCTTGGCACAAAAACTTTTTGAAAAATTTCAATTTCACACTTGCAAGCTCTCGTTCGAATTGTTCATCACTCACAAGAGCGAACGAATGTTTGTTTTATGGCTCCTTGCTGCCCAAGTGGGCGTTAATGTGGTGAGACTCTCGACCAGAGTCGAGCACTGCTCTTATCTAATCTTTTTTCTTTGAGCTTGAACTTTTTTCCACTCTGTCTGATGCTTCATTAAAATTCTGACGAGTCTTGCCGCTTCAAAAATGCAACTGTGACTTCGGGCCACAGCAATGCACATCCAGGCACACCGAAAATATTTGTGACTCAATTACAAGGAGGATTCGAACAAATTTCCTGCTGCAGACCGTTTTTTTTCTCTTGCTCGATTGAAAAGATAGATCTCACGCACAAATCACCGAAAATAATCTGCGAGTTCCAGTGGTTGTGAGGAAGATTACGTTTGGAGGTTTTGGATCTACTGCACTTCGGCCGAAAATGCCAGGTGCGCGAAAACGGACACTCCTCACCAGCCATTTAGATCCCACGAAACACTGTCACAATTTCACCGTGGTTGATCAGGTTTCGATCTGATCAGCCAATAAATCAATTTATCGTACTTGATCATCGTTAAGTACCACTGTGTACTGATCCACGAAACATGTTCCGAACAAGTCTGAGCAAAACTATGCAGGTTGTGAGGAGTGCGCGTGAACAAGAAGTTCTGTTCGTTTGGGACACAAACCGTCACCGCCAACTTTGAGCGTCAGAAATACCGAAAGTTGGTGTTTCCTTTCTGATTGTGATTGAAACGGGGTCATTTTTTGTTTCAACCAAGCAGACGCACCAAGAATCTACTACATCAGGATGAGTGTTGGACGAAACTCGGCAAATTCAAAGTTGCAGATTTTCCAGAATAGTGAAGCATAAATCTTCCCCCAAACTTCGAAATGACGCAAAAATTACGGCTGAAGACAACGGGCAAGAGCACGACGACTCGTAAGCGGAAGCTTTGTCTGTGATCGTTGAAGGAAAATGTATGTACCGGATGTGTGTGTGCGTTTTCGCAATGGAATGGAGAAAGAAGAAACATTTATTTTGTGCACACTTTTTGGCACGGATAGAAAAGAAGGGTCCTGTAGTTCAGTTGTTCTCGCAAGTTGACGTTTGGTCGAAGGCAAGGTCACTTCAGGTCATCGTGAGGTCACCGGCACAATCCAGGTCACTGAGGTCACGAAGAATCGCCCTTTCATTCTTCACACGCAAAAATTTCTCCGAGCACAAAACTTGACGCAGCCTGTTCACCCTCAACAAACGTCACCTCACTGTCTGCTCACCAGCGACTTGAGACAGTTCTCTGCAGACCAAAAGGACACGAGCCCACAAGTGGAGTCCAGACCGCTTCCGATTTCCGATATGCTGGAACATGCCCATCTCGTCTGGACAATTCTCAACAAATAAAGTTGCCAAACTTGCCTCCCGTATCGCACAAGCTCCATGTAAGTTCAAACCAGACGAATGTTTTGCCATGCGTGTCGTCTGGGTCTGATTGGTGATCACTTTCATGGAAAGGAACACCAGAACCACGTCTCTGCCAAATCAATAAACTGCGAGTTGTCTACACGGCTTGAAAAGTCTTGCGACGACCCAAACGGAAAAAGAATGACAGTTTCCCGTGTGCGACCACAAGTGACGACAACATTCCAGGTTCGGTAAGCTGTCGTCGAACTTTGTTTTTGCGCGTCAGCAATGAGAATGCGACACCGACCTGACGCGTGACCACAACAATTCCTGGAATGTGGAGCTGCAGTGTCACATAATGTTTCTGCCTTGAGGACAACCAAAGTTCCCCACCCACATTTTTGCAAATGTTCAAGTTCGAGTACTTCTGCAACTTCTTCTCTCGAATTGCAAGCCTGCGATGTCGTGACCCTTTCTCGCTCAACGCGAGCGCGAAATCCAGCTGTACGGCGTGACCAGATTACATACCAGATAATGCATTTACAGATTCCTGTGGTGACAACGTGTACAATGCATATCTGGCATGAAACTCGGCACGCAGGTTCTGAGCCCTCCAAACCCACCCACCCACCCCGTGCTTTTGCGACGTTTCAGGCACCACGACTGAAACGGGAACTGTTTCTGAACTATTGGCTGGGGAATCCTGATGTCATCGCCCAGTCTTCAAAACTCGTTGAAACTGACTGAACCTTGTGCGTCCTGAAAGGAGTCACATGACACCATCACGGTTTCAGGTCAGACGGTTCCAAAACAAGAATGTGATTGCCGAATGAGTCAGTCTTTCCCCTGGTGGATACAGCTCCGTCCCTGTCGTCACAGACAGCGTCTCGTCGTTGTGTCGTGAACTCGTTGCCGTGGTGGAAGTGATGCTTCCTCGTTGCAAAGTGACCAGCAATGGAAAGAGATACCACCAGCTGTGTTCACACGTGCGCATTGTCATGTGAGCACAGGATGGCACTCTCTCCAGCACCGTCCGAAATCTCTGCTTTCCGTCCAGTCCGTCTTCCCATCACAAGTCAGTCGTTTGGTGCGAAATCCAGGTGCCCCGCCAGGTCTGGTGCCGACATCCTGCGCCTTGTCCACTCGTGTCCTTGCTGCAGCTCCGTCCTTGCCAAGCAGATCGCTTCCTCTTCCACACGCTGTGAATCTGGCTGCCTTGGTGTTCATCATGAAGCATCCATTGCTGACGCGGTGCGACTCTCCCAACGCCACGTGCTGTCTGCGACCTCCAGCACCGTGTATCAATGTTGCTGCTCTTTGACCCCACCAATTTGTCCCACAAATCGGCACTTCACCAAACCAAATCAATTTGTCCCAAAAAATTTCCACACGTAGTCGCATGTTCGTCGAATTAATTTTTCCCCGACTGCAATTCAATGCATCTGTTCAAACCTCTCGCCTCCAATATTTTGTAATATCCATATTTGAACGGCAACAATCTGCTCAAACATACATCTGCACAGACATGTGGATCTGCTGCGACCTATCACAATGTGTTGGCCAAATACTCGAATCGTGTGTTTGTGTGACTAACCCACGCGTCGTGATGGTATATTTTTCGCATACATGTAGAACTAACTGTACAACACTGCGCAACATTGCACTGTGATACACACATCCAGCCATTTGTGCGTGTAAATATTCATAATTACCCCAACTTTCACGAAGCTAATCATTTCGAGTAATGTGCAACCTTCAAATATGCATGAACTAGTTTCCCCCACCAAACGTGTTGTGCAGCCAAACAACATCCTCAGAAATGTACGTCTGTCTGTGCAAAAGTGAGCATCTTCGCCTAAATATACCAAGTGAATGTACATGTTGGTTGGATCCACGCTATCTATCTTCCCGACCTACATAACCAACACAAGTGCAACACTTTTGGGTTTGCCAGGCAAGTGCATAAAATCCGGAGCCATATAAAAATCACATTTCCAGCTGTGAGGTAAAAATACATCTTGCATCATGGCTTCGTTCCCATGATTTGGAATGGAAGCAGTGCCAATCCATAAAGCTGGTTTGAAGACCTATTCTTCACGAAACAATCCAATCGTGTACTCTCTCGTGGCTGAAAAAACACCACCAAATGTCCACGTTGAGTGAGAACCACTCGTAGTGACGCTGAACTTGTCCCACTTTTCAATTTTGTGAAAAGCCAGGAATTTTAATGCGGCTGGTGCCCCACTTGATCCATGTCTTGAACACCGGGTTGCAGCTACGTCCTTCCAGTGGCTTTGGAACTGCAGTCTCCACTGCCAGAGGTGGTTGCACGTCGACTGTGGCAAAATACTCGACACTGATCTCTGCAGAGTACCCCCACTCACTAACTCGTACAATGCACCGATTGCGTTGCAAGGACGGCGTTGCTCCATGTGACGCAACAAGCGTTCTCACGATTAATTCCACTTCAACGAGACGTTCTTCCACTTGGTGCACGTCCCTGAGAATCCAACCTCACGGTGTGTGCGTGGAAAAAGTGGGTGACCCTTCAAGCGACACGCCCCCTTCTTACACTCGAGAAACACTCGACACAACAAGGGTGCATTTTTCGAGTCGTTTTGGCACAAGTGCTGCAGAAGCGGCATTCAATGAGCACCGTCCCGACCCTGAGGGTTTCACAGGGAAATGATCATCAGGTCATGCCCCGAGAAAGTGTAAATAGAATGCATACCAGGGCCGTAGCCTACCCTATACAGGCATACCTTCATACATGGCATAGCAGCCTGGCTGATACGGCAGCCCAGATTTCCCCCACAGCCCGTGCACCGACAAGAGATTGCATCTGTAAATTCGCAATGGATGCAGATGTGTTGCCGCACATCCGGTGCAACATGTACTGGAATAGCCCAGTGATCCATCCCGCCAACCCCACGAGAGAGCAACATGTACAAGCAAGTCGTGGATCACTGATAGATATCCCTCTTGTTGCGCAACATCCAAAACACAGTGGTTCTGTATCCAGCAGAACAATGCAACAAATCCACATCGAAGTGACATGATGCAACGTGACCAAACTCATTTTTTTCCCTCACGAACAGCGCGCGGAGCAGGATGTCTTCCGCAACCAAAGAGAATACTTCCGTCTTCCGCCAGTAACCCCGCTGCACCATCAAACTTTGCAACTTCTCCACAAGAGCAACGCAGGAAACGAGGGTCGTGGTCGCGGATCCGATGTTGCACGTTGCACATTGGCGATCGACCCTCAGCTTGGCACCAAACATTGGTGCATCTCGTGTCCAACAGATCACGTGCACTCAATTCACAAGTCATAAGCTCTTGAAAATCCAGTCCAGAAATTTTAAATCCCTGGTTTTCTCGCTTCTACCCTGAAAGCGTCTTTGCCCAACCGAACTGTCGCGTCGCAATGTCGCCGCGACTCGTATGTGGGAACCAAGCGATCCTGACCTCGATTCAGCCTCGATCCCCTGCCACACACAGTACACAGGGCCTCGCTGTACCAGTGTACATGGATGTGTACGTACCCATTTATGTACATGTGAACTTTTTCGCTATGCTGGCTGCTTGCTTGCTGTCTCTACATGTCCCAAATGCATTAAACACCGCAAGACTTGCATACAAAAAAGAACTGCGAATTTGCCCGTGCACACACGGCAGGTACATGCTGCTGTTCTCTCTCCCTTTTCCTTCGCACCCAAAACGAGCGCAACAAAGGCACATCACATCCCTTCACTGCGAGTTTCAAACTTTCGATCCGTGGGAAACAGTGAATGAGGCCAACCTTGTGCACACGAAAATACCTCAAACTCAACACAAAGTCTTCATTTATACTCCGTTCCTTCAGTGCCCATCCAGACGTCAAAACTAACAGTCAAGTAAAGCAAACTATTTGTCCCCAATTTCTTTGTGAGTCCAGCAAAATTCCACTCACACAATTCGTCGAAGAACGATCGTTCTTTGTTTTCGTTGTTTCAAAGGGAAAAGACTCTTCGCTGAAGAGGAACCAAACTGCAAATGACTCAGAACTGCGTAATACTTCTGATTTCAGACGCTTTTGCGCACTTCCTGACTTCCGATACTGAAACCACAAGATCGTCCATTTCACCACAAACCCCCACACACAACGTCACATGATTTGCAGCCCCAAAGGCCCCACGATCTCCTTGGGGCCCACCGCAACACTAATGCTTGTACAGGCGCATTCAGACAGTATTTGCACGAGGCAAACAGTGACAATTCTCCGCACCTGGGACAAAAAAGATTCCGAGCATTTTTTTGCCCAAACCTTGTATTGTAGCCAACGCGCTTGGGGAATGTCCAGACAAGCTTGATCAGATAAAGTTCACCCTCCGTTCTGCAGACTTCCACTGCGGACTTCCACCAATACAAATTCATGAAGCAATCCAATGCACAAGTTCAGCAATGTGAAAAACATCCGGGATTTTGCCTCCAATCGAACAAGTCCGGACACAAAGCCGGTGGAGTGGTGCTCGAAGTGATCGAAGTTCGATTCATCTCGATCCTTTCCCAAACATGTGACTGCACGCGCGTCGTCACTGCAAAGAAATTTTCTGTTTTCAGCGTCATTTTGCACCCGGGAAGAAAAGAATGTCTTGTGCGCAAAAAAAACCGAGCAACTTCCACAAGACCAACTGCACTTTCCAGTCTGTGTAACTTGGGACTCAAAGTGACAGTTGTTTTCAGTGCTGGTGGGATTAAAAATTTGACCCCAGCCCCTCGAGGACTGTTTTTTCTTCCTTCGACGCCACTGAGCACTTAATCTACAAATCTTGGTTTATCTTTCAGAGACTCTCACAAGGGCATGTTGTGTCTTGCTTCCACAGATCTTGCAACAAAGTAAAGTTTCACAATGTCTCTTCCATGCACACCAATTTTGGACAGGCAATACCCAATGCAGGCATCATCCACAAAACTTTCCGCACACAAAATGCGACAAGAAACACTTGGGTCACTGAGCTGTGCGTCAAGATTCGCTCGAATCGAATCAAAGGCTGCTCGGCACATTGACGAATTTGGGAATCGGGAAGAGCTTCCCTGCTGTCCACCCACCCACTCGCTCACCGTACGGTACGTGCCCACGCCGGCAAACAATTCAGCGCGCCACACAACAAGCAGAGACAAGTTAATTCATGAGACACTCCACTAAATATTTGCCCAATCCACAGTTCAAGTGGCCCATCTACATAATGTGTCATGATGGCCTGATCTCTGCAACAATTCCCCTCGCTTATCTCCGCACACTATGGTACAGACAGTACCGAACATAACGAACCTGCCCGTGATGAACTCGGCTCTGCTGACCAAGACCTCAGCATTCGAACCGGCCACTGCAGAATCATTTGACGACTGCTCAAACTGGTTTCTCACCTGTGACAAACCAAATTCCACCAGCAAGAGCCAACAACGACCACCACAACCCACAGAACAAACCGTATCCTGTTACCAAGTGAAGATTAGTGCTCAAAAAGACGGGATCACACGACACTAGGATCACTCGTGGCCGATTCTCAGGTGCGTCGCGCATGGAACAAGTGAAATCACGGTGCGATCCTCAAAGTCTCATCTTTGTTGTAAACGTTATCAGCAAGCAAACAATACCTGCGTGTACCAAGCACAAAGACACATATCCCTGTCTTAAAGCAAATATCTCTCACACAATTGGCCAGGATTCCTCATCAGAATGGCGTCGCACTTTGCACTAAATCCCATTCTCGGGAGGAAAGCACGAAGCATTCGGCCCGGAGCCGAAGGTCACAAAAACAACAGACGCCACAGAGATGGGTTTCCCCAATGTGAGTTCTTAAATTCACCAGTGCGGGGACCCGTACAAATCATCACAACAAAGCTGTTCAACTCCATGTTCGTGTGCTCAACGCACACACACACACACACACACACACACACACACACACACACACACACACACCGCGACAACGCCGCGTCACCAGGTGGCGCATAACGCCGCTTCATCGGCACAAACGTTTAAGTTCTGACGCCCACCATGCACAGCTATCTTTGTCCATAACTAGTTTAATTGGGCAATGGGATATGACACCCGTGGTGTCGTGTTGCTTCCATGTACCGTGCCATTGTACGTTTTCTGATCAACGTTCCAGCGAACGGCGTTACAAGTGAGTTCCTCGGTGCGCATGCCCGTTCAGAGACGGACACCCAATCAGACAAAGCAACGCGCAAAAACACGTTCATACACGAGATCAAGTGACTGATTAGGGTTGTCAAGCCTGGTGCACGACTCGAGTGGATCTGACAAACAAGTGCAGGTCACGTCCGTTCAAGCGGACATCCTGAAAGACTCCAGCAGTCCACATGGACCTGCGGCACGACAGTCTGCAACTTGGAACTGCACAAAGAAAAGAGGAAGATCAATGACAACTTTCACAGAGAAAAAAAAACATTTCCTCCAAGCTCAAAATCAGAGCAGTGGAATTCAGAATTCCAAATAATCTTTCACTCTTCTCGTTATCAAATGTGTGTCATTGTTTTCGCATGTTGAAACACACGTCTCAAATTTCAAGACTGCTTGCCAGAAGTTTTGTCCGTTCGCTTTGAAGGTGCAGCCATTGTCATTGAAAGTGACTTTACGCATGCACAAGGTGCCCGGAACAGTCTCCGTGTGTCAAGTGCACGTCAGTTCATTCCCACTGCGTTTGTATTTTTATGTTCCAACAATCAATTCAACCTGTCGATCATGGTGGAACACACACACACACACACACACACACACACACAAATTAGCACGCTTCAACAGAACACGTGGCGATACATCCCGAGAAAATTGATCAGCAGACCGACCAGGGAACGATCCCTGTGCGCTTTTGATCAATGCACTGAAAGCTTGAGCAACAGCCAGCACACGCACGCACGCATTCACTCGCTCTGGGCTGTAGCTACTGTGTACTGTGCGCACTCGGTCTGCATTTCTCCGCGTTTACAACAAAACACGCATCATGCATTGCGAGAGATATCGACCTGACCTTCCACGTTGGCAATACGAATGCTCACTCGGTACACACAGTTACAATGCATGTGCTCACCTGTTCCACACACATACACATTGATTGTATCTTCAATTGACCACACATTTCTATGCAAAGATTCCCAAAATGCAGTCCACGTGTGCAGCCATCAGACTGAATGCCTGCCTCCAAATCATTCCTCGAAAAGCTGAGCTGAAAATACCGCACACGTCAATCTCTGAAACACCCAGAAGAAACGTATCCGCCAGTGACCAAACCAAAGTAACGTCCACTGCAGTTGACCGTCTTTATCAACCATCTACTTGTGCCTCCAAGTGACCTGAAGTGTTCGCCCTTCGACCAAACGAGTACGATTGAGGTATGACTGCTGCAAAACACTACATTTATACACCACACACAGCGTGCAAGCAAGCAGGCAGGCAGGCAAGCAGACACGCACCCACATGCATGTGCATAACAGCCATCTACTCGCACCGCAAACCAACAACTATCAGCGAATAGCCTTGACGACAGCCAATCAGCGGCCTCCACAGACCGACAGGCCCAAACCGTATCCAGGCAGCGTTGTTACTTCACGCATTGCCGTTGCTATGATCCAAGATACAACAAAACGAACGCCTCGGCAGTTGGCCCCTGTGTGCGCAAAGTGTCATGCACGGAACGCACGGTGAAACTACCTTTCTGGGAAGGCTCGTACCTGTTCAAGCCCGACGAGCTTTTCCGCTATCAGTTCAAATTAATTCACCGTGCTCTGTTCAATCTCGCCTCGATGCGGTATGGCCATTTGATCTCGGGCGGCGATGCGGAGAGCCTCTCAAGTGGGTCTCGAAATTCCCACACACCGGGACAAGCCGAGGCCTGACCACCCGTGTACTTGTCCTGTTCGACTTGCAACAAGAACGAGCACGGAAGGCCAAGTGGTGCCTCTTCAGTAAAGTTTTCTGCAGAGTTCGTCGCTGGTCTGCAGGTTGCTCCTCACCGCGGTTAATGACGTGAACCTCCCGAACGAATCTCCACAGGCCGTCGCTTCGTTCTCGATGGATAGCTTCAAGCGTTCCGGTACACGTACCCTCTATTGCACGTCAGTTCCTGTTGCACCTTTGCACTCCTTGTTTCCCAACGAGCCAGTGGACCACCACGCATGCATACCCACACAGGTGGGGTGTGAAATTCCGCACGTCTCTTCGCAGCCCTGTTCATTTTCTGCCAAATTGAATCTCGTCGCATTTGACAACAGTTACAACCAGACGAAACCAATTCACTACAAAAGGGTAACCGTCAAAAGGGAACCATATGGTCTGGCCCCAGAGGCAATGAGAAATCCCATTTTCCCCTAAATTGCCCAGTTGCAGACACCACAAGAATTCCTGAAAACCACTTGAACCTTTATGACGTTACCATTCACTATTTTGCACCATCACTTCAAATGGTCGCTCAGACCGACCTGTCAAGCACACGCTCTTTGCACATCATAAGGTGAACAAATTCCCCTGCATGCGCGGAAGCTTACGAAACAATGACCACCACGCCGGCAGCCGGGCTCCAAGGAACAGATGTTCGACTTCTCGACCCAACCCCGAAGCACAAAAGACAAAACAGGTGACTGAAGTCACTTCAGCGCAGAGTGCAAATGTTTGGCTTGACACACACTTGAAACAAAACACGGAACACACAACACGCTTCAAGATGGCAGGATTCCTGCAGGTATCAAACCTATGTCAATTATCAAAACATGAAATCAATGGGTTTCGCTGGAGGCGACGAAACTACAGCAAACATGCTTCTCTCGACACAATACTCTCCAAGATTCACCTTTGCTGCGGAAAAGCACACACAACGCGTCGTGATCCAGATTCATTGCGACGAGGTGACAAGTCAGACGAAAATTCTTCCAGCTCAAAATGATGCACCTGAAGGAACTTCTACGTTTTGAAGTTGAATCAGCTCACGAAACGGTGGGTGGACAAGGTGCAAACTGAACAGAGGGTGTGCGACACCCCTGATCACAGAAGCCAAGGTCAAGGCCACTGCGACACCACGCACGCACACACACTCACACCAAAGTGTGGCCGTCAACAGAAAATTATCCAGAAGTTTCTTTTATCTTGAAGTCAAACGCACGTTTCACAGATGCACTACTGAAAACGTGGCAAAAGTTCCTACCTGTTCAGTTGTCCCTGCAAGTTTGCTTCTCCAGATTCACTTTCAACGGCTGTACTCTGCAGGTTGTGGTGGGTGTTACCTGTCTGTGCGGGATTTAGAGCTCTCGCAATGTCACAGCTTTTTATTTGGTCAATAGGCTTTTCAAGACTGAACAGATAATGCCAAGGCCTGTCACCAGTTGGGGGGGGGGGAAGAGGCAGCAACGTTGACAAGGCCCACTCTTTTGGTAAGAGTCCAAAACAATTCCAGCTTTTCTCGTAGGACGATCGGAAATCAAGTGTTCTTTCAACTGCATGGAAGTTCAGCACGGTAGTCTTTCGACAAGGGTGCAATGCAGAAGGCAAAGCTTTGATGGGCCCAAGATGGCCGGTCCATGCACCCAACGTCGCGTCCTGGTACAAGCCTGGACCGGTAGGCAGAAAAAAAAACGCACGTTGACACTGAGGTTTGTATTTTTTACTGATCCTTAGTGATCGTCCTGGCTTGTTGGCCCGCCAAGGTAGCAGGGACTGACATAGAAAATCGATCCGACCCACGCGAAGCCATCACTTTCCAACACAACACCTGAACCAACCTTTGGTCTGGTCTTCTGGTACAAACTGGCAAAGTGATTTTGTGGCACGACTTTTCTGAGTGCGCGAACGCCCTTGTGGTGCGAAACGTTGCGTAAAACTGCGAGATGTTCAACTCTTGACCCGAGTCCAATTCGAACCAGGATCCGTTCTCTGACGCCACGCGCCTGGCCGCATCTGAACTGACAGGAGCTTTGCTTGACAAAAGATCTGAAAATGTCTTCAGTCCCTGGCTGAATTAGGCCTCGGAAGCAGTGCCTGGACACTCGCCACGCTGCTCATCAGCTCACATCAAGGCGTGCCACTTACGTATTGATTCAGATTCGGGCATGATCGTCCACGCTTCAAGCACTGCCGGACTGATAACCCACATCTGGTGGAGACGAAGTACCGACGCCAAACTTGTCAGTACAAGCCAAAAGAACTCGGCTCCTTTTGGTCACAAATCGTGCACCGGTGCAAGACCCGGTCGTCTCACACGAAGACTTTTGGAACAAGAGAAGAATAAGACCGACCTCCTGCGTTGAGAATTGTTTCTATTTTATTTCACTGATCAATGACAATGAGTCACACACGAAGCCCCCCCCCCCCCCAGTCACCACTTCAGATTTTTCCGCCGCGTTCCACGACGATCCGGTCCACGACGGCAGTGGCGGACAAACCACCTTGCTTTGGTAAGCCACAGCCAAATGCGACGAAAAACTGATCACATCAGCCGAGTCCACACCAAAATGGGGGGCTGTGACGTGGAACCTGTTCTTTCTTGCCCCTCCCCCCAGTGAGATGCCAACTTTAAAATCTTGAACGGAACGCTTCACCTGACAAAGTGTCGACCCAAAGCTCTGAAACAGAACGGAGGTCTCGAAATGCAGTTTTGGCCGGCAAGCTGGGACATGCGTGAGTTTTATGCGAGCGTTATGCTGATTTTGACCCGAGTACTTTGGATGGACTCCAAACATTGTACGCGAGCGTGTTTTCCGTGCATTTTGCGTGGAAAGAGTGCGCACACACAAAGTCACTTTGACGTGTCCTCCGTGTTCTCGTTGGACCATCGAAGAAAAGATACTGCTGCCAAGATTTTTTTGCACGTTCTGTGCACGAACTGCCCACTGCTGAGGTCGATCGCGACAACTCTTTCGCCGACTACTCGTGTCCACGCCACGTGGGACAATCCTGCACAAATCAGTGAATGTTTGAGGCACATTCTCGTTTTGAAACCACATTCAAGGAAGAAATGTTTGGTCCTTTTGCATTGCAAGGCGCACGTGTGTTGGGAAGATTCGCTCTGTTGCAAAGTCCGCACACCAGCGTTAAGCAAGAAACCACAACAGTGTTTGGGTACCCCACGAGCTAAACACGGCTCGTGGACACTTTCCCTTTCCCGTGGTCATGGGTGGAACTCTTATCTCTTTTGCGTTCTCGTATTTCTGTCGCTCTGGCGTCTTTATCGCTCACAAGCACCTGTTCCTTTGAGGAACACACGACGCCCACCTCAACGCCCAGACCAAATCGCTGTCCCATTCATTTCCTCAACATTAGCGCAAGGTCTGCAGAAACAACGTTGTGAAGATTCAAACAAAAGGCTCCGTACGGTACGTCGCACCGACGCGTTTGCCAAAAGCCCGCAGCGACTGCGTGATTTACAGCGAGTCGCCATGTTGCGAACCGAGTGCAGGAAAGGTAGCAGCACCGCAACATCAGTGCGGGTGCGTATGTTTTCTCGTTGCTAATTTCGAATTAAAGAACGTTCACAACCTGGCGTATTCGGCCGGCCTTTGCTGCATCATATTTGTGATCGGAAAACGCAAACGCAGTGATTTCGCACTGCGTACGCAAGATGATCGCCAACAGCGTTGAAATGCGTTCAGACACGCGTTCATTCCACAAGTTCCTTCAACAAGAACAACTCGTGTGTGCATCACTCCAGATGGTCCACAAGCAAGCACAAAACGAAAAAGGTGAGTAGCGGGGCAAGCAGCACACGAGTCAAAGGTTGTTCTGCCGCGAACGGACAGGGGGGGGGGGGAAAGTTGATATCATCCGACCCCATGCGAACGTGGCGAAGAGATCGACCCGTGATGTCAAGCAATCGCGAATCCGCAACGGGTTGGTGTCTACATTGCTGCAACAGATTTTATCTCTCGCAAATCCAGCAATTTGCAGCAAGTTTTGATCATAGTCAAGAAAGCAGCGTGAAATTGAAAGTTTTTGTGTTCGAGACCTTGAAGGGCTTTCGGTTGCCAAGACGCCATTACCTGTCAGAGCTCGTCACGCCGCCATCACACCTTTCTCTGTGTCCGCCAAATTGACTCATGCGACAGATGCCAGCTTCGAATAAGCACAAAATCAAACATTGGATAGAAGCGCACGTTTCTTTAACCCTCTTCAGTCAATTGTCTTGCAATCTCCAGTTGAACGACACCAAACCAGGTTGGTCTGATGTGGACCTTCTGAAGATCGCACGTCACAGAATGATCCAGTCACGTCGGCTCCACGAAACGCTTACACATTTGGCCCTTTCTCGGGCAGAATGGCCAGTCGTCCGGCAAAACATCTGGCTGTCCGTTCTTTATACAATTCTTGGTTGTCCACCACTGGGGATTCACAGATGGCTCCTTGAGAACGGTGAAGCAAAGACTCACACAGACCAGTCAATCTTCACCAGACAACAAGGCTCTAATCGCCAAATTTGTTCAACATGGCACCTCACGTGTTCACGTGTACAAGTCACGTGTACAAGTCCCCAAACCATCGTTTTCACGTAGCACACAGGTTAGCGTCTGCGGCTTCCGCTCTGCGTTCCTGTATTCAGCGCCGTGTGGCTGTACAGCTGTGGTTCGGGTTCAATATGCGTATTTACTGCAGGGCTGATCGATCTCAACATCTGCTGCACAACCAACACAGATCGGCAGATATTAACGTCCCGGTCAACTTTCATGTGAAAAGGTCGACTGTGAGAATTGGCCCAAAAGGACACTGCCAAAACGTTTGTTTGTTCCTCGAGTCAGTCTCAGGCCAACAAAACGGGCTGCAATCGACTGATCTGACTGACAGGCAGACACACATACACGCACACAGACACACACACACACATGCTTGCACGCCCACACGCACGCACGCACGCCCACACAGAAGCAAACGGTGACTGAACCAAAGCATCACCCACATTCACGTCACTCTGACGGGTCAAATGGTGGTTCATTCACATTTCACGCCAAAGTCGCCACAAATTGTTCCCTTCCCAGTCCCATGCCAAGTGTTTTTGCGAAGAAAGCAGGAATTTCGTTGCTCTCTCTGAACCGAAACGATCAACATCTCGTGTTTCCCACCTCTCTGTTCCCACCAGCATGTTTGCGTGGACTGACCCTTATCGCTCTCATGCAACATGTGGTCGGGTTGGATAATCAATGAGTCTTTCCCCGACTCCCTTGGCATTTGAGCTCGAATCAGGCACAAGTCGAAGCGAATTAGCACAAAGCTGTGAGCCACGGAATAAGCTCAACGATCACGCATTCGGGGTGCGCCGAAAGCCGGCTGCTTCGTGGAGTTCAGTGACAAACGTCAAATCGAGAAGCCTCTGATTCCGTCCAAAGAACCTGCGGTCGATCTGCTTCTCTATAAAATATTGGTTCTCAAAACCACAAAAATTTCATTGCGATGTTCCGGTGTGAGAATACGCTCGTATTCTTTGCCAAAGCCAGCACCACCAGTCTGACATTGAACCTTGACTGGTCAGGAAGGTTGCACTCGAGGAGGAAAAAGCAGATACCGAAACTCCACTTGTTTCCTCAAAAGTAAAACCACATGTTGGTCTCGGACTGACCAAAAAAGGACTTTTCGAGCAAAGTAAACAACTTTCCGAACACGTGCAATTGAGAATCTTTCTTCCCAGGCCGTTGACAAAGGGATGTGGTTTGTTGTATCTCTGCATTAGAACACCGGCGATAAAGACGAAGTTTCCTGGGAAAAGAAACGCGTGGGACTGAGTGGGAAGGAAGCAAAGGACTCGCCTTGTGCTGATCTTGATCAGCAGAAGAGTTTTACAAGTTTGAAAATCACAGAGAAAAGAATTGCGGTATCACAGACAAAGTTCGTGCGGTGCGACACAAAAGAATGAAACAAGCAATCAGGTCTCAAACAAGTACGAGTATTTGTGAAAAGGAATGTTTCCTGCAAACAAGAAAGACAGACATGGGAAACGGTCCCGACACTTGTATGGAAAGACAAGCGCAAGTCTTCAAAACACAAAAGCGACAATTCGAGTAAACAGATCACATAGCAGCTTCCAACAAAACAAAGGCCTGAACTTGTCAAGTCTCTCTGGTCACCCCGTTCTGTGACTTCCGGGGTGATGCAGTGTTCACACCAAGAAAAGATGTCATGACCACATTTCCCACTCCCACGCTCGGACTTTGCCAAAATCTGCCTTCCTCTGACGGTAGACTCGAACATGCACGTAAGTTTGAAGCCGTCACACGCGTCACCTGGTGGACCTGAACTCTGGTACTTTTGTCATTGAAAACCGCTCCGTTGATTGTTGTGTCTCGAGTACGAAGCGGAGAAGTGTCAATGTGTTGAGGGAAACCAGTTGACTGCCTCAACGTCACCAAGAAACTTCGCAGTACTTGAACAATCATTCTTTCACCCAGTTCTAACGCCGACTTGAAAATTTCAAATTTTGAGTTTCTACCACCCCCACCCCTCGGCAACTTCAAAGCTGGATTCGCCCAAGTAATTGCGAGAAAAAGGCAGTACTCACAGCCTGGCGGTGGCTTCGCTCGTTGAGTCGTCCCCCTCGATGCGGTACACCTTCCCGTACATGACGTACTCGAAACTGTCCGCCCGGGATGGAGCTGCAAGATCAAGAGGTCAACAGTGTTTCATTGCATCTCGCAATGCATAGAATTCAAGTAGCACAACACATCCCAACAGCAAGAACGGCAACACAAATGGTCACTACTGTCTGACCGAAGACGCGCACTGCCAGAACATCGCAGGAACACCAGTGGCCAATGAAAATCCTGGTTGGTCGGAAAGCGCCGAAACCCCTTCTGACCTCAAGGCGCACATTTTACTCCACACCCACTGCCAAACACCTTCCAGATTGTAACCTCGTTTTTGGAACTTCTTGTGAGCGACAGACAATGACCCGAGCAAAGGACACGAAAATTTCCATCAATGAATGGCAGCTGGTGGTAATCTCAAAGCAAGGTGGGGTTTCACCGTTTTACATCTGAACATCGACAAAGGATGACAGGTCCTTGGAGTCACACAACCCGACTCCCGACAGGAGACGATTCGAACCTGTGTCGGTCGGGTCCCACTCCTCGTCGTCGGGTCCCCCGTCTTCTCTCAGCGTCGTCGCCAGCACCATCCGGAACTTGTCACCTGCAACACCAACAACACTGGATTAAATCCGGGCCTGATGCTTGTCACGTCGACATGAAGAGACATTGGTGTTGATGTCTGTCATCGATACTCATTCGATGGCACCCTGCTGGGCTGCGGTCTCATCTGAACCATCTGGACACCAAAAATGCCGAAAAGTAGGTCGCTATGACACCAAGAAAAGAGTCCTTGCGTCAGGAGACAGGGCGGATGCTGAGCTCAGGTATAAATCGAGACATTATCGCTCAACGTCATGGAAGTCCGATCTACGTATGGTTATTCAACAAGCAATCACGAACATTCCCTTCCGATGCTGCCACACTCCCATGTCGCTTCCGAAAAGAATTCTGTATCGAGATGAAATCAGCCACACTATTTTCACACCCACCCACGTGGACCACAGACAACTTTTTTGGCACCCCGTCAATTGTCCTCAGCAAAGAACGGGCGTGGGGGAAATGTCTTTTCCAGGAAACGTCCGCACACAGCACAACAACTTCGACCAACTTTCGCTGAAACGCGAAGTTTCCATGTTCCTCTTTGTTGTCTCAATCACCACATGAAAATCGAATTCCAGCAAACATTTCAGGTCACCCAAATTCCACACAAATCTATCAGTCACTCTAAATTGTAGGTGTCACCAAGCCTCTACTGCTCATCCAGACGAAAATTGCGAAACCAAAGACCCACCTGAAGAGAAGCACAGCTATCCATCGAGCCCAGCGTACGACATGAACTGTCATCCATTTTGCGCAAACCACCGTATTTGTACCACACACACGTGGGGGAAGAGTGTTACTCACGCTACATCCATGTCCATAAAAGGACCTCACGTCCAAGACAGACTCCCACATATCCAGGCAAAATATCTCTACTCAGCAATTTGCCTTTTCTTCAATGGGAAGAAGCTGATACTCGTACGTAGATGTGCAGAAAACAGCGAGGAAGCGTGGTACGTCCAGGGATGAGTCAAGCCAGGCGGAAGTGATGCAAATTAGACCACTCTCCTGACCGCTGGCGATTCAAGCTCGCAACGGGACACAATTTCCACCGTCGCATCTGACCTACGCGAACATCTGACAACATGGTCAGAGTGAACGAGTGAGTACGTGTGTGTGTGGTGTGCGCGCTCCATGCAAACAGGCAGTTCAGTAAGTTTCAGATTGTATCGATTCCTGCACCTGCGCATCGCATAACGCCATAAACAGTGATTTCCCCACATCGAACGTGAAGCGTGGGACTGCACCACACCAACAGCACCCGGGGGCTGTTCTCAATGGCCCGTGCACACGAAAGGTGTGAGATGTTTTTCGATCGGCACTGTGTGAACCTGGTCTCAATGTAACCTGCACAGCCCGGGTCTTTCCCCCGTTCAGCCAACATGAGATCAACTTCCAAAATAAAAACACGTTGCGACTCTGCTGAAGCTGCAAATAGACTTGTCTTACACAGCTCCTTACAAAGAGACAACGATTAGAATTCCTGTCCAGTAAATGGGAGTCTGTCGGCAGACGAATCAGACGGATGGTTGCGACTCCCGAGGTCAAATCCCCACGGAAACACCAGCACAGACCTTCAGCTGGGATGGGAGGAACTTTTCACACCATTTTGGAAATGTGCAATTTTTTCAAAAACTTCTCGGAAAGACTGGAGGGAAAATGGCACCCATAATTTAGAAACAAACAAGTACACTTGTAAGTGTTGCTTCGTGAGACATGATTATAGCCTGCTTGGACGAAGGCGGAGGTCAGATAGAGTGGGAGCGTGCATGGTGGGAAGCGGAAGGTCACACACCACAGAAAATAACCTTTCCCGTCATTGGATCTGAGACACGGCCCCCTCAGTCAACAGAAAAGTACTGAACCCACCGAACATAGCCGGCTGACAGACGCAGTGGGGAGTCGGACCCCATGTCGGAAGCAAGACAACATCACCTGGTGTGATTTATGTGTGATGTCTACACCACACACCATAACAGTCGTCCATCCCGGCCGTGTTTCTGATCAGGCGAATTTGACGAGCCTCGCTCGGTGATTTATGGAGTCCAACTGGGAGAAACTAAACGTCGCTTCCGGTCAGCGACACAGAGGGGATGGTCAGTTCAACAACGCGCACACACGGACCAATTTGACTTTCGCATGGAGAATATACCGCAGACCGGCGAGCGACTTCCTCCCACAGCAGCTGACGGACATGACGATAACACTGACCACGCGTCAGGCGTGGGTTCGGAGGTTACCTTTTGCACGTCGATGTTCAGCGGGTTCTCCTGCCAGGACCTGGCCACTGAGGAGGAGGGGAGATTGGCGAAAATAAGGGGGGACGTCCCCGTGTGCCCCCCGGCTCAGTTGGCCACCATGGCTGGGAGAAGCCACAAGAGGGGAGGGGGTGGGCCCCGTTGCCCCAACAACGAACCAGTTGGTAACAGGAGAAATGGTGTCTTTTGAACTGAACGCGAGTTTGCAGCTGCTCACCCAGGTCGATCGGGTAGATCTGCGTGTTCACGTCGAGGATGAGGTCCATCTTGAAGGACTCGCTCTCGCAGTGCAAACGCGACACTGAAACGACACGAGACGATGGTGAGAATTAAGGCGCGGAATCAGTACCAGCCGTCGAGGTGTACACGTGAAACAGCTTCCACCGGGAACGGGAGAACGCTGAAACAGATACGAGTGGTGAATCGTTCCGTGTCTGAGCCTGAAAATGAAAACTTTGGTGTTCAAGCGCGTTCTTCTTTTGTCGACCGTTGCCGCTGCACAAAGGAACAAATGCATGTTCAACAGTCGCAAAGGTCGCGAACATTGCAAAACTGCGAAGAACAAAACTGAGCCCAGACGAACCAACAAGCGGACAGAACATTGACCCAGACACGAATTTTTAGGTGATTTGAGGAGCTTGGTCCGATTTGTGAGCATTTGGAAAAAGCCAGCGAAATCAGAGCAAGTGAAATCAAATCACCTACAGGCAGGGTCTTCCAAAAGTATGTCTACAGCAGTTTCATAGTCAAGATGAGGATTGATTTAGGACCTTTTGGGCTCTTTTGGTTCATTTTGGGTTGGGGATAATGCGCGAGGAAGGAATTTGTCAATTTTGAATTTTTAGGGTTCTGAGGTCAAAAAGGTCAAATTTGGAAGTGCAGAAAAAATAGGGTGTGAATGTAGAAATGTCTCTGTATCTCAGAAGGTACAAATATTTGGTGAAAGAAGTATATTGATGAAATGTAGTATATTGTATGGGGGTTTGAGTGGTAACATTTG
>JAAUXT010129297.1_pt1 | contig 29426 bp, 31 predicted proteins | sample 7278171 | NCBI WGS metagenome assembly JAAUXT01 (sample SAMN14350112, study PRJNA611818) | marine sediment metagenome | isolation source: surface marine sediment (1.8m) | place: French Polynesia: Moorea | collected 2018-08
CACAGCAGGGGCCTTATGTATGGTAAACAATGGGAGCTAGGAGATAATCACCTCCTCGCTAAAGCTCGGAGGTCATCATCTCCTCGCTCCCATTGTTTACCTCTAACGTATCAGGAGGGGAGGGTCAATAAGAAGAAGAATGCTGTCGCATTGTTCAGTTTGATTGTCTGTCAGACCGCCAAGCAAAAAGCGTCGAGTCTGAACTTTTGTCTGTGGCTCTGAAAACACAGAGCTGAGGCAGTGGCACTTGAAGAGGGAGGGGAGTTCTGTCGTGGACCTCTTGGAAGTTGTCCTTCGTTGTCAAGAGAACGTGTGCGTGTTGCGTTGCTGCGAAATGACTTTGCGGGAAGAGCTGAGGACAATCGTACAAAGAATCTGTGAAAGGAACAAGTAGCGCAGGTTTTGACTGAAGTCACTGGTGTCGCTGGTGAGGCGGGTGTTTTGTCGCTGTTCGGTGGAGTCCCGTGATACTGACCAAACAAATGACCGAGGAGTTGATTTTGGGCACTTGTATGCGGAACATGGACATCTATCATTGCGGAGTTTTCTGTATCCAACACAAAGTCTGTCCGGTCTATGATTCATCTGAGCTGCTCGAGCCGTGTGTTGTTTACGGGAATCCGGCCCATAACTGACACGACCAGCTTGTCCGGGGCGTCTGTCTCCGCGATTTAGGACCCAACAGGTGCAACTGGACTCGCTTAGGGGATCCAGAATGGGAACTTCGCGAGCGATTTCACCACGGGTTTTCTGAATTTGGTGAAGTCTGCTGAAAGACCCTTTGGTGGCCGCACACGCTTTGTCGGTGACGCTGTTGCTGCGCTCCGGGTTCTGGTTCTTCGTGAGGAAGGAACCTTGTCCTGCGTGGGACAAAGACGCTTTACTCTGCCAGTCGAATCAAGCAAGTGAAACACTTTGCAAAGCCTGCCACTCTGCAAAAGAGATATTTTTTTGCGGAGACATGAACGTTCGCGATGTGAGCAGAAATGTTCATTTGGCCGCGAGTTTTGTTTTCCAACCTCCAAAAGCAGACAGGAAGACGGTGTAGTGTCGCACAAGCTGTGAATCCCGTTGTCGCAAATTTTTTTGTAAAAAGAAGGTTGATTTGATCCCAATTATACAAACTTAGGGCACCCTGGTCCTGTGTGAAAGTTTCTTCAAAGTGAGGGTTGTGTTCCAAGAACCATCGATGTGTCTCTGCAGTTGCAACGCTCGACGCGTGAGACGTTCTGAAAGGTTCTTTTGCCCTGAAATATGTCTGTCATGGCCACGCTGAAAAATCCTTCCTTTGCTCTTCCTGCATTGCACACCGTGAATTTCACCGGGAAGCGGACCAAGAGACACTTCCTCATAAAATTATCAGGGACCGCCTTTCTCAAAACCTGCGACGCGCAGCTCCAGACTCCACTTTCGGTCTGTCTCCGTCTCTGAACTGTCTTTTTGCTTGTGCGGACCTGAACAAGGAGGCCGGTCAAACGGAGGATCTGCCCAAGACGAACAAATGTCTGACGCGTGTAATGGTCATTTAATCCCTGCTCCCTCCACACGTCTTTACGAGCACCTCAAATCTCGGCGAATCGTGACCGGCTTGTGAATCCACCGGACTGAGCGATAAACCAGAAGTCTGCCACGCTTTTCCAGCTCAGAAGGTCCCACTGTTGTCCAACACGCCAATCAAGTTCACTTAGACCTCACTTTATGAGGGAAGAGGTGTTCAGCCATTTCAAGATACTTCAAATGCATTCTTTCGTCTAGACAAACGATAAAAACTGTCGTTCGAGAGTCAGCCCACATCAAAACGACCGACAAACTACACATCCACTGTCATCGTGCGTTTTGTGGGATGAAAAGTTGCGTCTGAGCGTGCAGGAAGCAACGACGCAAAAACGAATGTCCGTTACAAATGAAAATGGATTTGTACACGTCAGGGAGAAAGACTTGGACAATGAACAACAACAGACCAACAACTGCCATTTCTGTGCTGTGGACTTCCTCGATTTGGTCATTGATATTGTGGGCTTCTGGTATCAGCGATATGATTCAGCACTGGACCCACCAACACAATGTGAAGCAGCGCACCCGTACACATGTGCGCACAACTGTGTTCTCCCGAGATGTGAATTGACGACAGAAACCACAGTAGAGAACGATGGTGATGACCACCTGAATTTCAGCTCAGTGTGTGTCAAATTCGATCCGCAGGAATAATCTTAAAACTTGGGTTGGGCCACTCAAAGCAACCGTTTTCCCCAGAAAGAACGCCTGCTGGCTCCTTTTTCCCTTTGTGCCACTCATTGCCAACCACATGAGGGTTGTTCATGCAGTGTGTTGAAGTGCGAAGTTGACTTGCAAGTTCTGGCTGACCTCTACCTGTTGTCCAGTGACCAGATCTCTGCACAAACTGAAGGTTCTCCCTGCTTTTACAGCGTAGCGTGTGCCCGCGCATTGATAACTCGCAGATATGGGTCTCTATTGTTGTGCTGCACAATACCACGTTGCGGGGTCTTTTTGATTTAGGATTTGTGCTGCAGGCCACGCAGCGCGAAGGAGCAACAATTATCAAAGCCCTCTGACCGCCAATCACAGCCGGACAACATGTTCAGGTCTTTGATATTGTACCAATTACGCGTGGAGTTGAAGAAATTGGGTCTAGAGACAAGAGGCAGCTTCACCACGACCTAAAGTCTCTGTTTCTCTGACTCCGAAGGATCCGCAGCTCAATCAGAACCAGTTGACCAATTTGTTGTGAAGGTAACGAGGGACCCCTTGAGGTTTTCCTGTCTGAACTGTACAAGACACTGGTTGTCGGGTCATAAGCACCGGTGATTCTTCTCTTGACAGTTTGACGAAGGTCCACACCTCGTGGATCCGCTGGAGACAAATGGGGTTAATTTGCAGACCGGGTTCAGCCGTTTCACTCAATTCGAGTGAAAGGCCTCTTCGCTTTCGGCCGTCGCGTCATGCCTCCGGTCTTCAATGGGAAGCCACAATTAGATCGCCAGACACATCACGGCAAGGATAACCAGAATCAAACCAACTCAACACACTCTGAGGTTACACGTTCCGAACTTTGTGTGTATTTCAACAGAACCACGCGCACGTTTTGAAACTTGCTCCTCCCCTTCCTTTCACAACACACGGACGGAACGGAAGAGTGTGTTTCTGAGCTGACCCAATCTCAGTCTTTCCGTTATTCTGTGGGCAACCTGTTGCCAGGTGAAGGATTCTTCGCAATCACAAAGTACTGAGAGGGTCTCTGGACCAATCTGATGTTCCGCATTGGATATTCCGGGGGTCATAGGATTCAATAGCCGATAACAGCAGGAGATTGGGCTAGCTAATGGCGGGGTATTGAGAAGCAATGAAGGGTGTGCAATGTGACATGGCAGCGAGTCCCCTGGGGTCCGCATCAAAGTGAGGCTCTGTCTGTGTGGAAGAGGAACCGCTCACCACGCGTGTCTGTGGCAATTCCCGAACTGCTGAATTGAACGAGACCGAAGCGAATCAGCTGGGAAAGGAAAAGCGTCCAGGGTTGTAGCATCAGGTCACTCCAGACGTGCGTGTCGGATCCCATCTGACCTTTTTGACTTCTTGTTTGGCACCAACCCGACGAGTTTGTCACGATCTGATGACAAACTTTGCGACACCAATTTTGAGCAAAGAAGAACAAGAACAAGTCAGAAAACCGTTCCTGCACAGTGAAAGAGTTTTGGGTATTGTCCCTTGTTCAACGTCTGTTTCTTTTTGCCTTGTTTCATAGAAACAGCAGAGACGGTAATCGCCCGTTTGACAAAACGGTCTTGAGCAGTCCAAACTCCTGAGAGTGGAACCCATGCTCTGTTCTCGTCCAGATCTTGAAGACGGATGTGTTTACCTACGAGACCCGAGGGTCTCGCTCTGACCCACTTCACACACAGGTAGATCTGACAGCCTTCGTCTTCCGCTGACTTATTCATGAAGCCAGAAAAGCTACCAGTCAGGTCCCAAAACATCAGCATTTGAAACTGAGCAAATAGGTTCAGAGCTCCACAGTCGGTCATTGTCAAGGCGGGAAGACCAAGTGGCTCTTGACTTTCTCAGGACCCTGTGCGGAATTGTATGGCTGGGGCTACTGTTTTTTCAAATCGCAAAGAGCAGACAAGTGTGTTTGCTTTAAAAATTGTGAAATGTGTCCCTGCTCCAAGTTTGCCACCCTTATCCCTCAGTTGTTGCCCTCATCCTGCTCTATTGACAGAGGGGGGTACCTTGCTTATCTTCACACAAAACGCCTGGTCTCGTTCGCTTGAGGCTTGCAGCTCACAGAAAGTGAATTCCTGAGTTGCCGTGGAAACAGAGTGATTTCGATGTACAGGTTTTTGCTGTTCACTTCAATCTTTTGTGTGAACCAAACAGCAGCTGGTCTGTAATGTCTCAGAGATGAGATGGACGTGGACAGGCCAGTGCGTAGATGTATCCGGAGCCGAGGGTCTGAGTCTCCTGACTCCCGAGAAAAGATTAATTGGGTCTCTCTTTAATTTTGCGTTGTCAGACGAAACATTTTGCAGCCTACCATGTGGAACTTTTCAAGTTGGGAGTTGCCCAGCTGGCAGCTGGAGTGGGTTGACTTCATCTACCAAATTCTTGGTCTGACTTTGTGAAGCCAGAGTTTTGGCGCAAACGGACTGCTTCCCTGTCGCAGTGATTTGACGTGGAATTTTGCGGGTGTGAGTCTCACACCGGACACGTGGCCTTCACAAGATTTTGTGTGAAAATTTTTGACAAAATCCCGGGAGGATGTTGGGGTGTTGATGTCGAAGAACTCCTCCAGGAATCAGCTTCCTCCACACTGCGTAGTTCCCCCTGAGGCAGAACAAGGTATTGTTGGCCCAACCGCCCTGCCGAGTCGAAACCATTTTCCTTTGTGTTGGTCTCTTCAGTGCGAACACCCCAGTAGGTACCGGAAGACCTCCAATGTGAACACTCGGGTTTGACTGGCGAACAGCATCTGTAACGTCAAGCACATCAGGGTTGAATCCACTTACAGCTCTGACTCTTGAGACAATTGCAACGAAGAACTAGAAAATCCTTGTCTCGTGAAAGTCACAATGTTCTTATGCTCAAGCGAAAGAGTAAGCTTGAAAGAAATGGACACTTTTAAGGTCGAGTGGTATCCCACGGTGCAGAGAGAAGTGTTGTGCAACCGCTTTCAATAGAGACGACATGGCATTAATTCAGGCTCCAGGCATAGAAATGAGTGTTGTTTCTGCCCAGCATGAATAGTGGGCACCTGTGTGGGAGTAGGAGTTTCCCAGGGACCATGGAGTCCTCTCTGAACAGCCGGAGAATGACCCGTTTGAATGAGAATGTCGTAGAAACGACGGTAGTTATGGAAAGAAACCTGTCTGATGTCAAGACAAGATATTTCTAAAAGTCCGTTGCTTCTCTTGACTTTGCTGTTGACCAAATTCAGTTGTACTTTCGTCTGCTGAAAATATTTTGGTTCGTCACCAAGGTAGAAAGCAGTCAAGAAACCACGTGAGATCAGCTCAGACAGTTGTTCTTAATTCAAGAGATACTGTTGGGTGAATTTTGCAGAGTACGGGTACAGAAACCATTGGTTTTCGTCTGAGCCTGAATCTTCACTGTGTCAGATGCCAGAAAATTTGAATTGAAGTCATCAGGTGGAACTGTCTGGAAATCAACCACTCAGACGGTGACAACAACAGACAGTCGGTTGCCAGGCTGCTAAAGTGATCCCCAACAGTCCCTTTCAGCCCTGATCACCGTTCGTGACAACCACGTCAAAACACAAGCCGTTGGAGCCACCTCTCAAACACCAACGACTTTGGAAGAACTTTCCAGTCACTTGTGAGCTTTTTTGACCCACAGAAGTGTTCGATAATCGGCAGTGAGAAATGCTGGCATTTGACAGTGTGGTGAAAGCTCCTTTACCATATCGATTTGATTGATTGCTTTCAATTGGTCAATTACGTGACTTCCGGTGCGTGAGTGACAGTCCTGATAGGTTCGCGCGCCATGATCACGTGATGCGTCAACTCAACCAATGAACGCCACTGTCGCTTTGGTTCTCTGGTGTGAGTATTGATGTGAGTGTTGGAGACACTAACACAACGAGAAGAATTTCCTCCACCCGTGGGGAAAACAATTGAGTGGATGGAAAGCACTCTCCTGCGAGTTTGAAGCGAGTCTTGCGGGTTTACGCACCCAACAAGCAGTGAAGCGTCAAAAAAGACTCAAGTCAAAGCCAAAGTCCTGCAGAACATGACAAATGCTTTGACTGTTTCGACGCAGATCAACACGTTCCAACAGAGGTGTTGATTGCCTGGACATTGTTCGCACATCAATATTCGCTGACTCCGGTGATTTAGAGACGCAATAAGCAACGAAACAACTTCCCTTCACACCAAGGGCTATTGTGGTGTGAGAACATGGAGCACACTGTGAGGGCTGAAACAATGCCCATGTTTCTTTGTTGTCGCTCCGCCCGATCAAAATTTGCACGAATGTGTTTCGCCAAGCATTCGTGAAAGCCGAAAACGAGGTAGCTTGAACGAAGTTTCGTCCTCCTGATTGAGTGATTGTTCGTGTGTCATTGTTTCGCACAAAACGAAGCGGATTGTGTCAACGAGAAGCGTTCCACAAACATGTTCGGCATTTTGCAAACCTGTCAGCCCAGTACCTCTCGTGTGTCACCTTGAGCTCAAAACTTTTGAGTGTGTCGACGTCCACAGCTCTGGATTTGTTGTGTGTTTTGACAGTGCACCTTTCATGTCAATTGAAGGCGACAGTTGGAGTTGTGTCCTTTTCATATTCTAATCGAGGCACTGAGCTGCCGGAAAGAGCTTGGAGTAGCTGCGTTCAGAACAGACGGAAGCACAGGGCGGTTGAACTAAAAATGCTTTGGTCCTGGGGGCTGAAGGCCACCCCAAGATAGGGTCATGCCAACGGGAAATCCTGCATCTGCTGTTGAAGCACAGATTTGGTGCAGCGTTTTGCGTGGAAAATCCAGAATATTTTCCCGGATCAGAGCTTCCAGTCAGTCCTGCAGAACCTTTCCGCTCGAGCCGCCAAAATATACACACTTGCGGCCCACACACACACACGCTCTCTCTCTCTCTCTCTCTCTCTCTCTCTCTCTCTCACACACACACACATACACACACCATGCACACATGTACGGGCTTCTTGCTCATTGCAGGCTTTCAGTAGCGTGTTTCCTGTGTTTTCACTTTGAAGTGTTTCAAGTGTTTTTGAGAGTGTGGAGGCATTCCTCCACCAGAGCTCCCAGTGGAGACTCCAGTTCAGCATGGCTGCACCAAACACAACCTGTGCATTACACAGATGAATATTATCACCCAACAGTACTTGACTCGTCATGCGCTGCAGAATTCATGATTGTTTTGCGCTAGCGTTTTGGCAGAAGTGATCAGTTTTTCCGGAACCATATAGAATTCCATTCAACCAAAATAGAATCCAAGAATTATTTTCTTCACGTGTCAAAGATCGCAGGTGCCTCAGTGGTTTCATCCACATTCTTCCGTCCATTGGTTCTTCAGTAACTCGGAGTCCACTTCTCAGTGTGGTCGGCACAAATCTGAAAGTGTCGCACTGACCTGGACATCCTCGAAGTTGGTGAAGAGCGAACCTCGCGACGAGGGCGGCGTCTTCCTCAGGTCCTGCATGTTCGTCTGCGGTCTGCAAAGTACAACGAGTACAGGCTGTTAGTTTGGGAACCGGGCGGAGTCTGGACCCTGAGGTCAGCAACCGGAGAATGTCTGTAATGTGAAACTGCGACGACCGAATCTTGCAGGTCAAAGTTTGTCAGCTGTTCAGAGTCCATGGCGCAGAGGGAGCATTTGTCGGTGAGTGAAGTCGTCTGGGGACTGGACCACACAAACAGCGCAAAACGAGGTGTTGACATCTGCGTGCTCCCTTTGACGAAACTCATCCTCTGTGCAGGTCCCCTCAGCACGTGGCCCCGCTGACCCCACGTTGTCCGGGCTGTCACATTAGCGATTCAGATATTCAGCCCCTGGTCCACCGCAGCTCATCTCGGAGGTTTCTCTTTCTCAAGCTGCTCAGATCCTCGGAAACACGTGACGACATGACTTTGATCATACACGGAATGCTGTTTCGCGAGCGGCAATTGGGAATGAATTGTGACCACGCAGTCAGAAATGCACACACCTGCAGTCTCTTTTGTTCGCTAATCTGAGATTATGCAGGCGCAATTCTGTGCTGCACTGAAAAAAGCACGTTTACGCATGATGTCGCAGACGCTACATGTCTCCCATTGTGAACAGTTGGAAGGGAAAGGAAACAGAAGGAGACAATGTCAACCGCGGGATTCCGATGGAAGGAAGCTCTACCAGGAAACAAATCACAAATAGGCACTTTGTGCGAAAAGTGGAGCAGCAGTGTCAGGGCGGATCCCGCACCTCAGACCCCTGAGTTTTTGCTCGTACTTTTGGGCCTGTTGTTACACTGTGAGCCGCATTTTCGTTTGAATTCCTCGTGCCTAAAATTCCAGTTGGATCCCAGGGCCAGCTGTCCCATTTCCAAACACTCTCTTCACACTGCTTCTGGAAGAAATAGATCCGCTTTCTGCACATGGAACGAGAAGGAAGGACCATTCAAGGCGCAATGGACAGAAAAAGAAAATGTGGATTCAGAGGTGCACCGAAACGAACTTCCTCTGCTTCTCACGCAAAACAAATGTCTTCTTTCTGTTTTCTTGATTCCCACTTCAGCCGTGGGAAACAAAACACAGCAACGCACGGCAGGACTTGAGATGCATGGAAACAAACTTCACATTTGACACAAAACATTCTTTCAATTCTTACATACAAAAATGATCCCTGACGAACAAGTCGTACCGAAGGTGCGGAAAAAAGTGTCATGTTTTTGAAGCGTTGTTGTGATTACGTGTGCTTGTTGCTCAAGGGGAACGTCAGCAACGCCAAGGCAAAGTTTGTTCGCACCTGGCCTGTTCTTCGTTCATGACAAAGAGCGAACAAAATCACAAAAAGTCTCGTCGGCGTTCAATTGCCCGTACGCAAAAGCTGTTGGACGACAAGCTGTCTTTCTGTGACAACACTGTCGCACATCACAATATTTCTGGGCAAAGCAACAACAGAACAGCGACCACAATATTCAACATCATCAAAAGGAAACTTGCGCGCAGAAACGGCTTTGCTTCGTAATTGCCATGAGGAGAGAGTGGAGATTCTGTCACCTCTGTGTCGTTGTCTTTGCTCCAAACCTCAAAGCTCTGTCATTGTCTTCTCAACGTACACAATGGAATCGAAGCCGCTTGCAGACACACCCATGGCTGTGAAGCTGCGTGTTATTCTGAGACTACGTACTAATAGGAGCAATTACCAAACACGTCGCTCTGAAGTGTGCCTTCATGTGTTTGTCTTGGCATGAGGGCGTGCAGTGCGGAGGTATGAAAGTGGAAGTCCTGATGTAAGGCGGGTTGGGGAAGGAGAGGGTGGGGCAGGGGAGTAGAGTCTGGGGGAATGGATATTCTGAGATTGGTGGCGGATTTTAATTGATGTGGTCTGCGCAATTGCAAAACAGTCTCGTGGCTTGAATGAAGATAATGGACGGGGACCTGGGCGGGCAAGGAGAGGTGTGCGTTTGTGAAAATGTTTTTCCATTGGGGTTTGCGTTTCTCTCTTGTGCTTGTGTGAAAGAGGTCTGAATACTGACCCCGAGTAAAGAGTTTACCATTTTGTCAAAACAACGAAGGGTCCAGTGGTTGTGAAGAAAAAAAATGGGGTAAAACTTTTTGCAACCTTTTGTTTGGCTTCTGCATTTCCCGAAGGGCGGGATACAATGTAGTGTCTGCAGTAGTGCAAAATCTCTCTCGTTCTTTGCAGAATGGCGTTCTCGCGCACTTCTTACATCACACTTCATTCTCCCCAATTCTCTCAGTCTGGGTCCCATCTAAAATACATAACGTCCGCTGTTTCTCGGGATTGTGGGTTTATATCGCATTTAGTACCCCATTTCCCGGGCCATTGCACACAGCTGATAGGACTCTATCTACAAGACTCCTCACTCACAGTTATTGATGAGTCAGCAATGAAAAGTATAACTGCCAATCGCTGTGCCATGGATCCATGCCACTGGAGAGTTTATTGGAAATGACAACACTTGAGGTCCACATGAAACAGCTTCAGGGTGGGAGGATCCAGCACCCCAATGGGTTTGGCTTCTCCTAACCTTCTGCAAAATATAATCTACTGTATTACGTTCCACAGGTGCTTGTGTGTTTTTGTCCCTTTTGCTTGAAAAGAAATGCTGAAATCGGGTGCCCATTGGAGTCGGATGCACCCTTGAGCCACACCAGGATTGAACACAAACACAAGTTTTCCCTGAATGGGTTCCAAGCCAAGACCATGCACGCGATCATCAGCCGACGAAGGCACCGTCTGCAAAAAAAGTTTCAGGTCTGCGTGACAGTCGTGCAGACCAGTTTTCCTTCTTTCTGCTCAGTCCCTGTGTGGTGGGTGCAAGTTGTGCCGGAGGCACAAGCATAAACTCATGTGAGTCAATGGATTGCTGTCAACGCAATGTTTTCCCGGGAGACTCATTGCACAACTCCGCGATGGAGTTGACAATGGGTCCCACACAGCTGACAAATACAATCTTTCAGATCATCTGACTAATCATGAAAGGAGGGGCACAATGTCAGGCTGCTTTCAATCACGTTCCTCTCGGCTGCAGCAGGAATGTCGTCGAATTTTTATGGAAATCATAAAGTCAAGGTGTGATGTGCATGGATGTGCAGGGCATATTTCTTGACAAAACAGAGCGAAGGTTTGCCTTCATTTGATTGCTTCTAGCCACATGCCACCACACGATTCACCCATTAATTTCACCCACTTCCCTGCACGACTGCCATAATGACCCTGGATGTCTGGTTCCAGTGAAAGCCTGTGGTTAAGAGTGTCCCGAGACCCACAATTAGCTGCGAGTGGATGAGGACCTTGAACTCCTTATCTGGAGTGGCGGGAGGGCTGCTGGACAATTAAATGCCCTCTTCGGAGCTGTTGCGACGCTCTGAAACTGTGACAATTCAAAATATGTTGACACAGAGGCGTGGTGTTCGTGAAGGCTCGACTGTAATTTGAAGACAGATTCGGTCGGGAAGTGGAACAGTTGAGTATAGAAGACAGCAAGCAGGCACATTCTCACTTTTTCCCCACCGAATCTTTTTCGATCAAGTGTTTTTCCTCTGTGACTCTGGAAAAAGAACCCAGATCACTTTTGCAAGAAGTTTCCACAACAAACTTCACGGGCCACTTTTTTGTGGTATCGATTGAGTGAACAGTCTGTTGAAACCAGGAATCTGCAGAACTTCGTTGAATGGAGCACCTGAGGTCTGAAATTTTAATTTCCCCAATTTTAACGATCGCCTGCAGAATTCTAAAAAAAATTCTCTCACACGTCATGGTTCATGCTTCAGTCCTCCAGAAGGGCACGACATTGTTGTTCGCAAGACAGTGATCAACTGATCAGATACTTCAAATCACTGGTGTGCTTTCTTTGACCAACAGAACCACTGAGACAAACGCAATCAGGTTGGCCGAGAGCAGAAGACTTTTGGCCACAAACATCTGCAACGGTCACACAGGATTCTGCGGCCGTTTGTCTCCCGACGGATTCACAACTGCTGGTTGTGAACTAAAATTTTGTTCTTGTGTGCAGATCAGGTGGAACGACTCGCAATCCCAATTCTGTCAAAACAGTCTCCTGGTGAGTGAGCACGATAACACAGAAATAAGGCAAAATGGCTGGCAGAAGAACACCAGCATTTCGCTTGACTCCATACAACATCCGCAGTCTCGCTCCCTATGGGACGGATTCTGGTTCCAACCCCGGGGTGTTGCACAAGGTGTCAGCATTCAGGAACACTTCATATCCAGGTGACGAGGAAGACGGGGAAAAGTGTTCGCCCCTGGGATCCGCCTCCGCCCCACACCTGAGCAAGTGCCTTGAGGGCCATCAGGCTGTGTATTGAGCGGCGCTATGATCTGTGTATTGTGTTCACATCGATCCAATTTGCGTCAGGCTCAGTACACCCGAATTGCTTCCCTACGGAGGTTTGGACTGAGGTACTCGCTCAAAACTGACGCCGTGATGCGCTGATACCGACTCGTTTGGAGCCATTCTGATGCAGGTTTTGAATTTTCGTTTTCGTCAGGAGAGACTACTCCGTCTGGGTGTTTTCTTTCCAGAGCATAACGTTGTGGTTGTTCGTTTGGACGACTTTTTTGTGGGACCTCACTGGAAATCTGGTGGAAATGTGAATGTTTTCAATGGAAAGGGGGTGATGGACCAGATTTCGAGTTGAACTGCCTGACAAATCACACAGTGAAGTGAAATGAGACGGAAGAGATCAAAAAGTCTTTCAAAGTGGAACGCAGTGAATCAGCAGACCGTTTGTTCCCAACCGTCCGATGGGACAAACGAACTTGGAGGTGTTGAGACGAACACGGCGGTGCTGTGGCACAAAGGCCACCTCGACTTCTTCTTGTTCTTGGTGTGCCTTTGCTGTAGTGTGAAGTTGCAGAACATTCCATGAGAACCCTTTGCTGCAACAAACTGCTTCACCTGACCGAACTGCTCACTTTGTCAAACTTTCTTTTACGGACAGAAGTGTCACCCAACTGATTCACGCGACAAGCCTGTTCACCCAGAATACTTTACCAGATTGGTGCATTTGTAATCTGTGCAAAGGGATTTCATCAATCATGCTTCACTCAACAAAGCTGTGTGCGCTTTTGTTTCAGCTCACCAACAAAACTTAACAATCGTGCACATAAACAGGGATTGAAGCTGTGTGCCTCCTTGGCCTCTCTAATCCTGGTTCCAGTTCACTTGGAAAGTGACCACAGTCTGGGTTGTTTCTGAGTTCGAAGCAGAACTGTGGCCGGAGGTTCGTTTCGGTGGAGCACGCTGGGAGGAGCGTCGCTCCGGAGAGCCACGTCGCCACGGCGCCGCTGCGCTGCCGGACGTGTTGCGGCGCTGACTGCAGATGATGGATGCGAGATGCGGCTCCCAGATACGGAGATTCATGCGCGCCACTAATTCCCTCAATGTAACAATAACTGCAGCACTCAGTCTTTGGAAAGCCGCCTCGGTGTTCGTGACATCAAGGTCTGTACGGCACAAACACCGGGCACAGCAGGATCCGCGAACTGCCTGTGTTTGCAAACAACGAAACTCAAAGTAATTGCGAAGAGAACAACCAAAAGGGGAAGAGTTGCCCAAATTTGACCACAGAGCTTTTGCTTACAAATAAATTCTAGAATGATGCATTTGAAGACCGCATCATTCACTGCCACTTTAAGGTGCGTTCGTTCAAAGAATGCCTCCATCCGAGAGTCACAGTCACGCCCTGCACTGTGCAGAAGGCTTCAGACTCCAGTTTCCATTTCAAGGCGTGAAGAATCCACAGCCTGCCCCATGATGTATGTGCAATGCCGTGTGATTGTGATGCAGTGATGTGTGAGCGCCATTCGTTATTCTGCGATCACTCCACTCAACTCTCACTCTCTAATTAACCAGCTCCAGTGCTCCACTCTACACAAGAGAGGAAATTCTTGGTAAAAGGTTCAAATTTCAGGGTTTCGCTGGCTGGACCCTGACCCTGGCGGTGTGAACGAACAGAGTCTGAGACAAAGGAACAACGAAGTCAATGCTGGGCTGCAAAGCAGCGAAGCTCAACTTGCATCTGCCACTCAAATGAGCCTGATGATGAGTTGGACACCCATCAGATTGAGGGCTTTGGGCAGATTGAGTTGACAATCGAACAATGGACATCTTCGAACAGACTGGTCCTCTCCATTCAGTGCTACTGATGAGGTATTTCGTTCTCAGTCAATGCACTTCGTGGGTATTTTCTGGGAAGGCTGAAGACATCGAGGTGCGCAACTTCAGAAACTGCGGGGCAGCGCGCACACAAAGCAACAGAACAGTTTCCGAGCCACAAGCTCGAAAGACGGAAGCCTCGGGCCTCACCACGAGTGCTTCAAAACGTGTTCAAATAAACTAAAATCAAACGCGTTTGAGAATTCCACTGCAAGGCAGTTCATCTGCCCAGTGCCATCTACAGAAATACGAAACGTTGTCTGCACACAGATTTGTCCAATTTTATCCACAACGTTCATCATGGTTGGGTTGAGAACAAATTCCGCTTTAATTGGGTGCCAGCTTGACCCAATCAAAACGTCGCTGCTACTTCCAGTGTTGCCTGCACGTAAAGACGTTTCTTCGAGCGCTCGTAGCGAAGGAAAATGAGGAAACGTTGAGGCACACGAACCTTTGTTCCTTTTTCCTGTTTGAAGACCTCCACACCCAAATGAAAAAAAAACCTGAATCTGGACGTAGATGTTTGCAATCGCAGTTCTTTTCTCACTTGCTGGCTATCGTTTGGAAGTTTCGTTGGTGTTTTCCACATTCAAGATCACCACGGTAACTGACATCGTTGTCACGTCTCACAGTGCGGCCGTACTTGGTTTATCTGCGGACAGTGAGGTTTCCTGTGACGGGAAACGCCTGCATTAGCACCGAGACTCCTGCAGAGTCAGCCGCGTCCGCTTCAGAACACGACAAAACGCTCTAAACAACCATCAGTGCCCAGCTGAACCCGTGAGTGCAAACCAGAACGAGTTGGTAGTGACCAACAGTTCGTGTCCATTTTGCAATCAAAAGAACTGAAAACGTTGAGTCTCCATTACGCTCATTCTCTGCCTCATGCTTGGGAACAGAGAAAAGACGGAAACAGACAGAAGAAAGAGACAGAGAGAGAGAGAGATAGAGAGAGACAGACAGAGAGAAGAGGACGGGACAGAGAGATGCACCAGGCGTGTCTAATCGCAAGGTTCATGTGTGTTCTTTTCAGCACGGAGAAGGTCCATGCCAACGGCCAAACAAAAGGCACAAACGAAGGCTGCAAGAAACCATAAAAAGTCGACTCTGGATGTGTATCAAGGTGATTAGATCTTTTTTCAGCCTCAGTTGTGTCTTGCACGTACATCCTGAGTCAAAGGACCCCAAAGCAGGTTGTGTGGAAGTTTTTCGCTCTCAAACTTTCAACAGACTGCCGTGAGTGTTTTGGTCACTCTGCAGTCAGAGAGACATGACAACATGCCAGTTGTTGGGCATTTTCGATTCCCTCCTCCACAGGAGCCAAACAAAATGACAACATCAGAGACAAAAAGAATTTGCGTCTCGGCGTTTCACAGTTCACCAAGGGGACCCTGAGGTCCCAGAGACAGTCCTCGCACATGTTTGAACCTTGGCGACAGTGAGGAAAAAGGCTTCCCTTCCATTCACAAGTTCGAAAGGGCCTCGATAACTTTACCATGTCACTGGTATGGCTGAACCCAGAGTTTCTTTTCAGGGCGTCATTTCGCCCATTTCCCGGTGTTTGGTGCTTCTACATGTCACAACAATGACGCTTATCGGACCCGAGGCAGCAGCTCGTTGTGGAAACGTTACCGCCGCTTCATGTTTGGTGTGTGGATTGTCGAAGGGAACTGAAAAATCTCAGATCCAGTTTGTGCTCAATAGAAAATCACGTGTTTCTTTGTTTCGTCGAATGTGACACTGTTCCTCAAAGAACACACGTGTTGTGGATTGAAAACGCTAGGATACACGAGTATCCCGAGCTCTGTCAGGGAATCGCTGCAGTTCCTTGACAGCACCAGCGTGATCACCACAGAACGATTCTTCGGGCTGTGTTTTCCCACTTGCTGGCTCTTTTGCATTCCACGTAATGTTGGTTTGTGGAAGTGCAAACTCGGCCCGCTCTGATCGGATGATTTGCGACTGTTGCTGGTGTTTTTCTCAGTTTTCTGGGTCAATGAGCCGCCACGGAACAACAGACAGATGCAGGTAAAATTTACGTCGCCCGAGGTTTGTTCTGAATAAACGAATAGCCCGCATTCAACTGGACAGGTCGTGCATTTCTGCCACTGAAAATTTGCTGGTATGGGGAAAGGGACGAATGAAACAACGAAACAGTTGCAGACAAGATTGATGAACATCGAACAGGCAAAAGGCATTTGAGGTCATCCCAAACTTGGGGCGAAAATTACGGGACAAAAGGAATGGGCAACAGCTGGGAAGTGGCGGCCTTGAGCACCGAAGCCGCGTGTGGAGCGGCATCTTGGCTCTGGTCGTTTTTCACGTGCATGACGTCGCTCCTTCGGCAGACTCTCCATGCTTTCAAACACCAGGAAAACAATCCTTTCAAAACAAATCCATAAATGCTCTTTACATGTGCAGATGGAGTAGCGCTGCCACGTCTACTCCACTTGGCCTCATTTTCCTTGCCCTTGTCGCAAATTTGATATGACAGTGAGTAAAAGCCACGCACTCGGCAAAAGGGCCCCGTTGACCTTTTCTGCTCTGCGCTTCAACTTGTCAAACTGAAGCACTGGGAGCAGTCAATGAACTTCGCGCGGTGGGTGTGTGCAGTCCGAGTGGTGGATCTCACGCTTCTGGTTCGTCTGGTCAACCATGATCCTTTTGTGCATTGACCTTTTTCAAATTCACACTTCTGTGAGTGACCAATTGCTGTGGATGGGTCCCGTACGAGGCACTTCGAACGAGAAGCAGGAAGGCAATGAGTATTTGCGCGCGGTAACACCAAACATCCGAGTCCTAGATCCACAAAGAGATGCCAAATATGTTGAAACTTGTTCACTTTGCACCAAAGGAGTGCAAAGTCTCAATGACCTGCAGTGTTTGGCTGAATGTGTCGCCGTTGCTTCCGACAGGCTCGCGTTGTGGGCCCAGGAGAGAAACACGACCATCAGTCTCCATTAGAGTCAGGTGCACCTGATTTGGAGTCGGTAAGCACAGTAGAAACACTCGCCCTCCTGTCGCACCGTTTTTGAAAAAAAATCAAAGAAAAATGCCGCCAAGAAACTCTGTTGATATTCCCGGCGTATTTTCAATTGTGTGTCTCTTTGACACAAGCAATCCTTGAGGCTTCTTCGAGAGAATCCTTGGGGACCCGGCCTCCGCACTGACAAAATTCTGCCCCCTAATGTGTTGTCGCTCTTTGATTCTTTGTTCTCTTTTCGAAGTCCGAGTGTGCTCCTCGCAGGTCAGACTCCGACTGCCCACCCGCTCCCCGTACACCTTTCCCAAACGCGGATCCTGATGGCCATACTTTGGTTCCAAACAGATCATGCAGCACTGACACCACCTTTTGACAGTGCAGGGCAATGGAAAGGAAGGTGAGTTGAATTGAAGCGATTTCGTTGATGGATGGGTCCTAAGTACTGCGATTCGATTTGTGGACGTGTAACTCATGACACGTACTTAGAAACAGTCAACAGTCAACAGAGACCCCCATCGAACACTTCACAACCTGCGGAAGAGTTTGATTTTATATTTGGATTGAGACTGAAAGGAGTCAGAACCCCCATAAAGCTCCTTTCTCTTTTCTGATCATTTCTGGCACTTCTCGGAGACCAGATGAAGACCTGTCAACTCATTGATGAAAAATCAAGTGAGCTGAAACAGAGAAAATTATGAATTCTGCACAAGTGCGATTTATTTGGTCATTGCAACCTTTGACCACTCAAAAATTTTCAGCGATAGCTCTGATGACACGACGGCGTCATTGTGCGGGTGTGTACGAGGGGCTCGAGCAGCTTCAGATCCCTTGACTTCTAGTTCTTGTGCCATGTTGTAGTGTCACAAGTGAGAGAAAATAGGAGTCCATTCTTTGCCAAGAAAGAGTTGCGAATGTTCACACGTCAGCATCTCGTAATTCTCCCCACTGGATCTTTCTTGTTGTCTTTCCTCCACCTCAATCTTTATGGCACAGGATCTGGGGCGAATGGAACATCCAGATCCGCTGGAAAATATTTGAAGAACGGCTTCAGACCGCAGTGCCAGAAAGAATTTGAGACTCCGGTTTGCTCGAATGCCTTTTCAAGATGCGCTTTTACTTGCTCCATGCTTCACAAATAATTGTCACTGTTTAGCAGGACCAACACCTTCAGAAATTGGACGATCGGTCAGTAGCGTTAGGCGATCCTCTGAGGGCCAGGGTCTGCGCATTTCACTTGCAGCTCAGGTTTCCATTGAATTTGTCATAAGTTTCGCCGCTGAGCGCTCAATCTGAAAGCTTCTTGCACAAGTCAGTCTCACTGCCATTTGCCTTTCTGTAAGAAAGTCGAAGATAATTATCATATCGTATCAAAGGCGGTTTGTCTGGAAGGCATGTTCTTTCGAAATTGGAAACACGCATAAAACCGGACCTGCACAGTCGTATCGTTTTCGGGCTCCCATTCCCAGTGATAGCTAGTTTTCCTTCGATTGCGACTTGAAAGCATCATCTGCTACGGCTTCGTTCACCCCTGGAATAACTCTTCTGCAGGGCCACAAGGCTCTCATTTTGCATGGATGACTTTTTTCATTTTTTTGCGATGTTTGGAAGAGCGTTTTCAGGAAAGCACACAGAGAGAAATGGCAAAATGGCTTGACATATTTTGGGCGACGCACAGTTACAGTACCATGTTTGCTAACTCCAATGTCTGCAAGCACGAAGAGGGATATTTAGGAGATTAAAAGAGAGAGGAGAGAGAGAGAGAAAGAGAGAGAGAGAAACAAAGAAGGAAAGAAAGAAAGAAAGAAAGAAAGAAAGAAAGAAAGAAAGAAAGAAAAAAGAGATTGGGTGCAGGAATACCGTGAGACCCAATTTTCTGCTCATTCAAGACTTTCCTGCAGCAGTTCTGATGCGTCTGGATCTGCAGACCAATCCACGACGCTGGCTTGCCACAAACGACTCCTCACATGCACATTTGTGACCAGCAACGGTTGTCAGTCACCCAGTCATACCAGACTGAAACCATGATGATCTGACTCAATTTTGACAAAGCCGGTGCACAAATGCAAAGAAAGTGCATGTTGGTATTCGAAATAAGAGGCATTCCAGAACTTGACTTCTCCGTCCCCATCAGAACTAGGTGACAAGATTCTTTCTCAAGAAGCCCTGACATGAGCACGCTGTGTTCAGGCGCTTTCATTCACCAAACACGGGCGGTAATTACCAATTTTCAGCCGATTTTCCGCTCCATTGTTTGTTGTAAAGGCAATTGAAGCTGAAGACATGTCCAATCCCATGTGGGATCGCAGCTTTCCTGCGGCACAGGACAAGAAATCTCACAACACGGACAAGAACATTTGTGACAAAACAAAATTGTGTCTTTTGTCCGCTTTGACAGTATCACCTCTGATCCTGTCCCTGCATGTGTTTTTGTTTTTCAGAATCAGGCGAAACTCAAGGGCCTGAAATTTTTTTGGCGGGCGGACTTTGCTCTCCCCCAGCCGGTCTCAATGCATCGATCTCAGAACCGCTGGAGTACCGTAGCCTTGGTGTCATCCTGAACTCGTCAAAAGCGATTGAAGTTAGAAATCGAGAAAAAAACACAACTTTGGAACATGAAGCTGAGCCAGTGTCACCTCTCCAAAACTCGCTTTCTCTGATCTGGTGGAACAAACGCCCTGGTTGACTTGGCTTCACAGTCTGAAGCTGAAAGCCCGAGGAAGAGAGAAAGATGAGAGAAACTGGGTCAGTGAGCTGAGAAGCGATTAATCAAAGTTAATCCGCTAATCCACGGATAATCCATCACGGGACCGGAAGCGACGCCATGTTCCTTCATCAGCGACATGAATTTAAACAACGTGCAGACCAATGACTGATGAATATGGATCTCAGGAGGGGACATTGAACACCCAAATGATTTGTACCAAATTGCCGTGTCTGCCAATTATTTTTGGGCAGACAGGGAGACAACGTTGTGTTTGCCCCCGTTTTTGAGCTATTGGTGAAAACCACAACCCAAAGGCAATCACCGCCACGGACAGCTCGAATCGCAACAACCAGCAATTAAAAATTTTCGCCGAGGCTACCTGACTTTCGCCACGTTTAGCATCGCCAGCAAGGGTTCTGTCGCCGTATGGTTGGCCGCCACAGGCGGTTTGATCAACCACGGGAGAAGAAGGTCCGTCCACCATGGGGCAGCCATCCGTGGAGGAGGGGGGTCAGTCATCTGTGAGGGGGTTCTATGAAGTCATCATGATGCAGGGAGGGGTCCAGGACAGGACTCTCGAAGAAGTCAAGTGGGAGGTGTCATTCCTGGACCCACTCGTATGTGCTTTTGTGAGGGGACTGTCGACGTTGCCAGGCGCAAGTTATCTTGGTTCACGCGGCAAACGGAAAAAAACACTGTGTCTGTGTGGAACAATGGGCGAGACATGAGGGGATGTTTGAAACTCGCAGACGAGTGTTCGGTGACGCGAAAACAAAGGGCCCTGTCAGGTGAAATAAAATGCTGTATCCGACAGAGCGTGCAGCTTTTGCTTTGCCCGAGCATTGAGACTCTCGGCATTGAAAACCTGCGGCATCCGCGGAGAGGCGTGTCTGGTGCACTGTGGAATTGAACCCGACATTTGCAGATTGAATCCGTTCAATGTGAGGCGCGCTCCGTTCATCACGAGGCCCCGCGCGCTGCGGAAACGCCCGAACTGTGAAGGCTTCAAACACTGACCTGAATCTTGATGCATTCAATGCTGTGAAAAATTGTGTGGTGAAAAGGAACACATGATCTGACACAATCTCGTCGGAAAATCTCAGAATCGTTAGTTTCCTTTCACATTCTGCAACAAGGTTCTTCACTTCCTGCATTCATGTTCAAATCTCCAGGCGCCTCCAAGTGCAATCTACCTGGCTTTCAGAGCGCCTTCGGTTCCTCCAGCAAAAGAACTGGAGTGAGTGAGACAAGTTTTGGTAAAGTTACCAAACATGTGGTTCAACAAAACAGAGGTGCTGGGCAAGAAACAAAGGCATTAGTTTTCGTTTCACTTCAACAGCCAGCATGGATTCGATTGAACTTTTGGAACAGGAGTTCATGAAAGTGGAAGGACCCTCCAATCAATTGAAAAGTTCGCAATCAATGCTCAGAAGGCTCAGTGGAAACAGATGAACAGATGGACGAGTCCATATTTTCACAATTAAAGCCATATCTGCGGCTGGCGATAAAAGACCAGTGTCAACAACCAACTGTTTACTCACGGCAAAATCTTCAATGGTCAATTGGCTTCTCATGCTTTGACAAAACCTTCCGCAATCTATTGCGTGATATTTCGTCCACATGTCCCATGGACCAAGTTCCTGGAGGTGGAGGAACACTCGGACAGGCTGCGTTCGTCTTCGTTCTGTAAAAATGATTCACAGGAGGCGTATTTCTGTTTGGGGTGGCGTGCGAGGTTCCCCGTTTGGGTGCGCTCTGCTGGCTTTCTAATCCTGCACATTTTTGCTGTGCAACATAAAGCCTAAGCAGTCAAGCTTGAACCACCACTTTTCGGACCATTTTCTCCTGGGGGATGGGTCCTGCAACTCACGAAGTTCTGGACCACATCGCTCTCATTCGGCAATTTATCTCAGTGTCGCCCAGTCTGACAAAACACCTTTGTTCAGACGGCGGAACGACACCTTCATTGTTGTTGAATCCGCCCTAAATGGCTCCATGTTTCCGTCGAACAGGCCTGGGCACAATTAAATACACACACGCCATCCACAATTCAGCAGGTCCTATACAAACGGAATGGCGTGATTCATCACCCGAATGAATGCAATTTGCGATTCGTAGCGTGGTGCCAAATGCTTCAGAAAACCGCAGATGAGGTACATTTCATGGCCTGTGCGCCAAGGACGGCTGCTGCTGTTTGCAGACTGTTGATTTTCATTGCAGTAAATGTATAAAAATTCTTGGAAGTCTCAAGGACCCAGATTCAGATGTCAGATTCTTCAGAGATACGCTCGTACGAACCGGACGCGTGCCTGCTTGGATTGAAATTCTGGCCGATACGTAGAGACCTCGCAGACAGGAAACACTGTGCAAACCAGTCGAGCAGCATTCCATTGGAACTAATTCGAGAAGAGCACACTCACAGATACAACAAATGGAAACGATCTGGCCTTCTGAAGTGGCCCAAAACAAACTTGAGCTCTTTGCGCCAAATGAGACATGAACCCCTTCAATCTGTGAGGAACATCTGAAGACGCAGTTTCCAAGACTCTTCTCCAACTGCCCATTCACACGTATCAGTGCGCACGCCCCAATTCCCTCGAGACAGATACTCGATCTCCGCAGATTCAGGTGGAGGGTCCTGACCCAGAGACCAGGAACTGGGATCGTGTTTCTGGCCAGCTTTCACGTGCAGAAGGAAAGAAAAGGAAGGAGAAGAGCGACAGAAGACAAAAACTGGCAAAGAGAAAGAGAACAAACAGATGAGTTTTGCATCAGGAGTGTACGACTGCGGAATGTCAGCCACGAGGCGCTTTCCACAGAAGACTCAGAGCTGCCCATTTCCGTGCGTTCTGATTTTCAATCGGCATTGACGCAGAGCTGGAAGTCCGTCTGACTTCACACTGCAAAAACACAACCGTGTTGCTACAAATCTCCTTCGTCTTTTAACTGAGTGCCTGAAGAAGGTGCTCAAACAAAATGAATCTTCGGAAGAGAACTTCTTCCAGGAACTTGACTTGACGCACAAGCAGCCAGCAGCAAATGTCAGCAAGATGACGCGATCAAGGCACAAGTCGCATTTGTGGAGTTCCATTTCCTTCTTCAGAGACTCCAGTGACTGGAGATTTTCAACTCGATGTAGCTTTGAATGTGGAAATGGTTTGAATGGGAAATCGTGAAATCCTTTCGTTGATGGACTTGGATTCAAGTGGAAATGAATCGTGGACGATTCATCGAGAAGCGTTTTGGCTTGTCAAGAAAATCCGATGCAATCGTATCAAGCTTGCTTTGTGCACGTGTCGGGGATTCGTCCTCCCCCAAAACACAGCGAAGGTGCACAATCGTCAGCTGGGCGGACGGAGTCTGAAGTTTGACTCTGTGAATCCGATACCTGTTCAGGACAAGGGGTGATCAAAGTAAGAATTCAGTCGCAAACACGGTGAAACCCCATTTCCATGACTTCGATACAAATTAGCTTGGCAACCACTTAGTTAAAAGTCTGTCAGTGCGTCGCAATGGAGGATCTCATGGAGATCAATGAGCCTCCCGTCCCACTCTGTGTTCGTTACCGCAGCCTTTCAGTGGGCGTCAGGGAGCGCCTTGGTTTCCGTTGAGGCCACAGCGAGTCGAATGCATTGGACAGGTTAACCAGGCACGTTGAAATGCAAGCAACGTGAACGTGAGATGCATTGGGTGCAGAGAAAGCACCAATGACTGGTGTGTGTGTGTGTGTGTGTGTGTGTGTGTGTGTGTGTGTGTGTGTGAGGTGTTCTGGCGGTGTTGCAATCTCTGCATCGTTTCTGTGACAAGCATTCATAGAATCTCCAGACCACAAAGAGTGGTTGCCCTTTCAAGAGGAAGCCTCTTTCAAATTCTCTTGTGTTGCGAAAAAGGTTCTTTTCTAAATTTGATCAATCCGCATGAGTCATTTGCGTTCAAACCATCACAGTCTTTGAACACGACATTTTGTGTGGGCGAGGAGGTTCGTTTCTGAAGGACGCGCACAGCGGTCTCCCCAGCTCCTTCCTTTCTGTTGACATGCCAATTACCCTGCGATGTCACGAGCATGTGCCGGGTTGGTCTGCTCCTTACATGCACCATGCGAAGTTGTTCTTGGATTCCATTCCAGACCCATCAGCTGATGCGACTTTGTTGTTATGAAAATGGTCAGATTTCAACATTTTCGAAATCATCCAGAATTGTGATTGTGGGAGCAACCTGGTTCCGTCTGGGGTCCAATCCTTGATTAGGAGGTGCGAGACTCAAACTAACGCCTGTGGGGTAAAACTAGAGGGACTAAAATTGGGTATGTTCGCAGACAGGGTGCAATTTAGATAGTTTGTGCGAAGTGCAGGTGGCGAGAAGAATATCTGCTGGCCTGTTTCCAACTCATCTCTCAGAATACAATGACCATAGGATACTGGAACTTTTGGAGTCCACGCCTTTTGCAGGGTGTGCAAAATGGAAGCTTCGACAAAAAGCTGCACTGGTTCTCACAGACGTAATGTGAACCTTGATATGGTTATTGAACCAATTTCAGCTCTGCAATGGTGCGCACATTCTTTCTCACCGCTAAAAATTCATTACATGCCATGTGTGCTGTGTTACTTCCCACCATATTCCCAATTTTTTTCTGATTTATCAGCTCAGTGATAACCGTGCCGTGCGCAGAAAACCAGTTTGAGCGTCATTCTGACCTGAGTGGAACCACAAAAGCGTGAAAAATTGACATTTGAAAAGGATCTTTTGGCAGCAGGGCGCGAATAGCCTCGTATCATGAGAAATCCTCGTTGGACACCAAATTGCATCTGACTCCGTCTGAAATGTACGAAGCATATTTTGCGCTTGAAGTCAGAAGTGTCAATGACGTTTCACGTGGATGGACTTCGAACATAAAAAAAATCGTCATTTGTGTTGAAGTCCCAAACCTACATTTTCTTCGCTGAAACTATTCTCAATCGTTCTCAAACAGAGTGACGTGGTGTGCGCGCATTCTTCCCGACAGGCGAGGGAAGTTGCAGCTCCGTATCTCGTTTCCCGTTCCTGGGCCGCCTCGAGGCGAGGGCGGAAGCGCCGTTCAGGACGCAGTCACAACGTCGGAAACCTTCACCACCCATTGTGTTCAACAATCATCACCACTTTCTGTTCGGAAGCAAGGAGTGCAACTTGTGTCTGTGCAAAATCCACCTGAGTGTGACCAACAGACGATCAAGAATGAAAGGTCCTCGCATCATGCTTGACCCTTTCTGACGTTCCTATTGTGGATCCCGGGCCCAGTGGGCATGTTTGCAGTGCGCAGACGTTACATGTCTGTTGTCTCACCATTTATAATGTGCTAAGAAGCAATTAGTTTGCCGCGGCGGAGAGTCGGATTGCTCAGTAAGCAGATGCCATTGAGCAGATTACCCCGCACGCACAGGCGGTCGGAGGCCTGGAAAGAGTCTGTGAAGACAACTGCTCTGAAACTTGTCAGCTGGGAAACTGGAATTGGACATCGCTCTTTGTGAGGAAAACAAACAACAAAATATGGGGCATCTTTGGCAGATTCACAGTTCTTTTTTGGGTTGAAGCCAGGATTTGGCCAAGAGGCCGGGGGGGGGGCGAACTTTGTGGCACCCGACCTCAACGCTGAAGTGCGTAACACGCGTAACTTCTTTGGGCCTCAAAAATCTGCCTGCCCCAAATTTCGGACTCAAGCAGAGGTGTTGTTTTCAACTCAGACATTGAAAAGTTTGTTTTTTTTTGTCTGAGGAAAAATGAAAACTGATAAAAGTCTCCCTTTTTTCTGGTTGAAATGCATTTCCGCCTTTGGTCTTTGTGTGGGAACTCTTTGGTGCTTACAGGGTTTTCGTCGCCTTGTCTCGAGGAGCATGGCGCTCCCTGGGTGGCGCGCTGAAATGAATCCGCTGCTTTTCTCGGCACTCTCAAACACAACCTGTTCTCACACGTCACCTTGACGTCGAACCGTTTGTCTGATGAAACGGATTGTTTGGATGGGTTGCCTGTCTGGACTGTACAGAACTTACCTTCCCTTGCTGAAATCACAACTTTTGCTGTTTCTGACATTTGCACTCCAAGAATATATTTTCATTCCCATTGACTTGTGGTGCAGGGTACCCCGTCAGCCCATCACACAATTTCACCAGACTGTGAACACGAATCCTCCGCTCAGAAGAGAAACCGAAGATTCTTCTTGGCCAGCAATGTTCGGGATGAACACACAGTGGATGAACACAGAATGGGAAAGAGAGGATCACTCGCAGCGAGGCAAATTTTGACAAGGGCCGCAGTGATGGAAGCATGTAGATCCAGACCATTGAATGCATTGAAATCTAATCACCTCAGTCATGCTGAGAAGAAGCAAGAGGATTTTGGCAAACTTCGACTTCTTTGTTTTTGGCAAGATCCAAAAAAGTTTCCTTTGCCCAAAAATGTCGTGTTCCATTTGTCATTGACACAAAAGTTGCAGGGTGTGTCCGTTTTGACTCTCATGCAGGAAGTCATCCGTCAAATCACCAGAAGCAAGGTTCTTTCTTCCAATGCAAAGTTAAAAAACTGACTTTCTTCTTTCAATTTCGGGTGCAACAAAGTGGATCGAGAGATTCACTTAAGCTTCTTCTGATTGTCTAATTAAATCAGAGTTAATTGGCTGGTAGAGAACTGAACCGCATGCTGATTGGCTGATTATCTGTCCAATGAAAAGGCGTAAATCATCACTTCAGCTGCTGCTGGGTGTGAAGAGGCATTTTTGTTGAACGACTCGTCCGTGGCGATGGTTCGGAAAGCAAGACGAGGACAACGCTTCTCTGACTAAAGGGACTCAGGTCTAAGTTTCTAAGTTTCGACGAACCTCCGGAGTTCAACGGATCCAGGGTCAATTCATTCTGTGAAGAATTAGCCCTGACTTTCCACACGCGATGTGTTTGCAATTTATCACGGCCTGTGGGAGTGAGAATTAAGTGTCCGCTCCCAGAAGGGATTTTCAAACTGAACGGTCTGAGCCCTCAGGAAACAAAAGAGAGTCTTGGTGAGGAACCTCGTCTCAAAGTTTCACATCTAGAACACACAGGGAAAAGTTTTGTTCTGTGTTTCTAAGTTCAATCAGACCTTGTGATTGCACAACAAGGAGGAGATCCATGGTTTTTCGACAGTTGCAGAAACCGATGTGCCGCTGTCAACTTCGTTTAGATTTCTGTGAATGCTACAATGTCCCCCTTTGGCTTCCCAAGGTCTTTCCACTTCTGATTCGACAATGGACCCAACGTTTGCAATCTGACTGCTGACAGGCTATCTTTGCGCGTGCTCAGCCAATGAGACGAGAACCCATCACTCAGCCGCTCTGCGCATGACAGCTTCTGTTTGCTCCGACTCACACTCCATTTCCGGTCCGTGGGTCCGGCTCGCACTCTCAGAAAGCAACTCGCAATGCTTATCTTATTGTGTTCTGAGACGCTGTTGTCAACAGCTCAGACTTGTGGAACTGGCGAGTTCTAGTGAACTGGGAAGATTTTTCAACTTTGTTGTGTTTGGTTGTGGACGTGAGACGTGGGGACGAATTCACTTGTTTGGAAATGTTGTACTTTGACAGTGTCCGCATTGGGCAGCCACGTTTCACGGGCATCACATCAATCAGCTGTGGAACTTGTGAGACGCGTGGCTTTTGAAAGAGGTCAATATTTCTGATGAAGAAAATGAATTCGCATAGGTGTGATTCTGTGGTTCACGTTTGTGTTTGGGCTCTGTGTCCAGGACCGTCTTTGCCAAATACTTGCACGGAAACTTGGGACAGATCATCAGCGAAGATTGCTTGTAGCAAAATCCTGTATGACCCCTCAATACCAGGAGGCCCGTGGCTATTTATTTTCCAAAGTGTTTCGTTTCAGTCGCTCACTTCATGAGATGCCACAGTGGGTTTCGGAATAGTTCACTGAACCTCCAGCTCAATGAGCTCACAATTCTGCAACAGAATACAACATGAAGGACCGCCTACTCACTCGAGGTCGCTGTTGTACAGCAGGTCGTGGGCGGATAGGACCGAGAGGGCGGGCTTCTCCCCGCCCACATGGTTGGGCACCCTGCCCCGCTCGCCCTCCTCGAAGCGCACCCTGCGCGGGGTGACCTGGTCCGGACCCGGCATCACTGTGGCCGGCATCGTCCTCCGACTGATAATCCTGCGCACAAGCGCATTGGACTTGTTCCCTCCAACTTTCGCTTCTTGTTCCTCGGTGACGTTAGATCCCACTTTCTCTTCAAGACTGCTTGATGAGTCCGTCAGAAGAGATTCAGTGTCAAGTTAGTGGTCTTGATGAAGAGGCAGAAATCCACTTCAAGGCACACGCTTCTGGATCTACTTGAAGCAAAATAATTCAGCAGATTGTTTTCACAACACAGTCTGTCAGTTCTGAACTTTCCTCAGATGATTGATGCCCGCATTTTCACCTGAGAATCTTCAAGTGACAAGCAGCCTTGTGACCAGTTCGGAAAGCACAGAAGTTTTTCCCTTTTCTGCACCTCTTGTGCGTAAGAAGGAAAATCGGCGTGCTGGACAGAACCAGGCTTTATCAAGATTTGTGACAAGAACCAATCTGGATCAGATGCGTTGACAAAGACAGGTTCACTTTGCAAAACTTCCAGACTGACCGGCTATCATCAGTTCAGGTTCCGACAGATCCCAGAATCATTGACCACAAGTAAATCCACAAGCACAGCACTTTTCCACATGTTGAGCTTCTCAGGTTCTGTTTGTACCTCCTGAGACAAACTGTCGCAAATAATATCCGCGCGCTGAAATTTTTCTAGACACTGCGGAAAAGTCACAATTCCATGTTCTGTTTGCTCCACAACTTTGCACAAAAATCCTGACCCACGCGTGGGAGTTGTCAATTTTCAGATTAGATCTACCCAATTGTTGACGCGTTACATTGTTGAAGAAGAAAGTCTTTGGAGCTTTTGTGTTCTGATTTGGAATTGAGTGAAGCTGTTTTGAGGGGGCTGCACACACAGGCGGAGAAACTTTTCATGGAAGCCGCTCACTTTCCCCTTTCACCATAAAAAGCTGCATGGAAGCCACTCCCTAAAAAGTTCACCCATTCTCCTGTCGTTTTGTCAACAGTGTAAGGGATGCCAAACTGAACACGCTTCAACTGATTTTTCAGATTGTGCAAGTCTACCAAGTGTTCCTTGTGTTCAAGCGAGGTTTTGATCAGGAATATTTGGTTCTCTGTTCCAACTTCTATTTTCAAAAGGCACCACACTTCACAGTGCAAACGTATGGGTGCCTCTGCTCTGTATGTAAATGGCCAGACAGGTGTTTGCAGAGAAAACGCTGACGGAAATTTTCTTTGTGTCTCCATTTCAAAACAACAAAGGTTGCAGTTGCCCATAAAATTCAGGCTGTGAGTTTGAAAAATGAACAAAAACCGGTGTCAGCATCAGCAACAATGGCGAAACAAGAAGGACCACCCCAAAACAAAGCACAATGTGTTCAGCATATGTCGTTTTTGCTGCCAAAGTTGACTCTCTCAATTTTTCAAACACGAACAACCAGCCTGTAGACAGTAGTCAACGTTTGTTGCGCACAAGTATTTCGCAGCGCAACCAATATACGAGGGGAATTTCATAAGTAACCGTTCATGCCTCGTATCTTCCGAATGGATGCTTCCATAGAAACGATCCTTTGAATTTCACAACTTTGTCTCACAAAGAATGAGTTGGCATATTCTAGCAATCCTGAGCACATTCCTTCCTTGACAATTTCACCTTCAAAGTTTGAAAAATTTTGAGCTTTGACTATCTTCAATGCCTTTGCACTCTCTGCACTTCAGTCCTTTGCCATTGACAATCAACAGTCATAAGGCA
>JAAUXT010048980.1_pt1 | contig 29402 bp, 33 predicted proteins | sample 7278171 | NCBI WGS metagenome assembly JAAUXT01 (sample SAMN14350112, study PRJNA611818) | marine sediment metagenome | isolation source: surface marine sediment (1.8m) | place: French Polynesia: Moorea | collected 2018-08
ACAGAGAGATGGACAGAGGGAAGGAGAGGAAGGAGAGATGGAGAGAAGGAATGAGAGATGGACAGAAGGAAGCAGTACCTTGGGGGAGAAGTTGAAGGTGAAGTGGTGGTGTGACGTGTTGGCGGTGAACGTCAGCTCCTGCGCCTGGTGCTCGTACGTCGCGCGCGGCAGGTTCGACGCGAGACGCACCACGTAGTTCTGCAACAACAGCAACAACAACGCGATGCAGCGGCGGCGTCGCCATGGAAACATTCCATGAGGGACGCTGAGGATCGGCAGCGTTGCTGTGGAGATGTTCAGAACGAGTCACACAATGGTATCGTTGACTGAGAGGCAACCACGTGTCTCTGTTGCGTGTTCTGACCGTGTGCCATGCGGGACTCACGTGACATGATCACGTGACCCTGAGGTCACATCACTTCACTTCACTTCACGAGTACGATACAACGACAAACTGAACACACATACTCAGATCCCAGTGGGTGCGTCTCGTTGTCTTTGGCAACTATCAACCCGGGATGATAACATTGCCTCATTGGCTTGGTAACTGCACCTGGTTGTGATGGCAACTGAATCTGGTTGTTATGGTAAATGTGTCTGGTTGTTATGGAAACTGAACATCGTTGTCACGGCAACTGTACTTGGTTGTCTGTGGTTTCTGCACTTGGTTCTCACGCCTGTCATGGTAACTGTACCTGGTTGTCATAGTAACTAGAAAATAAACCTGGTTGTCTTGGTGACCATACCTGGTTGTCGATGGTGAGCGACGGGAGGTAGAAGAAGCTGGTGGCGCTGAGGGAGATGGTGTGGATCGGAGCGTCCGGGTTCGACTCCCGGAACAGCGAGATCTGCAGCGGAGGGAGGAGCAGACGGCCAATCAGAGACGAGGGAACAGCGCGCGGGAAAGATGACCACGTGGTGACAACACGGGGCGGGAAAACCTGACCACGTGGTCAAAGAATGATGCGGGAAAACCGAACTACGTGGTCATAACACGGTGTGGTCACGTGGCTATTCCACGGCGTGGGAGAATACTTGTCACGTGACCATAACACAACGCTGGAACCCTGACCATGTCAAAGCCACGCCCCTCACTCTAATGATGGACTGCCAAGATCCTCACATCCGCTTCTTCACAAATCTTGATCAGGGAAGTGGGGGGGGGGATCCCGGGCGAGGGAGGACGCACCTTGAGCGAGTTGAGGAACTCGGCCGCAGTGATGACGTTCCCGCTCAGGTCGAGCTGGTTCATCCGGCGGAACGCGATGATGTTGACGCCGGTTACGTCCTCCGTTCCGACCTGCGGGAGAGAGACGCGTCACGTGGTGTGTGTGTGCGTGCGTGTGTGTGAGTGTGTGTGTGCGATGATTTTGATACTAGTCACGTCCTCCGTACCGACCTGCGCGAGACAGACGTCAAGTGGTGTGGTGTGGTGTGTGTGTGTGTGTGTGTGTGTGTCGCGCGTGTGTGTGTGTCATGTGTGTGTGCAGGGTGTCTCAGACCGTGTGTGTATCTGTGTGTGTGTGTGTGTGTGCATGTGTATGTATGTGCGCGTGTGTGTGTGCCATGATGTTGGCGCCGGTGACATCCCCCATACCGACCTGCGTGTGTGCGCATGTGTGTCAAATGCGCGTTCGCTGGACGAGAACAATTCATTGGGTTACCATACTCGTGCTCGCCAAAGCCATCTCCAATTCTCGCTGCTTGTCTGCATCGTGCAACGTGCGTCAGAGGTGAAGGTCGTGCACTGACCAATGGGAGACACTGGTAACGTCAGGTGCGTGTGTGTGAGGTCTGTGTGCGTGCATCAAAATACGAGTGCGTGTGGTGCATGTGCGTGTGTGTCAGGTATGTGTGCGCGTGTCGTCCGTACCTTGACGGAGGAGGTTCGTGGGGAGGCGCGTTCGATGTGCTGATTCACGTCTCCCGTCTTCAGCCGAATCTCGTACTCGCAGTCGGGCTGCAAAACGAACAGCACATCGAGGATTGACCACTACACAAGAGACGACATCTCACCTATGTTTGCACTTTTGCACAAGGACGCAATACACAGGACATTCTTCCATTGTAGAAAAGCAAGGTTAATTGATCTGCCGGTTGCATAAAGTCACTGCTGGCTGCCCCAGCCGGCATACCAGATCAGCGATGGCTGTTCCATCCGGCGGCGGCACCCACCTGCAGCCCCCTGATCCTGAAGGCGCCATCCTGCTCCGTCTTGGTTTCTTCCTGCAGGTTCTCACAGCCGGCGGCTCCTGCGCCGGCGTCGTCCCGCCGGCTGACGGCCTCCAGCACAACCGCCGGCTCCGCCTCTCCGTTCAGTGACGTCACCTTCCCGTAGCAACTGCGGTCGTGAAAAACAACTGCCGTATTTTCGTGTCGCCTTTCCAGAAACACACAAGGCGAACTTGTGCCGCTAGGACTTCTCGGGTCGAACATTTTCGGGAGTAATAGACTGACCGGCTTGGGGTCAGCAACCTGTTGATTGGTTTTGTGTGAGTGCGAACTGAATCCGGTGCAGCCTTTCTTTCTGTCTTCGCACACACACGCACACACACACACGTCCACACGCACACACACACACACAAACACGTCCACACGCACACACACACGTGACCCACACACGATGCGGCGGTACCTGTAGGCGACCCTGGTGGACGTGACCTCGACCTGGACGGTGGCGCCCTCCTTCACGTCAATCATCTGAGACTGCGGCTCGAAGCGGTATTCCTTCATCATGGGGCGCAGGAAGTACTGCCCAGGGCCCTGAGAGTGAGACAGGGAGGGAATGAATGAATGAGTGAATGAATGAATGAATGAATGGAAAAAGGACTGAATGAATGAATGAATGAAGCGGTATTCCTTCATCATGGGGCGCAAGAAGTACTGCCCAGGACCCTGCCAGTGAGAGAGGGAACGAATGAACGAACGAATGAACGAACGAACGAACGAACGAATGAGACCTGTGTGTGTGTGTGTGTGTGTGTGTGTTTGTGTGTGTGTGTGTGTGTGTGTGTGTGTGTGACAACACTGTCCCCAAGTCCTGTCATTCACTTTCGCGCTTGAAAATCCTACTGACGTCATCCCCCTGGAGACGTCATACGTACCAGCCCAAGGAAACTCATGGTGCCATCTGCCGCCGTCACCTTGTTGCTGCGGTACTGTCCCCCGCTGAGCGATAATAGGGCTCCGGGCAGCGGTTCCAGCTTCTCATCCAACACCTGCGTGACACGTCATGAACTTTTTGTGCAGCGGAAGGGGGCACCACTGACGTGTTTGGGCGCCACGGTGCGCGTGCGCTCAGGAGGCACCGCGCGCAGGGCTCAGTTGAAAACGAGTACACCAGTGTACTGAATCGAACACTGATTGTGGTCGACGGTTTCGATGTTCTCAGACTGGCGAGCCAGGAACAGGGAGAGAGATGCGATTCGAATGAGAAGCTTGTGGAACTGGCCAGGACTTGAGGGGACACAACGTGCAATTTTACGTTTAACGTTCACAACTGTCGCACGATCCTGCAGGACTGGTACAGGAAGTCAAGGACACGTGACGTGTGCGCCACGTGGTTTCGACTGACGTCACGTGGTTTAGACATGCGCCACTCACCTTGACGACCACCTCGCCCAGCTTGAAGGCTTTGAACGACCCGGACTTGGACTCAGTCAAGATGTAGCCTTCCTTCTCTGCGGTCACGGAGTACTGCTTCTCACTGTCGAGCGGGCCCACCCTGCAACATAAGGAATACTGCTCTCCGTGGGTTGGGAACCAAAGATCGAGGGCTGCTGATCCAGAAGAGTACTGCTCTCTCTGGTGTTGCTGCAAAAATCTCATTTCAGAGCGGGGGGGGGTGCAGTAGAAGACATCTAGACACCACAACACGAGCGCCCAAGATCAAGGTTCGCATATTTCCTTGACTTGATCACAGAGGGCGCAGAAGAGCCAGTTGTTCTGATTGGTTGGCCCTTGCCAAATTGAACACACGGCCCCATTCGTTCCTCCACCCTGGAACCCGCTGTATGGACGGCGTTACACACCTCCAAGACAACAGCTGTTACAAGGAACCAGCGTCCTTCTTGTGTGACTGTATGTGCGTGTGTGTGTGTGTGTGTGTGTGCGTGACTGAAAAGGGACTCTGTATGTCTGTGCTGGTGACTGGGAGTGTGTGTGTGTGTGTGTGTGTGTGTGTGTGCGCGCGCGCGCGTCCGTGCGACTCGTGCGTGTGTGTGTGTGACTCTTTGTGTGAGTCACTGTGAGTGTGTGTGACTCGAGGGTGTGTGTGCGTCCCGCACCTGTACGCGCCCTTGTCGTCCGTCTCCACGGTAACCAGCTCCGTGACGCCGCCGGCTGCTGCCGCGTCCCCGGCGACGCCGACGCGGATGGTGACGCCGCTGAGCGCCGGCTCGACGCCGCCGGTCAGGAAGACGCCGAGGCGCGCCTCGAACCGCGCCACCTCCCCCGGACACGCCTCTGCGCGACAGATCGAACGAGACCCGCTCGTCAACAAAGAAAACGAACGGTTTCAAGGAAGGTCCCAGGATCTCGGGATTTCAAGTTGAAAACTTTGTGAAAAAGAAACTTTTGGCGCCGGCGGCACAAAAGCTGGAGGAAACTGGAAAGTTTCTGCTGTGTGTGTGTGTGTGTGTTGTGTGTGTGTGCGTGTGTGTGTGTTGGCTCACTTCCAGTGATGGAAGGTCTATTGTTGGCGGGCAGACAAGCAGCTCCCCAGTGTGTGTGTGTGTGTGTGTGTGTGTGTGTGTGTGTGTGTGTGTGTGTGTGCATGCTCACCTCCTGTGATGGACGCCTCCACTGTTGGCGGGTAGAAGAGCAGCTCTCCGGAGCGCGGCGTCAGCGTCAGCTTCTCTCCGCTCCTGCAACGCGATGACGTCATCATCAGCTGAATCACACGTCAGCACTTTTGAACCTTGCGCGTTTTCTTGACACTTTCCGTTTCGCCACACCAAATCTGACAAAATGTGGTCAAAATGTGCTGCAAAATCACACCATCTGCTAGTTGAACATAAGTTTTTTGTGCATTTTGCTTTCCAAGTTGAACGGGAATCTGTCACAAAGAGCCTCTGTTGTCAGCAGAAACTGTGGCACCTCAGGTTGAGATCACACAGGACACGTGGTCACATGGGGTGCGTCATGCATTGCGTCCTTGTGCAAGACAATGGTTCCTGCTTTGCAAATGACGTCTGTTCTCTGGGACTCGACCTCAGCCTGAGCCGGTAAAGAGACAACCGACAACTGACCTGGCCCAGTACTGGAAGCGGTAGATGAACTTGGGTCCGGCAGATGTCGCCTTCTTGTCGTCCTTGATCGGCTCCGGCTTGAGCGGACCCAGGTCCACCGGCTTCTCTCCCGACAGCGACGTCCTGCGGGAAACACGTCATCCCCATTATCGCTCAGAGAGCACTTCCCTATTTTCGCCCAAGTCACGTGTCCCAAAGCATTACTACCACAGGCACGAATCCACACAGTCGGTTGGCGCACAAGAAAGGGCGTCTTCCATTTTTCAGATTGCAGACCAGAAAGTAGGGTGAGGACTTCACATTCTTCTCTCGAAACGGTCAGGCCTTTGGTGTGAGAGATGGATTTGCACTGCAGAGATTCATTAACTGACAGATTGACAGGAGAAGACGCACTTGATGTTGACGATGACGTCAGCCCTGCTCTCGCCCGACACGACTGCGCCCTCGACGCGATGCTTCACGGCCGTCAGGGTCAGCACGCTCGGACTAGACCTGAAGACGCAGGAAGCACGTGATGTCAGAAACAGACGAACTGGCACGCACATGAAAGTTGGAAATACGAGCAACGCTTTCGCAAAGCAAACAGAGTTTGAGCAAAGATAGACGAGTCTTCCCACCACCAGCGGGGCTGCATCTGTGCACGAAACACGCACGCCAAGTTACAGTGAAAACACACACACACACACACACACACACACACACACACACACAAACGCGCACAAGCATGGTCACACGCACAAACCATCGCACACAACACACACCACAACGCACGACCAATTGTCAAACGCTTGCAATGAAACGCGCAACGTGACTGAAACATGACAACGCGAACAGTGAACTCGTCACCTGGATTCTGTCCTGCGAAACAAAAACATGACACGTTCATCGCATTGACGTAACTAACACGCACGTCCAGTCCGAACTCCGACAGTGGGGTTCGCCTTGGCCATGCAGCTTTTTCTGCAGATCAATGTCGCTGGGTCAAGAGGGCGAGGCAAACGCATACAAACACGCGTACACACACACACATACAGCTCTTTCTCTTTGTCCATATCTCTTCACTCTCTCTCTCTCTCTCTCTCTCTCTCTCCTCTCTCTCTCAGTCTCGTATCTGTCTCTCCCCTGTCTCTCGCTCGCTCTCTTTGAGTCTCTCCCTCTCGTATCTCTCACCTCTGTCTCTTCTCTCTCAGATGTTTGTTTCGCCTTGCAGTTTCAGTACGCTACAGCAGCTGAAGAGTCACCAATCGACAGAACACCAGACGAGCCTGTTGAAAAGTGTTTGCTGCCACTTGTGTGAAGAGATGTTCAGAACAAGCAGAGAAATGCGAGTGAGTTGCAACTTTCAAACACTAAAACCAGTGTGACGAGGATACCTGGGCTGACCTGAAGTCACGTATGTTGTGGAGTATGTTGTGGTTGAGGGTGGGAACTTTGCTCTGTTGCTCTTTTCTTATTCCTGCTTTCTTTCACTTTTGTTTTTGTTGCCTCCATGTATCCACCTGTGACGTATTGGAAGGTCTTTTTTTCCGCAGGTACACATGAGGAAAGAACATAAGCCTGGATACTACTACAAAACTTTGTTTTCCAAACTCAGTCACGATGCCGTGAATAGAGCAAAGGGATTCAGTACGTAGATCCGATTCTTTGTTGCATTGCAAAATGTCAAATTCCTGTGTCTTGTTCAGCTCAAGGCACTGGCACGCGCCAACATGATTGAAAAAAAAAGCAACAAAGAATTGTCACCGTGCAGGAAAGAAGCGAGTGAAGAACAAAAGCAGCGAGGTGAAGCTGTGCGTCGACTGTGGCGCCACCTTTAAGACGGACGACACGCTCAAGCGGCACACGCTGATGCAGCACTCCGAGGGCCACGAGAAACACGCCTGTCAGATCTGCGGCAAAGACTTCTGGACGCGCAGTGACCTCCGAGTGCATATCAAACGACACATGAACAGGGGTGAGGTTGGCGATGTCGACAAATTAGTGTTCTGTTTTGAGGAAAGAAAGCATGCTAAGGAACTTTTGCAGTGAAACCCTCTTGTGGTGCGTCAACGAAGGCAGTGTAAGATCCACTGTGTGGCGTCTTTCTTTTTTTTTTATCTTGACCTTGTTTCTGTTGTGATAGAGAATCGAAGATTCACATGCGACAGATGTGGAAAGGTGTTTGGTTCGAATGCTTCTCTCCTCATTCATCAGCGGTGAGTTTGACGTGCAAAGCTGGTTGAGTTGTGCTGAAATCATTTGAGTTGCATTTGTTCACCAACATTTCTTTGTCCACCTTTGTTTTTTTGCAGAATACATACCGGTGAGAAACCCTACGAATGTCCGGAGTGCAAGAAGGAGTTTCGCACGGACAGCTGTCTGAACAGGTGAGTGACCGAGACGGTGGCAGGAGTTGACCCCGCACGACGGGATCAGAGTCGCACAACGTGACAACACGGTATCGTGGTTTCACGTCAAACAGCACCGGGTCAGACAAGCTCATTCTTTGCAGGCATCGCCGCATTCACAAAGGCTTACTGCCTCACACGTGTGAAATCTGCCAGAAGAAATTCCGCACGATGTCCAACTTGAGGCAACATCTGAAACAACGGTGAGTCAGTGTTACGTTCCTTCGTCTCGTGGAAAGATGGTGGAACATGACTGGTTGCTCGTTGGCACGTTTTTTTGTTGTTGGTTGTTGTTTTTTTGCAGAGGAGTCCATTCAAAATTCGTGCTCTGCTGACAAAGTTTTCCACTTTTTAAGGTTTTTTCCACTTTTTAAGGTTTGTGCACAAGCACATAGAAGGCCACGCTAAACCACAAGGGAACAACAATGCTGCCATCGTCAACAACGAGCAGACACTGATCCTGTCTCAGCAACAACTGCAACAGCAGCAGCAACAAGAACAACAACTCACAGTGCACAACACGCCGTCTCCACAAGAAACGCAGCAAGTCATGTGGGACGTGATCAAACCTGGCTTCACCATCCAGCAACAACACCAGCAGGTGGCGTGGACACTGCAACAACAAACTGTTGTTGCTACGGAGACAGTCCCAACTGCTGTTGCGGGTCAGACAGTGGCGACAGAATACTATATCACATGATAAGGAGCTTCCTGGGACACACCACACAAATCGGTGCTTGTTTAGAATTGCCAGGGAGAAACTGATGAGTGTGAACGAAACATGAGATGCATGAGAACGAAAGACATCCGGCGATTCTTCGAAAGGTGGCTGCGCGTCAGTGAATGCTGTTTCCTGCTCTGATCACGGATTCTGGGTGTGCGTACACAGCCAGGAGGGGCAGGAGAGGGGGCGAGACTTGCCAGGAAGTCTTGTTCCCCTTCATGGACAGGGCAGGCCGTTCCCTGTGACCTACTAGGCAGGTCACCGGTGCAGGTACATAACAGCCCCACCCCCGCTACACAAACCCAAGGTCTCCCAGTCTGGCAGGGTTGCACCGGTCATGATCGCGCGCTTCTAATCTCCGATCTCTTGTCAAACAGGTGAGCTGTGTCGCTCTTCAGCAACAGCCGTTTCCGCTGTCGCTGTCGGCCGCATCCTGCGCCGCCGCATCGATTCATGATGGAAAGCTGTGCAGCGACGAAGTGTCAAATGGTACTTCAAGCGGAGGAGTCATCAATGCGTTTGTTGTGTTTGCGTGGAGAAACGAGCTGTGATAGAAATATCATCGTGTTTCAACAAGTAGTTTTCCAAGTTTGCTGCACAAATTCGTGAGAACACTCAAGTTCCATTTCGAGTCCCCACGGGTGTCTGTTTGAGAAAGATGGAGCGCCTGATTTGTTCTGCTTGATTTAGAATCTAGTGGAACTGATTTTGTGTTGTGCGAACAAGCAGCCGATTTGTTTTCTGGAGTCTGGGGTGGGTGCAGTGTCAAATCATAGCTCCGGTGATTTGAGGATAGTGACCGAAACACAGAGCAACCGAAATGCACAGCAACCAAGATACATGGCAGCCGGAACACACAGTGACTGGAATGCATGAAGGATCAGATTCAAACAATTTACATTTTCTTCTTTTCAGAATGCACCCAAACATTGATAAAATAACGTAATTATTCATAAAGCTGACCAAAATCATTGCTGAATGTCAATTTCAAATACTTTTCCAAAATCCCAAATTTGTACCCTTCTTTGACCCCACCTAGAAACTGTGTATAAATTTCCAAAAAATAAGTCTAAAAATGAATGGCACCAGTCTAGCATCCATGTTTCATCCAAAAACATCCTTCATCAAAACAAAAAAAGAACCTTCTGAGACATTGCCCATTTTGTGCGGTGAAGTCCAAAATTTTGAGACTCCAAAAATTTGAACTTTTTGTCCTTGTAAATCTAAAATCTGAACTTCACAAAATTTTCACGCGTGCATTATAATTGAGAAAATAAATTCAAAAAGATCCACATGATCTAAATTTGAAATTCATCTTCACCAACTTTCCATTGACACTGCCTGCAGGTGAATTTTACGGTTGCCTATCATTTCAGTCGCTCAAAATTAAGCGACCTTCAACAAATGGGCAACCTCCTCAAATCACCTCAAAAGTCATTCAGAGCCCCAAATGATTCAATTTTGGTGTCGTCAAAAATTGGGCCAAATGTTTTGTTGCAACACTTGGCAAGAACGGCTGTTACGATCGCGTTGAGAAATCTGGACAGCACTTCTGACGAGCTTTGTCAAGTTTGAACTGTGGGTCTTTGTTTGGCGTCTTGGTTTGCTGGAGAATGTTTATTCCCTTGATAAAAGGTGCAGTCACCGTTTTGTTTCCCAACATTTGTTGCAGACCCACCGTTGGCAACGCCCTTTTTGCACAAGTCTGTGTCGTTCTTGTGTTCGTTGCATTTGATGGGCCACATTTCACAGCTTGTGACTGACGCGTCAGTATCAGGTGCTGCATGGAAACAGTTGTTGCTGAACTGGTCTCACTTCTTTGCTCGTCATACTTTGAGATCAGTCAAACTGGAACGGCAACGAATGTTGTCACGAACAAACGTAAGAGTGATTGTTTATTCTTCTTTTTATTTTTTTTAAGCTGCACTGCACGTATTATTGCATTTTTGCCCAATTGAAAATCTATTTTGAGACAAAAGAAAATAAACTGACATTTCTCCCACTGAAAATTGCGCGCGCTTGTGGCCTTGAGATCGACACACGCCTCGGGGGCGAAAAGCGACGGACGCCAAAGTGTGGTGGTTGATCACTGGGTCCTTGAAACTTGCTCCAGACAATTCCAGACAATTTCTCCGCTTCTTAGCATGCAAATTTGTACGCAGGGATTTGAGTGGTTCCCATTGAAACCTATTGCCCACAAAAGGGCAGAACCCCAGGTGGCAGTACTGATCCCAGATGGCTGAAGTGCACCTTTGAGCCTCAGCCAATCAGGAGAAGAACCCAGATTCAAACTGGGAGCCACACTGGATTTTTATGTATGTGATAACTTTAGGTGTGTTTTCAAGCGTGTGGTTCGGCCTTCCGCGCGCTTATTGTAATGACACCTGTCTATGTGTGTGCATGAACATGTTGAGTTGCCAGGGGGTGGGGGTAACTCAACATGCTGAAAATTAGCCAGGATCATTTTCAGGCCACTTTGAGCATTTTTCATTTTTTTGCCCATGTTGAGTTGGCCAGCCCATATTGAGTTACCAGGGTGGGGGTGGGGGTAACTCAACATGTATGGTGAAGTCTAACCTGGTTCTTTTTTGGGCCATTTTAAGCATTTTTCATTTTTTGGCCATGTTGAGTTGCCTGCACCCCACCCCCACCCCCATAACTCAACATGGGCTGGCTGGCTGACTCAATATGGAAATTTTCTGAAATGGCCAAAAAATCTTTTTGGTGAATGTTTTTTACTCAACATGGCCTATAACTCAGTAATGCTTAGCATGAACCACACGCTTTCAGGCACTAGCCTTCTTGTTCAATTTTTAGGTGGCTTGTTTTGAGGAGTGAACAGGAGAAAGGTATGCAAAAAGATGCATAAGTGTGGGTTGTGTTTGGAAGTGAGTGCCAGGAAATTTTGGGTTTTTTGGATGGGTTTTTGTGTGGCCATTGTGTGGGTATGGGGGGAGCAGCTGAAAATGAACAGGAATGAATTGAAAAAGAATAAAAATTTTGTGATTGGTGGAGGTTGTCTTCAATTTGGGACAAAATTTCTTTTCCATTTTGCTTGTAATGTGTGTGATGCATCCTGGGATGCACTAGGGACATGCAGGGTTGCATGGGGATGTGCAGGGAACACACACTGGGACATGCAGGGATGCACAGGGACATGTGGGGATGCACAGGCATGCTTGCACAAGGACACATCCCACCTCACCTCACTACTCCCACATCACCTCACCTCACCTCACCCACTTCACCTCACCCCGCTGCATCCACCACACCTCACCACATCCAGCTCAACCCACTGCAACCGCCTCACCCCACCTCACCTCACCCCACTACACCCACCTCACCCCTGTGTATCTCCACACGTGTCCCCTGCATCCTTGCATGTGCGTCCCTGTGCATCCCGCATGCGTCCCCTCACATGCCTCGAGCATCCCCCAATGCATCCCTGCAAAACCCTGTGCATCCCATGTGTGTCGCCCGCGATGTTACCGCGGTGGGAGTCTTTTTCCAGAAAAAATTCCACTTGTTAATCGTTCTGATTGTGGATTTTACCGTTGAGCTTGTCTCGTGTCAATTTCTAGTTTTGCCACGTCTTTTGACCACTTGAGTTGAAAAAGATATCAAAAACAGACAGTCACAGGCCCTCGGGCGAACCGAAAGGTTCGACGCCATGGACACTTCAGCTTATTCTCTCAAGAGTAAAGTCCAGATGGCGACGAACAGTCGAGCAATGTGAGTACTGATTTCGCCCTCAGCAGAGCGCGGGCTGAACGTGGGCGGGAAGTGGGTGGAGGCGGGCGTGACGCGGCGGGACAACAGCGCAGGACGAGTCCTCAGCGCAGTGAACGTGTGTTCGTGCGGGATGTGCGCAGGCAAGATTGAATCGACCAAGTCTTTCACCAGTAATGGCGTCAAAATTAATGATAATGACAAGAACGACAATTATGCTATCAAGTTTGATGTATCTGGTCGGCAACATGTGTCACTTCACAACACATGGTCGCATCCAACCATCCAAGGTTTCGAAAATTTCCCACAAGTTCAGTCAGTTGAAGATTTCTGACTGAGCTTGTGAAGAAAATGCAAAGGACAAGAAGAATCCGTACAATTTTTCACTCGTGAAATTACGGCATTTCATTTTCGCTGTCGAAATATCCGAGTGGCCAGTTGGTTTCGTTGCAAAGGAACATGTAGTCCGCTGAGCGAAAGTGCACGACGGAAATAAAATATAAAACAAACTTGTCTTCAAAAAAAGTAAATTTTTGGAGGAAATGAGGCTGAAAAGAATCCCTGGCGAGATTTCAGCATTACCATGGTAAGTGGCAGCAAACTTGTTCCTGGGATTGCAAAACAAGTTTGGCGAACCACCTGCGTGGAGTTCTTTGCGGACTGCACGCGAAGATGTTCATCACACTGAAAGACGATGAGTTTCTCTTTTCAGAGCAACATTTCGAGGTGAGGAAGGAAGATGGGGGGAAAATGGAAGTCACAAAGTGATTTGCTTCGAATATTGAGGTTTGTGAATAAGCAGATCTGCGGGAGTCTTCAGAGAGGACATCTGCACTGGTATTTCTCTGAAATAAACACAACACAATTCTCACTTTTCAGGTCGAACAATTTGCAGACAGGATTATTTTTTCCCTTGGTTTTGTGGAGCGTCTTTCAACGAGCAGACAGCGTATTTCTGAGTAAGTTCGCTTTGATTTGGGACCAGAAATATCAAAAACGTTGACAACCAAGGCAAAATGGTCCCACAATGTCTGAGTCTTCTTTTTGTCCGTTGTTGCCTCAAGCCACCATTGTCTCTTGTATGCACGCGCAGAGAGTCCTTGTCTAAACAAGGAGGACGGAATCTACCTGCACCCGAGTCAGTGCGACTGGTTCGTCAAGTGCTCCGCGGGGTTCGCCTACGAGCAGCAGTGCGCGTCGGGGCTTCACTTCAACGCGCGCTCCTCCACCTGCGACTATCCCGTCCACGCAGGCTGTCCCTGTGAGTGCAAAAAAGTCTTCAAGTGGTTTCATTGCTCTCAAGCTGTGTTGTTTTGAAGGTAAAGATGCCTGCGTCGAAATTCGTCAATTCAAGAAAGTCTTGATTTCTGGGGATCAGGGTGCTTACCACTCACACAACGAAATGTGTGAAAGAAATGCATTGACCTGCAGAGGAAGATAATTTCTTGTGGTTCGCTTGGGATGTTGCAACCAACGAGTTCACAACGATTTTGGCTGTGCCATCTTGAGATGTTTTATTTCAGATATCAATCGCGACACAAACAGGGAGAGATTCTGGAAGAAAATGACTTTGGGGTTGTGGGGATTTAACCATACCAACCCTCAAACTGTGAAAGCCAAGAAAGAAGAAATTATGTATAAAAATCTTCAATTCAACATTCAAACTCAGACTTCATTTCCTTTTGATGAAGAATTAAGTGAGCATTTGAAGGATTACTTGGAAGAAGTTCCCTTGGATGACGAAGAGACTCCTTCTTCTAAAGAAAAGAACGCGTCAGCTGAAACAAGCGAAAATAAAGAAGGCGTTGCACAACATAATTTCAGACAAGGAGTTGGTTCTCAACACTCGTCGATCTCAAAGTCCTCTGGCAGGATGCTTGAGCCGAAACACGTGACAGAAGAAATGCCCAGATTTAAACATTTTCCTGAGATTTACAAAGTGAATGCAGAAACACCGAAACATATGTACACAGACACAGTCACGCATCCAAGTGTTTTTGAACACAAACCTCAGGGTGAGGCTGTCACGAGTATTTATAGCAAGGCTTATGATGACCCTGGAACTTCTGTTATTAGTGAAGACCAGGAAACTCTCAAAGAGAATGTTAAAGACAAATTTCTGGTCACTTCACCTCGTAACTTCAAGAAATCTGAAGAAAGTACGAAAATAAACAGGGCTCATAAACCTCAGGAAAACAAAGGGCAAAACAACAACGTGAAAAAGTTGAACGACTTTGGACCATTCGCAGCGGAAAATATGCCAGGGCACAACATTCAGAGCCAGCAGACATGGCGGCAGTGGTTCAGTGGTTTTCTTCCGAAGGAACAAGACATTGGGCGACGATATCAGCAGGAACTGCTGAACAGAATGTTTCCGAATGAAGCACCCCACGTCACCTCTTCGCTGCGCGAGTCCGAGACCAGCGCACCAACCCTGCGCACAGCCGACAAAACGAGGAAACCACCTGGTCGAAGTGACGACTACGTACCCCCTGAGATGGACACTTGGCAGTCCTTCACACCTTCGTACAGCGACGCGCATAGACCACTGCATCCTCCTGCTGCAGTGGCCCACCAAATGAGGGCTCGGCCTCACGGAGAGTACAGTTCGGTTGCACCAGGTCACAGAAGGGTTCCACCTCGTCCACAACGAGCTCGTCACCATTCTCCACAAAGGTCTGTCGTTTATTTCACTGCAACATCAAACCCTTGTGTTCCAATCCTCAGGTTCCTGGCAATTTTTGCACAGGCAGTTCCGCTGAATCTTTTCATTCCAGATACGTAAAGCCTGTTTCGCAGGCCCCACATCACCCGATTTATGACAAGTTTCGGGAGGCCAACAGAGTTGAAGGAAACCTAGGTCTGGTCTCTCTGTACTTTATTCAGTGAATGTCGAGAGTGATTCGCGTTGAGCGTTTGAAACTGACTCGCATTGCTTGTTTCTGCAGCAGCAGATCCACTTGGGTACAGAGAAACCATCTATGGTATGACCTTCCCCAACGGGGGTCTGGGGAAAAGGTAAGTGACTAAGAGAAAGTTCGTGCCTCATGCCTATGTCTCGTGCCTGCCTCATTCACTTCTTCCATCATGGTATCGCCTGCACAACTCACTGCCCTTTCTTTTCGCAGCAAAGCACCTCCAAACCTCCACCAAGCACCAGAGCAACATGGCGGATACCGTGCTCACGAGCAAGCCGAGCGGCGGCCGCCTCCGCCCAGCAACGACCGCACTCACCGACGCAACGGGGCTGCTCACCGCGACAGCGCGGGCGCCCCGTGGCTCCCAGCCGACGGCAACGCTTATCCGCCCATATTCACAGTGAGAATTCCCCGATGTTCGCAGATGCTGCTGGCGTCTGTTGACGCTGCCAATCCCTGGGTCCTGGATGTTAAAAAAACCTGACGTCGTTCCAGGAGCCAAAGCCCTTTGAAAACATCGAGCCACGAGAGTTCGCCAACCATCCAGACGGACCCACCCGAAGCGACCACGGCCACCCGCCGACACAGTCAGGTACACAAACAATGCTCCTGTTTTGTGACTTGTTTTGTTGGTGTTTGTTATCACTGAGCCATTGGTTCCGATTGAATATTTCGGATGATCCAGCTGTGCCGAGTTTTGTCCGTGTTGTTGGGTCTGCTCTCTCCACAAGCTCCCATTCCTTCCTTTTTCAGAAGAGGAACCTTCTTCAGTCTCAAGCATGTTCCTTGCCCACCTTCCCAGTTTTTCCCAGTCTACAAATAGGTTCCCCGAATCTGTCAGAAAGCATATTGGAGAGTATCACTTGCCACACGCCATTGAGGCGAACCCATATCATAAGTTGCACCCATACCATGATGATAAAACTCATCAGAGCAACGGCCCCCCTCAACTGACTTTGTCGCACGATCGTGAAAAACTTCTGAAAATAATCAGTGATTTTATTGAGAAAAATCCTCACAGGAAATTGGGTGATCTGGCACTGGAAAAAGAAGACAGTGAAATCGACAAATTTTATGAAAGTGTAGTTGTGCCTCAAACAGCACATGACAACAAAAATCACATGACGACAGAAGCAAGTTCCTCAACAGGATTGGAAGAGTGGGCTTCTGTCGAGGATGATTTCCTCCCTTCAAACAACGACCAAGACGTGAAGTCCGCAGCTGTGCCTGAAGAAAGATTGGCATTGACAAAGAATGACGTCAAAAATGTGCTAAAGCTGATAAAAATGATCAAGCTTCTCAAAAACAATGTGTGGAAGAATCACGATGACAAAATGATGTCTGCGGCAGACAGCAAACCCATGGCGCGGGGCGTTGGTGGTACAAATGACGAACTGAGAAAGGCGTTGAGAAACTCTGTTGCGCGCCCCGCGTCTTCTGCTGATTTACATGCGCACGACAATGAAAATTCTTTGAGCATTTCAACAAGGAAAAGCTCTTGAAGTCTTACCCTCACAACCCGCCCCATGACTCCGGCGGCGCAACCCAGCTCGACTTGGGGAAACCAACATCCAGCGAAGGGATTCAGCTGCTGGCAGACACTGAGAGAATGGAGAACCCCTCAAGGAGGTTCACTCAGCTTCGTTTCAGTGTTCCACAAAATGAGCCTGCTGTTGCGCTTGATAATGAGAATGTCATGTGTTCTGGAAACAAAAGACAACTGTCAGAGTATGTGCAATCAAGCGACCCAAAGCTGAAGGACGCTTTCAGAGAAGGCAGCAGTGAAACAAAGTGGCCTGAGGTCGAAACCAACAGCGACTCGAGGAACACAAAAAGCTTCTCGAAACATTTCAAGTTGGAAGAACGTTTGAAAGCATACCCTGACACTCCACCACATGACGAGTCGATGGGGTTTCAAAAACAGGGCAAAGGAATGATGCGAATAAGAAATCACCCTCATCGTTTCGTCGGCTCGGAAACTTCACCCACTTCAGACCGCGATTATTTGCTTCAGGTCACGCGTCATGGAGCAAAAAGGCACAAGCATGTGGATTTAACTGATTCTCATTCACAAAAGGTCAGATCTGACACACACTCCACAAACGTACAATCGCAAGACTATGCTGCCCAAAATATCTTGAACCCTCATTCCGTGCAAAACAGCCACGACAAGATCAACGTAATGCGTGACGGGAAAATGAGAAAAGTGAAGGAAATGTCTTTTCATGCAGATGACAGAAATCCCTTAGAGTTTGATCTGACGCTTGATCAATTTCGTGAACTTGGGCACATTCCGTTTCGCCAAAAGCGGCATAAGGACCGACTTGGTGAAAACATATCTGGCAAAATTCAGTCCATCAAATTTCAAGTGAGTGAGTATTCTTATGCAGAAACAATTCATGGAAGTCACCATGAGAATCACAACATCACCAGGCCTCTTTCAGAAGGGGTGTTATTATCTTCTGGGAATGTGTCCAGAGGACAGGGCGATTTCCAAGAACTAAAGCCTGAACAAGAACAGAGAAACAGAAACAAGACAATTGAAACAGACCACAGAGAAATAACAACGATAACAGCGATTCCGATGAGGCATTTATTTGAAGAGAAAATATCAAAATCCAGTGTTTCTGGAAATTCGGTTGAGTCATTTCACGACAGGGTAATGGCTTCAAGCTCAAAAACAGTGAAGCGAAAAGAAACGAGGAAAAGCAGCAAGTTTAATCTGGGAAAAGGCACAAGTGATAAGCACTTTGACCCTCTCATTCGCTCAAAATTTCATTTGAATCGACAAAACAAACATGGAAATAAAATTTCCAGGAGCACAGATATTTTTGGAAATAGTTCGCATTTTAAAATCCATCCTAAAATTTTGAACATGGACCAAGCCAGACCAACAACGCATTCGGCGGACTCGGATTCAAATGAGACAATCTTGAATTTAAGCAAAAGCCAAACAGCTGTGGAAAGGGACGCCAATTCGCAACGGCCTCCTCACGTTCGAAATTTGCAGAATGACTCTCCAGATTCTTTCTTTTCCAACTCGAACTCCAATGTCCCTCCTTCCCCTCGGAACTACGCGGCTCCATTCCCTTTGTGGAGACGGCATCTGGGAGACTTGGATGCCGAGAGACCTCCCCCCTGGAGGAGACGGCATTTGTGGAGAATGCACCCACCGCCTGTACCAACTCCCAGAAAGCGTCCTCCCCCTCCGCATGCTTCTCACCGCTCCAAACCCAGTATGTTTGTTCTTTCTGAAGCTACGAAACCCTTGCTTACCGATTACATGTGCACGATCTGTACCATTTTGCAAAAAAGAGCTTGCGTTGTTCTCTTTCAGACAACTTGCGGTACGTACCAAGGCAGGCCATGAACCAAGCAAAGTACAACGTGCAACAGCGCTTGAGAAACGAAGATCGTTATTCTCACAAAATGCAAGGTGTGCACATGAGCAACAAAATATTCCAACAAAGGAGAGAACTCAAGGAGTCTTGTCTGTTTGAAGGGTAACGTCTCTGCACACGTTTCAGGAGTGGTCGACTCGATGCCTTTCCGCTACGTGACCGCGTTTCTGGGTACGAAGCCGTACGCCAAGCAGATCGGAAGAAGCGGCATGCTGCTGCGAGAAGTCCTCAGCATTATGAAATACAAGTCAGTCAGCTGTTCTTTGCGTCCTCATGAATTTGAGAAACACAACGACGAATGGCAGTCGTGTAGTCCAGAAAGCAGAAACCTCTTTTCTCTTTGTTCAACGTCTTGCCGTTGATTTTAACTTGGCCTTGTTTTCTTGCTTTCATCAGACACCGCCTTGACAAATCCGGAATGGAAAAGATGATCAAAAACATGCCGGAAGACCACTCGTTCCTGAAGCCTCTTTCGGAACCTGGAAACCCTGACATCCACATGCCAGTTCCCCCCGACATCGACTACTGCCCATACCCAGTCCGGTGCGTTCTCAAACACTTTCTTGTCGTTTGTTTCTTGAAGCAGTTCGATGATCTTTGAACACCCCTGCCTCACAGGTATGTTTGTGATCCGAAGTACCCGTACCGATCGATCGATGGTTCGTGCAACAACCTGGATCACCCGCTGTTCGGCAGGTCCATGGTCCCTCACAGGAGGCTGCTCTACCCGAACTACGGTGATGGTAGGAATGTTTTTCCGTGACAAGAACCCCCCCCCCCAGAAAATGTGAAGGTGACCAAGCGAACACGTACAAATTCGTTCTGCAATTGGATTCTCAGGCAATTCGTGTGACCGGATTGTTCTCAAGAAAGCCAGCGGCGAAGATTTGCGCACTTTGAAATTGAGACAATGGTTGGTACCCTTTGGTTTCCTCGATGCACAAACAGTGCGGCCACGAACTCCAGTCGCTCCATTGCAGGCATGGAGTCTGCGCGGGTGTCTGTGCGGGGCGGCCCGTTGCCGGGTCCCCGCCTCGTGAGCCTCCACATGTTCCCGGACGTGGACCGCCCCAGCCAGCTGCACACCCTGCTTCTCATGATCTGGGGTCAGTTCATTGACCACGACTTGACGAGGACGGCCATCACCGAGATGCACAAAGAGGACGCGGGTAAAAGCCAATTACACAAGGGAAATTGCCAGGGTTCGGTCAAGGGAACTTCTGGGGATGTTTCTTTACGAGGACAGAAAGGGTACGGGCACCGTTGGATGAGACATATACGTAGGCTGTCCACGATTTCTCCGCTGCGCCACAACATCAAGACTGTTCTCGAGAAGTAGACCTGCAGCGGAAAATTTGTGGACAGCCCTCGTACAACGAAACAAGAGCATCAAGCTGCACTGACAGCTGTTGTACCCAGATGACCAGAGAGGGTAAAGCTGAAGCTCCGAGTGCTGAGTGCATAAACCCTGCCTGACAAATGCAGGTACGGACGAACGGCAGCATGCGTGAGCACAAACGTGGACGAACACACAAGTTACCAGAAACGCGATGGCGCGACAGTGAGGTGATAGACTCAACCCATGCGCGGAAGCTCCATCGATCAACGCGCAAATTTGAAAGAGTTAGTGTTGGGAGACCAGCTCCCGCACCCTCTGGGTCCACTCCAGTCACTTCTGAAATTACTCGAAGGTGTCTGGACACGTGGAGCCTTGGGTGTGCGGGGTTACAAGACACTAACCAAATACCAAAAATGATTCATGACAAATCATGTGCCTCCAAATTGTTGTTTTCATCCCAGGCGTTTTCGAGACTGTGGAGGTGACGTGTGGCTTTGACGGCTGCGCGACCGACGAACCAGGGTTGGAGTCGTGCTGGCCGATACCCGTCCCCGAGGACGACCCTGACTTCCGCTACAACAGGTGTCTCAAATTCGTGCGCTCCCAGGAAGTGCCTCCGCTCAGCTGCAAACTGGGTACGAGAATTGCAATTTCTCTTTTCCTTTGACCCTTTCAGATGACATTCCCAAATAAAAGTGGCATATCTACCGGTAGTCGTCACCCAGTGCGCCATCCACGCGACATCGACCTGTTTGTTTGCAGGGGTTCGAGAGCAAATGAACCAAGTCACAACCTGGATTGACGGTTCTCAGATTTACGGTTCCACAAAGGAAGAGTCGGACCAGCTGAGGGACTACAGCGACCCGCGTGAGTCTGCGCGCGTCTGCCGCAAGTCGAGAGCTCGCGAGGTTGACACTCGGCTGAAACGCCTCAGTTCAGCTGCTTCTTGCACGCAGGTCGCGGAAGGATGCAGATCACGCCCCACCCACACGGACCGCAATGGAAGCCTCTTCTGCCTCAGGACGATATGGTCGAGATTTGTCGAGACACCAATATGACAGTGAAATGCTTCAAAGCAGGTACTTTCTTCCTACCGGGCCCGCAACCTGCCAGCTGATTCATAAACAGACACACAGAGTGTCTTCTGCTTCCTTCTCGTCCAAAATGGTTTCCAAATTGTGTGTAGCGACCCCGTCATTTCACTTTCTACGACTCCACACGTTTGTGTTGGACGTACTACACCCTGAGGTCCCACCCTGGACGGGTCCCTTGCACCATAGCTGGAGTCTGCAGAAGACGTGTGTAATTTCCACAGGCGACGAGCGCGTGAACGAGCAGTCGGGCCTGACGGCGATGCACACCGTGTGGATGCGGCAGCACAACCGCCTCGAGGACGAGCTGCACCACATCAACCCGCACTGGGACGGGGAGCGCCTCTACCAGGTCAGAACAGGGGCAGGACGCGCGCTGGGCCCCAGTCGAAGCTTTTTTGTCAGCCTATGGAACTGAAGATGACCAAGAGCAGGTCATGCACGTGGATTCGTTCATGGAAACAGATCTTTTGTTCCGTGTACAGGAAACTCGAAAGATAATTGGATCTCAGATTCAGCACATCCTGTTCAACGAGCACCTGCCGCTGCTGCTGGGTCCGGCCATCATGAAGCAGTACGGCCTCAACCTGCTCGAAGAAGGCTTCTATCACCGTCAGTTGTCCAAGATTCTGTCACCTCAACTCTCTGAGAGACTACACTTGTCTGCGCTTCCAAGGCCGGGGTTTGTTTCATGATTCATGAGATCAGATCGAACTGTGTTCCAGATTACGATCCAACGGTGGATGGAAGAATAGCGAACGAGTTTTCCACGGCTGCGTTCAGATTCGGACACACGCTGATTCAGGAGCGGTTCAGGCGAAGCGACTCCGACTACAACAACGACGACAGCCTCATGCTCAGCAGTGTTCGTTTTCCCATTGCTGGAGTCTCGCAAGAAAGAAAGAAACTTTCTGAACTTGGGAAAGGAATTCTTGTTTCACAAAGCCAGTAGTCACTTTGGGCTTCCTACATGTTGCACTCCTTTCTGTTTGTTGGCACTCCAAGTTGTGCTTCAGGCCTTCAGGAGGCCGATGCACATCTACGACACGGGCCGAGGGGGAGTGGACGGCTTGGTGCGCGGTCTCTGCGACTTCCCAGCGCAGACGTACGACCACTTCTTCACGAAGCAGATCACGCGCAGCCTGTTCACGGAAAACCCGCCCTTCGGGCCTGGCATGGACCTCATGTCTCTCAACATCCAGAGAGCCAGGGACCATGGTTTGCAAGGTCGGAACCTTGCGTTCCGTCAGAGCGCCGATGCTAGAATTTCGCAAGTCTTTCCGCACAAATTCTGTAGGAGACGAATGAACTTCTCTGGTGAATTTTCCACACAGGTTACAATGCCTACAGGGAGCTGTGTGGTTTTGGCAAAGCCAGAGACTTCAACGAATTGTCCGAACAGATTACGGACCCAATGACCCGCGATATCCTCAGGAGAATCTACAAGTAAGATCGTAGGGCTGACTTCAGCACGAACTGCTCCAGACAAAAAATCCCGAGCCTGGATTGGGGTCAGGACGCCCAACCGCGGTCTGCACCGGGGAAGTCCAGATCACAATTTGACGAGTGGAAAGTTTGTTCCAGAGAGGACAAAATGTGGCGTTTTTTCGTGTTTGTTTTGTTCAACACCGGCCCCTGCATCTGCAGTGTACCAGATAGAGCGTGCATTCTAATCCATGCCCAACCTTACTTGAAAAGTTCTTCACGTTTTCTATGTTTGTCACGAGTGCTTCTTTGATGCAGACATGTTGACGACATCGACTTGTTTGTGGGTGGAGTTTCTGAGTCCAGTGTGAAGGGAGGAGTTGTCGGCCCAACTTTTGCCTGCATTTTGGCAAATCAGTTCAGGTCCATCAGAAAGGGAGACAGGTGCTCACGAGTTCATTTCTTCCTCTTTGGACATCGAGTAACAAGGTACGAGAAACAGGCAAGCTGCAAAGCCTTCGTTTCATTTTTCTTTGCTTTTAACAGGTTTTGGTACGAAAACGACCACGAGGCCGGGTTCACAAGAGGTAAGTGAAGTCGCAGACATACGAACGATGACCCACGACACACCACCGGCGTGTCACGTCAAACGGGATGTGACAACAAAAATTACTTGACCCACCTGTTTTTCAGAGCAAGTGTTTGAGCTGAGAAAAACCAGGTTGGCACAGATTCTTTGTGTGAACGGAGACAACGTGCGGACCATCCAACCGTGGGTTCTTCTGAAACCTTTCAGAGATGTCTACCCTGACCTCAAGTAAGACCTGTTGCGCCTTTCTGGGTGGTGCAAATTGGCGACTGTCCAAATCAATTTTCAGACGGTTGTCCTCACTATTTTACTCTAGGATGGCGGGGTATGATCCCGGTAAGACTGGAATGCCTTACGATGATTTCGCGACTCTGTACGAACAAAACTTCAACGCGAGAACGGATTGCCGCAACCTGCCGTCCCCCGATCTGAAGGCGTGGCGACACGGCCCCTACGTGACGCGATGAGGCCCAACAGGGACGGTCCCACACACCAGGCGCACACCGACAGCTGAGCGATACTACATCCTCGAGTTATTTTTTCGTTGTAGAAGGATGGAAAAGAAGCCAAGAATGAAAATTTTACACCAAACGAGTTCGCCTTTCTTCTTCGAGAACATTTGTAGAAGTTTGATATGTAGGATGAAGGTGGGGTTGCAACACAAGTGAAGTTGAACAGACGCGGGCACAAACCGATCAAGCCGTTTGGTAGCACCACTAACACGAAGACTGTTGCACCTCGGCACAATCGATCTGCAGGAGAACCAGATTTCTACCACTCCACAAATGCACCATAGACTGCACGATATTTTGCGCAGCTGCACCTGCACCACGAACGTTCTTTACATATAACTTAGTTTCCTCCGAGCTCCCGGAAAGGAGACGTCCAGTTGCTTTGGTTCTCGCCGGTTTTGCCCCTCGCATACATGTCCACCATTTGGCAGCGCAAAGAAAGTGCCCCTCGCTGAGCTTTCTCGCCTCCATGAGAACGTTGCGCATTTCCGGCACACGTTCTGCCGAAGGAAAGTCACTGCGTATACTTTGCTGAAGCCTCACAACGTTCAGTGCAACAAAAACTCTGGTTTATCTTCAAAACATGTCCACAAAATCACTACAACAGAACGCTGTGTTTTCGAAGACAAGAGTGCGGTCAGGTTCTTCTGCACATACCCTGTGGAACGTTCGTTTCCCGGACGACAGCGCGAAACTCGGCATCCTGCAAAAGGTTCAGTTCTGTCACAAATCGGATACGAGAGGAGGAACTCACAAATCGGATACGAGAGGAGGAACAAACTGGGAGGCAAAGCTGTACGAGCTGTACACCTGTTGGCACTATCCTTCCCATTGGATGATCGCATCAGGTCAGACATCAGGTGGGATCTGGCTTGGTCTTATCAGGCTATCCTCAGCCTTCTTCCCCCCCCCCCACCCGCAGTTCCCCCATACTCCAACAATCCCGACTGGACTGAACCCGCGGAGGCTGACAATCGCGACTTTTATATTCAGAACAAAACGGACGTGCACTCTGAATTGCCCACTGACACTATGCGACGCGCAGGATTCATCGTATCGTATTTCGTCCAACATGGGTGCAGACATTCTGTTGTCCGACTTTTCACACACACATGCGAGGGAAATACTGCAACTCTTTTTTGTTCAGATCTTGGTTGCAATGAACCTTTGTCACAAGTCCACCAAATGCCAATCAGGCAATGTCAACAGTCAACCGAGGAAGACAACGACAGGATTGTGCGCTGCGGAAAGGATCTCGAGGTCAGTTGTGTGCTTTCATTGACCAGTGAGTGCCTGTGGTCAGCTGTACCGTATTCGTCACCCTCCTGTTACAAAACGCGGAGAGCTCGCGAGCTCTCGAGGCTGTTCCCGATGATGCTCGGTCGGTTTCTCGTCGAAGGACAATTGTGATTCGATCATTCAACCTCAGCGACGGACCACAAAATACGATGGAGAGTTTTGCTCACCGAGGTGCGCATGGATTGCGCAGAGAAGTTGATCCTGGGTCGGTCTGTGATGCTGGTCTCCTGGGCGGCTTGCTGCGGCAGGTCGTCGGCGCCCTGCGGCGGGACCCCGGCGCCCGCAACCGAGCTGCTCGCCACGAAGGTCGGGATGAAGATGGTGGGGCAGGGCTGAAACAATTCCATGATCACTGTTTGATATGTACAAGTCGAATGTAATCAGCGCAAGGAAAACGGGTGGATGGAAAAGAGCGACAAAATAACCCGACCTCTGAAAGTTATGAACAAGCCGTTTGGGAAATGTTCGACAAACAAACATGAAATCTGAAGTATCTGGCTGAAAGCACAAGTGATTACATTCTCTTCTGGAGAATCAGCAGGCTCATGAGCACAGAGCCGACGGTAGCGTTGCAGATGCAAACATTTTTTGCTTGGACATTTTTTCCATGCAGGTTGCGGTAAGGTTTGTGCTCCCTGACCTAAGTCGGCCTGAGTGAGGACAAGTTGACAGAAGTTCCCGTGCCGCCGGTTGGCAATTCATTTTCACTCACACGGCATCCGCAGTTGCCGACGATGCGGTAGCGATACTTGGAGAGGTTGACCTGGAACCTGTTCACCCAAACGTTGAACATGGTCGGTTGCCAACAGCCGTTGATGACCTGAAGCTTGTCTGACCAATGAGAAAAGACTGGCTTTTAATGTTTTGTTGCGTGACCCTTTGGTTTCCCCGAGATCGTTATCTGGACACAGTTTTCCCGTGTCTTCCTCCTTGGCAAAGCTGACAAGCATTCCCACGAGGTTTTTGGCCACCGGCACTCAATTTTGGGGCAAAAAGGTGTGTCTTACACACGGGTGGATGACGGCATATGAAAAGTTCGGCCTACAATAATTGATGAGCGTGGAAAAAACAAAATCGCGGGGTGATGACCTCACGGGAGCTTTGATGAGTTTGTTGCTTCAACTCCCACACACCAGGGGAGACTTTTTACTCAGTGTAAAATTCGAGGCTTGAATCGCCCTCGTACGAAGCACTCAAAACATTGCTGAACAATTCTCCGTGCAAGCTCCAATGCCTGAGGCTTCGGTGATGCAATCCCTTGATACTCATTGTGAATGGACATTACTGATATTTGAAAAAGCCGCGGTCATTTTCCACGTACCGGAATCTTGGTTTCACTTACATTTGCACTGCGCCCACGTGGGAGTGATGAGATCGAGGCGGCCGGGCCTGCAGCACGTGCAGCGCGCCGACGTGCTCACCGACGGGTACCACGTGTACCTGTACGTGCTCGGGCACGACGAGCCGTAGCACCTTCAACAAAGTCGCCGAGTCACGACACTTTTTCAAGTCTTTCAGGGACGTGTGTAGGCTTTGCTTTACAGTTCGCGAACAAAAACCAAAATACCGACAACCTCACTTGGTCCACTGCACCAGCCCAACACTTTCAACCGTCACAAAAAAGTTCCACATACGAGGGGAATCCCAAATGCTGGCGACTGGGCAAAGAATGTACTGTATCGCATTTAGAAATCAGCACAGCTATATTGTACGCGTACGAGGTAATTAAAGTCCTGTCCGACATGACATGACCATGGCACCATCGTGACTACACACTCACATAATTTGCGCACACAACCAGAACCGCGATCGATGCCTGAGATCGCTCAACATGACGGACAGGAGTTTTGGATATTACCTCGTATTTGTCGACCCGGACGATCGTCCTGATATTGGCATACACAGCACGAGTGCGATATTCGAGGGGCGTTTCCCGTTGATTACTCAATAAGTATTCAACTATCACACTTGTGCTGTATGACAGATATTTATCTCATCCTCAAACACTATTCTGGATGCAACTCAATGGGGATTCGTTCCATCCAGAATAGTGTGTTCGGATTCGTTCAATATCTGTTACGTAAACGAGCGACAGCATTGGCATCCCCTCGTATTCTGCACTCACTCTGACCACGAGGGTCTCCTGACCCTGCAGTAGAAGTAGTACGTGGTGGTTCCGCCGCTCACGACTGGGAAGACGTGGAAGGCGGGCGACGTGCGCCAGCCTCCCGTTCTGCGCCGACACTGAGGCGCGATCGCCAAGTTCAGCCGCGCCGGAACTGCAACACGACAAAGATGTTGGTCGTCAGAATTGGCCACCACCAGCACAGTGACGGGACAAAGAGCACGAAACTTGCTGAGTCATGGACAAGCTAAGTTTGCTGTCAAAATGGATCTGATGCAAAAACTTCCCTTTCTCCCTCGGCGTTCATGCAAGGAACGTGCGTGTGCGTGTAGATCCCGACATGCACGTGTGCACGCCATACGTGTCTCTACTGCAGCGGGAATCTCACCCTGCGCTTCGGTAAGTCCAAGCAGCGGGATGACGAGCAGAAACGTGAGCAACATGCTCGTGTCTGAAATAATACGATATGTTCAAACCCTTTCGCTCCCATCGACGCATTCAACTCTGTCGAACCAGTCGTTCTGCAGTTGTTCGGTAGAAAAAGCAAGCGTGCACACAAAGGCAAAGGTGTTAGAAGACCTCGCAAAATACGTATTGGTCATGAAGAATCAGACTGGCTCGACAGAACTGAGCGCTCCCTGGTACGAGGGGAATCTCCACGCTGTCCAGCGTGACCGTCCGCATGAAAATGTGACCGGCGACAGCGGCTTCAGTGCTGCGAGTCTCTCAAAGAATCGACGTTGACGAGCTGCCCTGCACAGCTTCGAGGCTGCACTCGTACAAGTACGTAAAACTCTCGCGGACGTTCGTTGTCTGTGTTGGACATTCTAACACGAACCGCTGCCTGTGAAATTGCCCTTCTGCGACCACAAAACCGCTCGTTTGTGCTCGCATCGTGGTAGAAATGGGTTCTCACCTTACAAAGAAGGTTCATGTTCAATCACACAACACTTCCTAGACCAAAGGTCTCAAGAAGTCCTTGTGCGATTTCACAGGAACCGATCTTGTGCAGTGCGAGAACCCCGTCTTCTGGCTCAGACTCCGTGATCGCCGGCACCAATACTCGTATTTCTTTCTTTCCCGTACGAGGGGGGTCCAAGTTCTGGCGACCGTCTACATGCAAATATCAGGTTGATCGTCGGCGTCGACAAAAGAGCACACAATAGGTGTCCAAATTTCTTAAGGTGATTCAGCATGCTTTGCGCAACCGCCAGAACTTGGATTACCCTCGTAGATGAATGCTAAAATCGTCCTTTTTGGAAACTTTCACGTTTCAATCAAAAAGCACAAGAGTACTGAACAAAAATATTCCAGCCACAGACGTTTCATCCTACGAGGAAAAACAACCGCCAACAAGACTGCGAAACGACACGTATTTCAACATTGTGAGCCATCTTACCTTCAACAACAAAAAAATTCTCTGAAGAGACAACAATCGAGGTGAGAAAAGAAGAGTCGTTTTGTCTCAGCGAGATGCCTCTCCTCGCTCCGCTGCTGACCGGTACTGGACGTGAGAGCCGAAGGTCTGCTGGGACATGTCCTCGCTACTCAGCGCAAAACGTCGATCGACAGCACAGATTTTATGCATCATTGAGCGGTGTGCCGAAGCCAAGAGCAAACGTTCGAATTCGAAGAGACAATTTGTTGGTCATGTCGAGTGTGCGTGTGTGTTACGAGCACATTGTGATCAGTCTGGCAGGAAAACTCCAGAAACAGAATTGATGATGTGCCAGCCACAATGTCGTTTTGTTCCCCTCTGTTTTCTTTGGTTTCCGTCTTTCAAGTCGTGTTTTTTTTCTGGGGCAAGACCCGGCACAAATGTGATGGTTGTGTGTGTGTGTGTGTGTGTGTGTGTGTGTGTGTGTTTGTGTGTGTGTACAAACAAGTTTGGAAGCGGGGTGTTCTCAGAAGGATTCCCAAAGGTCAGACGTCTTCCCTTGTTCATTTTTAGCCATTCTACAAAAGGTTCACAGACGCCCTACCCCATGGACAAAAATTTGGAACGACCGAAAACAAACTTTTTCGTCAAAATGTCCAATAGTGCCAAGCGTCGCGCATTCCTAAGATCCTGCTGGTGTGTCTCATGGTTTTCATTGTTTTCGCAAAGATTATTTGGTCTCAGAAAGAAGACAACATCTCAAAAACACCAAAGAAATTTCTCCATCCACAAACAAACCTCAGATTGCTTGAACGCTTTCACGAGTGACGGCAGAAATGCTGTGTTTGGCTTCTGTGAGCATTGGCAGAAATGTTGGTTGTGTTCCTCCCCCTCCCAATCTCGTATGTGTGTACATCTACACTGTAACGCGTTTGCCGTTTGTAACGGAACTTTTATCCGTTTTTTCCCATTTTTTTCCATTTTCTCGAGAGATGCATTTGTGACTAACGTTTTGCTGCAAAATATTCCATGAGAGATAAATGCTAAATAGAAACATTTTCAATTTTGCATTACCAATGAATGGTAAAATATAATATTCCATTTTCCGTTACCGCGACAAGGGTGATGAGAGTACACTCACACCAAGAGATTTTTTGGTTTATTTGTGAAATTGAAGCATGACAAGGGTTGATTGAGGAGGTTGGCACAAGAGGTGGTATTTATTTACAAGATGAT
>JAAUXT010112795.1_pt1 | contig 29393 bp, 41 predicted proteins | sample 7278171 | NCBI WGS metagenome assembly JAAUXT01 (sample SAMN14350112, study PRJNA611818) | marine sediment metagenome | isolation source: surface marine sediment (1.8m) | place: French Polynesia: Moorea | collected 2018-08
ATGGGGCACTTGGCCTCTGGACCAATCAGAAGGCTGGATTTTGAATTCTAGACCAATCAGAAGCGTTCCCGCCCTCATTATCTCTGCCCCATAGTGGGGGGCTCTTCTCTATTTCCTGTTCTTTGCGTGTGTCGTCAGGACGTGGCGGCATTTTGGGAAGCTGGGGGAGTCTTCTTGGACAGCTGCAGTGCTCGGTTCAGTTCCTTCAAATGCCGCTTCCTGTCGCTCGCGCAACCTGAAAAAACAACCACAATTTCTGCGCCCAGGATTTTGCCTTGAACACAGTTGATGCAGAAGGGAACGAGATCAAAGCAAAAACAGATCTTACAGGTATTATACGTTTGGAATGAAACTTCAGACCATTTTCCGGTGCACATCTTCAGTTGAAACCGAGTTTAATTTTTTTCGGTTCGGTGAGTGTTGTGAAGTTCTTTGGACGCACCCAAAAATGAATTGGTGTGCTGAATGGGCGCAGTCTTGGTGCAGTCCAGGGCATCATCCGCTAACACCGGTCCGTCATCCCAGATCAAATCAAAACCTCCGACGCGCTTTTCCTTCCCTGTCAGCCTGAATCGTTTAGAAAACGTGGTGAAGCAAATGCAGAACAGTGCAGCCTGTCCTCAATCGGTCTCATCACTTTTTCAATTGATCACAAACCACATCTTCAAACATTCTCCCACAAAAGCCAGAACGACATCAATCCACCTTCATGACTCCACAGGTCTTTGCCCCAAACACCGCACTGACACTGACAATTGAAAGGACCACCTCGACATCGTGGTGACGGAAAGAGACAACATTCAGGAGGACGCCATGATGAGGTGGCTTGATCTGGTTTCGAAGAGACTGACTGAACACGGAAGATGCTGAGGCTGGAGACCATCTTGGTCAATTAAAGGACGTGACCGGGGCCTGACCATAAATTAATTGTTGTCCGTACCGTTGTTCCATGTCAATAACTGTGAGCACATCTTCCAGCAAGCCGAACTTGAGATCATAATCCTCCTGGTTGCTGGCAGTGAGCGATGGCGAGGCATTGACTTCAATGAGCCAACTGCAGAAACAAGAACACTTGTCAGTACTGACACACGCCGAACCGACATCCAACAGACAGAACAAATGTTGGCCAGGAAACGTGCAGAGTTTGCTCAGTTCTGAAAAGGTGCGTGTCGGGGGAGGGGGGTAGCATGACAGGACATTTTTCTTGACAGGACTTTTTTCAAAGTCCAACCTGTTTTTGCCTCCAGAGGTCCCACGGCATTGAAATTTTCAAAGTCCAGCATTTGCCTCCATGTCCCAAGTTCTATTGTGTGTGTGTGTGTGTGTGTGTGTGTGTGTGTGTGTGTGTGTGTGTGTGTGTGTGTGTCCCACAACACGAACATTTTCAAAGTTCAACTTGCAAAGTTTTTCCAAGTTCTGAAGACAGGGCGGGGTGGGGCAGGGGGTTCTGTCAACATCATTTTCCCCAAACGTGATGAAATCAACGCCACCAATTGGTGTAAATTGGTGTAATATCGCCGTCCACGAATACGGTGTGTGCATGCATGGGGCACAAAAGGTTTAGGAGTTCAATACTTAGTGGCAAACGCAGTCATTGTTGCAAGAGACGGACTCACGGTTTGAGATTGTTGTCGAGGAGAATGTCGTATCCGTACAACTCGAAGCAATGTTTGTCATTGATCATCACTTTCTGGACGGACTGCAGGCTCTTGATGAAAATGTCGTCCATCAGTCGGAAGCACTGATCCACCTTCAGCAACAAAACCAAAGCAAAGATTCCGTTTTCGTGTTTCTTTCACAGAAGATCTGCCGCCAACAAGTGAGGCTCTGCGAGTTGGAAGGTTTGGAAACTGACCGCTGCGTGTCCGTGTTTGGCCACAAGGAACCTTCTCAGCTGCTGCGCTGACCATTTGCAGCCTTTGTCCGGATCGTAGTCTGGCGCTGTCTTTTGCACTGCTACGTTTGTCAGATGCATGACTGAGACATGTTGAAGAAAGGAAGCGTCCTAATGTTCTTGGGTGATCGTGATCGCGTCACTTTGCAACAAAATCTTGAGGGAAGCAAAGAGATTCCTGTGTCGGTCACAATTAAGGTCGATTTGACGAAACTGGAGTTCGAACAAGGATACAAGCGTCTTCGATTGAGTCAAGAACGAATCTGGTGTTGGCGAACCGAGCAAATCCCCCACGAAACAGCCAAAACTTGAGTGGCACATACTGAAACGACAGCAACAATCACTTGTGATACAGCAAACAAGTGGCATTCATACTAACAAACAGTGAAAACAAATTTTGAACACATCAAAGCTCACCGACGTGACAAGAACGTAGACTCTGACATCGAACTTCCGTCCCCCGACGAGATAGGGATTGTCTATGTAGCGCTGAACAACGTACGTTTCGGGAGCCTCTTTGTTGGGGTCTGGTTGCGCCTGGTATTCTCCCTGTAGGAAAGCGAACAATGTGTTTTCATTGAAATTTTTTTTTTTGTGGGAAAGTTGTCGAAAGTCTCCTTGCACAAGCCTGTCCACAATGGGAAAACTGTGTGTTGGGTAAAAAACAGTGGAGGTGGGCGTTGCCCTCTTACTGTTCGACAGGTGATGGGTGTTTGTGAGCTAACTTCACATGTGCACCTGATGTCGACACAGAGTACAAACCAACAATGTTTGAGCTGTTCAAATGAACACACATGACTGTGTCACCTTTTTCCAATCAGTGATGTCCTTGAGTCGTCGAAAGAGAAAGATGCCTTTGCCCTGAGCCTTGGCAATTGGCTTCATGATCCAGGTTTGTCCTGGATTCTTTTTGAATTCCTCCACAAAAATGTGGTACTCAGACTGCAAGAAAGTGAAGAAACACGCGCTCTGGGACTGTAGGCCAACATATGATGATGTGGTTCGAAGGTTGAGATTTGCAAGAACTCAGAATCAAACAGAACACACTTGTAAGTGAGGAAAATCATTGGATCAATTGGGTTCCTACGTACCGGAAGTTCGTAGGTCATTGGGAAAAAGTCACAACTGACAAGTCTCAAGTCAAAGAAATTTTCAAGCAAATTTGATTGTATTGAATGTCTGCAGGGGCAGACAGCAAGCACTCAATGTGAGACACACAAACGGGCACATTCATTGCAATGAAGGATACGCCTGAGCTTCAAGCTTGCCTTTCTCCCGTTCGATCGACTTGCGAAATCTTTTCAGGTTCTTCACCATCAAGTTCTTGCGGGTCAGCTGAAAAGATAGAACAGCACACACTGCTCACAGATTCTGCAATTTCATATTTCAACAATTTTCAAACGGCTTCACAGCAAGTATTGTTGTTGAGCACAAAGGTTCGCACATGTTTTGAGATGAAAGCAGGCGTTCAAGAACGAATCAAAACTTTTACTGGCCTCATAGTGGTTTCGGAAGTGGCATATTTTCATGTGTTCCTCCAAGTAATAATGATCGAAATACTCCTTCATCCATCCAACATCACACCAGTAGAAATCCCACTCCTGCTCCCTGAAATGACGTCAAATCCTGCAGAAACGAGAAACACCAAACACGCCATGTCCCAGGAATTGGCAAATATTTTCAACGTGGGCACACAATAACTGAAACCACGTTTTCCCAACGATGATTTGTCGTTGGGGAGAGGGAAAAGATTTCCTCCAAACCAGTTACAGAGGCAATGGGTCTCTGGCGTGGGAGAATGAATGGAGCAGTTTCACACTGCTCGACATTATTGAAAATTTGACATCGACCCGAAGCACAACGTGAGATACAAAACACAATTTCTGGATTGTTTGTCAGATTACAACGTTCGAAATATCGGCAACCATGCAAGCAAAGCTTGGATGAGAATTTCACACTTGTGCAGAACTAACCCTGTGACTTCCTGCCACCCACAACTCCTCAGCACATCGTACACGGTGTTTTGCAGCGAGCACCGAAACCTTACAGGTCTCTCTCTGCAAAAAATTCAGATCCAGGTCATTTCTGCAGAGTATGACGAAATGCTTTTGAGCTTGAGTGGTATATCTAAACTGTGTTCAGCAGCTGATAGATCTATTTCATTCACGGGATTGGTCTGTGTCAAAGATTTGGCTGTTGTGGTTGTTGTTTTCTTGTAAATTCTGAAAAAAAATTGAAAATTCTGAAAAAGTTCTTCCTTTACCCAATTCCCCGTTTCTGTGCCGCTTTGCTCAGGTAGCTGGGAATCGGTGGCTGCAATGAAACAAACTCTGCTTGATTTCTACGTGGTTAAAGCCCAGAAAGTTTTGTGCTTATTTTCTCATGAGCTCTGTGTCTGCATGAGCCAGATTCGATGGTGTATCCTCATGTTACATGTACCTTGTTGACTTTGGCCATTATACACCGCTTGGTTCATTTACATGCATGAAATAGAAAGAAATGTTTCTCATCTGAAAGGAACATCCTCCGATTTGTTTTGATTAGTTACTGGAACCCGTTTATACACACTTTTACCTTGTGCATCAAACCGGAACACGTCATGTCTGCGCGCGCAGATTTTTTTGGGAGTGTCGTCCTATTTCACGCAGCTGCAGCTGGTTCAAAACAAATCGGACACTGCGAGTCATTCGAAGCGTGAAAAATAGAACGGCACCCACACTAAACATGACGGAAACGAAGTGTTGCAGTCGTACTTGGACCAAAATCGAAGTTTTGGGAAGTTACAAGCAACAATATTGAGATCACTTGGACTTACAAAGTATATTCGTGGGTAGCTCCTCCGAAAATCGAACCAAGATGGCGCAGTGCAAGCAAACAGCTCAGGAATTTATCCAAGAAGCGTTGGCTCCTTCGGTCGCTGTGCTTTGCAGTCACGACGCCCAACTTTTGTGTCAGAAGAACAACCTCACCATGGTTGAGATGATGCAGCCTTTCTGTAGACTGACTTCAGAAGGTAGGAATTTGACAGAACGTGTTGGAATGTCAAACCTCGGCCGTGTGCTCGAAGCGGACAGGCCAGTGCTGTTGATCTGTGTTGAGAACACACCCATCGAAGCCTTGACAGGGGTCTCGACTTTCAGACAGTGCTGTGTGTGAATGCCTAGCCAGAGGTTGATCTGGGATTGTGTGCATGCAGTGAGTGTGGAAGTTTGAGCGTGACTCCACTGCCACATTTGCTGTCGGCCACAGTCCAGCTTCGCGACAGATTGAGGCAGAGGTGTGTGTGTGTGTGTGTGTGTGTGTGTGTGTGTGTGTGTGTGTGTGTGTGTGTGAGGGGATTTCGTGGGTCGTGGTGAAACTCGTGTTGCATCTGAAACCCCCACAATGCTGTGCACTTTCCATTGGTACATCAAAACCACACCAAAGAAAGACTGCAGCATGCTTATCTTTGCAGCACACGTACGTGACCCGGGAAATGTGCCCCACACACTGCACAATCTGCACGTATCACTGCGAGACATGAGCGCCGCGCCGCCCAACGCCGCTATGGCGCGAAAAATGATGAGTGATGCGGTTGCCAACGCCACTGTAGGAATGGATGCAGCGTCCAGCGTTCTTTCAGTTGGCGACTACGATCTACAAATTAGCTGTGAGTGAAAACGGGTCGAATTTCTCGATATTTGGAGATGATGGTGGCACGACCTCATTGTGTTTGTCAATGCTGTGTGCTAATGTTTTCAGCGAGAACGCCTTGGTACGAAGCGTACAGAAGTTGTTTCCTGGCTGTCAGTTCGCCTTCAGATCACGAATTCCTGAAGCATTTCGTTGCCTGTATCCTTTCACGAGATTCAATTTTGTTATGTTGGTGTTGGAAAAATTGGTGTCCGTATGTCTTTGGAGGCAGCCTGGTCTGTGAACCATCCTTGACGAGGATTGCACAGGTATTTTCGTTGTGTCATCGGGCCACGCGGATCCGCTGGACCAGTTCAATAAGTTGACACAACAACAGCACAGCTCGCAACACCACCAGAGCAACAACTTGAGCAGCAACAAGTGGTTCTGTCCCAACGTCTTCCGGTACTACGTGCTGCTGCATGACGTCATTGACGGTCACCAAGCCAAGTACGCTCTATCATAATCTTCATGTATTTGCAAACGTCAACCGATTGTTCATTAGCCTTCTTGTTGCTCATGCGGTCATTTGTGCTGTGTTGCAGAGCTGAAGCAATGTACCAAAGCATGAAGACGACATACGGCGTGAATGCCTGTCACCTGCTGCAGATCAATTCCCGGAGCCCAACTGCGACGACAGCAACACCCCCTGGTGGCGTTGCTGTCAGGGGCGGGACAGATTTACAGCCAGACAACATACCCAATCCCTGGGCTCACTTCGTGCCCAAAAGTTTCACAACATCCCTTCAGGTAACTTCTTCACAGGACGTTCACGAGGAACCATTTTGTGTTGTTGATTTTCTTTGGTCAACATTTTGTCTGTTTGCCTTCGAGCAGGATGGAGACATGGACGAACAGAAGGTCGATTGCGAGACCTACCCGAGTGATAAGACGAACACTGGCGAAGCAGTGTACGACAGACAGCCAGATGGTGCTGTGGTGAGAGATGCCAATCCTGAGATGACAACTGACTTCAACAACCGCATCGATTCTGCTGCCGAGCTCACGGAAGGTCAGTGTGCGTGGGTCGTTTTGAGTGACAGAAGGAGTGTCATCTTCTGGAGAGACTGCAGTCTCATTGTTCTGCAGAAGATGGGAATTGTTCAGTGAAACGTTTGTTGTGCAGATCTGGATGGTCAGTCACCACAGAGTAGCATTGTGATCGACCACCCGCTCGCGAGTCCCGAGACCGAGGTTCCGAGCACCAGCATGGGGCAACCGCCACCTTCGACCCTCGTCGACAACCACGTCCCGACCGACTTGCAGAACAACTCTCTGCCACACCACGTAAGTTTTGGAACGAAAAACACGACAACAGCAACTGTGGCCTTCGTGTTCCTGTCGCGCGCTTCTCAAGCTGATGTTACTTCGCTTTCTCACCTGTTTGTGCAGGTGCAGCCTTCCTCGAGACCGACCTCCGCCCCGCAGCACGGCGCCTGCCTCACGCTGAGCGACCACGACCGACTGCGCATCTTCGTGCACGAGTTCACAGTGCGCGGACTGCTGCCGTGGGCGGAGCGCACTCTGCGCACGCTCAGCGACCAGCTCACCTCCCGCAAGGGCATCCACCGCTCCTTCCTGTCCGCGACCAAGAAGTGGTTTGGCAGCAACAAACCCGGGACGGCTCCTCCGATGGCTGCGGAGAAGGCGAACGTTGTGTGCGTATTGACAGGGTGTTTGTTCCACATATCTGTTCATCCCGGAAATTTCGTGGTTCATGCCTCAGAATTGCTCGTGGGATGCGGCAATCTGACCTCAAAGTGTCCGTTGCAGCTACACAAACGAGGCGCCGGAGATGCAGATGCGGCGGCTTGCAGACTTGGCCTTCATGCTGCAGCTGTACGAGATTGCCTACCAGACGTACCACACAGCCAAGCGCGACTTCAACAACGATCACGCCTGGCTGTACTACGCAGGCGCACTGGTGTGTGTTGCCACTATTTTGCGTGGCTGGATGATTCCCTGTATGAAAAAAAGTCTAGGAGATTACTTGAAACCCACGTTTCCACGTTTGATTGTCACACCAAAGGTGAAAATCATGACCTGAATCCTTTGTAAAACTTTGGAAATGTACGAAACGAACACGTCTCGACTGGCTGTCGCTTTGTTGTTACTCTTTTTTCGGGCCTTGGTTTTTGTGGGGTCTCGTGACGAGCGTCGAGAGTCAAGAACAGGCAGATTGAGAAGCTGACTGAGAGCTATTCGTCAGTGAGAACTGATTTGATGTATGTTTGTGCAGGAAATGGCGTGTTTAGCGGTGTTCATGCAGGGCAACGCAAGTCAACGGCAGTACCCACAGCACTACATGGAATCTGCCATCACCACCTACCTCAACACATGCAAGTGAGTGGCTGCTTGTGCCTTCTTGCTGGTTTTTCCGTCAGGTTGTGGTCTTTCTTTCTTGAGAGGGTTGAGGATGAGCACACAAAACCAGAGTTCCGTGTGTTCTTGCCTTCAAGTGAATCAATTGCGTTCAATAAATATTTTTCAGAGCTCCCCAGTTTGCGACGCGCGCCACGTTGTTCAGCTCGGAGGCTCTCAAGAGCAAAGGCATGCACGACCAGGCGGCCATGCAGTTCATCAAAATGACGAGCGAGGTACGTCAGCCAAACTTGGATTCGAGCCACTGCGCACGGAGGTGCTCATTTTGCATGCACGTCCTTTGAGAAAAGAAGAGAATTGTCCTCGTCCTTTCCAACAATTGACTGTGTGATTTCACTGAAAGCTGTGGAGACCTTGCTTTTTGCGTTTGTCTATTCTGAGCAACCCGTGGATCTGCTGAGGGATCCTCTCAACTGGAATGAGAAACTTGCAAAGGCAATGGAGTTTGTTAACATTTGAAACCGTGTCAAGATGCAATCTTCAGCTGAAAGGAACATGGCGAATGCTTTGTTCATCATCTGTTTTCACTTTCCACATTCATTGAAGGATAAGGTATCAAAGTGTGAACAAATCCAACTTGCTGAGCTAAAAGTGGCGTGGGCTTATTTGCTGTGTGCACTTGAAGCGCTGCATAAGTTTGTCTTTTGGATTGAGGTTTTGAAACGGCAGGTTTTTTCGAGTGCAAAATAAGGTGGAGGTGTGTTGTTCTTGTCTTCAGCCATCTTGGGCAGGTCACTTCAAAGAGCGAATGGTAACTTTCCAATGGTGCTCAGAGGGGTATTTGCAGGTTCTAAACCCTTTTCGTGCTTGAAGAACAACACATTTTGATCGTTTTCGGGTGCCAAATTCAACACAAAACTCATGATTCGTGCCTGCAAGACTTTCTCATATTCATGTGGGACATCCTGACCTGTGCAAACTTTTGTGGTGGAAGCAAGTCTCAACTCTCGCTGTGCCTTTGTGTCCACATCTGAGCGCACTTCTCGTTTTGTTGACAAGCTGGCAGACAGGAGCGCCGCGTGGAGACCAGCGTACAGTCAGACGCTGGATGTTATGGTAGGTCACCGCGTCCTTGCGACGTCTAGCTGATCGTGCCCCATCGTCGTGTAGGCTGGTCTCATTGCGCAGCCCCCATTGTGGGGGATTGCGTGATCATCTGTTTGTTTCCTCTTTCAGTTGTTTGTGTGACCTCCTGCAATTCTTGTGAAATTTTACTCGAAGCACTTGTGCCGTGTTCATTTCTCCAAAGGTGGCTATTGAATGCGCGTGGGCGAAATAGCATGTTCAGAACATCGCACGAAGATTCGAGTCGTGTGCGCGGACCACTTTCATTTGGTGTTTATTGCTTGCCAGCAGATTTCTGACACGCACTAACCAACACTCTGGGCAGAGGTGCAGTCTTTGTACAGGGTTTCAACGTGCATAACTTGTGTTGTCACTTAAAAATCCATCAAGCCTTGAAATTCTTGTCTGACAAGTCTCGTCGTCATGTGGAGAGATCTTTTCGGGCTTTGGATCTTCTTCTTTTCAGTCAACACTGGCTTGCATCAGTGTGGATTCGACCTGATCATCACGTGGTTGTGTTTCAGGACTCGGACCTGCGCAGCGCGCTGCTACTCGAGCAGGCTGCGCACTGCTTCATCAACATGAAGCAGCCCATGGTGCGGAAATACTCGTTCCACATGATCCTCGCGGGACATCGCTTCAGCAAAGCTGGACAGGTGTGTTGGCCTTTTTCGTCTTCCCCAGAGTCCGATCAGCAGTCTGTCAGAAAGACAATGTTGGATTGCACGTGTGGTTTTTGCTTTCAGAGGAGACACGCACTTCGTTCTTACAGCCAAGCTTTGCAGGTGTACAAGGGAAAGAACTGGACCCTGGCCGAGGTGAGTGATTTTCGCTGGTCGTCATCATCTGCTCCAGCAATCGCGCCCGTTGTTGCCCTCTTTTACACTCGCCGACTGCCCGTGTGTATTATCGCCAGTGATGTTCGTAACCTGGAGACAGGACCATCCCGGAGCGTACTGATGTCAAATAAAATTCTGCTCACTGTGCCTTCAAGATTACAACCAGGCCACGTACCGGCATCTACTGACGTTGCCTTTGTTCAGTTGTGATGTGTGTCCCTCACAAAAGGATCCTGTCTTTCTCAGGATCACATCAACTTCACCATCGGGCGACAGTCGTTCAACCTCAAGCACCTAGAAAACGCAACGGCTGCTTTCAAGCACTTGCTATCTGTTCAGAGCAAACAGAGTCCTCCACAGCAAGCTGCCTTCCTCAAGGAGTACCTGTTTGTGTACCGGGTGAGCACTGCCGTTTTTACAGCGTGGCGTGAGTGAGGAAGGAAGAGTGAAGTTGCCATCTGAACAAACCGCTTCCAAATATTGCTCAACAAAGAAATATGTTGCAGGATTGGAGAGAGGAGGAGGTACGGAAAAATAAGGAGTCGGTTTTTCTAGAACATAAGCTACATCGATTCTTTTCTCGCGTCCTCTCGCTGTGATAGTGGCTCGTGGTTGACCACGCGCCAACTGCTGGAACATTTGTGCACCGTCGCGTTTTTATGGGTGAGGGTTGGAACATTTGAGTTCGTCCGTCAAGGAAGAAAGTTGGATGATTCCCCCACCCCTCTTTTGGGAAAAAAATCAGAATTTGTTGGAAAATTTGGAAATCTTCGTCAGCCAGAAAGTTGGATTATCCTCGTCAAGACGTTTTCACTTCCAAAAATTTGAGTCGTTGTCCCTTGGCTTCGGTGCGGCAATTGAAGGCGGCCAGGTAGCAATGTCTGTACTGTTGGGTGTTCTCACCGTAATCCGTCCAGAATCGAGGACAGTTAGTGCTTGGTGCTTGCCATGACAATCGCGCTTGCAACTCATTCCACACGCAGTTTTCTTTCTGGGTTTTCGTGTGACAGGAAATCACGAAATCAGTCGCTGCACAATCAGGCTACTCCCAACGGGAGCTGGGCGGATTTTAGTTTTGTCACATTCAGCTACAACATGATTTTCAGTGCTGGAATCTATCAGGTTTTAGTCCCTAAATTAAGTTGTAAGTGTGGAGAACCCCAATAGACGTCTAATGCTGAATCGCAATTTCGACAGAATCAATTTTTTTTATGCTTTGACTGCGCGGTCGTGTTTGTCGATTTGTTGAAAGGTTGGTCCTTGAACAATGTTTTGTGCTGAGAGTTACCAGTATCAATTTTCTTACAGCAACAGTTGCTGCAGGCGGCGCAAGACGGAATCGTGCTCAGTCCCGACTCTCTGCCCCAGCTTCCCCTGCCAGTCGTGGACGGCAACAACACCCGCGTGTTGCTGCAGAGCGCTGTCACGAGCTCAGGTGAGACTCACTCAACGCTTCTGCCCTGCGCACATGTCGGAGCCAGCAGTTTTTCGTTTACATTGAGTCGTTGTGGGGCTGCTTCAGGTGAATGCGGGTTCAACTGCGACGACGCGGAGATGTCTGATTGGCGGAGACTGGAGGAGCTGCTCGTCATGGGTCAATCGGGCTCCCTGCCTCACCACTTCCGACCGTCCTACCACTGCTTCAGCAACAACACACAAAACGGCGCCAGCCCCACGTCTGTTTTGAGAGGTGAGAACAGTTTGACACGGATCATGTGTCGTGTAAATGTTCTCTCAAAGTTAAGTGTTGACATGGTGTGTTGTTATCTTGAAGTCGACTTTGTGGATTGCCCATTAGAAAGGCGCCTTCTGCCAAGACATGGTGTGCACATGGGAATTGAATTCACACCAACTGCTTTTTGTCTGTCTGGAGCAACTTTTGTTCTGGGAGAGATTACCTGATGTGTTCTTGTCCAGCCGTCTAAACAGAGTAACTTTTGCAGAGCCCATCCGACTGAGCGTGGAATTGGTCAATCCTCTGAGAGTGCCGTTAGTTTTGACGGACGTCATGCTGCTGTGGAAGTTCCTGCCCATTTCCTATGACGAGAACACGAACGTGGAGACCCCGTCAATGATATCCAACGTTCCCGTCTCGTCCAAGGTGAGGACAATCCATTCACGTCAAGAGCCATCAATGCGTTGAGAAAAAATAACACTGATCATATTCAGGGTTTGCAGTCTGCAATGAAGTTTCGTTTCTTCTTGACAGAGCCGTCTTGCTAATGAACTGGTCAACACACAAGTCATACCTGAAGTGATACTCGGCGCGCAGCACCAGAAACCGGTCAGTCATCAATCACTTTCTCTTTGAGCCGCTCGTCGTCAGACCTTGCTGTCAGCAGTTGCAATTATCAATGGACAGTACATCCAGTGATTTTCTTCTTGTTCAGATTGAGCTGAGTTTGACGCCGCACCAGACTGGAGAGCTGCACATCGTGGGTCTCGCCTTCAACCTGGGCACAAGCTCACCGAGTCAGCAAGTCCAAGTGCGTTCGTGGTTCGACATGCCGTCCATGTAAAATGGAATCGGTCGTTTTTGAATTGGCTCGTGACGCGTATATGTGGCGCTGCAGGTGATGGAAGGCGACACGACGACGCCCGCGATGGTCGGATCGACGAACAAACCGAGTTACGTGTCCACGATCAGCGTGTGGGGCCAGCTGAGTCTCGAGGTGACTGGGCCGCGACTCAACTCGACCAAAGAGGAGAAGACGAGTCGGATGTACGGTCCGGATCGACGGCTCGATCTCGTGGTGGCGCCGCCGATGCCTCAGCTCCAAGTGAGTGTTGCCAAGAAGTCTGCTTTTGTCTCCTTTCGAGATGCTACGAATTCTGTTCAGTTGCGTCGGGTACACCAGAAGTCTGAAAGATAAAATCAGCTGCAATTAACCCACACTAGCACACACAATGTCCCGTGGACAGAATTCGACCTCAAACTTCTGAACAGATACCACAGAAAATTGTCCGAACAGAAGCCAACGAATCTGTGTTCTTGTTTGATGCGCTGTTGTTCAATAGAGTCTATCGTTGGAATGAAAGATGTCGATTGAGCCCAAATTGTTTTTGTAGGTTCGAATGGAGGGCTTGTCGAGCAGCATGCTGTGCGGTCAGGTGCAGCTGGTGACGCTGCGGCTCAAGAACAGCGGGTCCCTGCCGCTGCACAAGCTGCGCGTCGCCACGTCGCAGCCGCAGTTCTTCACCTTCAGTCAGACGAGGACTGCGGATAGCGACGTGAACTGCGTGTACCCAACCAAACGCGAGCCGTGCGAGACCGACATTCACGAACAGGTGCGGAGGGTTCTTTATCTGATTGTCCATTGCCGCTGGATGCAGATGCTTCTTCTGTATTTGTTGCGTTCACTTCAAGAATGACTCGTATGTATAAACGCGCACTGTGAGTCCCTGAGTCACCCCCCATTTTACCTTCAGGTTGTCACCGAAGTGTCGCCGTGCCCGGTGATGGATGTTCCGGTGCCCGGCGGGGTGGTTGCCCCTGGACGCGCCGTGTCCCTCACCATGTGGGTGCGCGGCCCGGACGCGCCCGGCCAACACAGAATCCGCTTCCTCTTCCAGTATCAGAACACGGAACCCAACCCCAAAATCAAGTACGTTCGCGTGTGCAACTGCGTTTGAGGACAGCTGAACTGCAAGGAGAGTTCAAGAAATAAAAAGTCGATCTTTTTTGACTCCGTTCGTTCCAGCCAAGTATTGACGAGCATCGCTGTTTTGTGCAGATATCGGTTGCTGCAGTACACGGCGCACGTGACGGCGTACAGCATGTTGAGTCTGCGCGCCGAGTGCACGCGCGGCGATACGTGCTCCGACACAGACACCAACAACATTGTCGTCAACCTCCTGCTCAACAACATTGCCCAGGTAGCGATGCCAGTCAATCATCTGCCTGTCCAGAGCTTCCTTGCGACGTGTGTGACGTGTGTCTGGCCGCAGAATATTTGTTCCACGTTGAGCATGACAAATCTCTGGCACGTTCGTTGCAATTATATTCCTGATATTTTTTCAAATCCCGTCAAAAGTTTAATGTGCATTTCAGGTGCCAAGAGCGAGTGTTCCTGAAGTGAACGTCCTGCAGATCTCATGCGCTTCGTGCAAATGGAGACTTCAACATCTCAGCACACCCAGACACACAGGTAGATTTCACGAAGAACGCGCATGTTCAAATTTTTTGCTTCGTGTTGACCACCCTCTTCCCTGGATGTTCTGTTTTTTCTGAGTGTCTTGGCTTGTTTTGCCTTTTTCAGATGTACGAGTATCTTGCAAGGAAAGCAGCTTATTGTCGTTCAAAGCTTACAGATGTCGCCACAAATGTCAAAGTGAGTAGAACACAATCCCCCATCCGATGCTTATTTGTCTTCGCCAAGTATGCTGTTTTCTTTCACAGAAACGATACACCGAGTGGTTTGAATTTCAGATTCCAGTGCGCCAGAAATGGTTTTCACGAACGTCACGTTTGACCAGCATCAGGTCAGTTTCGTGTCATTCACCTCGCGTTGCACCGAGTGCAAACTTCCAGAACGATTGGTTTCATTGTGATCTTTTCAACACAGATCAACAGCGCGTCGAGTCCGTGCGCGGATTTCTACTTCCGGTCCCGAGGCGGCGCGGACGTGCAGCCCGACGCGGACGCTGCTGCCCGGCCGGGCCCCGGTGCGGGCGACTCGGCCCCCGGCGCCGCGGTCTTCCCGCTCCTCGACGCGGCGCTCAACGTAGAACTGACGCTCATCGTGCTGTGGAAGGTAAAGTGCAGAATCCGAAAACTCTACCTGGATTCGGCAACATTCACGGTATTTACGGAGTTCGTCCTTTCGCCCAGACGATGAATGAACCGAACCGGCAATGGAAATTCGAAGGAGCTTGGGTTATATCGGCCCAATCCTGCGCTTTGAGAGAAGATGACGTGCACGTTGCACCAGGAAAAGACACGTGGCTTGTTCGCTTGCAAACAACAGTAATTTTATTTCAAGGCGACGGTGAGCGATGAGGCGGGAGGATCGAATGTCGTGATGGGTCAGCACCACGTGTCGCTCGAACAACTCAACAGTATTGTGCACGCTCCGCCTCTCAACAGGGTCAGTTGTCTACAGCAAACTTTGTGGCATCTCGGTGCGTCTGTGTTCAGTGCGTCAGCGTTCTTGTTCAATGTCGCAGATTCAGCCGGAGCAGCCGCCGGTAAAGATCATCCGAAACCCGGAGACAGAAGTGTCGCCCGAACCTCGGGAGGAGGTGGCGTCACAGCTGCTCAAGTACTCCCTCCAGTTCCCGCGCACCGTGCACTGCGACTTCTCCAAGAGCAGGTACAGGACCATTTCCTTGGGGCGCGCTGTGCCACGTCAGATTGTTTCTGATCAACAAGCTGTAATTGTCCTCAAACAGCTCCTTGCAACACAAGATTGTGAACCTTCCTGACACACGTGTGTTTTCCTCAGGCTGCAGATGGTGGATGTGAAGATGATTCTGCACAACTGCTGCGATACAGAAGTGCAGATTCATGTGGAGAAGATCCAGCCGACTTCGAGTTCGAGTCCAGCTGCGCTGCGCGAGGCACGGGGAGCCGGCGCCGTGCTGGAGAGCAGCGGCATCGTCGCGGCGCCGTCACGCTGGCTGCGGTGGGTGGGACGTGGCGAGGTGCGCGGGCTCTCGCTGTCCGGCACCGGGACCCAGGCCAACACCCTCACTGTGCCGCTGCGCGCATGTGTGACCCGGCCGGGCATGTTCGACCTGAGCGCGTCTCTGCGTGTGATGGCGGCGCCGCTCGGAGACAGTTCATCCGTCTTCCTATTCACACAACAGAAACCGACCGCCGCGTGTCTACTCACCGTCACCGACACGAGGCTGTTGTAGCAACTTCCCAGGTGCAACGCTGTCATAGCCGTGCATGCCGTCAACGATTCCAAGTGACCCTGTGCAGAACCTTGAACGGCAGTCGTCGTGAACACAGACGTTTGACATTCTGTGATGGAACTGACAATTTTACGACAAGAGAGAATTGACAAGCATTTTTCATCGGTGCGCACTGGCAGAGTGGCTGGTTGTGATAAGGCAAAAGCGGCTGGAGAGGGGTGAGTGAACAATGACATTTTCACGTTGCTGCTTTTGCTGCAGGGTGGAATTGTCCATTTCCACCCTGCAGGCATCGGTGCAAGAGTTTGTTGCTTGTCAAAGGTGAGCGCATTTGAATGTGCTCCGTAGTGTTCCGAGTTCTGTTCGTAGTTTGGTAACTCGGGGTTCGTTTGTTGTCCAAGTGTCTGACAGAACCACAATCTGAAGTCCGCTTTGCCAAAAACTTCCGTTTCTCAGTGCATGAATGTGGGGTCAGTCCAAGAAGTATGACTATGCACATTCCAGCTTTCCTTTCTTTCTTGGAGGGATGTGAAGTGGTGTGAGAAACAGACCCTGAGACAACGTTCGTGCGGTCGTGCACTTTCCAGCATTGAAGTAACCTAGTCAGTAGATAGGACAGGGTTCTTGCACTGTACAAATATGGTTCTTGTTGAATAACACAATGACTTTTCAAGACCTTTGGTCGAGGGAAGAGTTGTGTGATTGAAGAGGAACCAATTTTGAAACGTGAGAACCTATTTCTACCATGGTGCGAGCGTATACGACAGGTTTTGTAATCGCAGAGTTGTAGAAGACTGTTTCGTTGCCGTCAAATATGTGGAGACGCGCGTTTGAATGGACGAGATTTGAGAGTGGAGTACACGATAGGTGTCGGTGAAAATTGTCTGAGGATGTGTGGCAGATGCAACAAGAAAACCCCACAAATTGTGGCAAAGACAGTTTAGGTTGAGGGTTTATCCTTTTTGGGTTTGTGATGAGACCTTGATGCCTGTTTGACAATGCTTTTTGCTTGAAATCCTAGGTTTTGGACAAAAAGGCGTTGTTTTTGTTGGGGGGGGGGGAGGTCTCCGGAAGACCCAATTCTTTCCAGAGAAAATGAAATCTCTTTGCTTTGCAAGGGGAAAATTGCCGACTTTTGACCCACTTGTTTGACGAAACCTTATTCTTGACTCCTGGGCCTGACATGTGTTCAGTTCTTGCTCCAGACGCAGTGAAAGTCACGTTTTGTGCAATTTCGTGTTGGTATGTGCTCGAGTCGCAGTTTTGATGAACAAGCGTGAAAGTTCTGATTGCAGAGAAATAAAGTTCCGAATGACTCGCAGAAATTTATAGTTTCGATGAAACCTCATGTTTCTGTCCCGTCTTAGATTGAACTCAAGGCTGTACAAAACCACATGAAGTGTTGTACATAACAATTGCAAATAAAGTCTGCTCACAGCATGATCAAATTTATTCAATGGCAGTGCAGTTCTCAAAGTGTTTTGCAAGGTATCATCCTCAGGGGTGTGTGGAAACGTGCGCAATTATTTCACGGGAATGTCACCCGTGTGTTTTCTTCGCTGACGAAGATACTCGTACCTCCTTCCTTATGCAGCGAAGCGACACAAGTGCCAGCTGAAGTCAAGCTTTTGTTCTTGAGACAAGAGGATCAGCTTTGCCTTTCACGGGATTCAATGTTTCTTTACCTCAGAGGATTCATTTTGCTGGAGCAGCGTGAGACTTGTGAATCCATCGTGGTCCGTGTGTGCAGTCGCTCAACAGTAAAATTGAATTTCTATCTGAATACATTGCTTCCCTAATTCCATTGGAGGCACATCGATCCCGAGCTGCACGCTGGATTGGGCGCTTGTAATGAAATCTCTTTGTAAGTGCGTGTCTTTTCAGCCTTATTTCAGTCCATAAATGCATTGAGGGTCTTTTGGCTATGCAGACTGACTGCGGTTTTGTAACATGATACACCGTTGGTCCGTGTTGCTTTGTTCACCGCCTCAAGCTGCTGTAATTGCTCCCTCGGCTCTCTTACCTTCGCGTTTTATTAGCTGAACACGCTTCTCGAGTCGCAGCCACGTAACTGTCTTGCAACGAGTTGAAACTGGAAAACTTGAGGGTCCGGGACGGATTCGGACTGTGTGCCTGTGTGGTAGATTGAGATTGCTCACCAGAAGTGGATCGCATTTCAGATTCTTGGTTCTTCCGCTTGAATCTGCAGCGGAGACGGACAGACCGAGCAAACTCCAGAGCTCTGCAAGAAGGAACAATCGAATCACGCGTTTCACTTCACTTACGCATTGTGTGCTCTGCTCTGTGGCAAGTTATGGATTCAATGGGTCGAAGATTATTGAGCATGTTTACGAAATAATCGAGTGGTGACAAATTCAGTTTGACTGGCAGATATGCACGCAATGAAGATGCTCAGCTTGTTTCGGCATCTGTTTATCCATGTGCGCTTCAACGACGAACAGATCGTCTGTGCGCGATGGTCTGGAAAAACATGACAGAAACCAATTCTATCGTTCTATGATCCCCTGTTCTGGCAGAATGTTGTGCAACAGATTCTTCAGTTCAGAACTTGTGTGAAGAGCGGGTGTTGTGTGAATTTTGTGACACGAACGCTGATGAATCTTGCAAAACGTGAAAGGAAGAACCGGAGGTGAAGCCCGGTACGTGTCGTGTCTTTTTATGTGGACACAAATTTTGCTCCTTTTCAGGTTCACCTTGTGCCGACCAAAATTTCACTCGGGACCATGTGAGAGTAACTGCTGCCAAAGACAGAAGTGCATTGCAGAGGTATGGGTGCCCACGGCGCGTGCATGTCAACACCGCGTGCTTCCTTGATGAGAATACTCGTAGTTTTGAAATGTGGACGGTGAAAACCAGCGCCAAATGAGATCATTCCAAACGCAGTTTGTGGCATGCATTAATCAATCGAAGAAAATGGAGGAAACCAGATGAAAGAAGCTTTCATCTGTTTCTGTACTTGCTCGAAAAATTGATGTGATTAAGGAAGAGAATTGCTCCTAATTTCTTTGTTGTGAGATAGCAAAGCACGTCTTGCCTTCAGGAAAACTTTTACTGACGTATTTGAGAAGTTCTTCTTTCTGCGAACCAACAACAAAGAACCACCCACCAACACAACAAACAAAATAAAACAAAAAACAGCTTGTGGTTCACAAAAGAAGTCAGAAAACAACGTGAGGACATTCATTGCAGACACAAATTGATCAAACTCGTTTTGCTCAATTGATGTCTACAATTTCTTCAACACGAAACACGTTGTCCAGGAGCCCTGCGGGAACACCGAGTCGAAAGAAACTTCGATGCTCGACTTCTATAAAACTGCGGATTGTAAATGCAAGGAAATGCGACCTGTCCTTCTCCACGAGACAATCCACATTTCACCCTCGTGTTGTGTTGTTATCGTGCCTCCCCAAATTTCAAGAAGAGCTCTGCCCTGCTCACCAAGTTGGTTTGAAACAACTGCGAGACGACTTGAGAGTGCAGGTTCCACAGATGGAAATGAGCCTCGTTAAACTGCGCCACCGCGGGACGCGAGCGATAATTAACAAACTCATTATCCACGCCGCAGACTCTGAAAGCTCGAAAAGGATTCGACAGCTCTTGCGGACAGAGTTTCTGACGCTCTCGACGTCAGTTTCACACTTGGGTGTGGGTCGATTGCGCGGCGATATGTGGTCACCAGTCCATGGAAGCATTATCACCCACTATCTTGTGGGAGGTGTGATGGTTCTGTGCATGAAGAGGCTGTGGTCCTGTAATTGGATGGGCTTCAATGGAAAACCAAGCCAGGTGGTTTGCCATCAAACCAAACCCGTCCACTTGAGGTTGATACCTGTCCACCTGGACGGGTTGGGCTTGAAACCCACGCGATTGCGAAGCAGGAGATCTGAGAATCACGTCAGCGCACATTTGCTGTTCAATTCGTGAAGGACATGCTATGTCAGCAGGTCGCGCAACTTTCCCATTCATCTCGTGAAACCTTGGGCCACATGCGAAGATCTATCCCTTTTCATAATTGGATTTGCGCTTGCAGTTTGATGAAAAGTCTCCCAGGCATACAATGGCTCCAAGCCGTCTCATTCAGTCTTACGTTTCTTGCAGATGCTTTCACCAGGTGCTTGAAGCAGTTTCCCTCCAGGTGTCGATGACATTTCTTGTGAAACCATGTTGCACAAAAAGGAAAGAAACCCAAAATTGATTTCGCAACGTCGTGTTCTTTGTTTTTTGCAGTCATGCCAGAGCTGCCAACCGGTTTGGTGCAGGGAACAATTCCACCACAAGATCATCGAGCTTATAAGGCCCATTCGTTTCCGTTGTGTTAGGTAGGTCTTCAAAAATGAGGAACATCAGTTTCAGAATTATCACCAAATTGATGAGGGAATTTTTCCGTTGGCAGGAGCTCAAAGCGAACACAACACGTTTTCTCAATGGCGAAAGTGCGGCGCAAGTCACGCAAGCTCGAAGCTGCTTGGAAAGGAAAACGTGTTTGAGGAATTTGTATTTGTATTTCGCGGAGGAAAAATCCCAACACTTGTGTGCACACTGAAAGATTCACCGAAGAACAGCCTTTTGGTGTCAGCTTTGAACGAAGGCACCATAAAACCAGCAGTTTGAATAAGGCTATGATTCCAGAGGGAACCATGTCAACGTCATGGATTCTTCGTGTGATGCTGATCTGTTGCTGGCGAAACCCAAATCAATGGGGAGTTTCAGCCCGACGCCCCACAACACCAAAGTTGACGTTGCTTTTGACAAAACTGCACTGAGAACAGGTGAAGGGATGCACAGCTTTCTTGGGCACGCAGAAAGATAGTTGTTGCAGGTGTGACTCACGTAGCCAAGGCTGTCTGTACGTTTTTCCACAACGGAACTGGCGAACGGATTCCTACGATGCGCATCGGTGCGCATTTGAAACAACACCGTGTGAATCTTGCGGGTCAGATCCAGAGGCCCGCCTGCCTGCAGGACCTGCAGCTGTGTGCTTTCAACCCCTCCCTTATTTTGTGCTGTCAAAAATGTTTCAACTTTCCCGTGTTGAATTTCAAAGTTGGGAGTCGTGCACCTGGTTAGCGTGGACAGTATTCTGGATCCTCTGCCATCGTTCCGGATGCACGCAAGGAACAAGAACAATTCTGCTACATCTCAGTGACAAATAGAAAATTTTGATCTTGAGTTTGGCAACTTCGAAATATCAGAACAAATCTTGTGCGGTGTCCCGACGAACAGCTGAAAGATTCTCGGGAGATGGAGTTTGCAGACAAGACGGATTGGCATTGGGAAAGAAACACAAGGTTCCCACACGGTCTTAAAAGAACCTGGACATTTGAGAATACCTGTTTGAGTCGGGGACAAGTCGGGGGAAATGGATGTTGTGGCAAAATTCTGGAAAAGTCCGGGAAATTAACTGGACAAGTCAGGAAAGTTTTGAAAATGGGGGGAAATGGACCATTGTGGAAGTTTAACAAGACGAAATTTTGAAAGAAAGACTTAAAATTCAGAAGTGGCAAAAAGAAAAAGCCTGGTTTATTTGCTGAAAGAAGGTTGCATACATGTACTCGTAAGTACTGTCCAAATGGAAGAGGAGGCTACTACCCCACCCCCACCCCAAATATACAAACACAGAAAACATGTTTGAGGTGTTCTGAAGAATGATAATAATTTCTGGAAAAGTCAGGGAAACTTAAATTTGAAATCGAACGGGAGCAAAGAGTGGACAGAAAGATAATTTTTGTTTGTGGTGGTGAATCGGAATCTTGATTTTCATTTCTGACCTCACAAGAGATTGAATTTGCGCGTTCAACATTGAATTGGCCAAACAGTGGAGCCTCAAATTTCAGTTCGTGGTGAACATTGAAATGGCAGAATGCATTGTCGCTCGCTGACATCCCGCTTTTGGTGAATAAAGCTGCCTCGTGCGCACAAATGGAATCCAGCGCAGCAGGGTCTCGCAGAACCGCTGGAGCTGTCAGTTCAGAAACGACTCGTCTGCGCAACAGTGCCACGGACACATAGGTGCACAAGGTGCAAACTTGACAAACTTTTTTTTTCAACAGTAATGGGCATTACGAGTAATTCAGTTTGAAAAGGGAAAAAACGAAGCCAAGGGAAGGTCCAGCTAGCTTGGAGATAAATTTTGCCAGTGGAGAAAGCTGGATCCTTTCTTCACGTCCAAGAACTTGCTGTCACCATCTAACTGCTTGCGGTGAATACTGGTGAGGTCTGGATAGTGTTGTGTTTGGAAGTTTTGATGTACTCTTCAGTGACCAGGTAAGGCACGATCGTTTGCGTTGCATTCATTTGCAGACATGGAAGAACTTCAAGGTGATGCCTGCAGACTCTGGTGCGTACGTTTGCGGACGAAACAAACAGGAAACCACCGACAAAGCAGTGACTTGTCGAGGTTTCCAAATTGGCTGATTCGAGTAGATACAGACAGATGGTGTTTGCAAATGACACGCCCTTTTCTGTTGGTTTGCACACCAAAGTTTTTGTTGTTTTTTTTTTGCGTTTTGACCGTGTTCGATTTATCAAACAGCGAATCCGAATCCCAGCTTGGATTCACCCAATCTGCCTTCTGAGTTTGGATTCATTTTTGGCTTAGATTTGATGGGTAGATTGGCGGAGAGGTGTTTGATTGTCATGAATCTGAAGCCAAACCATGACAAGTAGATTCGAATTCACTGTTTGGATTCGTAAATCGAACAGTGCTTTTGTTGGAAGTTTGAACTGCTTCAGATCAGTACGCTTGAATTGGTTTTCAGATAACTTGAATTTTGTCAAATTTGTTTGAGATACGTACTTGTTTCTATACATGAAGCGATTACAGTCGTGCATGATACCAACTCACAAAACTATATTTGGCGTAAAACGCTGGACAAAAAGTGGGATGAAGCTTCAGCTGAGCAAGTCCATTCACAATATAACAGAATGGGTCTTGTTTCTCAGAAACAATTTTTGGTTGTGGCAAAAGAAAAGAGTCTTCAATGGTTCCGTCGTCTTTGTTGAATCACATTCACGCGGAAGTCGCACAAGTTGGAGGTGATCTCAGAGAGACATTTGGCTTCAGTCGGTTTCTGGCCTGCAGAGCCATCAGCTCGAATTGGATAACAGGCCACACGCCTCTTTGTCGACAGAAACCGGAAAATTCCTCCTCCCTGCGCCACCTGTCTCCGGAACCTTGTTAGTGGGATTGAAGGAATTCCATCGCCTTCGCAGTCGCGAAATTGGGTCTGGGACAGTAATCCAACTTCTGACAAGCAAAATGCCGATGCAATTCCAAAAAGCTTTATGAGGGCGTGATGTACGAGTATAACTGAGCAAAGGTTCTTCGTCGTCACGATGATGCGCAGGAATGTTGCGGAACTCAACTTGCAGCACATTCGCTTTCATGCCAAATGCGTTTGGTAGTACCAAAGTGATTGACTCATTTGTGAAAAACAGCAGCTTGCGTGTCGAAATGCAAAGCGGGGACCAGTTCTCTTCCTCCCTATGAATGGCATGTAAATTCTGGCTGTTGATTTCTATGGAGGCAATGAACCAATTGAGAAGCAATTTGCAAATATGATTTGGGTGAGTTTGCTTTTCTCCGAGCATTTGCGCTGAGCGGAAATTAGTCGACGGCCGGGAACGTCATCGTGGGACTGGATTACGGATGCACGGGCACGGATTTAATCCTGCTTCTGCTCTATGCTTTGCAGATGAACGCGATGAACAGTGCTGTAACAAGTGTCGGGATACCACCGGAGACAATTGAAACACCACTGCAGTGCAGGGTGTTGTTATGAAATTGGCACAGTCATTTTTGTGCAAAGGATGAAAGGCAAACAACTTGAAGAGACTTCCTTCTTTCGTGTTGCCTTGTGCTCCGCCTTTTGAAAGCTGTCAACGTCGGGACAACCATCGCTTTCTGGTGGAATACAGCCAAGGAAACAACTGGGGAAAGCACCTGTGAACACACGTGCACACGTGGAACCCTGCGGACAATTTGAAAATGAAAGGGAAAGAGAAGCTGCTGTCGATGCGGGAGGAGCTGAAGAACTACCAGTTCTGGAAGGCGGTGCGGTGCGAGTTCACCATCACGCTGCTGTACGTGGTGCTCGGGTGCGGAGCCACGGCCACGTGGCAGCCGCCGGACGAGAGCGCGCAACTCAGCACCGCGCAGCGACAGGTAAGGACCAGGGTCAACCCTTTGGGCTCAAAAGTCTATCTGCTGTGTCGACAGGAAATCAAATCTGTTTGCACCTGATGACAAATACAGGAGAGCAAGTCAGGCTGAGATGTGACCTGCCTCGAAAGCAATTTGTAATTGAGACATCATTTCAGGACCCCGGTGGGAACAGGGCGCTGCACACCCCGGCGACGCTGCCGGACCCGACGGTTCGCGCCGCCCTGGCGTTTGGCCTGACGGCCGCCACACTCATCCAATGTGTCGGCCACATCAGCGGCGGCCACCTCAACCCGGCCGTAACTCTGGCCATGCTGGTGACGCGCAACGTGACGGTGCTGAGAGCCGTGTGCTATATCGGTAGGTTCCGGGCTTTTCTTGGAGCCAATGTTTTCACCACCCGAAACCCTCACTCAGATCGTCAGAAGCTTTCATCAGATAAAGAACAAACAAAGTATATAACGCTTCTCCCATTTGTTGTGTTTAGCGGCGCAAGTGGGTGGCGCCATCGCGGGGGCGGCTGTTCTCTACGGCATCACGCACCACAGCGGTGCGACATCGTCTCCAGCTTCGCCTTTCGTCTCCGCGTCGTCCCCGCTCGGCGTCACGCGAGTCGCGCCGGCGCTCGGACTCGGCCAGGCGTTCGGCGTCGAGTTCCTCAGCACGTTCGTCGTCGTGCTGACGGTGTTCGCGAACCTGGAGACGAAGCGGTCGGACCTCGGGTCGAGGTCGCTGTCCATCGGACTCAGCATCGCGGCGGCGCACCTGTTCGCGGTGAGTCATGGCTTCATGCTCAAGTATTTGCAGGTCTCGAAATTATACAGTTATCCTTGACGTCCTTTCTTCCAGGTGTGTTTTGAAATCGTTTTGTGAGGATTTGTGCCTCTCCCTTTCTTGTAAAGCGGCTCAGAAATCCTCGAAAGATTGAGGCTCAACAATGGCCTCTGGGTGGTTATGAATCCCTAGGTATTTTATTGTCTTTGAACAAGGAATGAATCGCATGATATTACACCAAATTGATTGCGTGACAGAAAATGTGCTCACTTGAGCTTGAATCAAGATCCGCTGCAGCCTGAGTTAAGATTTTCCCTTCCACTGCTGTTTGCCAACACGAATGAAACAATCAGCATTGTAGCATTTTCCTTTCTGTTTGTCCACTCAAAGGACTTCTCCAGAAAAGAAGCTCGAAGCAAAGGGGCCTTTGATTCTCCAGTCTAGCATGTACTTTAACGTTCGGACATAAACTTTCTGAGGAGAACTTCGATTTCTTGCTTCCTTCGTGCTGATCGGCCTTGGTAACTTCGATCGGTGAGGGCGCTTTGCTGTTTTCAAACCGTGCAATTTGAATGGCGATATTGAACATCGCACGTTGTACTCACTGCAGTTGTTTCGCAAAGGTATTTCTGAACTCTTGACGAGGAAACCATGTTTACCTGTTCATCATGTACCAAACCTGAAGTGCTGCACTGACAAAACCACATTTTGCTGTCAGACATCAAGCTGTGCACTGAGTTGTGATTCTCCAGGCTAATTGGGCGTGCACCTGAAAGAGATTCATTTCTCACAATTGAGAATCTAATGGTTGGATGTCATCGCAACATCTCTCGGCCCGAGAAACACACTTGGGACAAATGAAGGAGGTTGAGTGTTTGCACATATTCGTTGAAAGAACAAACGGACAAACTGATATGAGCTCGCGATTTTGTGGCAATACTTCACAGGCGAACAGTTGAAAAACAACCACCTTCAGAGGGAACTTCAAAGCAGATATTTCAAAGTGTTGGTGACAAGGGGATCTGGAGGTTTTGCTTTGTGCACGTGTTTCCTCAGCAGGCCAACGCTGCTTCACTGTATTTGAGCTTATTTGCAAACGATAGGCAAAGACGTGCCTGTGTTGTGGAGATAGTGCTGGGCTTATGGAACTGCGCTGTGTGTGCGCATTGATGATTGTGCGTGGCACAGAATCCTCACAAAGTGATGTTGTTCTCCTTTGAAGTGAGGAGTGCAGCTTTCATGATTCTGTGGAGTGCAGGTAGAGCAGGTATCACGCGGGAGCCTGATCAGCCAACAGAGCTACAATGCCATCTTCATCTCAGATGTGACAAGCAGATTTCAAACGTCAGAGTCAATCTCTCCGTGTCACATCAGATCGTTTGGTGCACTGACCTGTTTCTGTGAAGTTCGTTTTGGGTTACACCTGAAGTTCGTTTTGTTCCCGGAAGTGGTTGTTCGGCGCGTGGGGCACCAAACCAATGCTGCAAATGGAGATTTCTACCTTTAACTTCTCAACATGTTGGTGAAAATGCGCCCTTCAGACCATTCCCAAAACGCCTGCATTGCCAAGTGAACTTGTTCGAGTTTTTGTGACGAGGCTCCAAGAAAGGCTGCCTATGTGACCAGGTTCTGCCAAACACCATTTTGAGACTGTGGTTATGTGTTTCGCAAAGTTGTGTGCTTCCAGTGCATGTCAGTACAATCATTGATTTTTGAGTGGGATCGATATGAGACGCCTCAGACGATCTGGAGTTCCTACCTCAAGGCCAGTTCCATTCGTTTGCGCTGAGCAAAGCAAAACCCGTGTGCCACGTTTTTCAACTCACAAAAATGGATCTTGCAGTTTCTGCAGGAGTGCTCAAGCTGCTGGTTTTGTTGTTTCGAAAAGAAACCTTTTGTTCAGACAGAAGAAAGGTTCTCTCACGAGAAAGTTCTTCCAGCTTATAAATTCCAGTTGAACAAAAGCATCATCGACTGCATCTAGAAACCTCATGTTTTCGATCTCTGCCAAGTGGAATGTGACACTGCAGACTCCTGAATGGAAAAACAAATATTGACACAAAACCTGAACCGAAGCTGATTGCTGCCTCCCAAGAAAAGCCTCCGTCTTCATCGGTCGCACGTCACATTCAAATGTTTCTGGATGTTTATTTTCTCAGAATTCCTGGGAAAAGACAAAGAAAATGTCAGTGTGGAGACAGGCTCACGGAATTCGAACGCACCACACCAAATGTGTGGTATTGCGCGGTTCGTGTTTCAAGCACTGCACAAAAGAAACACTCTGTCCAATTGTGTACGTCCGAAATAAAGAAACCGATTTTTTCAGATTCATGCATTGTGATGAACATCGAGGTAAACAACACCATAATTCTGCTGCTCTGGGTAAATTCGCGTCTGTGTTTCTTTCACGTTGCACCAGATACACTTGCGTGTTGGATGGTGTCTTGTGCAAGAATCCATCCCCAGCTGAGATGCAGGCACCTCAGTTTCAGACGCCGTGGTTTCAAACGGTGATGGTCACTTTGTGTGACTGGGCATCAACGATTTGAATTGAATATTTTGAGAAAGAAGAGAAGTCTCACTGATACATTTTCAGGTTTTTTTTTCCACTTTGCGTTGGCAAAAATTGTGTGAAGGAAAAACGACTGGGGTATTTCAGTGGGTACCTGTGTCTCAAATTCAGACGAGACGATATCGTTTGGCTTCGGCCAGTTTTAGTTGGCATCCCGGTGTCGATTGCAATCACCCGGATGTTACGCCGAAAATTTTCTGTCGACAGGCGCGGACCGTCTCCGCACGACAAAAAGGAAAAAGACTGACCTGGTCCCGCTGTTGGCATGTTTTCCTTCCAGACTGAAGAATGGAGTCTCTTGACACGAGACTTTGGGTCCGTATCTGCCCCACTCTCTAATCCTGGGGATAAACACAGAGCTCCCTCCCGGACAGGTCAGTCCAACCAATGTGTATAGACGGAGATAAGCAGTAGAAGAGTGCATCAATCCTGAGGGTCAGCCCCTGAAGAAACACCAGGTTGCGGAGAACTGATGAAGGAACTATTTTCAGGCAGGTATGGAAACAAAAACCGTTCACAAATGGATTGCCGTGAATTAGTTTTTTACTGAGCATTGACATTCACTTCCCAAACGGCAGAGTTTTTTTATCCTTCTATCAGGAAGCTTCCTGCTCGGTGTAAGTTTCGATCGTTTTGTGAAAGAGATCGAACAAAATCTTTGATGCTGTATTGGTCAAATATTTGACCAGGAGACCACCAGTGCTGTCTGTGTTGCGTTCACAGGGAGGCTTCCATGGTGGTCTGGGATGGCTTGATTTCTGTGCATTTCAACCAAACGTTGAATTTTTTGGGTGTTTTTGTCCCAACCATGGCATTGCAGTCAGGCCTGTGGGTTTGTAACCTGGATAGCGGCTTTCCTGCAATATGGATTGAAAGTATGACGAATTTGATTAAGATGGAACCTCTGCGTTGATGGATGGTGTACCACAGTGTTGCCCTGCCTCATTCATTTTCATCTCATCATGGGTTTGAACACATATCTGCCGCGACAGCTCAATCTACGTTCAGAGTCCCTAATAAATCCAGCTTGGCTGTCTGCTTGCCTCCACTGCGTGAACGCTCCCACATAACCTCCCAAACTAGATTCAGGAAGGTCTGTGATTGCATTATTCACACAGAATCCGTCGCCTTGGCAAAGTCATTTGCTCAGCGTCCTGCAAATTCTTGTCCTTCAACATCATACAAAGAGTTTGTGTGCTGCTGGCTGGCTGCAGCCAGGCTACTGTCCCATTCACGTCCTGGGTTGGCGTGAATCACTTTGTCGTGGACGACATTCATCCAGCTTTGCTGAGGTTTCCTCGACAGGTGTGGCTCGAGGGGTTCAGCGGATCTGCCTCGTTGTTGACGACCACTCGGATCGTAGACTGTTGTTCCTCGGCAGGCAAGGCTGTGCAGGCAACCCCAAGCGTTGTTGCAACAGGCATTTGCAACGCATCACAAAAGTCATCCAGTGCCGGAGAGAGGTCAGATGGAAGTGTTTTGATCGAGAGACAGACACAGACCCTTCGCACAAACAAACAAATTTGTTTCGAGCACCAACAATGTGCTGAGGGAAACATGGCGGCTTGCATCGGAGTGACGAAAAGGATATCGTTGGCGGAGCTCTGTTCGCTGGTTCGATGCCTGGCCATCTGTTCAACTTGTGGTTGAATGTAGGGAACAAGCGATGGAACAGACACGTTTTTGTCACTCCAATTGCTGTGCAGCCTGTACTTTTTCTGCACACCACATCTTTTTGGCTTGTGCTTTTCGAAAACAAAAAAGCGTTGAGATGTTGTGCTCGTTCGAGTCCAAATGTGCTGCCCTGTCTCATTGATTCGGAGTTGAGGGAAGCTACCAACCCAAGAGATATTTTTCACACAGAAAACTGTGTTGTCGGAACAGCTTTGATCAAGCCATTTCCTGTCTCGAGTAGACGCGCAGTGGCCACTTGGGTCTGAATCATTGAAGACTTGACTGCTTGTCTTCGTGAAGACACTGTTTCATCGATTTCGGGTCACGAGGTTGTCCACAAACGTTTTGGAGATTTTGCTTCAGAATTCCAAGCAAAACTACAGTGGCCTGTGCAGAAGCCCTGCACACCAGAGCAGCAAAGCAGGACAAAAAAGTAAAACAAGAAGTTCCGAGGCGGGAACCCTGATGGTCGCGGAAGCG